>Ga0153931_100186_pt1 | contig 21480 bp, 23 predicted proteins | sample TSNJ015MetaG_FD_104730 | JGI IMG/M metagenome (GOLD analysis project Ga0153931, IMG submission 104730) | Attine ant fungus gardens microbial communities from New Jersey, USA - TSNJ015 MetaG | ecosystem: Host-associated > Fungi > Mycelium > Unclassified | place: USA: New Jersey, Wharton State...
TGGTAACGGACGAGTTACTCGCCGGCCTGCCTGAACTCAAGGCGTGCCGGGCCGGTCTGTTGCATTCGTGCCTGCAGCATACCTCGGCGTCGTTGACCATCAACGAGAACGCCGATCCGGCGGTCCGTCGCGACTTCGAACGATTTTTCAATCGTCTGATCCCACAAGGAACAGACGGCTATGAGCATAACGACGAAGGCCTGGACGACCTCCCGGCGCACTTCAAGGCCAGCGTACTTGGCTGCCAGATCAGTCTGCCGGTTTCGGCAGGGCGACTGGCTCTGGGAACCTGGCAAGGCGTTTATCTGGGCGAGCACCGTGATCATGGCGGTGCCCGTAAAGTCCTCGCCACCCTGCACGGTGAAGGGGCGTAAACCGTTGGTCACCAGCGGTTACCGATTTTTTTACGGCGATTTTCGAAGTTCGCCAAAGCTGGTCTATAACTAATCTGCTTTTCGCAAGTCATGAGGTAGAACATGAGCGACGATGATCTGGAAAACGACGAACTCGAAGTCGGTGATGACGACGAGGCCGAAGAAGGTCTTGAGGCGGCAGCTGAGGACGTTGCTGACGACGACGGTGGCGACGATGCACCTGTCCCGGCAGCCAAAGGCAAAGCCAAGGCCGCTGTTTCGGTAGATGAACTGCCAAGCGTTGAAGCCAAGAACAAAGAGCGCGATGCGCTGGCCCGTGCGATGGAAGAATTCCTCGCCAAAGGCGGCAAAGTGCAGGAAGTCGAGGCCAACGTGGTAGCAGATCCTCCGAAGAAGCCGGATAACAAGTACGGTAGCCGTCCTATCTGAGGTCAGCCGCTCGCTTGCATGAAAAAGCCCGCCGTCGCTGCGGGCTTTTTCATGGATGTAATAAATCCTAAGGGTCGCCAGCCATCAAATGTGGGAGCGGGCGTGCTCGCGAAAGCGCTCTGTCAGTTGCTGATGTGCTGACTGATACACCGCCTTCGCGAGCAAGCCTGCTCCCACATTTTGGTTTTAGTGTTGCCGCGATAGCGTTACTGCCAACTGCGAAGCAACGGCGGCAGTTCTTTCAAGCTGCGAATTTCCGCATCCGGGCGTTTATCCGCTTCCCATGCTTTGCCCGCCGGGTTGAACCACACCGCCCGCAGCCCTGCCTGCTGCGCCCCGGCGATGTCATCGCCGGGGTGGTCGCCAATATGCACGGCCTGACTGGCGTCCACGCCGGCGCGTTGCAGAGCTTCCTGAAACAGTCGCGCATCCGGCTTGGCGATGCCGATATCTTCGGCGCGCAGCGCAAAGTGGAAATAATCTGCCAGGCCCACGCGCTGCACGTCGGCGTTGCCGTTGGTGATCACGCCCAGGAGGAAATGCTGGCGCAATGCTTGAAGCATCGGCTCGGCTTCGGGAAATGGCGTGAGCTGGTGCCGGGCATGAATGAACGCCTCATAGCACACGTCTGCCATTTGCGTGGCCTCGGGCTGTGGATAACCCGCCTCTTCAAACGCGTGCATCAGCACGCGGTGGCGCAGGAGGCTGATGCGGTACTTGAGCTCGGGATGGCGCTCCAGCACCTGTTGGCGAAGGCTGGCGAAATGCTCAAGAGGCAAATCGCCGACCTTGGAGGCATGGGTCGCCAGCCATTCGCGCATCGACGCTTCGGCGCCGATGATGACGGGTACGTTGTCCCAGAGTGTGTCGTCCAGGTCGAAGGTGATCAGCTTGATACTCATGAGTCGCCGCCCTTGATGCGTTTGGCCCGTGGATGGGCGCTGTCGTACACCGTAGCCAGGTGCTGGAAGTCGAGGTGGGTGTAGATCTGCGTGGTCTTGATGTCGGCGTGGCCGAGCAGCTCCTGCACCGCGCGCAGGTCCTGGGACGATTCCAGCAGATGGCTGGCAAAAGAATGTCGCAGCATGTGCGGGTGCAGGTTCTGCCCCAGCTCGCGTTCACCGGCGAGCTTGACCCGCACCTGGATCGCCCGTGGCCCCAGGCGTCGGCCTTGCTGGCTGACAAACACCGCGTCGTCCGCGGGGTTGGTCAACAGACGCAGCGGCAACCATAGCTGCAAGGCTTCCCGAGCCTTGCGGCCGACCGGCAGCACGCGGGTCTTGCTGCCTTTGCCGAGCACTTGCACCAAGCCGTCCGCCAGGTCCAGTTGATCGAGGTTCAGGCCGGTCAGCTCTGACAAACGCAGGCCCGAGGAATAGAACAGCTCAAGGATGGCCTGGTCGCGGTGGGCGAGGAAGTCGTCTTCGACGGCACCGTCCAGCAATTGCAGGGCACGATCAGTGTCGAGGGTCTTGGGCAGGCGCCGTTCGCCCTTGGGCGGGGCCAGGCCATTGGCCGGGTCGTGATCGCACAGGCCTTCACGGTTGAGGTAGTGATACAGGCCGCGCACCGCCGAAAGCAGGCGCGACAGGCTGCGTGAAGACTGGCCTTGCTGGTGCAGACGCGCGATGAGGCTGCGCAGGCTCTGGATATCCAGGGCTTTCCAGCTGGCGATCTGTTGTTTTTCGCAGTACGCCAGAACCTTGTTCAAGTCCCGTCGATAGGCTTCCAGGGTATGGGGCGACACCTGGCGCTCGTTGCGCAGGTGAGCGCAATAAGCGTCCAGTTGCCGTTCCATGACTAGCGCACCGCGCGCAGGGCGGTGGTGAAGCGCGGCAGTACCCGGCCCAGCACTTCAGCGATGTAGGTCAAAAACAGCGTGCCTACAGAGCTTTTGTAATGCTGCGGGTCACGGCTGGCGATCGCCAGTACGCCGTGCAGGCCTTGATGGCTGAGGGCGACCACGGCGGTGGAGCCGATCTGTTTGCGCTGTTCGGCGCCAAACAGAAAATCCAGCTCATGCTCACGCAAGGTGCCGCTGATGGTCTTGCCTTCAGAGAGCAAGCCGCCAATCGCGGTTTGCGCTTCACCACCGCTGACCCAGCGACCCACCGGCATCGGGTTGTCGCTGAACAGGATCAGGCTCACAAACGGCACCTGGAAGTCCTGGCGCAGGCTGTCTTCCACGGCAATCACCGTTTCTTCCAGGCTGGTGGCGTCCATCAGGGTAAGAATCAGGCGACGGGTCTTGTCGAAAAGGCGGTCGTTGTCGCGGGCCACGTCCATCAACTGCGAGAGCCGATGGCGCATTTCGATATTGCGCTCGCGCAGGATCTTCATCTGCCGCTCTACCAGCGACACGGTATCGCCGCGCTGGTGGGGGATGCGCAGGGCGGGCAACAGCTCTTCGTGTTCGACGAAGAAGTCCGGATTAGCCTCAAGGTACGCCGCGACAGCAGCGGCCTCCAGACTTTCGCTCGGGGATGCTTGGGCGGGTACTTGAGGCGTGTCGGTCATTAGCTTTGCTCACTCATAGGCGGACCTGTCCTTCGTATACGCGCGAGGCCGGCCCGGTCATCATCACCGGGTGGCCAGGGCCTGCCCATTCGATGGACAAACGTCCGCCGGGCAGGTCGATCAACAGCGGCGAATCCATCCACCCCTGGCTGATCGCGGCCACGGCCGCAGCGCAAGCGCCGGTGCCGCAGGCCTGGGTTTCGCCGGCGCCGCGTTCCCATACACGCAGTTGTGCGCGGGAACGGTCGATCACCTGCAGGAAGCCCACATTGACCCGTGCCGGAAAGCGCGGGTGATGTTCGATTTTCGGCCCCAATTCATGCACCGGGGCGTTATTGATGTCGTTGACCCGCAGCACGGCGTGCGGATTGCCCATCGACACTGCGGCGATATCCACGTGCTTGCCATCAACGTCGAGCGCATAGCTGGTCGCCTGCTCGGCGGCCTGAAACGGAATATCCGCCGGCACCAGGCGTGGCGCGCCCATGTTGACGCTGATCTGGCCGTCGCTGCGAACATCCAGTTCGATCACGCCGCTTTTAGTTTCGACGCGAATCTGGCGCTTGGCGGTCAAGCGCTTGTCCAGCACAAAACGCGCAAAGCAACGCGCACCGTTGCCGCACTGTTCCACTTCGGAACCGTCGGAGTTGAAGATCCGGTAACGGAAATCCACTTCCGGGTTGCTCGGCGCCTCGACGATCAGCAATTGATCAAAGCCAATGCCGGTGTGACGGTCGCCCCATTGTTTAGCGTGCTTGGGCAGGATGTGCGCGTGCTGGCTGACCAGGTCGAGGACCATGAAGTCGTTGCCCAGCCCGTGCATCTTGGTAAAACGCAGCAGCATGGCTTACTCCGTCAGCAGGCTTTCGCCAGCATACAACTCGGGTACCGTGTCGCGGCGACGCACTTCAAACGCTTGATCACCGTCCACCAGCACCTCGGCGGCACGGCCGCGCGTGTTGTAGTTGGAACTCATGACAAACCCATAGGCACCGGCCGAATGCACGGCCAGTAGATCGCCTTCTTCCAGGGCCAGTTGACGCTCCTTGGCCAGGAAGTCACCGGTCTCGCAGATCGGGCCGACGATATCGTAATTACGGCCTTCGCCAGCACGTGGCTTGACGGCTGTCACATTCATCCAGGCCTGGTACAGCGCCGGGCGGATCAGGTCGTTCATCGCCGCGTCGACGATGGCGAAATCCTTGTGCTCGGTGTGCTTGAGGTACTCGACTTGCGTCAGCAGCAGGCCGGCGTTGGCGACGATGTAGCGGCCCGGCTCGAACATCAGGGTCAGGCCGCGGCCTTCAGTGCGCTCGCGCACAGCCTGGATGTAGTCGGCGATCTGCGGCGGCTCTTCATCGCGATAGCGCACACCCACGCCACCACCCAGATCGATGTGTTGCAGGTAAATGCCGCACTCGCCCAGGCGATCAATCAACGCCAGCAGGCGATCGAGCGCATCCAGAAACGGTGGCAGGCTGGTCAGTTGCGAGCCGATATGGCAGTCGACACCCAGCACTTCCAGGTTTGGCAATTGCGCGGCGCGGATGTACACGTCCTCGGCGTCAGCAATGGCGATGCCGAACTTGTTCTCTTTGAGACCGGTGGAAATGTAGGGGTGAGTGCCGGCGTCGACGTCCGGGTTGACGCGCAGCGAGATCGGCGCACGAACACCCATCTGGGCGGCGACGACTTGCAGGCGCTCCAGCTCGTCGGTGGACTCGACGTTGAAGCAATGCACGCCGACTTCCAGAGCGCGGCGCATGTCTTCGCGGCTTTTGCCGACGCCGGAGAATACGATTTTGTCAGCCTTGCCGCCGGCCGCCAGCACACGTTCCAGCTCGCCACGGGAGACGATGTCGAAACCGGCGCCCAGGCGCGCCAGGACATTGAGTACACCCAGGTTGGAGTTGGCCTTGACCGCGTAGCACACCAGGTGTGGAACGCCGTTCAGTGGGTCGGTAAAGGAGCGGTATTGGGCTTCGATGTGCGCACGCGAGTACACATAGGTCGGGGTGCCAAAGCGCTCGGCAATCGCGGACAACGCCACGCCTTCCGCGAACAGCTCGCCGTCCCGGTAGTTAAAAGCGTCCATGGGTTTCCCTTATTGATAGGTGTCGTGCTTGTGCGCTTTTGACGGCTTTTGTGACGACTGCGCCTGGTCATTTGGGTCTTTGCTGTCATCGGGCAGGTAGAGCGGGCCTTTTTGACCACAGGCACTAACGAGGCAAGCGACCGCGACGAGCGCAGCAAGGGAAGAGATCAGGCGCTTCATGGCGAAATCCTTGAATATGCATTAATTGCGCCCGAGTATACCGACCACCCGCCAGCTTGCCTATGCGCCGAAATACCCGTCCGGCGGGGGTTTGCCGACTTGAGCGCGAAGCAGGCTACGCTGGCCGGGGATATTTGATACCTCCATCGGTAATGAACTCGGTATCCTTTGCAATCAGCGGGGCTCGCCCGTATCGTGCGGCGCTTGAGCAGAACCAGACACTTTTGAGGTTGCCACAATGAGTTTGACCGAAGCCCGTTTTCACGACCTGGTGGATGCGACCCAGCAGGCGCTGGAAGATATTTTCGACGACAGCGGCCTGGACGTGGACCTGGAAAACTCGGCCGGCGTGCTGACCGTCAAGTTTGAAAACGGCACCCAACTGATCTTCAGTCGCCAGGAGCCGTTGCGTCAGCTATGGCTGGCGGCCCGTACCGGTGGTTTTCACTTCGACTATGACGAGGAAGAAAACCGTTGGGCGCACGACACCACCGAGGAGCTGCTGAGCGAAATGCTTGCGCGCCTCACGAAGGAACAGTCCGGCGTTGACCTGGACTTCGACGAGATCTGATCGTGACCCAGCCTGCACCCGTACGCCCACCCAAGCCGCTGTTCAGCAATGTCAGCCCGGCGGTGCCGTCACCTTGTATCAGTTTGTGTCGCCTGGACGAGCAGAAGGTCTGCCTCGGCTGCTTCCGCCATGTGGAAGACATTCGTGAATGGCGCTCCGCTGACGATAACCGGCGCCGGGTGATCTGCGCCGAGGCCGAGCAACGCAGGGAGCGCGCCTGAGGTCGTCTTGTTTATTTGTGTCGCTGTGGTAGTGTCCGGGTACACCTCAACTCATCGAGGTCCGTGAGAACCCCGCCTTTTTCTGGCGGGGTTTTGCTTTTTTGTGCAGAAAAAAGGAGTCTGCCTGAATCATGACCGCACCTTCCATCATACTTACCCGTCTCGACGTGCAGCGTCTTGAGCAATTGATCGACCGTGTAGGCGAGGACTCGCCGGGCGTCGAAGCCCTGCAACACGAACTCGACCGCGCTGAAGAAGTGGTTGGCCACGAGGAAGTGCCTGCAAGTGTCGTGACGATGAACTCCAGCGTGCATTGCCGTGAGCAAGGCAGCGGCAAGGACTATCACCTGACCCTGGTTTACCCAAAGGATGCCAACGCAGACGAGGGCAAGATCTCGATTCTCGCGCCGGTAGGCAGTGCATTACTCGGCCTGAAGGTGGGCCAGCATATCGACTGGCCGGCACCCGGCGGCAAAACCCTCAAGCTTGAGCTGCTCAGCGTTGACGGCCAGCCCAAAGACGGTGGCGCGTTCTCTCTGTAACAAGAGCCGCTTTAAACCTGCTTCAGTGCGTTGTTGAGCGACAGCTCCAGCTCGGCCTTGTAACGCAGGTACAGGTTGCTCGGGCTTTGCACATCACCGAGCAGGCCGGACAGGTCCAGGTCGGTGATGTAGCAGCGGTAACGTTCGGTTTCTCGACGTTGCCCGACGATTTCCTGGGCGACCACGGCAAACAGCTGGTCGCCAAACTCCAGTTCGCAAAACTCCCGCTGGTTGCAGTACAGGGTGATGCCCAGTTGGCCGGGCGCCGCCTTGCCGATAATCGCCTGCACGTCATAAAACGGCTTATTGGCCGGGTTCTGCGGCGCGGGGCGCGGCTCGATGCCGCGTGCGCGATTGCTGCCTGATGGCAACAGTTGGTAATACAAGATTTGCACTTCGCCCAACGGCTGCTGCGTATCCAGCGGCGCCAGCGCTTCGCGGCGATAGATGATCGATTGCAGAAAACGCTGCAACGGCGCCAGCAGGCTCTGCTCATCATGAAACGGCAGGCGTTGCTGCCAGAGCGCGTTGAACTCATCCAGCACATACAACTCGGCAACGCCTTCATTGACCCGGTAGAACACCTGCACGCAATCGGCCAAGCCCATTGGCAACAGCAGCGCCAGGTCGTGGTCTTCCAGGGCCATGGCGTCCAGGTGCAACGGGCTGTAGCTGGCCAGTTCTTCGCTGAGGTAGGCAATCAGCGCGTCTTGGGTCGGCAGCGACACATGGGTGGCCTGGCCCGGTATCAGCTCCATCACGTGGTAGTGCTGCTGCACCTGCAACAGGTAGCGGTGATTGGACTGGCTAAGCAGCAGGTTTTGCGCGGTGTCAAAAATCTCTTCTACACGCTGGGCAATGAACTGCGCACGGTTGTGACAGAAGCAGCGCACTCGCAGGCGTGGCAAGTGATCCGACGGCAGTTGATTGAGGTAGTCACGCAGGCAGTCGAGCAGTGCGTGGGGGCCGTCGTAGCGGCTGACCATGACCTCGTTCCAGCTATTGAGCGTGACCTGATCCAGGGTCAGCACCAGGTTGTCGCGTACGCCGGCATAGCTCAGGGAGTCGGTGCGCTCGGTGGTCATCAGGATGTTCAAGTCGCGATGATGTTTGAGCGGGTCGACACCGACGTTGATCAACAACAGCACTTCTTCCGGTACCGCCGAGCGCAACAGGCGATCCTCATCGACGCTGGCCAGGGGCAGGGCGATGGTTTGCTGCAGGCTGCCCAGCAGGTTGAACAGCTCGAATTCGGTCATGTCGCTGACGCCCGGGTGCAGCGCCAGACGGGTGCTGCTGTCGATCACGCCGTTGCGATGGCACCAGGTGAGCATTTCCAAGAGGTCGCGGCTGCGCTTGATCGGCGCGAAGTGCTCCCATTCCAGCGCCGTGAGGTTACCGTTGTACAGGCCCCAGTGATGCTGGCCCGGCTCCTTGCGATTGGGGGACTGCACCAGCGTGAGCGTGTCTTCGGCCAAGTCAGGCGCGATGCCGGGGTTGATGAACTCGACCTTGCCGGCCTTGCGTTCGAACGCTGCATACAAGCGCCGGCCCAGCACGTTCAAATCACGCTTGTTGATCAGGCTGGCGGTTTGCTCGGTGCGGGCGAACTGGGTGAGGAAGCGGTAGCTGTAATTCAGTTCGTTGACCAGCGCGCGGCGCTCGGAGGCGACCTGGCGCACTTTCCACTGGCTGCGGCTGTCCAGCAGCGCCAGTTGGCGCTGGTCCCAACCCCATTCATTGGCCAGGCGCTCCAGCAGGCGTCGTTGCCAACCAGTGCTGCGTTGGCCGACGCTGAGCTTGCGATTGACCTTCAGGTACAGCGCGCGCCGCACCAGTTCAAGGCGCTCCGGCTCATTGCGCGCCTTGAGGTATTCCTCGATGCGGCGGTAAACCACGATGTACGGGTCCAGCTCGTCCAGGTCCATCTGATTGGCGAACACGGCGCGCTTGAAGCGCAGGCTCAGGCAGTGCACGTTCGGGTGCTCGCTGGCGTAGACCTCGGTCAGCAGCAGCTTGAGCACTGATTTGTAGGGCGACTCGATGCCCTTGAACAACTGCCACAGCCCGGCGCCGATGAATTCGCCCGGAGGGATGTGGGCCAGATGCCCAAGGTCCAGGGTTTCGTCGGCGCGGATGAAGCGCTTGGATATCAGCGTATGGGTGAACTCGGCATAGCGGCTTTCCTCGTACACCGGCACCAGCCACCAGATCGGCGTACGCCCGGCCAGCCAGATGGCGGTGCGGTAGAACTCATCCAGCAGCAGGTAATGCTGGGTGGTGCCGCAGTCGTCGGAGCTCAGTTGCGTGTCGCGCTCACCCAATACAAAGCGCGTCGGTTCGATCAGAAAAAAATGCGCCTCGGCGCCCATGGTCAGGGCCCAGGCTTCCAGCAACTGGCACTTTTTGCGCAGCTCGGCCAGTTCGGCTTCGCCAAGTTCGGGCGAGTGGCAGACCCACACGTCCATATCGCTCTGGTCCGCTTGAGCCAGGGTGCCAAGGCTGCCCATCAGGTACAGGCCAAGGATAGGCCGTGGCGGATTGCCATGGCGTGGCTTGTAGGAGAACGAACGGGTCAGGCGCTGAGCTTCAGTAAGCGCCTGGGCGTCCGGTTCGAAATTGGACAGCCCGGCCGGCGTGCTGCCCGAGACATAACCGGGCAGCAGGGGGTGGTTGACGTGGAAAAACAGCGGCAACAGCGTCAACACGCTTTGCTGGCGCGGGGTCAGACCTTCGACGGCCCGGGCCATGCGCCCTTCATTGAGGGCCATGAAACGCGCGCGCAATTGGGCCAGCACCTTGCGGTCGATGCCTTCGTCCAGGTCGGGGCGGATTTCGTGGGTGCGGGTCATGTCGAACTCGTTGGCTCGCAGGGCCCGACGTGGGCGGCCGTGTAGGAGTTTACAGACAGAAGCGTAGGAGGTTTAGAGGGAAATGGTTTCTGGCGTCAGAATTTTGTGCCATCCACAGCAGTGCCCTCGGAATCCGCCGAAAGCGGACTCCATGGGCGGTATCAGGGATCAGGCAGCTTCTTTGGTGGTAGCGGTCGTCAGAATGGTCAGCAGGGTTTGGGCCTGCTCTGCAGCGTCCCGGCCAAGGCTGGTCAGGTAGCCCCCGTCTGGCTGGTCGATAAGGCCTTTCGCATGGAGGCGCTTGGCCGCGGCGATGGCAGCGGGAGCAGCGGTCTGGTGGACTTTCAGACCTTCCTTGGTGCTGTCCAAGGGGAAGAGTACAAGGATTTCCAGTTCGGCAACCAACTCAGGGGTATACGACATAAGGACTCCAGACTTTCTAAAATTTATTAGAGGCTAGCAGGGCATAAGGTGAACGCACTTTGCCGGGCTGTCCAGTGTGAAAGTCATGGGTCTTGATATGGCGCAGGTTTGTGGCGAGGAAGCAGGCTTCCCGGCCACGAAAGTGCTCGATTCAGTCGTTTTCCGGGGGTAATTCCGGCAATGCGCGCAGCGCGGTTTCATACCATTGCGTATCGAAGGCGCGGTCTTCTTCAAGCATCTTGTCGATTTCAACAGCCAGCACGTGGGCCATGAGATTCAGAATGTCTTCGCGTTCGTAGCCCACCAGGGTCAGCTTGTTGAAGGTGGCCTTGGCGGCAGGCGGGTTGTCGCTTTCGATCTGGTTTTCGATGGCCTGGGTCAGCGTGCTTTCGGTGAATTCTTCTTCGTCGTTGTCGATATCGGTCGGCTCGCTCATGGCGGGGCTCCTCAAGGAAAGGGCGCCAGTCTACCTCCATTCAGGCAGGTGATGCTGCTGGTCAGGTCGGGCCGCACGCTCTATAACTTCTGCAGCCAACCCCACACCCGGCCTGGAGGCATTCGCGATGCTCAAGCTTTACGGATTTTCGGTCAGCAACTACTACAACATGGTCAAACTGGCGCTGCTGGAGAAAGGCCTGCCGTTTGAAGAAGTGCCATTTTATGCAGGCCAGACGCTTGAAGCGCTTGCGGTAAGCCCGCGAGGCAAAGTGCCGGTGCTGAGCGTCAAGCAAGGCTTTATCAATGAAACCAGCGTGATTCTGGAGTACATCGAACACACTCAGGAAGGCCCTTCGTTGCTGCCGGCCGAGCCTTTTCAGCGGGCTCAGGTGCTGGCGCTGTGCAGGGAAATCGAGCTGTACATCGAGTTGCCCGCCCGCGCGTGTTTCGCCGAGGCGTTCTTCGGTATGCCGGTGCCGGAGGCGATCAAGGAAAAATCCAGGGCTGAGTTGCTGTTGGGGATCAGTGCTTTAGGTCGACACGGCAAGTTTGCGCCGTACGTGGCGGGGGAGAGCTTCACGCTTGCCGATCTGTACTTCATGTACAGCGTGAACCTCGCCTGTGCCGTGGGCGAGAAGCTGTTTGGCCTGGATTTGCTGGCTGAGTTGCCGACGGCGAAAGCGCTGCTGGAGCGACTGCACGCGATGCCCAACGCGCAGAAAGTGGCGGCGGACAGGGAAGCGGCGATGCCGGCGTTTATGGCGATGGTTGCGGCCAAGAAGTAATCAGCCGTGCACACATCAAATGTGGGAGCGGGCTTGCTCGCGAAAGCGGTGTGTCAGTCAACATATAGCGACTGGTCTACCGTATTCGCGAGCAAGCCCGCTCCCGCATGTTGAGTGGTGAACCCATTCAAAGGTGGGAGCTGGCTTGGCTGCGATGCTTTTAGCGGCTGGCGAGCAGTTCCTGGCCGCGTACGACGGCGGCCTTGACCTGCGCCGGTGCAGTCCCGCCTACGTGATTACGCGCATTCACCGAGCCTTCCAGGGTCAGCACGGCAAACACGTCCTGCTCGATCTGGTCGCTGAATTGGCGCAACTCTTCCAGGCTCATTTCTGCCAGGTCCTTGCCGGTGTCCACGCCGTATTTCACGGCATGGCCGACGATTTCGTGGCAGTCACGGAACGGCAGGCCACGGCGCACCAGGTAGTCCGCCAGGTCGGTTGCCGTGGAGAACCCGCGCAAGGCCGCTTCACGCATGATCGCGTGCTTGGGCTTGATCGCCGGGATCATGTCGGCAAATGCACGCAGCGAATCGCGCAGCGTGTCGGCGGCGTCGAACAGCGGCTCTTTGTCTTCCTGGTTGTCCTTGTTGTAGGCCAATGGCTGGCCCTTCATCAAGGTCAGCAAGCCCATCAGCGCGCCGAATACACGGCCGCTTTTGCCACGCACCAGCTCAGGCACGTCGGGGTTTTTCTTTTGCGGCATGATCGAGCTGCCGGTGCAGAAGCGGTCCGGCAGGTCGATGAACTGGAATTGCGCACTGGTCCACAGCACCAGTTCTTCGGAGAAGCGCGACAAGTGCATCATCGCGATGCTGGCGGCAGCGCAGAATTCGATGGCGAAGTCACGGTCCGACACGCCGTCCAGGGAGTTGCCGCCAACCGCGTCAAAACCCAGCAGTTGTGCGGTGTATTCGCGGTCGATCGGGTAAGTGGTGCCGGCCAGTGCGGCGCTGCCCAACGGCATGCGGTTGGCGCGCTTGCGGCAATCCACCAGGCGCTCGTAGTCGCGGCTGAGCATTTCGAACCAGGCCAGCAAGTGGTGGCCGAAGGTCACCGGTTGCGCAGTTTGCAGATGGGTGAAGCCGGGCATGATAGTGCCGGACTCACGCTCGGCCTGCTCGAGCAAACCTTTTTGCAGGCGGGTGATTTCGCCCAGGATCAGGTCGATTTCGTCACGCAGCCACAGGCGAATATCGGTAGCCACCTGGTCGTTACGGCTGCGACCGGTGTGCAGTTTCTTGCCGGTCACACCGATGCGATCGGTGAGACGGGCTTCGATGTTCATGTGCACGTCTTCCAGGTCGACGCGCCAGTCGAACGTGCCGGCCTCGATTTCACCGCGAATGGTGGTCAGGCCATCGATGATGCTGTCGCGCTCGGCGTCGGTCAGCACGCCGACCTTGGCCAGCATCGTGGCGTGGGCGATCGAGCCCATGATGTCGTGGCGGTACAGGCGCTGGTCGAAAGTGACGGAGGCGGTGAAGCGCGCGACGAAGGCGTCGACGGGTTCACTGAAGCGGCCGCCCCAGGACTGGTTGGTCTTGTCGGTGCTCATGGATTCGCTCGTGATCTGCTTAAAAGAGGCGTTGAGGTGTGCCGCCGATAATAACAGGGTTGCACTTGGAGGCGGTGCTGCGGGTGGTCGGCATTTTTATTTGTGCCAAGGATGGCTAAGTGCCTTGCCGCCGAACGCTTCCGGGAAGAGACTGGAGCAGGCCTTTATTGAAACGATATTTGACGATTGAGCAATATCGTCTCAGCGAGCGTCTACAGTTGCACTGATAGAGCGTGAATGCACCAAAGTCGGGTGATGCGGTCATAGCCTGACTATCCATTAAAAAAGGGGGGTATTCGGATTGTGTATCAGCAAACCCTACGACGATGCCCGAAGGCAGCAGGTCTTGGGCGCAATTGAACAGGTCCGGGTAAATATGGGTGCCGCTGCCGGGGCACTTTTTGCCGCTCGCGCTAGTCTTAGCGTGGATCGCTGTGACGCAAGTCACCGCACCTGTCTACGCTATCCTTGTGCGAGACTCAAGCAGGAATCCAGCGCAATATGAATGTCCTGATCGTTGATGACGAACCCCAAGCCCGCGAGCGACTGAGCCGTTTGGTCAGTGAACTCGAGGGTTATACAGTGCTTGAACCGAGCGCCACCAACGGCGAAGAGGCGTTGACGCTGATCGACAGTCTCAAGCCGGATGTGGTGTTGCTCGATATTCGCCTGCCGGGTCTTGATGGCTTGCAAGTGGCCGCCCGCTTGAGCGAGCGAGAATCGCCGCCTGCCGTGGTGTTGTGTGCAGCTCAAGAAGAGTTTTCTGCGCAAACCCTGGAAGACAGCGGTGTCAGCTTTCTTGCCAAGCCGGTGACCGCTGAGGCGCTGCTCAAGGCCCTGAAAAAGGCCGAGCGTCCCAACCGCGTCCAGCTCGCCGCTTTGACCCAGCCAGCAGCTCAGAGTGGTAACGGGCCACGCAGCCATATCAGTGCACGGACCCGTAAAGGTATCGAGCTGATTCCGCTGAACCAGGTGGTCTACTTTATCGCCGACCACAAGTACGTGACCTTGCGTCACGAGACGGGTGAAGTGTTGCTCGATGAGCCGCTCAAGGCCCTCGAGGACGAATTCGGCGACCGCTTTGTGCGCATCCACCGCAACGCGCTGGTGGCCCGTGAGCGAATAGAACGCTTGCAGCGCACGCCTCTGGGGCACTTTCAGTTGTTTCTCAAAGGGCTTAACGGCGATGCCCTGATCGTCAGCCGACGCCACGTCGCCGGTGTGCGAAAGATGATGCAGCAGCTTTAGCCAGGGGCTTTGGCGAGGTCTGCATTCTGTATCCCGGTGCGACGCGGCCAGGGAGGCCCCGCACTTGCTGATTCAAATCAAAGCGTGTTTGCCTGAGCTGTTATTATCTGCCGTATCTATTCAGTACGGATTGATCCATGTCCTCTCGCGAAATCCGCATCGCCACCCGTAAAAGTGCCCTGGCCTTGTGGCAGGCCGAATACGTCAAAGCACGCCTTGAGCAAGCCCATCCAGGGCTGAAAGTGTCTCTGGTGCCCATGGTCAGTCGCGGCGACAAGCTGCTCGACTCGCCATTGTCGAAGATTGGCGGCAAGGGCTTGTTCGTCAAGGAACTGGAAACCGCACTGCTGGAAAACGAAGCCGACATCGCCGTGCATTCGATGAAAGACGTGCCGATGGACTTCCCTGAAGGTCTTGGCCTGTATTGCATCTGCGAGCGCGAAGACCCGCGTGACGCGTTTGTATCCAACACTTACGCGTCGCTGGATGAGCTGCCCTTGGGCAGTGTCGTCGGCACCTCAAGCCTGCGTCGCCAGGCGCAGTTGCTGACTCGCCGGTCGGACCTGCAAATTCGTTTTCTGCGCGGCAACGTCAACACCCGTCTGGCCAAGTTGGATGCGGGCGAATATGACGCGATTATTCTTGCAGCGGCTGGCCTGATTCGCCTGGGCTTCGAAGACCGCATCACCTCGGCCATCAGCGTAGAAGACAGCTTGCCCGCGGGCGGACAAGGCGCTGTGGGTATCGAATGCCGCACCGCGGACAGTGAAATTCACGCCCTGCTCAAACCCCTTGATCATCAAGACACCGAAGTGCGTGTCACGGCCGAGCGCGCGCTGAACAAACGCCTCAACGGCGGCTGCCAGGTACCGATCGCCTGTTACGCCGTGCTCGAGGGTGAAAACCTGTGGCTGCGTGGCCTGGTAGGCGACCCCGCAGGCGGCACGCTGCTCACCGCCGAGGTTCGCGGGCCGCAGCGTGATGCTACCGCGCTGGGAATTCAGGTGGCAGAAGAGCTGCTGGAAAAAGGCGCCGGTGTCATTCTGCAAAAAATCTATGGCGAGGCTGGTCCGCAGTGACCGACTGGCGTCTGTTGCTGACGCGGCCTGCCGAGGAAGCCATGGCCCTGGCCGCGACGTTGTCCGAGGCCGGCATTTTCAGCAGCACCCTGCCATTGTTAGCGATCCAGGCCTTGCCGGTGACGGCTGAGCAACAAGCGGTCTTTTGTGATCTGGGCCGTTATAGCGCGGTCATCGTGGTCAGCAAGCCTGCCGCGCGCCTGGCCTTGCAACAGCTGGATCGGCATTGGCCGCAACTGCCCTGGTTCAGCGTCGGCGCGGCCACCGCGCAAGTACTGGCCGATCACGACCTCACTGTTCATTACCCGCAAACCGGCGATGACAGCGAGGCCTTGCTTGCACTGCCCGCCTTGCGCGAGGCTATCGCACACCCCGATGCGCGGGTGTTGATCCTGCGTGGCGAAGGCGGGCGGGAGCTGCTGGCTGAGCGTTTACGCGAGCAAGGTGCTAGTGTCGATTATCTGGAGTTGTATCGTCGCTCCCTTCCGGTGTACGACGCCGGGGAGCTGATGCAACGCATACAGTTGGAACGCTTGAACGGCGTGGTGGTCAGCAGTGGGCAGGGTTTTTTGCACCTGCAAGCGTTGGCTGGCCCCGATTGGCCGCAGGTGGCACGGCTGCCATTGTTCGTGCCCAGCCCTCGCGTCTATGAAATGGCGCGGGCCGCTGGCGCAGAAAAAGTTGTGGATTGTCGCGGTGCGAGTGCCGCGGCTTTGTTAGTGGCGTTGCGCAGCGCTGCCTTGTGAGGCAAGCCGCGCCCACTCTCTGATACGCAAAGGACGGATACGTGAGCGAAACAGCCTTGCCTAAAGATGAAACCCAGCCCGCACTCGATGCGCCGGTTGAGTCACCGGTCGCCGCGCCACGCCGTGGCAATGGCCTGGCAATCGTGGCCTTGTTGCTCGGCGCCGCAGGTGTCGCCGCTGGCGGATGGGGCATTTGGCAGGTCCGCGCCCTGCAAGCCGGCAGTCAACAACAGTCGAGCCAGGTGCAAGCACTCGACGAGCAATCCCAATCCCTCAAGCAGAGCCAGCAACAGCTGACTACCCGACTGGCGCAATTGCCTGGTGCAGATGAACTGGAAGAGCGCCGCCGTCTGGTAGCCCAGTTGCAGGGCGATCAGCAGCGTTTGAGCCAGCGCCTGGAAACCGTGCTGGGTGCCAGTCGCCAGGACTGGCGCCTGGCTGAAGCCGAGCATTTGATCCGTCTGGCCAGCTTGCGTTTGTCTGCCCTGCAGGACATCAACAGCGCGCAGTCACTGGTCCAGGGGGCTGACGAAATTCTGCGTGAGCAAAGTGATCCGGGCTCCTACGCCGCACGCGAGCAACTGGCCAAGAGCCTTGCCGCGTTGCGCAGTACCGAGCAGCCGGACCGCACCGGGCTTTATCTGCAACTCGCCGCGCTGCGCGATCAGGTTGTACAACTGGCGGCTATTGCCCCGGAATATCAGCTCGGCGAGCCGGGCTCTCAAGGTCGTCCGACCAGCGATACGCAAGGTCGCTTGAGCCAATGGTGGGAGGAGATTTCCCGCTACTTCCGCATCGACTTCAACCCGGACGACAACATTCGACCGTTGCTCGCCGGTCAAGGCCTGAATCAGGTACGCCTGGCGTTGAGCCTGGCTCTTGAGCAGGCGCAATGGGCTGCGCTCAATGGTGAAACGGCGGTGTACAGCCGTTCCCTGGGCGAGGCGCGCAGTGTCCTGCAAGATAACTTCAACCAGGACAACCCGCAGAGCAAGGCGATGCTTGCGCGTATCGCCGAGCTTGAGCCCAAGGCCGTTTCCGTGGTCACGCCTGACCTGGCGGCCAGCCTGGCCGCCGTGCAGGCCTACCTCGAACGTCGTCATCTGTCTGCCGATGAAGCCAAGGCGTCGGCGGGCACGCCAGCGACCCAGGAGTAGAGCCGATGAAGCGTTTCTATGTGATCCTGGTCCTGGCGATTGCAATCGCCCTGGCGCTGGGCGTGGGCATTTCCAAGCACACCGGCTACGTGCTGATTACCTATCCCCATCTGCTGCATTACGAGTCGAGCCTGTGGGCGACGCTGGTGGCCGTGTTTGCCGTCGGCCTGGCGATCTATCTGATCCGTGTGTTGCTGAGCCTGCTCAGCACCTCCGGTGGAGTGGTCAACCCATGGTCGCGACGTAACCGCAGTCGCCGGGTACAAATTGCGATTGAGCAGGGCCAGCTGGACCTCGCCGAAGGTCGCTGGGCCAGTGCCGAACGCCACCTGCACCGCGCCGCCGAAGCGGAGCGCCAGCCACTGCTGTACTACCTTGGCGCGGCACGCGCGGCCAATGAGCAGGGCCGTTATGAAGAATCCGACGGTTTGCTGGAGCGCGCGCTGGAGCGCCAGCCCCAGGCTGAGCTGGCGGTTGCCTTGAGCCATGCGCAATTGCAGATGGACCGTGGCGATACAGAAGGCGCCTTGGTGACCTTGCAGGCGATGCACGAGCGTCATCCGCACAATCCGCAGGTGCTGCGACAGTTGCAGCGTCTGCATCAGCAGCGGGGCGATTGGTCATCAGTGATTCGCTTGTTGCCGGAACTGCGAAAAGACAAAGTCCTTCCCGCCAGCGAGCTGGCCGAGCTGGAGCGTCGCGCCTGGGGTGAAAACCTCGGGCTGGCGGCCCAGCGTGAAGAGCAGGGTGAAGCAGGCTTGCAGTCTCTTGATCGGGCGTGGGAGCAACTCACATCCGCCCAGCGCCAGGAGCCGCAGCTGGTTCTGGCATACGCCGAGCAACTGCGCCGGCTGGGGGCCGACGCCAAGGCTGAGGACGTGCTGCGCAGCGCCATCAAGCGCGGCTATGACAGCCACTTGATCCGGCTTTATGGTTTGTTGCGGGGCGCTGATTCGGCCCGGCAATTGAAGTTTGCCGAAGGCTGGCTCAAGGATCACCCGCGTGACGCCAGCTTGCTGCTGACCCTGGGTCGCTTGTGCCTGCAAAACAGCTTGTGGGGCAAGGCGCGGGATTACCTTGAAAGCAGCCTGCAGGTTCAACGCAACCCTGAGGCCTGCGCTGAGCTGGCACGGCTGTTGGCCCAATTGGGTGACACCGAGCGCAGCAATCAGCTGTTCCAGGAGGGGCTGGGGCTGCTGGACAGTCGCTTGCTGGCATCACCGTTGCCCATGCCCGCGCGGGTTTGAAGTAGGAAAGTTGGCGAAGGTTGGCTCGGACGTTTCTGAGAGCCAACCCTTCGTTAGCCAGTAAATACTGGGTCTAAAGCGCTACGTAGTAAATTCCTACTGATAGCTGCTTAAAGTCATCCAGGGTCTGACGAGATATCCCTATGCTCTCGCGGAATTGTCTGCTCTAACGAGTATTGAAAGGGGTCAGGCCTTTCCTCTACCGTGACGGCCTATCTCTTGCGGTACGGATAACAATGTCTTTGGCCCCTTCACGCTCCTTGTTTTTCCTGGCGTTCATGGCTGGTGTGCTGACGTTGGGCGCGTCGTTTTATCTTGAGTACGGCGCGTTGCTACGCCCGTGTTTCCTTTGCCAGCTGCAACGTATCTTTCTGGCAGCCTTCACGCTGATCAATCTGGTCGCGGCAATTCATAATCCAAAGCGCTCTGCGGTTTACCTCTACGGGTTTGCCAGCATGGGCTGCGCATTGCTCGGCGCTATCACTGCCGTACGCCAGGTGCTGCTACAAAATGCCGCACCGGGGCAGACCACCGATTGTTGGCCAAGCCTGCACTACATGATTGAAAACCTGTCGCTGTGGCAAGCGCTGCAATTGACCGTCAAAGGCACTGTCGATTGCGTTGAGATCAACTGGACACTGTTCGATCTCAGCGTTCCCGAATGGAGCTTGCTGTTCTTCCTGGCCATGCTGATGCTGGGCATCCTGCAGTTTTCGCGGTTGTTTTTAAGTCGCCGATGGGGTCTCGCAAGGCCTTGAAAGTGTGTCGCGGGTCGTAGGACGGGATTAAACACTTGTATGAACTTTCTCTCCTGCGTACCTTGAAGCCATAGTCATGCGGGCATAATCTGGCCCGCACGCATTATCGAAACCGTTTGCCAAATGCGGCCTTGTCCGGCTGCTGCTTTTATCCTTGAGTGTTGCGCGGGCACAGGCGGCAGCGCCCCCTATAGGGAAGAGAGATCATCATGCTGGAAAGTTGTCAGAATGCTCAGGAACGCTGGGGTGGGGTGCACAAGCTGATCGACAGCTGGTTGAAGGCACGTCACGAACTGGTTCGGGCCTTTGATGCTCTTGGCGCCAAGCCCGAAGCATTGGGTGAGAATCGCGAGCCGCTGCAAGACTTTTGCGCTGTGTTGGTGGACTACGTGTCTGCCGGACATTTCGGCGTCTACGAACAACTGACCAAAGAGGCGGAAGCCTTTGATGATCAGCGTGGTCTGGACTTGGCCGAGACCATCTACCCGCGCATCGATGTCATCACGGAAAAACTGCTGGTGTTCACCGAATTGTGCGATGCCGGCAAATGTGTTGCCGAAAAATTCAAAGAGCTTGGCGGGTTACTGCACGAACGTTTCGAGCTGGAAGATTGCCTGATCGAAGTGTTGCACAACGCTCACAAAGAAGAGGCCGCCACCCAGGCCTGAGCCTTGGCGGCGAGACAAAAAACGGTGCGCATGGCGCACCGTTTTTTATTGGGTCAATGGCGAGTGCCGAGCAGTTCGATCTCGAACACCAGCGGCGTATAAGCAGGGATCAACTCGCCAGCACCGTCGGCGCCATAGGCTTGGGCGGAAGGGATCACCAGACGCCATTTCGCGCCTACCGGCATCTGTTGCAGCGCGCTGCTCCAACCGCTGATCACACTGTCCAGGCGAAACCATTGCGGTTGTGTGCTCTGATCGAAGACAGTCCCATCGGGCAACCGCCCTACGTATTTCACTTGCACCTCATCACTGGCCAACGGCTTGCTGCCGGTACCCGGCGTCAGCTCCGTCAGCAGGATGCCATTCGATAACTCACGCACGCCGGCTGCTGCTTTTTCCTTGGATAAAAATTGCTGTTCGGCAGCGAGTGCTTTTTCGCTTTGCGGTGCCTCAGCCTCGGCCGCGCTCTGTGCTTCGTGCTCGGCGAGGATCTGCTCGATCCGTGCATTGTCCAGCGCCAGTGGTTTGCCTTGATAGGCTTGTTTAAGGCCATCGATCAACGCCTGGATCTGCAGGTCGGGCACTTCCTGGCGCAGTCGTTCGCCGAGGCTGGCGCCTAAGCTGTAAGCAAGGTCGTGCGGGTCTTGGGCTGTAGTTTTTGACGGCGATTGTTCTGCCGCATGGGTCATGGAAACCACCAAGCCAAGCATTAAAAAAAGGTAACGCGACATGGTTATTCTCCCGCCGAAAGTGCGACGGATTATGCCAGTGTGAGTGCGTAAAAAGTGCCGTGGTTTTTCGTTATATCGATAAGAATTTTCCTACGGTGCAACGCAAGGCAAACGATACTGTCAACATGCCCTAGCGGCGGTAAGAGCAGAGGGCTAGTATGAGCCGCACCCACGTCAGCCAGGAGGTAAACCATGTCGGCCAAACAGAAGCCTGTAAATACCCCGTTGCATTTACTCCAACAACTTTCGGGCAGCTTGCTCGAACATCTGGAAAGCGCCTGTTCCCAAGCCTTGGCTGATGCAGAAAAACTGCTCGCCAAATTGGAAAAACAACGCGGTAAAGCGCAAGAAAAGCTGCACAAATCCCGTACCAAACTGCAAGACGCCGCCACCGCCGGCAAGGCCAAGGCACAAGCCAAAGCCAAAGACGCTGTCAAGGAACTTGAGGATCTGCTGGACGCCCTCAAGGATCGCCAAGCTGAAACCCGCACCTACATTTCCCAACTCAAACGCGATGCTCAGGAAAGCCTGAAGCTGGCCCAGGGCGTTGGTCGTGTGAAAGAAGCCGTGGCTAAAGCACTGGGTGCTCGCACGCCAGCAAAAGCCGTTGCGTCGAAGGCTTCGACTAAAGCAGCGTCCAAATCCGCGGGCAAAACTGCTGCTGCAAAACCAGCTGCTAAAACTGCTGCTGTAAAATCAGCCGCCAAGCCAGTCGCTAAAACTGCTGCTGCAAAACCAGCCGCCAAACCAGCCGCTAAAACTGCTGCTGCAAAACCAGCCGCCAAACCAGCCGCCAAACCAGCTGCCAAAACTGCTGCTGCAAAACCAGCCGCCAAGCCAGCCGCTAAAACTGCAGCTGCAAAA
>Ga0153931_100187_pt1 | contig 21159 bp, 24 predicted proteins | sample TSNJ015MetaG_FD_104730 | JGI IMG/M metagenome (GOLD analysis project Ga0153931, IMG submission 104730) | Attine ant fungus gardens microbial communities from New Jersey, USA - TSNJ015 MetaG | ecosystem: Host-associated > Fungi > Mycelium > Unclassified | place: USA: New Jersey, Wharton State...
CCTTCACGGTTGGGGTCGCCAGGTTCGGGAGCGATGTCTGCCAGCCAGGCTATTAGCCAGCAGCATCCCAAACCGCGCGAGATTCTAACAGCTTGAAGCCGTTTGCGTTATATCCGGTTCTTTAGTGCTTAGATCCGGTTCTTGAGTGAATATAACAATTCGAGCGCTCGACGCGGGGTCAGGTCATCGAGATCCACTTTGGCCAACTCATCGAGCACTGGGTGCGGCAGGCTGGCAAACATATCGCTTTGCTGCGGAGCGGCCGGTTTGCCTTTGATGGCAGGCTTGGGCGCTTCATGCGGCAATGCGGTGTCTTCCAGTCGGCTCAAGTGCTCACGGGCACGCACGATCACTTCACTCGGCACGCCGGCCAGTTGCGCTACCGCCAGGCCGTAGCTCTGGCTGGCAGGCCCCGGCAACACATGGTGCAGGAACACGATGCGCTCGTTGTGCTCGGTGGCGTTCAGATGCACGTTGGCCACTAAAGGCTCGGCTTCCGGCAACACGGTGAGCTCGAAATAGTGCGTAGCAAATAGAGTATAGGCACGCAGATGCGCCAGACGCTCGGCGGCCGCCCATGCCAGCGACAGGCCGTCGAAGGTGCTGGTGCCGCGCCCAACTTCGTCCATCAGCACCAGACTGCGTTCGGTAGCGTTGTGCAGGATGTTGGCGGTTTCGCTCATCTCGACCATAAAGGTCGAACGGCCACCGGCCAGGTCATCGCTGGAGCCGATCCGGGTGAAGATCCGGTCCACCAGCGACAACTCGCAACTGGCCGCCGGCACGAAGCTGCCGATATGCGCCAGCAGCACGATCAATGCGGTCTGGCGCATGTAGGTGGATTTACCACCCATGTTCGGACCGGTGATCACCAGCATCCGGGTGTTGTCATCCAGGCTCAGGTCGTTGGCCACGAACGGCGTGGTCAGCACTTGCTCGACCACCGGGTGACGACCCTGGGTGATGCGCATGCACGGCTCGCTGACGAAGCGCGGGCAGTTCAGGTCAAGGTTCAGCGCACGTTCGGCGAGGTTGCTCAGCACATCCAGTTCGGCCAGTGCGCCGGCGGTGTCCTGCAGTGGTGGCAACTGGCTGATCAGGTCTTCTAGCAGCGCTTCGTAGAGCATTTTCTCGCGGGCGAGGGCACGGCTCTTGGCCGACAGCGCCTTGTCTTCGAACTCTTTCAGCTCCGGCGTGATGAAGCGCTCGGCGCCCTTGAGCGTCTGGCGACGGATATAATCGGCCGGAGCGGATTCCGCCTGCTTGCTCGGCAGCTCGATGAAGTAGCCGTGAATGCGGTTGTAGCCGACTTTCAGGTTGGCCAGGCCAGTGCGCGCCTTTTCCCGGGCTTCGAGATCGATCAGGAACTGGCCGGCGTTCTCGCTCAGCGATTGCAGTTCATCGAGTTCGCTGTCGTAACCGGTTTTCAGCACGCCGCCGTCACGGATCACCGCTGGCGGGTTGTCGATAATGGCTTTTTCCAGCAGCGCTGCCAGTTCCGGGTAGGTGCTGGTGGTGGTTGCCAGGCGTTGCAGGTGCGGCGCTTCCAGGTCGGTCATCGCCACTTGCAGTTGTGGCAGGGCGCCGAGAGCATCACGCAGTCGAGCAAGGTCGCGAGGGCGCGCATTGCGCAGGCCGATCCGCGCCAGAATCCGCTCGATGTCGCCGATTTCCTTCAGCTGTGGCTGGAGTTTTTCGAAGCGGTAGCCATCGAGCAGGCAAGTGATCGAGGTCTGCCGCGCCAGCAGCACGGTCAGATCACGCAGCGGACGGTTCAGCCAACGAGTCAGCAGGCGGCTGCCCATCGCGGTCTGGCAGCGATCGACCACCGACTGCAGGGTGTTGTCGCGACCGCCGGCCAGGTTGGTATCGAGTTCCAGGTTGCGGCGACTGGCGCCGTCGAGCACCACGGTGTCATCCAGGCGCTCATGACGCAGGCTGCGCAGATGGGGCAGGGCGGTGCGCTGGGTTTCCTTGGCGTAGGCCAGCAGGCAACCGGCGGCGCCGATGGCCAGGGTCAGGGTTTCGCAGCCGAAGCCTTTCAGGTCTTGGGTGGAGAACTGCTGGCAGAGACTTTTCAGCGCCGAATCACGCTCGAAATCCCACGGTGCACGACGACGCACGCCGCGGCGTTTTTCCGCCGGCAGGTCTTTCGGCCAGTCGTCCGGGATCAGCAGCTCTACCGGGTTGACCCGCTCCAGTTCCGCCAGCAGGTTCTCCCAGCCCTTGATCTCGAGCACGGTGAAGTTGCCACTGGTGATGTCCAGCACCGCCAGACCGAACAGACGCTCGTCGCCCAGTACCGCCGCAATCAGATTGTCGCGGCGCTCATCGAGTAGCGCCTCGTCACTGACCGTGCCCGGGGTAATGATCCGCACCACCTGACGTTCTACCGGACCTTTGCTGGTGGCCGGATCGCCGACCTGCTCGCAGATCACTACCGACTCGCCGAGCTTGACCAGTTTCGCCAGATAACCTTCCGCCGCGTGGTAAGGAATCCCGCACATCGGAATCGCCTGTCCCGCCGACTGACCGCGCGCGGTCAGGGTAATGTCGAGCAACTTGGCTGCCTTCTTCGCGTCTTCATAGAAGATCTCGTAGAAGTCGCCCATGCGATAGAACATCAGCTGGTCCGGGTGCTGGTTCTTCAGGCGCCAGTACTGCTGCATCATCGGGGTGTGGGAGGACAGGTCGGAGACGGCTTTATTCATCGGATTGTCAGGTAACTCGTTAAATGATGTAGGGCAAAAGCAAGGGCAACCGCCGGGCTTTTCCGCGATGGGCGCAAGGTTACCATGGGCGGTCTGCTTGACGCAGGCATGACGGTCCGCTGGCACTTTCTGGGTTTAATTGTGATTTATGCACGTTTTATGCAAATCAGCATTTGTCTTCGGAAAAAACTTCAAGCACTATGCGCGTTATGCAAAAACGCAACGTATCCTCCGTCTTAAGAGCACTGCTCGACCAGCACGGGATCTCCCCTACGGAGCTCCACCGTCGCACCGGCGTGCCTCAATCAACGCTCTCGCGGATTCTCAGCGGGAAGATCGTCGATCCTTCGGATAAACACATTTCGAAGATCGCCGAATACTTCAATGTGAGCACTGATCAATTGCGCGGCCGCGCAGACGTCGCGACCGCGACCGGCGGCGCGCGTGATGACGTGCATGCGGAACTCAAGGACATAAGCCTGTGGGACGACGATACCCCTGTCGATGACGACGAGGTGTCGGTGCCCTTTCTTCGCGAGGTTGAATTGGCTGCTGGATCAGGAAGATTCGTCATCGAAGAGAGCGAACGCTCTAGCCTGCGCTTCGGCAAGCGCAGCCTGCGGCACAACGGTGTGCAGTTCGACCAGGCCAAATGCGTGACGGTGCGGGGTAACAGCATGATGCCGGTACTGCGTGATGGCGCCACGGTCGGGGTCAACGCCGGCAAGTGCGGGATCGGCGACATCATCGATGGCGACCTGTACGCGATCAATCACAACGGTCAGTTGCGCGTGAAGCAGCTCTATCGCCTGCCGACCGGCATCCGTCTGCGCAGCTTCAACCGCGATGAGCATCCGGACGAGGACTACAGCTTCCAGGACATGCAGGAAGAGCAGATCGTCATCCTCGGTCACGTCTTCTGGTGGGGCATGTACGCCCGATAGACTTCCCCTTCACTGAAAACCCGCCCTCTGGCGGGTTTTTTTTCGCCCGAGTAAAACCCCCAACGCCTTGATTTATGCGGCCTTCATGCGTCGGTGCATTTCTTGCGCATAAATAAATGCATTTATGCATTGACTGTATATGCATCCATGCATATCCTTGCCACCAAGCCGCTCGACAAAGCGGCTGGCAACAACAGCTCTTTAGTTCCACAAGAACAGGCAGCGATGAACCGGCCTCAACGGTTCAGAGGGTTGGCAACTGACCCGGGTGTGCAGCGTAAAGCACCAAGAGCAGTTATCCGGCGGGCAGGGACCGCGGTCGGAAAAACAATTTGAATGGACTCGTACCGCGCCAGTAGCGCCGAAAAGTCAGCTTCCTTCTCGAACACAGGATTTGAAGGAAGGCGAAGGAGCGCATTACTGAAAAGCCCGGCAACCATTGCCGGGCTTTTTGGAATGCCTACCTGACGCAGGCCGCTTCAACGAAGCTTCACGGCATAAACGCAGTCAGGCGGAGAATCAAAAGGATTTGCAGATGTTGAAAGAATGCCGCTGCGGCCATTGCAAACGACTGCTCGCCCGGGTGGGTGAGTACGCAGAACTCCAGATCAAATGTTCCCGCTGCGGAACATTGAATCATGCGAGGGCCACGAGCCCCGAGCGATCGCCTTTGAGCGACATGCGTGCTGCACCGTCAGCACAACCTGATCATTTAACTCATAGGTAAAGACATGAACATTCTGAAGAAATACGTTGCTCCATTGCTCGCTCTTGCACTGCTGGGCAATGGCAGCAGCGTGGTTGCCGCCAACCTCTTGGTGAACGGCAGCTTTGAACAATCGACATGCGGTGGTGGCTGCATTCTGGACACACCGGCAAAAACCAATGCCATAACGGGCTGGACGACGTTCCTGTCCGGTGCCGAATACTTCAACATGCCCAATGCCATCGGCGGTTCTGTGGCAGCACATGGCGTGATGATCGTTGACCTGGCCAACTATGTCTACGGTAACGGCGGCGGGATTCAGCAGAATTTCGCCACCACCCCGGGCGCTCGATACCGGCTGACTTTCAGCGCGGGTAACTCGCGTTACGCCAGCCGCTCGGGAGACGGTGTCATTCAGGTGAAAGTGGCCGGGCAAACCGCTACGTTCAAAACACCGACAGCCAAAGGCGTCGCGGTCGAGTGGAGCACCGTCACTTACGAGTTCACCGCGATTACCGCGCAAACAACGCTGGCATTTTCCAACGAGCAGAACCCGTACGCCAACTATGCCTTCATCGACAACGTCATTGTTGAGCGCCTGTAACTGTTGAATGCGCGGAATCTGTCGCTGTTCTTCCCCGCATCAGAGGCGACGCCAGTCCGGTGTCGCCTCTTCACCTTCTCTTCATTCATCAATGCTTTCAGGAGGCGTGACATGACAAACGAGCAACAAGCGTTGCTGGACATGCCAATCTGGCTGGTCATCCTCCTTGCCGTAGCGGGCGGGGTATCCGGCGAAATGTGGCGCGCCGACAAAGAGGGCGCCCGCGGCTGGCCCCTGCTGCGACGCCTGGCCTTACGCTCCGGCGCCTGCATGATCTGCGGCGTGTCGGCGATCATGCTGCTGTACGCCGCTGGCATGTCGATCTGGGCCGCCGGGGCATTTGGTTGCCTCACTGCAATGGCCGGTGCCGATGTGGCCATCGGTCTTTACGAGCGCTGGGCTGCCAAACGCATTGGCGTCTGCGAAGTACCCCCGCGCAACCCCTCATCCGAACAATGATCATTGCCAAGAGAGTCACAGACCATGAATGACGAAGACCTCGCAGCGCTGAACAGGCTTATTGCCGCTCTGCAGGTTCAGACCGATAGCCTGACGGCCATGAATGCTTCCATCAGATTGATGGCTCAGAGCAATCAGGCGCTGGTCGACCTGATCAAAAGCCGCGAGCCGGATCCGAATGCCCCACCTTACCTGGATGGTACGCCGGCGCCCTGAGCGCATTGGCGATGCTCTTCCAAAAGTACTCAACCGAGCAACACCCACAACCCCGCATCCGCGGGTTTTTTTATGTTCGCTGGAGAACGCCAGATGTCGATCCTTACCCAAGGTACTCAAATTTTTGCCCTTGTACCGCCGACCACCGGTTCCGGTCCTTACACCGTGCTGGAAGTCGAACACGCCACTTCTTTCGATCCGGGCGGTGCACCTGCCGAGCAGATCGAAGACACCACGCTCGATGCCCAGGAACGCACCTACAAGAAAGGTCTTCGTACACCTGGCACGGCCAACCTGGGTCTCAATGCTGATCCGACCAATGCCAGTCACATCCGTCTGCATCAACTTTCCGAAAACAATGACGACACCAGCATCAAATGGGTAGTGGGTTGGTCGGATGGCAAAGGCGTTCTGCCAACTGTCAATACTCAAGGCAATGCCTTTGAGTTGCCGACCACTCGTACCTGGTTCACCTTTGATGGTTACGTCTCGGACTTCCCGTTTAATTTCGCCTTGAATGCCGTAGTGACCACAACCGTCACCATCCAGCGCACTGGCGGTTCCGCCTGGATCAAGAAAGCCTGAGGCCCGTCATGAACCTCAAACAGTTGAAAGCCAGGGGCGGCATTGTCGATGGCCAGCCCGTCAAGAAAGAAGTGAGCTGGAAGCATCTGGATGCCGAGTCGGGCCAGGAAGTGACCGACTCCTTCACATTGCATATCCGCCGTCAGTCGTTCGGGGTCATCGAACGGCTGTTCGCTCAAGATCAAACCGAGCAAAGCCGCAATGCGAGCTATCTCGCAGCTTGCGTGTCGCTCGGCGACGACGGGACGGAATCGCTCGGCTACGACGATGCCTACAACCTTGAGCCATCGCTGGGGTTCCTGATGCTCAACGCCGTCAATGAGGTCAATGGCACTGGCGGTGTTGCAGCAAAAAACTGACGGCCGCCGATGAGTTCTGGCACGAACTGGTGCTGAACGGAGTCGGCGGCCGGACGATTGCCGAAGCCAAGGAGTGCATGACCTACCACGAAGCCCTGGCGTGGGGACACTATATCGATCGATATGGCTCGCTCCACACCGGTAGGCGGCTGGAGGCGGGCAGCGCGCTGGTCGCGCTGCAAATCCACCGGCTGGGCGGCGGGATGGCAGAGTTGCTGGACTTCATGCCTCATGAGCATCGCCAGGGGCTTTCTCTCGAGCGTGCCCTTGAGCAGTGGCGATAGGCGTTCATTTACATGACCCGTTTCGGCGGGTTTTTTCTTAACCCGGAGAAAAACACATGGCAGTTACTTCTTCAGCAGGGTTGACGCCTAACCTCGACGGCCTTGAACAAGCCTGGACCCAGGCGTCCCGTATCACCGAACAAAAGCTGCGCCAGATGCAAAAGCAGATCGAGGACGCAGCAAAGAAAATCGGCGTGACGCTGAATGCGTCTGCCAGCTCGATCACCAAGGCAAACATCGCGACCTATGTCGATGTTCAGGAAGAAGCCAGGAAGCAAATCAATTATTCAGACGATTTCGACAAGTTGCGACGTAATGGTGCTCTTGCTGCCGCGCAAGTCGGAATGGGGACCCGCGAAAGTGCGCGGGCGCAGGCGCTGAGCGATATCGACCAAAACTATGCTGCGGCACGCAAGAAGCTGGACACACCTTTGGCAGGAGGGGGCGACCCTCGGGAAGGGGCCGATTACGCAGCCAGTCTCGATGCGTTGAAAGCCAACCACGATCAATTGACCCTGCAAGTTCAAAGCAACTATGAGGCGATGACCGAGGCCCAGGGTAACTGGATAAACGGGGCCACCTCGGCCTGGGATGACTACCTCACAACGAGCGGCAATGTGGCCGGCAAGTCCAAGGAGGTCTTCACCAAAGCCTTCAACACCATGGGCGACGCCGTGAGCACGTTCGCGATGACGGGAAAGTTCTCGTTTTCCGACTTTGCCAAATCGGTACTCGGCGATATGGCCAAACTGGCCGCGCAGACGGCTGTTTCCAGCGGTTTGAGCTCACTGTTCGGCCTGGTGGGTTCAGCGGCATCGTCGATATTCGGCAGTACAACTGCACCGACTCCGCAAACATTCAAACTGGATGGCATGAGTACGACTTACGTCCCGCAACTCGACGTGTCGAACGTTTCCTACCACGCCAAGGGCGGGGCCTTCACCAATGGCATCGCCACCGGTCCGACCCTGGCTCCGATGGCAATGTTCGGCGAAGCCGGACCGGAAGCCATCATGCCGCTTAGTCGCGGTTCCGATGGCTCCCTCGGCGTGCAGGTGCAGGGCGCTGGCCTGGGTGGCAGCAGCAGCCAGCAGGTCGTGATTCAGCAAACCATCAATGTGGGCGACAGCTCGGGTGCAGCGACGAACGGGGATATGACATCGCAGACCGTTGCCAAGGCTTATGCCAGCGCCGCCAAGCAGGGCGCTACCGAGCAGATCGCCCGTGATCTGAAACCGGGCGGCCAGATCTGGTCTGCCATCAACGGCCGCTGAATATCAGCGGCCGCAACGGCTCACGCCCGGAGGAAACATGACAACAGAAACATTCACCTGGACTCCGAAAGTCGAACCCGTCGGCAACGTCGAGTTTCGTCTCAAGTCCGCGAAATTCGGCGATGGTTATCAGCAGGTGGCACAGGACGGCATCAACAACCGATCTCAGTCTTGGCCGTTGACGTTTGTCGGGAATGAGGCGCGGATCAAAACAATCGTGCAGTTCCTCGATCGCCATGCTGGCGCTACACCGTTTTATTGGACAGCCCCCTTGGGCGAACCTGCTCTCTACCGTTGCAAGGGTTATCAACCGAGCCCGCTGGGGGCTGGCTTGTACAGCCTCGCAGCGACCTTTGAGCAGGCCTTTCATCCATAAGACGCTGGCGGCGCTGAATGCCATGACCACAACCCCGCTTCAAGCGGGGTTCTTTTTGCCCGGAGATTCACATGTCCATTACTGCAGATATCCAGGCGTTGGAGCCCGGCGCCTGGGTCGAATTGTTTGAACTCGACGCCACTAGCCTCGGCGCTGAGTTGTACCGCTTCCACGGCTATCCCCGGCAATCCTCGATTTTCTGGCAAGGCCTTGAGTATTCACCCTGGCCCATCCTGGCCGAGGGATTCGAAATGACCGGTCAGGGCACGCAACCGACGCCGACGTTGTCGGTGGGCAACGTGGGCGGGTTCATTACGGCTCTGGTGCTGTATTTCCAGGATCTGGTCGGGGCGCGGTTGATCCGTCATCGCACCCTCGGCAAATACCTTGATGGCCAGCCGGAAGCCGACCCGGAAGAAGAGCTGCCGCCCGACCTCTGGTACATCGAGCGCAAGGTCAGTGAAGACAGCGAAGTGGTGAAGTTCGAACTGGCCAGTGCTCTGGATTTCAACGGCGTGCAATTGCCACGCCGGCAGATTGTCGCCAACGTTTGCTGGTGGCTCAGTTGCGGTGGTTACCGTGGCCCCTATTGCGGTTACAACGGTGGCCCGGTGGCAGATGCCAATGACGTGATCGTCACCGATGCCGCCAGGGACAAATGCGGTGGGCGCCTGAGCAGCTGCAAGCTGCGTTTCGGCGAGAACAATCCGCTGCCTTACGGCTCGTTTCCGGCCGCCGGCCTGATTCGGGGCTGATCATGAACAAGGCAATCCTGGCCGCCATCGAACTTCACGCCATCACTCAATACCCCGACGAATGTTGCGGTCTGTTGATCCGCGATGGGCGCAAACTGCGATATGTACCGTGCCGCAATACCGCAACCACCCCAGGCGAGCATTTTCGTCTGGCGCCGCAAGATTATGCGGCGGCCGAAGAGTGCGGCGAGATCCTGGCAGTGGTGCACAGTCACCCGGATTCTCCGGCAACGGCCAGCGAGGCGGATCGGGTCGCCTGTGAAGCCTCCGGATTGCCATGGCACATCCTGGAAGTACGTAAGGGTGATGACGGAACAGTTGGCAGAGGCGAACTGGTCAGCATCGCACCCACGGGGTATCTAGCGCCCCTGATCGGGCGGGATTTTGTCCATGGGGTGCATGATTGCCTGAGCATCGTCCTCGATTACTACCGCCGGGAAATGAGCATTGAACTGGGCAACTATCAGCGCGAAGACGGCTGGTGGGACAAGGGTGGCAATCTCTATCTCGACAATCTGCCCGCCGCAGGTTTCGAACAGGTCAGCCGGCTGCAACAGGGTGATGTCGTACTGATGCAGATTCGCTCGCCAGTGCCCAACCATGCCGCCATTTATCTGGAAGATGGCATGCTCAACAGCGAGCCGGATCACTTTCCGGCGCCGGGTTCGATCCTGCATCACTTGTATGGACGCGACAGCCGGCGCGACACCTATGGCGGGTATTGGGCAGAGGTGACGGTGAGTTGCTGGCGGCATCGGTCGAAGAATCTGGCAGACACCGGCGCTTCCTGAGCTCAAAAAATTGAAACCACACTGGAGATCCTCTCCTGGAGCCGAGCAATGAATCAGCAGAAACTTAGAACCATTCGATTGTACGGCACCTTGGGTGCCAGTTTCGGACGTGTACACCGATTGGCCGTCAGCAATGCCGCCGAGGCCATTCACGCCCTTTGTATTCTGATTCCCGGCTTTGAGCGTTTTTTGATGGAATCCAGGGATCGAGGGCTGAGCTACTCGATCTTTTTGGGAGACGACAACATCGGTCATGACCGGCTCAAGGCACCGAGTGGAGCATCGGATATCCGAATTGCGCCCGTTGTTATTGGCAGCAAGCGTGCGGGGTCGCTGCAAACCATTATTGGCGTTGTACTGATCGCTGCCGCGACTGTTTTCGGCGGCGGTTTCGCGGGTACCGCAGTAGGTGGCGGCTGGGGAGCGGTGGGGGCTGCCGGTGTCTCGATGACCCTGGGTGGTGTCATGCAGATGCTCTCCCCCCAGGCCAAGGGACTGAGCACTCAGGACAGCCCGGCCAACCGAGCCAGCTATAGCTTCAACGGACCGGTCAACACCAGCGCCCAAGGCAATCCCGTGGGCCTTCTTTACGGTCAGATGATTGTTGGCAGTTCCGTCATCAGTGCCGGGATTTACGCTCAGGACCAACTCTAGCGTCCGGCGTTTCCCTGACCTCCAAACAACCCGCCCGATGCGGGTTTTATTTCGCCTGAAGGAAAGCCATGACTGACCTCATTCTCGCTGGCAGCAAAGGCGGCGCCGCCAAGCCGCGCCCCTCCGTGGAAGCGCCAGACAGCCTGCAAAGCACGGCCTACGCTCGTATCCTCGATCTCGTCAGCGAAGGCGAGATTGTCGGTCTGAAAAACCATACTCAATCGGTGTTTTTGGACGAAACGCCGCTGGCCAACGACGACGGTAGCCTGAACTTCAACGGCGTGACGCTCGACGTTCGTACCGGTAGCCAGGACCAGGCACACATCCCGGGTTTCCCTGCGGTGGAAAATGAAACGGCTGCGGCTGTCGAACTGCGCAGTGATCAACCCTGGACCAAGGCCTTCACCAACCTGCAACTGTCCGCCGTGCGTATTCGCCTGGCAGTTTCGCGACTGGCACAGACCAATACCGGCAATGGCGACACCAACGGCTACACGGTCAAGTACGCCATTGATCTGTCTACCGATGGCGGTGCTTTCGTCGAGGTGTTGGCCTCTGCTTTCAGCGGCAAGACCAGCAGTAAGTACGAGCGCTCGCACCGCATCGATCTGCCGTTGGCCAAAAGCGGCTGGACCGTGCGGGTGCGTCGTTTGACGCCCAATTCCACCAGCGGCGCCATCGCCGACACCACCAGTGTCGAGTCGAGCACCGAGGTGATCGACGCCAAGTTGCGGTATCCCGGCTCGGCCATCATCGGCCTGCAATTCGATGCGTCGCAGTTCCAGTCCATCCCATCGCGCTCCTTTGAACTGCTGGGCCGGATCATTCGAGTGCCGAGCAACTACGATCCACAGAGCCGCGTCTACTCGGGCGTGTGGGACGGTACGTTCAAATCGGCATGGACCGATAACCCGGCTTGGATTTACTACGATCTTTTGCTGCATCCGCGCTATGGCCTGGGGCATTTGCTCAATGCCGGCCAAGTCGATAAATGGGAACTGTATCGCATTAGTCAGTACTGCGATCAGCCCGTGCCTGATGGCAAGGGTGGCACCGAGCCGCGCTTTACCTGCAACTTGTACCTTTCGGCGCGTGCCGATGCGTTGAAGGTACTGCAAGACCTAGCCACTACATTCCGGGGCATGTCGTATTGGGGGGCCGGCTCAGTCATGGCTGTGGCCGACATGCCGGAGGACCCGGTCTACACCTATTCCAACGGCAACGTTATCGTCGGCAAGTTCGTCTACGGCGGGTCGGCGAAAAAGACCCGGTTCAGCGTGGCATTGGTCAGCTGGAACGACCCTGCGGACTTCTACCGGCAGAAGGTCGAGTATGTCGACGACCCGGACGGCATCGCCCGTTATGGTGTGCAGCAGACAGAAATCAGCGCCACCGGCTGTACCTCTCAGGCGCAGGCACAGCGAATCGGTAAGTGGGCACTGCTGACCAATCGCCTGGAAACTGAAAGCGTTACCTTTGCGGTGGGGCTTGATGGCACGTTGGCGCGCCCGGGGCAGATTATCCGGGTGGCCGACAATGATCGCGCCGGGCGACGAATCGGCGGACGCCTGCGTGATGCGACGCTTGATACGCTGACCCTTGACGCGCAGGTCACCGCCACAGCGGGCGACTCCATCACGCTGGTCATGCCAACCGGTAAAGCGGTATCCCGTTCGATCAAGTCAGTAGACATCAGCGGGGAGGTTCAGCGTGTGCTGCTGGCGCAGCCACTGAGTGAGCTGCCACCGGCCCAGTCGATGTGGGCGATCGACTCGCCAACCCTGGCCGCACAGCAATTTCGCGTGATGTCGATTGCCGAAGACTTCACCGACAACGAAATCAAATACAGCATCACTGCCGTCAAGCATGTGCCGAGCAAATTCGGCGCCATCGACAATGGCTCCCGAATCGAGCGGCCGCCGATCACTGTCATTCCGCCAGGCGTTCAGGCGCCGCCGGGTTCGGTCACCGTCAGTAACAACCACTTCATTGATCAGGGCAGCGCGGTCGGCGTCATGACCATTGAATGGACGCGTCCGGCCAATGCCATCGCCTATGAAGTCCACTGGCGCAAGAACGACAGCGAATGGGTTTTCGCCGGCCGTACCGGTGGGACTTCGATGGAAGTACGGGGCATCTATGCCGGGCGGTATGTGGCCAAGGTGCGGGCAATCAATGCACTGGACATCGGTTCGATTTATGCCACTTCGGTGGAAACCCAACTTTCCGGCAAAACCACGCCACCGCCTTCGGTGACCTTGCTCAAAGCTGAGAGCCTGTTGTTCGGTATCGGCCTGAAATGGGAATTCCCTGTAGGTGCAGAAGATACTCAGCGCACTGAGATCTGGTACGGGCCGACGCCAAACCTGGAAACGGCCACGAAACTGGCCGACCTGGCTTATCCGCAAAGTGATTACACGATGCAAAGCCTGTTGGCCGGTGCGACGTTCTTCTTCTGGGCGCGGCTGGTTGATCGCACGGGCAATATCGGTCCGTGGTATCCGATCGGAAATGGAGTGTTCGGGCAGGCCAGTTCCGAGGCCGGTCCGATTCTCGACCTGCTCGCCGGGAAAATTTCGCACACCGAACTGGGTAAGGACCTGCTCAGCGAGATCGAGAAAGTTCCGGGGCTGCAAAATCAGATCGATGCGCTGGATGAAAGCTATGACGCGGCCCGGGCCTATGCGAAATACGCGATCGTGCGTGTGGGCGATCGACTGTATCAAGCCAAGGGCCCGGTACCGATCAACCTGCCACCGCCGAATACTACTTATTGGGCCGACGTAGGCCAGACGGTCGAGACCGCCAGTGGTCTGGTTCAACAGGTTGGAAGCAACACTGCCGAGATCAGCAAGATCGACGGTGCGGTGACCGCCCAGGCGGCTGCCTTCCAGGCACTGAGAGCAGCATCCCGCGACGATAACGGTGAAGGCGAGCTGGCGGATGCGCTCAAAGGGTGGACGAGTACGGCGGCCATCGCTACGGAAAGCCTGGTCCGGTCGACACAGAACGAGGCAACCGCGCAGCGGCTTTCGACGCTGGAAGTCAGCACCGGAGGCAACGCTGCAGATATCAAGTCGCTGGAGAAGGTCGTCACGACGACCAACTCGGCAACGGCGACGAAAATCGAGCAGTTGAGCGCGACTGTCGGTGACAACAGCGCGGCCGTTCAGCAAACCTCGACAGCCCTTGCAAATACCAATGGCAAGTTGTCGACGATGTGGTCGGTGAAGATGGATACCACTGCTGGTGGTCAGAAGTACGCCGCCTCCTTTGGTCTTGGACTTCAGGTCGACCCATCCGGTGTCTCGTCGCAGTTTGTGGTTCGTGCGGACACATTCATGTTGTTGAACCTGGCCAATGGGACGCCCGTCTCACCGTTTACCGTGACTGGTGGCCAAACGTTCATCAATGACGCCTTTATTCAGAATGGCTCAATCAACATGCTGAAAATCGGCGAAAACCTACAGTCGGAAAACTATGTGGCGGGCAGATCCGGATGGAGGCTGACCAGGGCCGGTAGCTTTGAAATAAACAGCAGCGTGGCCGGCCAGGGCCGGGTGGTCATGACTAACAGATCGCTACGTGTATTTGACGCCAATGACGTCAAGCGTGTGCAACTGGGAGACCTGAGTGAATGAGCTTTGGAATGACGGTGTTCGATGCCAATGGTGTGCAAACCCTGGGCGTCGAGGATTTTACTATTCAGAAACTGGCTCAGATGGTCTTGCCTGAGAGCCGTACAGGTGGTTCAGGCACCCGATCTGATTATATTTTGATGGATGTTCCAGGTTATAACCCCTCTACCTGTTTTGTGGTTATAACTCCCAGGAAATATGCCGGATACAATCAGCCTGGTCGTCCGGATTTGTGGGGTTATGTTCCAACTTACAAAGATTTGGGCGGCAGTCTGATAGGTATTTTTACCTATGTAAACAGGCGCCGACCCACGGGTTATCGTGATAACTATGTCGATGAGTGGGTTTCACACACTGTCGAATGTGTTGTCGAAGTAGTGAAGGTGTTGTGATGGCGGATTACGGACTTTCAGTGAGTAACATGTACGGGTCTGTCGTGATTTCCAGCTCGTATAAAGTGATGGTGTTCTCCGAGCGCGGCAGTTTCAGAATTCAATCCAGATACTCCGACAGTGAGGGTTACGGCTCGGTCACCTTTACGAAGCCTATCTACACACAGGAAGCTCCGCAGGTTTTTGTAAGGCATGTTAGCGGTGTGCATACATCGCTCGGTCTTTTCATCACCATGCTGGGCGGTCCCGGGAACTGGACGGGATTCGTGATTACCTCGGCGGTGCGTACAGGTAACACGCTGCAAAATTACCTTATTGAATATGTTGTCTGTAAATATTCGGATCAACCCAGTCGTCAGCCCTATGGCATGAATATCTATGACGCGCAGGGGCAAGTGGTGTTCTCGTCCGATGACAAAGTTGTCAGATACACAAAGTTTGCAAAGAACTGGACGCTGGTCGTTGGTAATCAGGTTGATATTTATAAAAGCAATCTGACCGTCGATGCTGATGATTTTGTTTGTGTATCCAGCATTGATCGTGGCTTGAACTGGTTTGCCGATGGTGCTGGCTATGTCGGAATTAGTTTGTTGAATAATAATGCTCTTACTCTGGAAATTACGGCTCAGCGATCCGGTGGTGGCTATTGGTACTATCAGGGTGCGAATGGGACTTGCTTTGGTATTCCGGTTTGCAAATTTCCGCTTTCCAGGTACTACAATTAATTAATGTTCGAGGTACGCCATGTCGTGGAGCAAGGTCGGAACGGTAAGTGTCACAAATAACTCAAACTCTGTTATAGGTTCCGGCACATCGTTTATTGTCAGTGGCCGTGTCGGGGACGCATTCAGAGGCCCGGATGGCAGTTGGTACGAAGTCACCAACATCGCCAGTGATTCGGCGATGTCCATTGCGCCGAATTATCAGGGGGCAACCAACGGAGCAGGCACGTATGCGCTGGCTCCCTTACAGGGCTATGTCAAAGAATCAGCCGATGCGTTGCGAGCACTGGTCAACACATACGGTGCAAAACTGGCGGCACTGGGTAGTACTGCAAATTATGAGATTTTGCCTGTGTCAAAAGGCGGAACCGGTGGTACGACGCCTGCCGAAGCCAGGGCCGCGCTGTCGCTTGGTACTACGGGCAACTACGACGTACTGCCTGTCGAAAAAGGTGGCACCGGCAGCGAGACACCCGCTGCTGCCCGGGTTGCTTTGGGACTCGGCAGTGCCGCATCAGCGAACCTGCAAAGCAGTCCGAGCGATGCAACCCCTGGCCGAGCCATGCAAGTCGGCGCATTCGGTATTGGCGGTGACACACCGGTGTTTTACGCAAGTATCGATGACGTGGCAGAGGTACCCGCGGGGCGCTGTTTCGTTATCAACACTAGCGGCGGGGTTAAGCCCCCAAACGCCAGTTACGGCTTGCTGGACACTATCAAAGTTGTTGGCCAACCCGTTCATCAAATCTGGCACGAAGTAAACGGAATTGCCTCCGGCGGCACCCTGCGCACCTGGGAGCGTGATCAATACGGCACGGGGGTATTTGGCCCGTGGCGCATGGTTTACCGGCAGAACAACATTATCGGGGCCGTTACCGGGGCGGGTGCTCCTACGGGGGCGATCATCGAGCGTGGCGCCAATGCTAACGGTGAATACACCAAGTATGCCGACGGCACCCTGATCTGCTGGAAGGCGATCACGACGAACTCTACGGGCACTTACGCGTCGGGCGCGCTGTTTGGTAGCGATGCCTATGGACCGGGTGCATTTCCCTCAGCCTATGTATCGGTGCCAATGGTGGCTTCGGGCGCGACGCGAGGTGTCAACTCGGATTGTGTCCTTGCCAGCGCTTTCAATCCCCCGACGCTGAACAGTTGGGGCGCATGGCGCGCAATGGCAATTTCCAACGCAGCCGTGGCTGCTCAAATCAACCTGATCGCAATCGGGCGGTGGTACTAATGAAGATTATTTTGTCACCGCAGCGCAGAGAAGACTCTCTGGTGCTGCGCAAGCTGGGAGATCAGCTCACGGTCAACGGTGAAGTGTTTGATTTTTCCCGTCTGGGTGACGGCGATACGCTTCCGGAAGGTGCAATTCATTCCGAGTGGTTTGTCGGGGACGTCACCCGTGAGCAAGGCGAGCTGACGCTACGTCTGTTGTTACCGATTCCTGCTCACTACAGCCCGGCTCAAGCCTATCCCGAGGACCTTGTCGAGGTTCCTGATGGAGAGGTGGCATTGCCGCAGCCGTTGTCGCAACCGGAGGCAGGCGAATGAATATCGACTGGTCGCAACTGATCACCCGTGACATGAAAGAGGCCGCTGCTGCTGTTGCGAGATTGAACGAAGCGCAAGCGCTGCTCACTGATCGGAACGAGGCAGCGGCAGCGCAGATTTCGCGTATTCAGGATCGTGTCGAAACCTTGGGTTATGGCATCGATGCTGGCGCGGCGACGCCTCAGGACGAGGCGGAACAACGCGCGTTGATGGAGGGACTCAAAGCCTGGAAAACCTACAAGTTCAACCTCGGCAATGTACCCCGTCAGGCCAGTTGGCCAGTGTCGCAGACATGGCCTGTGCAACCGGACATTCCGGAGATTTCAGCAGCACCGGAAAAGGCCGTCGATGCAACGGCATGAGCCTGCGCAGTCTGTGATTCCCCGCCCTCAGAGGGCGGTTTTTTTTATTCAGGAAACAAGGATGATGCCATGCCATGGCTAAGAGCAGGCACGGTCAATGTCACGAACAACTCGCCAGTGGTCACTGGTGTCGATGTTGATTTCGTGAGCAATGCCCGGATAGGCGATGCCTTCGTCGGGCCGGACGGCAGGCAGTATGAGGTGAGCAATATCGCAGGCCCGGCGATGTTGTCGATCACGCCGGCCTATCAGGGCGCAACAGTAAACGGTGCGACCTATTCGATCATGCCGGTACAAGGGTATCCCAAGGCGCTGGCCGATGCATTCAACAATCTGAATGTTCAATACGGTCCGAAGCTGGCGGCGCTGGGTGCGGCGAGTGGTTTCGATGTACTGCCAGTGCGTAACGGCGGAACTGGCGCGACCGATGTCGTTGCCGCTCGGCAGGCGCTGGGGCTCGGGGCCGTCGCCACTGATGCGATCGTCCCGATCGTACGGGGCGGAACCGGTGCCACCGACGCAGCTTCGGCGCGATCGGCGCTTGGTCTGGGTGCCGTCGCCGCCGACGCAGTCGTCCCGATTGCGCGTGGCGGCACGGGCGGGACAACCCAGGCGACGGCCAGGTCGGGCCTGGGACTGGGGAGCGCGGCCGTCGCCTCGCTGGTGGGAACGGTCAGTCAAGTTGCGGGCATTGCCACCGGTGCTGTCATCGAGCGTGGTTCCAACGCAAACGGGGAATACGTCAAGTTTGCCGACGGTACTTTGATTTGCACGCTCTTCAATAAGGGGCCGGTCGCGTTCAACAACACGTCCAACATGGGATTCAACTGGACGTATCCAATGGCCTTCGTGGCGCCAGGTTTTGTGACCGCCAATCTGGTGGGCGTATTGGGTGTGGCGAGACAAGTGACGTCCGTTGGCGCCTATAGCAGAACCAACACCTTCGCCAGTATCTGTGTCTTCAGTCTCGGGCAATTCGCGGAGGCCGACGTCTCGATGGTCTCCTTTGACTGTCTCGCGATCGGACGCTGGTTCTAGCGACAGCACCTACTCGGTACTTTCATCATGAAAATGACACCCCTGATCACGCAACTGCGCGACCAGTGTCCGACCCTGGGCAATCGAATCGCAGCCGGGGTCGACCTGGCAACACTTCAAACTGACAACCCGCTGCAACCCCCCTGCGCCTACGTTTCACCGCTGGAGGATCTGGCCAGCGCCAGCACCGCGCAAAACCTCACCGCCCAACCGATCCGCGACCGCTTCGAAATCGTCCTCGCGCTTGACGCAACCGACGCTACAAAAGCGCTGGATCTGTTGCACGACCTGCGTGCCGAACTGTGGCGTGCGCTGGTGGGATTCAAGCCGGGCAATGACTACAGCGCCATCGTCTACGACGGCGGCGAGATGGTCTCGATCAACAGCAGCCGGGCCTTCTATCGGCTGCGCTTTTTTGCCGAGTTCCAGCTCGGCCGCAATCTGCCGAGTCAGCCTGCGGAGAGTTGGCACGAACGTGAACTGGACGGTTTGTCGTCCTTTACCGGGGTCACCGTGCGGGTCGATGCGATCGACCCGGCCGACCCCAATCTGAAACACCCGGGCCCTGACGGGCGCGTGGAACTGACTTTCTCTGGAGACGTAACCCCATGAGCAATCGCATCACCGTACTGCCGGCCGCTGGCCGTGCCGTGCCTGACCCGGAAGCGGGCGATCTGCTGCCCCTCGAAGGCCGTGAAGTACTGGACAGCGCCTGGTGGCGCCGACGTCTGGCCGACGGCGATATCACAATCAAAACCGCAAAAGCGGCTAAACCACAGGGAGCCAAATAATGGCGATCGGATTCAGCAACATCCCCGCGGACATTCGTGTACCGCTGTTCTATGCCGAAATGGACAACTCGGCCGCTAATAGCGCGACGTCGACCCTGCGCCGTTTGATCGTCGCTCAGGTCAACGACAACATTGCCCCGAGCGAAGTCGGCAAATTGGTGCTGGTCTCCAGCGTTGCGCTGGCGAAAAGCATCGGTGGTCAGGGCTCGATGCTCGCCTCGATGTACGAGACCTTCCGTAAGGCCGACCCGATCGGCGAGATCTGGTGCCTGCCGCTGCACAACGCTGAAGGCGCGATCGCCAAAGGCGTGCTGACCCTGACCGGCACCGCGACTCAGGCTGGCGTACTCAACCTGTACGTCGCTGGTGTGCGGGTGCAGGCCACCGTGGTCAACGGTGCCACCGCTGCTCAGGCAGCCACCGCACTGGCACAGAAAATCAACGCCACGGTCGATCTGCCGGTCAGCGCTGCCGCTGCCGAAGGTGTAGTGACCCTGAGCGCCAAGTGGACCGGCGACAGCGGTAACGACATCAGCCTGCAGTTCAATCGCCTGGGCAAGAGCAACGGCGAAGAAACCCCGGCCGGCCTGACCACCGCGATCACCGCCATGACCGGTGGTGCCGGTGTGCCTGACCAGGTCGCAGCTGTGGCTGCACTGGGCGACGAGCCGTTCGAGTTCATCGCACTGCCGTGGTCGGATCTATCGACCCTCAACACCTGGCAAGCGGTGATGGATGACAGCACCGGTCGCTGGTCGTGGGCCAAGCAACTGTTCGGTCACGTCTACAGCGCCAAGCGTGGCACCGTTGGCACTCTGGTCGCCGCAGGCCAGGGCCGCAACGACCAGCACATGACCATTCAGGCGCTGGAGCCGGGCGTACCGCAACCGTTCTGGGTACAAGCTGCCGCACTGGCTGCGCGCACCGCGGTGTTCATCTCCGCCGATGCCAGCCGTCCGACGCAAAGCGGCAGCCTGCCGGGCGTTGATCCGGCACCGGCCAGCGAGCGTTTCACCCTGACTGAGCGTCAGTCGCTGCTCAACTACGGCATTGCCACCGCGTACTACGAAGGCGGTTACGTGCGCATCCAGCGTTCGATCACCACCTACCAGAAGAACGCTTACGGTCAGGCCGACAACTCCTACCTGGACAGCGAAACCATGCACCAGTCGGCGTTCATCGTGCGTCGTCTGCAAAGCGTGATCACCAGCAAATACGGGCGCCACAAACTGGCCTCCGATGGCACCCGTTTCGGCGCCGGTCAGCCGATCGTGACCCCGGCGACCATTCGCGGCGAGCTGATTGCGCAGTACGCCAAGCTGGAACTGGAAGGCCACGTGGAGAACGCCGAGCTGTTCGCCGAGCACCTGATCGTCGAGCGCGACGTGCAGGACCCGAGCCGCGTGAACGTGCTGTTCCCGCCGGATTACATCAACGGTCTGCGCGTGTTCGCACTGCTCAACCAATTCCGTCTGCAATACGACGACGCGGCCTGATCGCCGCGTTTGGCCGTAAGCATTCAGCCCACCTCGGTGGGCTTTTTTATTTGAAGGGAGTAACACCATGGGTCAAGTGATTGCAGGCACCTGCTACGTCAAAGTCGACGGTGCACAACTGACTATCAATGGCGGCTGCGAAGCCCCGCTGATGGCTGTCAAACGCGAAACCGTCGTACCGGGTTTCTACAAGGAAACCGACGTTGCGCCGTCGTTCAAAGTGACCGCGCTGCACACCGCCGACTTCCCGCTGAAGAAACTGATCGAAGGCACCGACATCACCGTCACCTGCGAATTCAGCAACGGCAAGGTCTACGTGCTGGCCGGTGCCTATCTGGTCGAAGAACCGGTTTCCAAGGGCGATGACGCCACCATCGAACTGAAATTCGAAGGCATCAAGGGGACCTGGCAATGAGCGGCGCCGTGAAGCTTCAGGTTGCGATCG
>Ga0153931_100188_pt1 | contig 21004 bp, 17 predicted proteins | sample TSNJ015MetaG_FD_104730 | JGI IMG/M metagenome (GOLD analysis project Ga0153931, IMG submission 104730) | Attine ant fungus gardens microbial communities from New Jersey, USA - TSNJ015 MetaG | ecosystem: Host-associated > Fungi > Mycelium > Unclassified | place: USA: New Jersey, Wharton State...
AGCTTGGTCCGGCAGACTTCGTAGTAGTTGTGGTCGAGCGGGTGAATCAGTCGCAGCTTCTGCGCTTTCTTGCTCACGGTGATGGTGTCGCCCGGCGCGCAGGTGAAGTGGTTCTGCCCGTCGCAGGAGACTTGCGGGTAAATCTGCATGTTTTTCGACACGACGATTTTCAGCTCACTGTTGCCATCGACCACAATTGGCCGGCTCGACAACATATGGGGGTACATCGGCACGATCACAATGGCATCGAGCTTGGGGTGCATGATCGGGCCACCGGCGGACAGCGCATACGCGGTGGAACCGGTCGGCGTGGCGACGATCAGGCCGTCGGCCTTCTGGCTGCAGACGAACTGGCCGTCGATGTACAGCTCGAACTCGATCATCCGCGTCGATTTGCCCGGGTGCAGCACCACGTCGTTCAGCGCATCGCCCTGGCCAATGGCCTCGGCATGCCGGCGAACTTCGGCTTGCAGCAGGAAGCGGTTTTCCACCAGATAATGGCCGTCGAGCACCTTGGCCACTTCGACTTCCAGCTCATCGGGGCGAATGTCGGTGAGAAAACCGAGGCTGCCACGGTTGATCCCCAGCACCGGAATATTGTGTTTGGCCAATGCGCGAGCGGCGCCGAGCAGGCTGCCGTCACCGCCGACGACGATGACCATGTCGCAGACTTCGCCGAGCATCTTGCGTGACGAGGTCTGCAGGCCGTGGCCCGGCAGAACTTCGGCGATGGTGTCTTCGAGAATCACGTGCAGGTGACGATCGAGCAGAAAGCGTTTCAGTCGGCGGACGGTATCCAGCACCTGGGAACTGCCCAGGCGACCGATGATGCCGATATTACGAAATTGCTCCATGGGACCTCTGCGGACAATCGAAAACGCGAAAAGCACGATTATGGGCGAAAGCCCGCCATAGACAAAATCCTTTCAGCCACAAGGGTGCGCTCGTGTTTAAGGCTATGCTCGCAAGATGATCCTGTTTCCCGACTTGCTCCAGTTGCCACACCAATTACGCCATCCGGAAGTGCGTGACCTGGCGTGGGTGATTCTCGCCCCGCCAATGTTGGCCGCGACGCCGTGGCCGCAGCGCCATCCGCTGGCCGGCAGCGATTGGGTGAGCGATCCCGCTCGCCTGGAACACTGGCTGCGGCAACTGGATCGCGACAGTTATGGCTTGCTGCACTGGCTGGCGCAGGCGCGTACCCGGCGGCTGGGCCTGTATTACGAACGGTTGTGGCAGTTTGCCGTGGAGCATGCGCCGGGCATCGAGCTGATTGCCGCCAACCTGCCGATCCGCCGCGAAGGCCACACCCTCGGCGAACTCGATATGCTGCTGCGCGACCGCGACGGCGTGCATCACCTGGAATTGGCGATCAAGCTCTACCTCGGCCCGCAGGAGGGCAACGGCCACGACCCGGCGCAGTGGCTGGGGCCGGGCTGTCACGATCGGCTCGACCGCAAACTGGCGCATCTGGCCGAGCATCAACTGCCGATCTCGGCGCGCCCGGAAAGCCGCGAGGCGCTGGCCAAGCTGGACATCGAAGTGTTCAGTGCGCAGCTGTGGCTGGGCGGATACCTGCTGTACCCGTGGCCCGGTCAGGCCGAACCGCCCAGAGGCGCGCATCCGCAGCACCTGCGTGGCAGTTGGCTGCATCAGAAGGACTGGCCGGCGTTCGTCGCTCAACGCCCGGCCGGCCGCTGGCAACCCCTGCCCCGCCATGCGTGGCTGGCGCCGGCGCATTACCCGGCGGATCAGACCTGGAGCGCTGAACACCTGCAGATGTGGCTGGATGACCTGGAACCGATGGCCCCGGCGCAACTGCTGGTGCGCCTGACCGAGAATGCGCAGGGCGAATGGGAAGAGGCGGAGCGGTTGTTTCTGGTGGCGGATCTTTGGCCGAATGTGCCGGGGCAGGTGTGAGAGTTGTAGTGCCTTAACCGGCCCTATCGCGAGCAGGCCCACTCCTACAGGGGAACGCATTCCAAGGTAGGAGTGAGCCTGCTCGCGATAGGGGCAACTCGGTCTAAAGGGATAGCCGCAGCGCCAAAGCCGCCAAGGTAACCAACAACACCGGCACCGTCAGCACAATCCCGACCTTGAAGTAATACCCCCAACCAATCCGGATATCCTTGCGCGCCAGCACATGCAGCCAGAGCAAGGTCGCCAGACTGCCGATCGGGGTGATTTTCGGCCCCAGATCGCTGCCGATCACGTTGGCGTAGATCATCGCTTCCTTGACCACACCGCTGGCCTGACTGGCATCAATCGACAACAAGCCGATCAACACCGTCGGCAAGTTGTTCATGATCGAAGACAGCAACGCCGTCAGCACCCCGGTGCCCAGCGCCGCGCCCCACACGCCGTACCCGGCGAACACGTCCAGCCAACCGGCCAAGTAGCCGGTCAGCCCGGCATTGCGCAGGCCATAGACCACCAGATACATGCCCAGCGAGAAAATCACGATCTGCCACGGTGCTTCTTTCAGCACCTTGCGCGTGGAAATCTTGTGGCCTCGGGCGGCGATCCCCAGCAGCAGCGCCGCGCAGACCGCCGAGATCGCGCTGATCGGGATGCCCAACTGTTCGAGGAAGAAGCAGCCGATCAACAGAATCACCAGCACCACCCAACCGGCGTAGAACGTGGCTTTGTCGTGGATCGCCGTGTGCGGCAGGTCAAGCTGTTCGGGGTCGTAGGCCTTGGGAATGTCGCGGCGGAAGAACCACATCAGCACGGCGAGCGTTGCGGCCACGCTGACGAAGTTGACCGGCACCATCACTGCCGCATAACGGTTGAAGCCAATGTGGAAGAAGTCCGCGGAAACGATGTTGACCAGATTCGACACCACCAGCGGCAGGCTCGCGGTGTCGGCGATAAAACCGGCGCCCATGACGAACGCGAGGGTCGCCGCCGGGGAAAAGCGCAGCGCCAGCAGCATCGAAATCACGATCGGGGTGAGGATCAGCGCCGCGCCGTCATTGGCGAACAGCGCCGATACCAGCGCGCCGAGCAGCACCATGTAGGCAAACAGCTTGCGCCCACTGCCCCGCCCCCAGCGCGCCACGTGCAGCGCGGCCCAGGCGAAGAATCCGGCTTCGTCGAGCAGCAGGCTGATGATGATCAGCGCGACGAAGGTGCCGGTGGCGTTCCAGATGATCTGCCACACCAGCGGAATGTCGCTCAGGTGCACGACGCCGAAGATCAGGGCCAGCACCGCGCCGAGCGTCGCGCTCCAGCCGACCCCGAGGCCTTTGGGTTGCCAGATGACAAGGGTGATGGTCAGCAGGAAGATCAGTGACGCAGCGAGCATTCGCGACAGCCTTCAATTATTCAATGAGTGGAGATCCAAATGTGGGAGCGGGCTTGCTCGCGAAGGCGGTGTGTCAGATGACAACTTTGTGTCTGACACACCGCCTTCGCGAGCAAGCCCGCTCCCACAGGATCTCTGGTTTGTCGCAGCTCTGACCAGATTATTTTTTGTGTTGTTCCACAAATTCCCCATACGCATTGATGAAATTCTGCAGGAACGGCTTGACTGACTCGCTCAACTTGCCCGCCTCGTCAAACGCCGAACCCGCCCCACCCAGATACGCCTCGGGCTGCTGCATGCATGGCACATTGAGAAACACGAAGGACTGGCGCAAATGCTGGTTGGCGCCAAACCCGCCAATCGCTCCCGGCGACACGCTGATCACCGCACCCGGCTTGCCGCCCCAGACGCTTTTGCCATAAGGCCGTGAGCCCACGTCAATCGCATTCTTCAAAGGTGCCGGCACCGAGCGGTTATATTCCGGGGTGACAAACAGCACCGCGTCGGAAGAGCCGACTTCCTGGCGAAAAGTGCTGTAGGCTGCCGGCGGTGAATCGCCGTCGATGTCTTCGTTATAAAGTGGCAGATCGCCTATTTCGACAATCTTCAGTTTGAGGCTCGCCGGTGCCAGCTCGGCCAGCGCCAGTGCGACTTTGCGGTTGATCGATGCTTTGCGCAGGCTGCCGACGACTACAGCGACGTTGTAGACATTGCTCATGGAAGACTCTCGACTGTCGGAGGGAAGAGCCAGTAGTTATAGATGATCCGAAGCCGATTCCACCAGTGAGCGAAGGAAATTCCTCCGCGCTGATTATTTTTTTCCTGTAGGAAAACTTACAGGGCTTGATGACGGTCTACCAAGCCGCAAATCAAGTGTTTTATCTCCAGAGGTTCTAAGCAGATGGCAGCAGTACTCGTCGGTCAGTTCCATGCAAGAGATGCGGAAGGCCGCGTTTATTCCGTGCATGAGTTCCAGGAATCCACCCCGTCGGCAGACGGTCTCACCGGCATGGAGCCTGTCACCACCTACAAGCTGGCTATTGGCGATCGCGTCAAAAAGCTCAGTGACAGCGAGTTTTTGCTGGTTCAGTCGGACATCACGCTGATCCGCGAACCTGAGACAACCGCCGCTCAATAACCGCGCGTTATGAGCAGAAGTCATATGCGCAGACTTGGGGTAGGATTCAGCCACTGACCCCACCTGCTGAACATGGACTTCACGCATGCGTTTACGTCATATCGAAGTGATTCAGGCGCTCTTGCAGACCGGTCACCTGGGCACCGCCGCCGAATGGCTGCAACTGCCGGTGGCCGACGTCGAGGAGCGATTGCGCGAAGCCGAGAGTCAGTTGGGGTTCATGCTGTTCGCCAGCGTCCGTGGCCGCCTGCAGTCGACGCCTGAAGCGCGGGCGTTGCAGGTGGAAATCGCTCACGTCTATCAAGCGCTGGAACCGGTGCAACGGCTGGCCAGCAGCCTCAGGCAATACCTCGCCCCACCGCTGCGCATCATCAGCACGCCGCCGCTGGCGCAACAGCTGTTGCCGCAAAGCATCGCGCTGCTGCGCCGGCGCTTGCCCGATGCCCCCTGCCGCTTGCTCAGTTCGCCCACGTGCGACATCGTCCGCAGTCTGCTGCTGCGTGAAAGCGATCTGGGCCTGGGCCTGCACGATCCGGAACATCCCGACATCCATGCGCAGCCGCTGGCCCACGGCAAGCTGCAACTGCTCGCGCCGCATGGCTGGCTGCAACCGAAGCAGAAATACATTTCCCTGCAGGATCTCGCCGGCCAGGCGATGGTCGGCCTTGAAGGCCACGACCCGTTGAGCCCGGCGCTGGAGAACAAACTCCAGGCCCTGCGCCCGGCGCCGAGCATTCAGACCCGGGTGCAAACCCATCAGATGATGCGCAGCATGGTCGAGGCCGGCGAAGGCCTGGCCATCGTCGACCCGTTCACCGCCCTCGGCGCACGGGCCGGCGGACTGGATGTCTGCCCGTTGTCACCGGCGGTGCCGATCAGCCTGTTTGCCCTGACCTATCGACACAGCGCCACGCCGGCAGCGATTCAGACGCTGCTGACGATTGTCACGGAACAAGCCGAGGCGATGCTGGCGAGCTGAGCGGGTTTTCCAGCGGGTTATCGAACAGTCGATACCAGAACAGCGCGATTTCCGCGGTGTTCGGGTCTATCCCGCGATAACGCAAATGGTCGATACCGCCAATCTCGTAGCCGCAACGTTCATACAAGCGACAGGCACCGAGGTTGTTGTTCTGGGTTTCGAGCATGATCCCCGGCAGTTTCTTCTTGCGACTCCAGAACTGCGCGACATCCAGCAACGCCTTGGCCACACCATGCCGGCGCGCCGGGGCGTGCACCGCCAGCTCATCGATGTGGGCAAAGCCGTTCCAGTTGGTGCTGATCACCAGATGACCGACCGGCTCGTCATCCAGATACGCCATGAAGATCGCGCTGTCGGCGCCATCGCGATAGCTGCTGAACTCTTCAGGATCGATGCCGTAGCACTTGCGGTATGGCACGATCGGCGTCACCGCCCAGCGCTCGACCGGTTGGCCAATGACTGCCGCGCCGTACGCGGCGACCTCGAAACTGAAGTCGCTACCCCAGATGTACGCCGCGAAACCATCGTCGGCGACGCGCACCGACAGCCCTGGGTATTTCGGATTCATGACCGGTTGCATACTCGGAAAAGTCCTCATTCCTTGACGCAATCGACGGTGTACTGCCGCCCATTGCCCTCGTCTTCATGTTGCAGTCCATGCACATCAGCGACAAAACCGGGGAAGCTGCTATCGAACGTGCGGGCAAACTTCAGGTAGTCAATGATCGAGCGGGTCGCCTCGGTAAAGCGTTCGCCCGGCATGATCAACGGAATCCCCGGCGGATACGGCACCAGCATCACCGCTGCAATCCGCCCTTCCAGCTCATCGATCGGCACCGCCTCGACTTCGCCGCGCACCAGATGATCGTAGGCATGGGCCGGCTTCATGGCGATTTCCGGCAGCACCGTGTACATGCGTTTCAGATGCTTGGCGGTGGCATTGCTGCGGTAACAGGCGTGCAGTTGATCGCACAGGTCACGCAGGCCCATGCCGCGATAGCGCGCGGTGTCTTGCTGCGCCACGCAAGGCAGGCAAGTGGCCAGACTGACGTTGGCGTCGTAACTGCGCTTGAACTCCAGCAACTCGGTGAGCAGCGTGCTCCATTTGCCCTTGGTGATGCCCATGGAGAACAGCACCAGGAACGAATACAGCCCGGTCTTCTCCACCACCAGTCCGCGCTCCCATAGGAATTTGCTGACCACCGCCGCCGGAATGCCCTTCTCGCTCAGCGCGCCGCCGGCATTCAACCCGGGCATCACCAGGGTCACTTTGATCGGGTCGAGCAGCACATAGTCGTCGCTGACTTCACCAAAGCCATGCCAGTCAGCGTCCGGCTGTAATAGCCAGTCTTCGGTCTGCACTCGGTCGATGCCTTCGACGCCCGGCGGCTGCCAGATCGAAAACCACCAGTCGTCCGCCGCAATGTGCTGGCGCAGATTGGCCAGCGCCCGCCGAAAACTCAGGGCTTCATCAAAGGTTTCCTGCAACAGCGAACGTCCGGCCGGGCCCTCCATCATCGCCGAAGCGACATCCAGCGAAGCGATGATGCTGTACTGCGGCGAGGTCGAGATGTGCATCATGAACGCTTCGTTGAAACGGTCACGGTCCAGTTGCCGCGCACCGCCGTCCTGCACATGAATCATCGAGGCCTGGCTGAACGCAGCAAGCAGCTTATGGGTGGAATGAGTGGTGAACACCAGCGGGCTGTCTTCTGTGCGCGAGGTGGCCATGCCATAACGCCCGGCGAAGAACTCGTGAAACGCCGCGTAGGCGTACCACGCCTCGTCGAAATGCAGGACTTCCACGCTGTTGCCCAGGCTCTGCTTGATCAGCTCGGCGTTGTAGCACAAGCCGTCGTAGGTCGAGTTGGTCACCACCGCCAGTTTGACTTTCGGCGCACGGCCCTTGGTCAACGGGCTGGCGTCGATTTTGGCCTGGATCGATTCGCGGCTGAATTCGCTCAGCGGAATCGGGCCGATGATCCCCAGCTCATTGCGCTCCGGGCACAGGTACAACGGGATCGCGCCGGTCATGATGATCGCGTGCAGCACTGACTTGTGGCAGTTGCGATCCACCAGCACCAGATCATCGCGACCGACCATCGAGTGCCAGACGATCTTGTTGGCAGTCGAGGTGCCATTGATCACGAAAAACGTGTGATCGGCACCGAAGTTGCGCGCTGCCCGCTCTTCCGCTTCAGCGAGCGGGCCAGTGTGATCGAGCAGCGAACCCAGCTCCGGCACCGATACCGACAAGTCCGAACGCAGAGTGTTTTCACCAAAGAACTGATGAAACGCCTGCCCCACCGGGCTCTTGTGATAGGCCACGCCGCCGCCATGCCCGGGGGTGTGCCAGGAATAGTTGGAATCGGCAGTGTGCTGCACCAGTGCCTTGAAGAACGGCGGCAGCAGACCATCCAGATATTTGCGCGCCGCCCGCGCCACTTGCCGCGCCAGAAACGGCACGGTGTCTTCGAACAGATAGAGTATGCCGCGCAGCTGATTGAGCTCGGCCATGGCATCGGCCGGGGCGTTTTCCAGGGTCACCTGTTCGCCCAGAGCAAAGATCGGCAGATCCGGCGCCCGCACCCGGGCCAACCCGATCAGTTCGGCCATGTTTTGTAAGAGATGGGAATGGGTGCTGGCGTCTTCGGCTGCGATCAGCATGCACGCCAGGCCGTGATGGGTCGAGGCCACCAACCGACCTTCGGTGTAGTCGATGGCCGAAACGATATTGAAACCTTCCTGCTCCAACTCCCGGGCGATGCCACGGATACGGTCACCGGCGACCGTGTCGGCCTTGATGTCGCGGTGGACGATCAACACCGGAAACTTCAAATCTTTGTACATGAGGCTCAGTGTCCCGAGGCGGCAGATCAAAGTCTGCCAATGCACTCAGGGTAGAGGGTTGCAGCGAAAGTGGCGAGGGTGGCCAGTTGGCTTCACTCAGCCTGACTCGGCTTTTGTGGCGAGGGAGCTTGCTCCCGCTGGGGCGCGAAGCGGCCCTTGGTATTCGTTCAGCAGCAATGTGCATTCAGGTTTTATGACTGCTTCGCAGCCAAGCGGGAGCAAGCTCCCTCGCCACAAAATGTGTTCAGGCCTGAGCATCAGCTTCGGCGATCTGCGTCCACAACGCCGGCCCACCTGCCGATTTGGCGATGATTTCGAGTCGAGCCATATGCGCCGCCAGTTCCTCTTCCGTCGCCCGGATGATCCGCGCAGGCTGACGATCCGCCGGCAGACGGCGGATTTCCGTGGCGGAGTTGTCCGCGCCCTCACCCGTGCCATTGCCGTCGGAAGCGTTGCCGGCCAGCGACAGGCTGGTCTGGCCACCGGTCATGGTCAGGTAGACGTCGGCGAGAATCTCCGAGTCGAGCAAGGCGCCGTGCAATTCACGGCCGGAGTTGTCGACGCCATAACGTTTGCACAACGCGTCGAGGCTGTTGCGCTGCCCCGGGTGACGTTCCCGGGCCATCATCAGGGTGTCGAGGATGGTGCAATGCCGGGTGATGTCAGCGCGATCGTGCTGCCCCATCAAGGCGAATTCGTTGTTGATGAAGCCAACGTCGAACGCCGCGTTATGGATGATCAGCTGCGCGCCGTTAATGAACTCGAAGAACTCGTCGGCGACTTCGGCGAAACGGGGCTTGCCGACGAGGAATTCGTTGGTGATGCCGTGGACGCCGATCGCGCCCTCGTCACTCTCGCGATCCGGTTGCAGATAGACGTGAAAGTGCCGGCCCGTCAGGCGCCGACCGATCAGTTCGACACAGCCGATTTCAATGATCCGGTGACCATCGGTCACCGGCATGCCGGTGGTTTCGGTATCGAGTACAACGGATCTGGTGGCCATCAGTGTTCAATTCTCAACGGGGTCAATCGTGCAAAAGCGGCGATGTTAACACGCTCGGTGGGGGTGTTTCAGTCAGACCGTTTCGCGCCCATTCGCGAGCAGGCCCGCTCCCACACAGGATCTGCGGTGGTCACAATGTTGATGTACGCAGGAGACCCAGTGTGGGAGCGGGCTTGCTCGCGAAGGCCACGACTCGGTGCAACGGAGGGAATCAGCTCTGCTTGTACCCGCGAACCTCATCCACCCCACGGTTGGCCAACTGGTCAGCCCGTTCGTTACCGTGGTGACCAATGTGCCCGCGCACCCACTTCCAGGTGACCTTGTGCCGGTTGACCTGCTCATCCAGCTCTTTCCACAGGTCGGCGTTTTTCACCGGTTCTTTCGCCGCTGTCTTCCAGCCGCGTTTTTTCCAGTTGGCCATCCACTCGTTGATGCCCTTCATCACGTATTGCGAGTCGGTCACCAGCAGCACTTCGCACGGCCGCTTCAAGGCTTCGAGGCCACGGATGGCGCCGAGCAGCTCCATGCGATTGTTGGTGGTGTTGGCTTCGCCGCCCCACAGTTCCTTTTCGACGCCCTTGCACACCAGCAAGGCGCCCCAGCCGCCCGGGCCGGGGTTGCCCTTGCAGGCACCGTCGGTGAACAGTTCTACGCTATCGACGCTTTCGCTCATGCCACTCTATCCAGAAAAATGCCTGGCCCCGTCAATCGCGGATCGACGATGGCCGCGGCCGGAACAAGTCCGGCCACTATAAAAAGAAGGTTTACGGTTCGATACGACGGCGGTTGACCTTGGCCATCGGCAGCGGAATCAGCTTGCCCATCGGCTCGCGGCGCTCCTGACGCACCGGACGCAGGCCAACCACGATCTTGCGCGCGACCAATAAATAGAAGCCACCGCCCGACAGTTGCCAGTCGCCGGCCTTGCGTTCCCAGCCGGCCAGTCGGGCCTGCCACTTGGGCGACGCGAGCGGCGGACGATAGCACCCGAAGCGGCGTTTCTCCAGCGCAAAGCCCAGCAGATTGAGCCAGTCGGCCACCCGCGACGGCGAGATGCAGCGTGCCTGACGCAATGCATCGTGGGCGAATACATGGCGCAAGCCCCAGGTGCTCCAGGGGTTGATGCCGATGATCAGCAGATGCCCGCCGGGACGCACGCTGCTTGCCGCTTCGCGCAGCAAACCGTGGGGCGACAGACAGAAATCCAGACCGTGCTGCAACACCACCACGTCAGCAGCGTGCTCACTCAATGGCCAGGCCTGTTCCTCGCAGACGATCTCGACCCCCGGCAATGGCGCGCCGAGCCGCACGTTGCGCTGCACCTGCGGCGCCGACGGCGGAGTCTGGGCCGACGGCCCGTAATGCACCAGGTAGCCGCCGAAGAACCGCCCCAACTCGTCCTCGAGCATGCGCCGTTCTTCATCCAGCAGAAATTGCCCGAGCGGGCCGGCCAGCCATTCTCGGGCCGCGCCGATCAACGCCAGCCAGTCGGGATCGGCCTGAGCGAACGCTTTATCGGTCATGTCATTCTCCAACGCCGCTAGAAGCTCTAAGATGCGCCAATGTTTTCCGCTTGGCGAATTCCGACGATGATACAGATCAGTGCCCTGCCCGCGTTCACCGACAACTACATCTGGTTGTTACAGGATCACCGCACCCAGCGCTGCGCCGTGGTCGACCCGGGCGATGCCGCGCCGGTGCAGGCCTGGCTGGCCGCGCACCCGGGCTGGGTGTTGAGCGACATTCTGATCACCCATCACCATCACGATCACGTCGGCGGCGTCGAACGCCTGAAAGCGGCGAGCGGCGCCAAAGTCTACGGCCCGGCCAGCGAAAACATCCCGGGGCGCGACGTGGCGCTCAAGGACAACGACAAGGTCAGCGTCCTCGGCTGGGACTTCGATGTCTATGCGGTGCCCGGTCACACCCTCGGCCACATCGCCTATTACCACCACGGCCTGCTGTTTTGCGGCGACACCCTGTTCGCCGCCGGTTGCGGACGCCTGTTCGAAGGCACGCCGGAGCAAATGCACCACTCGCTCAGCCGCCTCGCCAGCTTGCCCGAGGATACGCTGGTGTATTGCACCCATGAATACACCCTGAGCAATCTGAAATTTGCCGCGGCCGTCGAACCGAGTAACCCGGACATTGCCGCCCGTCTGGAAAAAGTCACCCAACAACGGGAAAAAGGCGTGATGACCCTGCCCTCGACCCTGGCCCTGGAAAAGCTCACCAATCCGTTTTTGCGTACCACTGAAACATTAGTTACACAAAAAGTGGACGAACGGGCAGGCGCTCAAAACCGGGCGCCGAGTGAGGTTTTTGCGGCTCTGCGGGCGTGGAAAGATACGTTCTAAGTGACTCACCATCTGGTACAAAAATTCTGAATGGTTGACCGCAGGGGGTGCGCTTTCTAGAATCGCCCGACATTTTTGCCCGGAACTTACTTCCAGCCAATGTCGTCATCCATACGTAAGTCCGTCAATTCAGACACGTTGACCCGCCTGGCTCAAGCCATCGCGGTCGCTGTGTCCGCCACGTTGGCGGGCTGCTCCAGCCATGCTCCGCAGTCCGAGGCGAGCCATACGCCGAACATTGCTGCGCGAGCCAAGCAGAAGCCGATCTGGCTGAGCGAAAAGCCAAGTCCGCAGGTGCCTCAGGACATCTGGGAGCGCATGCGCGGTGGTTTCCAGCTGCAGGACGGCCTGGGCGTCAACCCGCGCATCGAGCAGCAGCGCCTGTGGTTTGCCAGTAACCCGTCCTTTCTGGAAAACGCCGGCGAACGCGGCAGTCTCTACATTCATTACATCGTCGAGCGTCTCGAAGAGCGCAACATGCCGCTGGAACTGGCCCTGTTGCCAGTGATCGAGAGCGCCTACAACCCGATGGCCTACTCCCGGGCCGATGCTTCGGGCCTGTGGCAATTCATTCCGTCCACCGGCCGCTACTACAACCTGCGCCAGACCCGCTTTTATGATGGCCGTCGCGATATCACTGCCTCGACCACCGCAGCGATGGACTACCTGACCCGCCTGCATGACATGTTCAACGGTGACTGGCTGCTGGCCCTGGCTGCCTATAACGCCGGTGAAGGCACCGTCAGCCGCGCCATCGAGCGTAACGAAAAGCTCGGTCTGCCAACCGACTACTGGAACCTGTCGTCGCTGCCGGCGGAAACCCAGGCCTACGTGCCGAAACTGCTGGCCCTGTCGCAAGTGGTGCTGGCCCCGGAAGCCTACGGGGTGAACCTCAACCCGATCGCCAACGAACCGTATTTCCAGGTCGTCGAAATCAACCAGCGCATGGACCTGTCCAAGGTTGCGGCGGTGGCCAACATCGACGAAGACGAACTGTTCCAGCTCAATCCGGCATTCAAGCAGCGCACCACCATCGACGGCCCCCAGCACCTGCTGGTGCCGACCTCCAAGGCGCAACTGCTGACCGCCAGCCTGCAGACCATGCGACCTGAAGAACTGATCAGCCCGCGCTCGCTGAAGCCGGTGTTCGACGGGGCCGATCCAAGTGAAGTGGCGAAGCTCAAGCGCGCCTATCGGGTCAAGCGCGGTGACAACCTCGGTTCCATTGCCAAGGCCAACAAGGTCGAAGTCAAGGATCTGCAACGCTGGAACAAGTTGTCCGGCAAAAACCTCAAGGTCGGCCAGACCCTGGTGATGCAAGACACCACCAAGCGCGCCCCGGCTCGCAACAGTGGCCGGGTCAATACCGTCATCGCGGCCAACAGCAAGACCAAAGGCAAGGCTGACAGCCAGCAGCAGACCCAGTACAAGGTCAAGCGTGGCGACACCTTGTATGTGGTGGCCAAGCGTTTCAACGTCGAGATGCAGCATCTCAAGCGCTGGAACCCGGGTGCGGGCAAGGCCCTCAAGCCTGGGCAGATGCTCACGGTTTACCAGCCGCACTGACAGCAAAGCCCCTGAATTCAGGGGCTTTTTTGCTTTTGTGGGAGCGAGCTTGCTCGCGAATGCGGCGTATCAGTGACCTTCATATGCGGCTGACAGGCCGCATTCGCGAGCAAGCCCGCTCCCACCAAAAGCAAACGCAATCGAAGGCGATTAAGCCCGCATTAACCCGCATCTTTTTCCTGTCCAGACAAGCTGTTACTGTACGGCCCACAAAGCCCAAGCCGCCTGGATCGGATCTGACTTGAAGCGTCCCCTCCTCCTGCTCCTGATCAGCCTGGCCTTGAGCTCACCCGCAAGCGCGACGATTACCGAGAGTCACGGTTATGCGCAGTTCGGCACGCTCAAGTACCCGGCCAGATTTACCCACTTCGACTGGGTCAACCCGCAAGCGCCCAAGGGCGGTACGTTGCGGGTGATGGCGTTCGGCACCTTCGATACGGTCAATCCGTACACCTTCAAGGGCACCAGCCCGGTGACCACCCCGAATTTCCTGCAGTACGGTATCAACGAGCTGAACGAACCGCTGATGATCGGCACCGGCCAGTATTCGCCCTCCGGTGACGAACCGGCGTCGAGCTATGGCTTGATCGCGCAATCGGTGGAGTACAGCGAAGATCGCAGCTGGGTGGTGTTCAATCTGCGCCCGGAAGCACGCTTTCACGATGGCACGCCGATCACCGCGTACGACGTGGCGTTCTCCTATCGCTTGCTGCTCAAGGAAGGTCATCCGCTGTACCGCACCGCTTTGCAGGAAGTCTCACGCGTGGACATCCTCAACCCGCAGCGCATCCGCTTCGTGATGAAGCGCGCCGGCAATCCGCTGCTGATCCTGCGCCTCGGTGAGTTGCCAGTGCTGCCGCAGCATTACTGGAAGGATCGCGACTTCAAGGCCACTACCTTCGAGCCACCACTGGGCAGCGGCCCGTACCGCATCACCTCGGTGACGCCGGGGCGGCAGCTGATTTTCGAGCGGGTCAAGGATTACTGGGGCAAGGATCTGCCGGTCAATCGCGGCAAGTACAACTTCGATCGCGTGGAAGTCGAGTTCTACCGCGACAGCGATGTGGCGTTCGAAGCGTTCAAGGCCGGCGAATTCGACATCTACATCGAGCATCAGGCGAAGAACTGGGCCAACGGCTACAACTTCCCGGCGGTGCGCCGTGGCGAGGTGATCAAGGCGCAGATCCCGCACCAGATCCCGACGCAGAGCCAGGGGCTGTTCATGAACACCCGGCGTCCGACCTTTGCCGACGTCAAAGTCCGCGAAGCCATGGGCCTGATGTTCGACTTCGAGTGGACCAACCGGGCACTCTTCAGCGACGCCTACCAACGCTCCACCAGCTACTACCCCAACAGCGAATTCAGCGCCAGCGGCCTGCCGATCGGCCATGAATGGCTGATGCTCAAGCCGTACAAGGATCAATTGCCGGCGAAGCTGCTCACTGAACCGTTCAGCCTGCCGCAGACCGATGGCCGCGGCATCCCCCGGGAAACCATGCGCAAGGCCCTGGCGCTGCTCGCCGAGGCCGGCTGGAAACTCAATGGCCAGCGTCTGCAAAACGCGAAGGGCCAGCCACTGAGCTTCGAACTGCTGCTGGTCAACCCGAACCTTGAGCGGATCCTCCAGCCGTACATCGAGAACCTCAACAGCATCGGCATCGACGCGCGCCTGCGCACAGTGGATCGCGCGCAGTACAAACAGCGTCTGGACCAGTTCGATTTCGACATGATCCTGATGACGCTCAACCAGACTCTCAGCCCGGGCCTGGAGCAATGGCAGTATTTCCATTCCAGTCAGATCGGGGTCAAGGGCAGCAAGAATTACGCGGGCATCGCCAACCCGGTGGTCGATCACCTGCTCGAACAGTTGCTCGCCGCGCAAACCCGCGACGAACAAGTTGCCGCCGGCAAGGCGCTGGACCGCGTGCTGCTCTGGCAGCACTACAGCATTCCCAACTGGTACCTCAATTATCACCGACTGGCCTACCGCAACCGGTTGGCCTTCGTCACCACGCCGCCCTACACCCTGGGTCTGAACACGTGGTGGCTGAAATCTTCGGAGAAAGCTCAATGAACGCCATCCGCGCCCTGCTTGTGCAGGCCAGCGGTCTGCTGTTCGCCGGGCTGGCCTGCGCCGCCCCGCAACACGCTGTGACCCTGTACAACGAGCCGCCGAAGTACCCGGCCGACTTCAAGAACTTCGACTATGTGAACCCCGACGCGCCCAAGGGCGGGATCTTCCGCCAGGCCGGGTTTGGTGGCTTCGACAGCCTCAACCCGTTCATCAGCAAAGGCGTGCCGGCCGATGACGTCGGGCAGATCTACGACACCCTGACCAAGCACAGCCTCGACGAACCGTTCACCGAATACGGCCTGATTGCCGCCAAAATCGAAAAAGCCCCGGACAACAGTTGGGTGCGTTTCTACCTGCGCCCGGAAGCCCGCTTCAACGACGGCCACCCGGTGCGCGCCGAAGACGTGGTGTTCAGCTTCCAGACCCTGACCAAGGACGGCTCGCCGCTGTTTCGCGGCTACTACAGCGATGTCGACGAAGCCATCGCCGAAGACCCGCTCAAAGTGTTGTTCAAGTTCAAGCACAACAATAACCGTGAGTTACCGCTGATCCTCGGCCAGTTGCCGGTGCTGCCGAAACACTGGTGGGCCAATCGCGATTTCACCAAAGGCAATCTGGAGATTCCGCTGGGCAGCGGGCCGTACAAGGTCGCCGAAGTGAAGGCCGGGCGCTCGGTGCGCTATGAACGGGTCAAGGACTACTGGGGCAAGGACCTGCCGGTCAATCGCGGGTTCTACAACTTCGACGTGATGACCACCGATTACTACCGCGACAACACCGTCGCCGTCGAAGCGTTGAAGGCCGGCCAGTTCGATTACTGGCTGGAAATGACCGCGAAAAACTGGGCCAACGCTTACAACATCCCGGCGGTCACCGAAGGTCGCTTGATCAAGGAACAGATCGCCAACAGCAACCCGACCGGCATGCAGGGCTTCGTTTACAACCTGCGCCGTCCGGTGTTTCAGGATGTGCGGGTGCGTCAGGCGCTCGGCCTGCTGTTTGATTTCGAATGGACCAATAAACAGCTGTTCAACGGTGCCTACTTCCGCACCCGCAGTTATTTCGAGAACTCGGAAATGGCCGCCACCGGCCTGCCCGACGCCGAGCAACGGGCGATCCTCGAACCGTTTCGCAGCAAGCTCCCGGCCCAGGTGTTCAGCGAAGCCTTCGAAAACCCCAAGACCGACGCCAGCGGCATGATCCGCGCCCAGCAGCGCGAGGCCTATCAGCTGTTGCAAGAGGCTGGCTGGAAGATCGTCGACGACAAAATGGTCGACGCCAGCGGCAAACCGGTGGTCATCGAATTCCTCCTCGCGCAGACCGAATTCGAACGCGTGCTGCTGCCGTTCAAGCGCAACCTGGCCGACCTCGGCATCGATCTGGTGATCCGCCGTGTCGATGTTTCGCAGTACATCAACCGTGTGCGCTCGCGGGACTTCGACATGATCGTCGGCAGCTTCCCGCAGTCCAACTCGCCGGGTAACGAGCAACGCGAATTCTGGATGAGCGCCGCCGCCGACAAACCGAGCAGCCGCAATACCATGGGCCTCAAGGACCCGATCGTCGATCACCTGGTGGAAAACCTGATCAACGCCGACTCGCGCAGCAGCCTCGTGGCTCACGCCCGGGCGCTGGATCGGGTGCTGCAATGGGGCTATTACGTGATCCCCAACTGGCACATCAAGACCTGGCGCGTGGCCTACTGGAATCACATCGGCCACCCGAAAGTCTCGCCCAAATACGACATCGGGATTAACACCTGGTGGGTCAAGCCTGACGCGAAACCCGCCATAGAAGTCGAAACCAAACTGCAAGCCGACCCTGTGGGCACGGAGTAATCAGATGCTGGCGTATATTTTTCGGCGACTGCTGCTGATCATCCCTACCCTGTTCGGGATTCTGCTGATCAACTTCGTGATCATCCAGGCCGCGCCCGGCGGCCCGGTGGAGCAGATGATCGCCAAGCTCGAAGGCTTCGAAGGCGCCACCAGCCGCATCGCCGGTGGCGGTGCCGAAGTGTCGGTGGCCGGCTCCGCCTATCGCGGCGCGCAAGGTCTGGACCCGGCACTGATCAAGGAAATCGAGCACATGTACGGGTTCGACAAGTCGGCCCCGGAACGCCTGTGGATCATGGTCAAGAACTACGCGAAGCTGGACTTCGGCGACAGTTTTTTCCGCGACGCCAAGGTTATCGACCTGATCAAGGAAAAGATGCCGGTATCGATCTCGCTCGGGCTGTGGAGCACGCTGATCATGTACCTGGTGTCGATCCCGCTGGGGATCGCCAAGGCCACGCGGCACGGCAGCCACTTCGACGTGTGGACCAGTTCGGCGATCATCATCGGCTATGCGATTCCGGCGTTCCTGTTTGCGATTCTGCTGATCGTGGTGTTTGCCGGCGGCAGTTATCTGGACTGGTTCCCGCTACGCGGGCTGACCTCGAACAACTTCGATGAACTGAGCCTGGGCGGCAAGATCCTCGACTACTTCTGGCACCTCGCGCTGCCGGTGACGGCACTGGTGATCGGCAACTTCGCGACCATGACCCTGCTGACCAAAAACAGCTTCCTCGACGAGATCAACAAGCAGTACGTGGTCACCGCCAAGGCCAAGGGCCTGACGCGTAATCGCGTGCTCTACGGCCACGTGTTCCGCAACGCGATGCTGCTGGTGATTGCCGGGTTCCCGTCAGCGTTCATCGGCATCTTCTTCACCGGCTCGTTGCTGGTGGAGGTGATCTTCTCCCTCGACGGCCTCGGCCTGATGAGCTTCGAAGCGGCGATCAACCGCGATTACCCGGTGGTGTTCGGCACCCTGTTCATCTTCACCCTGCTCGGTCTAGTGGTGAAACTGATCGGCGACCTCACCTACACCCTGGTCGATCCGCGCATCGACTTCGCCAGCCGGGAGCATTGAGATGAACCTGTCCCCTCTCAATCGCCGCCGGTTCGAACTGTTCAAGGCCAACAAGCGTGGCTGGTGGTCGCTGTGGCTGTTCCTGATCCTGTTCGGCCTGAGCCTCGGTGCCGAGCTGATCGCCAACGACAAGCCGCTGGTGGTGCATTACGACAACCACTGGTACTTCCCGGCGATCAAGCGCTACCCGGAAACCACCTTCGGCGGAGAATTCCCGCTGGAAGCCAACTACAAGAGCCCGTACATCCGCGAACTGCTCAAGGCCAAGGATGCGTGGGTGTTGTGGGCGCCGATCCCCTACAGCTACCAAAGCATCAACTACGACCTGAAAGTCCCGGCCCCGGCCCCGCCGTCGGCGGACAACCTGCTGGGCACTGACGATCAGGGCCGCGATGTGCTGGCACGGGTGATCTACGGCTTCCGCATTTCCGTGCTGTTTGCCCTGACGCTGACCGTGCTCAGCTCGATCATCGGCGTGATTGCCGGCGCGCTGCAGGGTTTCTATGGCGGCTGGGTCGATCTGGCCGGGCAACGCTTTCTGGAGATCTGGTCGGGATTACCGGTGCTGTACCTGCTGATCATCCTCGCCAGTTTCGTCCAGCCGAATTTCTGGTGGCTGCTGGGGATCATGCTGTTGTTCTCGTGGATGAGCCTGGTCGACGTGGTGCGCGCCGAGTTCCTGCGCGGGCGCAACCTCGAATACGTGCGCGCCGCGCGGGCGCTGGGCATGCAGAACGGTGCGATCATGTTCCGCCATATTCTGCCCAACGCCATGGTTTCGACCATGACCTTCATGCCGTTCATCCTTACCGGCGCCATCGGCACCCTGACCGCGCTGGATTTCCTCGGTTTCGGTTTGCCGGCCGGCAGCCCGTCGCTGGGTGAACTGGTGGCCCAGGGCAAATCCAACCTCCAGGCACCGTGGCTGGGCATTAGCGCGTTTGCCGTGCTGGCGCTGATGTTAAGTCTGCTGGTGTTTATCGGCGAGTCCGCTCGCGATGCCTTCGACCCGAGGAAGTGAAATGAATCAGGACAATCTGATCGAAGTGCGCGACCTCGCCGTCGAGTTCGGCTTGAACGAGCGGCGGCACCGGGTGGTCGAGGGCGTGAGTTTCGACATCAAGCGCGGTGAAACCCTGGCGCTGGTCGGCGAGTCCGGCTCGGGCAAATCGGTGACGGCGCACTCGATCCTGCGCCTGCTGCCCTACCCGCTGGCCCGACATCCGGCCGGCAGCATCAACTATGCGGGGCAGAATCTGCTCGGCCTGAGCGAAAAAACCATCCGCCACATCCGCGGTAACCGGATCGCGATGATCTTTCAGGAGCCGATGACCTCTCTCAACCCGCTGCACTCGATCGAGAAGCAGATCAACGAGGTGCTGGGCATCCACAAGGGCCTGACCGGTAAAGTCGCAACCAAGCGCACGCTGGAGCTTTTGGAGATGGTCGGCATCCCCGAGCCGCACAAGCGCCTCAAGGCCCTGCCCCACGAATTGTCCGGTGGCCAGCGCCAGCGAGTGATGATCGCCATGGCCCTGGCTAACGAGCCGGAGTTGCTGATCGCCGACGAACCGACCACCGCACTGGACGTGACCGTTCAGCTGAAAATCCTCGATTTGCTCAAGGAACTTCAGGCTCGATTGGGCATGTCGCTGCTACTGATCAGTCACGATTTGAACCTGGTGCGAAGAATTGCGCATCGCGTATGTGTCATGCAGCGCGGTTGCATCGTCGAACAGGCATCGTGCGCAGAGCTGTTCCGTTCGCCGCAGCATCCGTACACTCGGGAATTGCTCGGCGCGGAGCCCAGCGGAGGCCCGGCGACCAATAAAATCGGGGCGCCGCTGCTCGAAGTCGAGAACCTCAAAGTCTGGTTCCCGATCAAGAAAGGCCTGCTCAAGCGCACGGTGGATTACGTCAAGGCAGTGGACGGCATCAATTTCAGCCTGCCCCAGGGACAGACTCTGGGGATCGTGGGGGAAAGCGGTTCCGGCAAATCCACGCTGGGTCTGGCGATTTTGCGGCTGATCGGCAGCAAAGGCGCCATTCGCTTTGAGGGCAAACAGCTAGACTGCCTGACGCAGAACGAGGTTCGCCCGTTGCGTCGGGAGATGCAGGTGGAGTTTCAGGATCCGTTCGGCAGCCTGAGCCCGCGGATGTGCGTCAGCGACATCGTTGGCGAAGGCCTGCGGATTCACAAGATGGGCACCGCCGCCGAGCAAGAAGCGGCGATCATTGCGGCATTGAAGGAGGTAGGTCTGGATCCGGAAACCCGGCACCGCTACCCCCACGAATTTTCCGGTGGGCAACGGCAACGTATCGCCATTGCCCGAGCGTTAGTGCTCAAACCGGCGCTGATCCTGCTGGACGAGCCGACTTCTGCGCTCGACCGCACGGTGCAGCGGCAAGTGGTGGAGCTGTTGCGTTCACTGCAAGCCAAGTACAACCTGACGTATTTGTTCATCAGCCATGACCTGGCTGTCGTCAAAGCGCTGAGCCACCAGTTGATGGTGGTCAAGCATGGCCAAGTGGTCGAACAGGGAGCTGCGCAAGATATTTTTGCCGCCCCCAAACATCCGTATACACAGCAGTTGCTGGAAGCCGCTTTTTTGGCACCAGCCACTGCGCAATAACCTGAAAGAGGAGCAACACATGGGTTTTCTCGCCGGTAAGCGCGTACTGATCGTCGGTGTCGCCAGCGAGCTGTCCATCGCATCCGGCATCGCTGCCGCCATGCATCGCGAGGGCGCTGAGCTTGCCTTCACTTATCAGAACGACACACTCAAGGGTCGCGTTGAAGAGTTCGCACAGGGC
>Ga0153931_100189_pt1 | contig 21000 bp, 18 predicted proteins | sample TSNJ015MetaG_FD_104730 | JGI IMG/M metagenome (GOLD analysis project Ga0153931, IMG submission 104730) | Attine ant fungus gardens microbial communities from New Jersey, USA - TSNJ015 MetaG | ecosystem: Host-associated > Fungi > Mycelium > Unclassified | place: USA: New Jersey, Wharton State...
GGCTACATAGCTCAGTTGGTTAGAGCATAGCATTCATAATGCTGGGGTCCGGGGTTCAAGTCCCTGTGTAGCCACCAAGTACTAAAAACGGCTTACCGAAAGGTAAGCCGTTTTTTTATGCCTGAATAAAAGCCCTCAGGCATACTCGCCCCCAACCACAAGGAGGCGATTGGTGAACACGCACTTCCCCACCCACGGCATTGCAACCGAACGGCTGATACTGCAAGCCGCCCAGCCGTCTCACGCTCTCGCCCTGCACACCTATCTGCTGCAAAACCGCGCTTACCTGCAACCCTGGGAGCCCACGCGCGACGATGACTTCTTTGCACTCGACGCCATCACTCAACGCCTCGAAACCATGGCCGAAAAGACCGCCAGCGGCGAAGCGCTGCACCTGCTGATACGGCGCGACGGTCAGATCATCGGCGCCTGCAATTTCACCCATATCGTGCGCGGTGCGTTTCAAGCCTGCCACCTAGGCTACGCGCTGGACGAATCGGCTCAGGGCCAGGGCCTGATGCACGAAGCGCTGAAGGCTGCGATTGCCTATGGGTTCGATGCCATGAAACTGCATCGAATCATGGCCAACTACCGCCCCGAAAATGCACGCAGTGCACGCCTGCTGGAACGGCTGGGGTTTGAGCGCGAGGGTCAAGCGCGGGCCTATCTCAAGATTAACGGCGTGTGGGCGGACCACGTGTTGACGTCGCTGATCAACCACGCAGAGAGCGACTGATGAGCCTCAGCGTATTCGCCATCATCCTTTTGGGCGCCGCGCTCCACGCCACCTGGAACGCTGTGGTCAAAGGCGGCGCCGACAAGCTGTTGACCACCTGCATGATCGCCTCCGTCGCCTCGTTGATCGCGTTGGCCGCCACCCCGTTTCTGCCGCTGCCGGCAAGAGAGAGCTGGCCGTTCATCGGCGCGTCGGTGCTTCTCCAAGTGCTGTATTTCGTGCTGGTGGCCTCGACTTACCGCATTGCCGACATGAGCCAGACCTACCCGATCATGCGCGGCACAGCGCCGCTGCTGGTGGCAACGATCAGCGTGTTTGTGTTGGCCGAGCCGCTCTCGACCTCCGCCTGGCTTGGCATTGCGGTGATCTCACTGGGCATCTTGAGCATGGCCCTGGCGCCTTCTTCAGGGCCAAGAAAAGGCTTGGTTCTGGCGCTGATCAACGCCGGCGTGATCGCCAGCTACACCCTTATCGACGGCTTGGGCGTGCGCAAGTCCGGTGCGCCTGTGGCCTACACGCTGTGGATTTTCCTGCTGACCGGCGTCCCGCTGGCGACGTGGGCGCTAGCTTCGCGGCGCTCGCTGTTCTGTGATTACCTCGCGCGTAACTGGCGCTTGGGCATCGTCGGTGGTGTGGGCACGATCGCCTCGTATGGCCTGGCGCTGTGGGCCATGACCGCAGCCCCCATCGCGACCGTGTCGGCCCTGCGCGAAACGTCGATCCTGTTTGGCGTGGTGATCTCGGCCTGGGTGCTCAAAGAGCGTCTGACCCGCGTGCGCATCCTGGCCGCGTGTGTGATCGCCGCCGGGGCGATGGTGTTGCGCCTGGGATGAGCGAGACTCATGCGCTCAAAAAAACGCCGCATCTGTATTTTGACGCTTCACAGACCCACTGTTAGTGTCCAGCCTCCCTACTCGGAGTGCCCTCGATGAAACTGGATATCTATCAAGTCGATGCTTTCAGCCAACACCCCTTCGGCGGCAACCCGGCGGCAGTCTGTCCGCTCACCGAGTGGCTGCCCGACGAGCAACTGCAGAATATCGCGGCTGAAAACAACCTCTCCGAAACCGCCTACTTCGTACCCCGTGGCGATTTCTATGAGTTGCGCTGGTTCACCCCGGAGGTTGAAGTGGACCTGTGTGGCCATGCCACGCTGGCCGCAGCCTGGGTGCTGATTCATCAATTGGCGGATGCACCGCACGTCTTGCGCTTTGCCACCCGCAGCGGCGAGCTTCGCGTGACGCGCAATGGCGACGAACTGGCGATGGACTTCCCGGCCAAACAGCCTCAACGCTGCGAGCCGCCAAGCGGCATGTTGAGCGCATTGGGGATTGAGCATGCCGAGGTGTTTGCCACCGACGACTACCTCGTGCTGGTCGACGACGAAGCTCAAGTCGCCGCCCTGACGCCGGACTTCGCGCGCCTCAAGGGCCTGCCCAAACGCGGGATTGCAGTGACAGCCAAAAGCACGCGGTTTGATTTTGTATCCCGTTGGTTTGGCCCCAACGTGGGCGTCAATGAAGACCCGGTCACAGGTTCGGCGCACACCTCGCTGGCGCCCTTCTGGGCCGAGCGTTTGGGTAAGTCGCAGTTGACCGCCGAACAAGGCGGCAAGCGCCGTGGGCAACTGCGTTGCGAGCTCAAGGACGACCGCGTGATTATCTCCGGCCACGCGGTGCTCTACCTGCAAGGCACGATATACCTGTAAAAAGCCGTAACCCAAGGACAACAGATCATTCTCAAAATGAACGGAGTTCAGCGCGTGTTTTCGATTTCCCGCCGTCAACTGTCAATGATTGCCGCCGCCCTCGCCCTGGCTGGCTGCCATACCCCCGTCAATGAACAACCGCCCGCGCCGGAGCTGGGTTCGGGTTATCGCACCGACCTCACCACCCGCCACGCCGAGCGCCATATGGCCGCCGCCGCCAACCCGCTGGCTGCCGAAGCCGGGCGCGAAATGCTGCGCCAGGGCGGCTCGGCCATCGACGCCGCGATTGCGATGCAGGCCGTGTTGACCCTGGTGGAGCCGCAATCATCCGGCATCGGCGGCGGCGCGTTCATCATGCTGTGGGACGGCAAAACCGTGCACGCGTATGACGGCCGCGAAACGGCGCCCGCGGGAGCTACCGAACGCTTGTTCCTTAAAGCCGACGGCACGCCGATGGCATTTGCCGAGGCGCAGATTGGCGGGCGTTCGGTTGGCACGCCAGGCGTGTTGCGCGCGCTGGAGATGGCACACAAAAAGACCGGCCACCTGCAATGGGCCAAGCTGTTTGAACCGGCGATTCGGCTGTCCGAGCAAGGCTTCGCGATTTCCCCGCGCCTGCACGCGCTGATCGCTGCCGACCGTTACATCGCGCAATCGCCCGAGATGGCGGCGTATTTTCTGAATGCCGACGGCACGCCCAAAGCTGCCGGCACGCTGTTGAAAAACCCGGCGTTGGCCAACGTGTTCAAGCGCATCGCCAAGGAAGGTCCGGACGCGTTGTACCAAGGGCCGATTGCCGATGAGATCGCACGCAAGGTCCAGGGCAACCGCAACGCGGGCAGCCTGTCGCAGGCGGACCTCAAGGGCTACACCGCCAAAGAGCGCGCGCCACTGTGCACCGACTACAAGCGCTATCAGGTGTGCGGCATGCCACCGCCGTCGTCGGGCGGGATTGCTGTCGCGCAGATCCTCGGTACGTTGCAGGCATTGGAAACCCGCGACCCGCGCTTGGCCATCGCACCGATGAAGCCGGTCAAAAGCACATCGCCTGCCGGCCTTGAGCCCACACCTGAAGCCGTGCACCTGCTGGCCGAAGCCGGTCGCCTGGCCTTCGCCGACCGTGGGTTGTACGTGGCCGACGCCGACTTCGTGCCGGTGCCGACCGCAGGCCTGATCGCCCCGGACTACCTGGCCAAACGCGCCACACTGATCGGCGACCGCAGCATGGGCATCGCCAAGCCAGGCACGCCTGCGGGCATCCAGGTGGCGTACGCGCCGGACCGCTCGCCCTTGCGCATCTCGACCTCGCAAGTGGTGGCGGTGGATGACCTGGGCGGCGCCGTGTCGATGACCACCACGGTGGAAGCGGCGTTTGGTTCGCACGTGATGGTTCAGGGCTTCTTGCTGAACAACCAGATGACTGACTTCTCGTTCATCCCCGAAGAAAACGGCCAGCCAGTGGCCAACCGCGTCGAGCCGGGCAAACGTCCGCGCTCGGCCATGGCGCCGACGCTGGTGTTCGACCGCAAGAGCGGCGAGTTGCTGGCCACCGTCGGATCGCCGGGCGGTTCGCAGATCATCGAGTATGTGAGTAAATCCCTGGTGGCGATGCTCGACTGGAACCTCGACCCGCAAGCGGCCATCAGCTTGCCCAACTTTGGTAGCCGTAACGGCGCCACCGAGCTTGAGGCCGGGATGTTCAGCCCCGAGTTGAAGCAGGCGCTGAGGGACAAAGGCCATGCACTGAGCGAGATTGATATGACCAGCGGCGTGCAGGCCATCGTTCGCACGCCAGACGCCCAGGGTAAGGCGTCGCTGAGCGGCGGCGCCGACCCTCGGCGTGAAGGCGAAGCGGTCGGCGACTGACTTTATTGAGCGGAGAGAGCCCCTTGCAACAGGCAAACAATCTCGGCGCCATCCCCGGCGTCGACCACGGTTTTTGTTCGATCAATGATCCATTGCGGCCGGACGGGGTGTTCATCTGCAAGCAGGTGCACAGTGCTTCGGTGATCCAATGGCAGGCGGAACAGGTGGCCAATACCATTGAGGCAGACGGCGTGTTCACGCACACGTCTGCGCCAATTGCAGTGATCACCGCTGACTGCCTGCCCATTCTTATCGCCGCACACAGTGGTGATCGGGTTGCCGCCGTGCATGGCGGCTGGAAGGGTCTGCAAGGGGGGATCATCGCCAACGCGGTGAAACAATTGGCTGCCGAGGGCATTGCCGTTGACCAGTTGCGGGTGGCGATCGGGCCGTCGATCAAGCCGTGTTGTTATGAAGTGAGCGCCGAGTTTATCGCGCAATTTCAGGCGAGCCAGGGCCACGTGTGGCGTGACGGTCAGGCGCCATGGTGCTTCGAGCAACCGACGCCACGGCTGTCGCCGCAGATTGCACCGCCCCACGCGCGGCAAGCGGGAAGTGCGTGGTTCGACTTGAGTGGTTACGGGGTGATGCTGTTGCAAGCGGCGGGCCTTGAGCGTGAGCAGATCGACGTTAGCGAGGTGTGCACGTATTGCACATCACCAACCTTCGCCAGCTACCGCAGAAGAACTCACCACCCTGAGGAGCCAAAGACGCTGATCTATTCGTGGATCGCCCGCAAAACCTGAAAAGCCCCTGACCCTGCGATGGTTGGCAGGCTCGTTATGGCAAGCAGGCCTGTTGTAGCGAGCGGGCTTGCCCCGCGTTGGGCTGCGCAGCAGCCCCCTCAGAGTTACCCTGTGGTCTCAGACAGAAACGAGCAGCCTAATTATGGGGCTGCTGCGCAGCCCAACGCGGGGCCAGCCCGCTCGCCACAGAGTTCGTCCGGCCCCAACGATTATTAGCGGCTGATCTTCAGCCCCTTGCGCCCCGCATGTCGCTCCAGCGCCAACTCAATCAAGCGGCTTACCAACTCGCTGTAGCTCATGCCTGCCGCCTGCCACAGCTTGGGGTACATGCTGATGCGGGTGAAGCCGGGCAGTGAGTTGATTTCGTTGATCAGCACTTCGCCGTCGTCGGTGAGGAACACGTCGACTCGCGCCAACCCGGCGCAGCCCAGTAGCTCAAACGCTTCAATGGCGAGTTGGCGAATACGCTCACTGGCCTCAAGGCTGATATCAGCCGGCACCACCACTTGGGCGGCCTGGGCGTCGATGTATTTGCTGTCGTAGGAATAGAAACCGCTGCCCACTACGATCTCGCCGCAACCGCTGGCGACAGGGTTGTCGTTGCCCAGCACGGCGCATTCAATTTCACGCCCCTGGACAGCGGACTCCACCAACACTTTTTCATCGAAGCCCAAGGCCAGTTCGACCGCGGCATGGTACTCGGCCTCGTTGGTGACTTTACTCACGCCCACCGAGGAACCCTGGTTGGCGGGTTTGACGAACATCGGCAAGCCAAGCTTTTTCACCGCTGTATCAAAAGCGCTACTCGCCGCGTTGCGACGCGTCAGGGTGATGAACGGGGTAACGGCAATACCGGCATCGCGCAGCAGGCGTTTGCTGATGTCCTTGTCCATGCACACCGCCGAGCCCAGCACGTCGGAGCCCACGAAAGGCAGGTCCGCCATGCGCAGCAGGCCTTGCAGGCAGCCGTCTTCGCCAAGGGTGCCGTGGACGATAGGGAAGATCACATCGATGTGTTCCAGCAGGCTTTGCCCGGAAGTTTCCACCACTTGCTGGCTGGTCTTGCCCGGCACCACCGCCAGTTCGCGGTTGGACTGGTTGAGAGCGATCAGGGCCGGGTTTTCCTGGTTGATCAGGAAGTTCGAGGTTTCGTTCAGGTGCCAGTGGCCGGCCTTGTCGATGCCGATCAGAACCGGCTCGAAGCGCGAGCGGTCCAGTGCATCGACGATGTTGCGCGCCGACTGCAGCGAGACCTCGTGCTCGGCCGAACGGCCACCAAAAATAATACCTACCCGCACCTTGCTCATGACTCGGCCTCACTGTTGAAAGTAAGGCTTCTTACCATGAGCGGTCAGCGATTCGCTACCAGATGTGCGCCGAACAACAGGTAGCACCCACCGGCAAACCGGTCGAGCCACTTGCGTGAACGGCTGTAGAGATTGGCCATGCGCTCGCTGGAAAACACCAGGGCTACGCTGGTGTACCAACTGAATGACAAGGTGGCCATGGTAATCACCGCCAGGGCCAACAATGTCGGCGACGGTGAAGGCGGCATGGTCGAAGCGAAGGCCGTGGCGACGAACAGCGCGGCCTTGGGGTTGGACAAGTTGCCCAGCAGACCGAAGCGCCAGGCAAAGAACAGCGAGCGCTTGGGTTCGTCGGGCAACACTGTCTGGCTCGCGGTTGGCGCCGAACGCTTGAACAGTTTCAGCCCCAGGTAGATCAGGTAGCAGCCACCGATGATCTTGAATGCCAGATAGAGCATGGGCGCCGCAGTGAACAGCGACTTGATGCCCAAACCGCCCGCCAGCCCCCAGATCACCGTGCCCGTGGCCACTCCGGCAGACGCCACCACGCCATGCCGACGCGAACAGCTCGCCGCCAGTTGGGCAGTATTGAAGAAGTTCGGCCCCGGCGTCACCACCGCGACGGTCCAAAGCAGCCCCAGCGACAACAACGGCGCGACATACGGCAGATCGGAGAACAGCATGGGGCGATCCCTCTTGGTAAATGGTTAAACCTATTCGCCCGCAGGTTCAGGCGTGTGCACCAGCAGGTCGCCAGGCTGGCAGTCCAGGTAGGCACAGATTGCATCCAGCGTACCCAGCCGTATGCCCTTGACCTTGCCTTGTTTGAGCAACGACAGGTTCTGTTCGGTAATCCCGATGGCGGCTGCCAGGTCTTTGGATTTGACCTTGCGCCGGGCAAGCATAACGTCCAGTTCAATCACAATGGGCATTTCGATCTCAAACAAAAGTGCGGTTTTCAGAATCCACTTCGCTGGCCTGCCACAGGATACGCGCGATTACTGCGATACAGGCAGCGAGATACAACGCGACGAAGCTCGGCGGGGTCAGACTCAAGGTGAAAAATCGCTGGCCCAACGGCTCGTTCATCGAGACCCAAAGGCCCAGCAACGGCTCGCATAAAAAGTCCAGCAGTACCCACAAGGCAACGGCGCGACCGACTTTGCCCAGGTGCTGCGCCGCCGCGCTGGAGAAATACTCGCCCCGCGCGTAGTTGCGAAACAGCTGGCGCAGATGGTTCAAGCCCGACACCAAGGCCACCAGCGGGATGCTGGAAAGAACAATCCCGCCGAGTTTTTGCCACCACGGGAGCAGCGCGATTTGCACGCCGCTGTCCTGAATCCGGCCACTCAAGGAAAAGCTGAGGCCCAGGCCATCGGCGGAAGAACCCAGCACCGGAAACAGCCAGACGCCAGTGTTGAGCACCAGCATGACGACAATCAGCAAGAGCGTCAGCAGCGACATGCGCTGGCTGAGTTGAGCCAGACGTTGGGTATTCATAAGCAACCTCGATCAATGAGTGAGGTCGCAAAAATAATATATTAATTATCGTAAAACAATCATTTATTAACCCAGATCAACATTTACGCTGGCAAATACCTCCTCTCAAGCACGCACAATCGTTCAAGACCTCGACAGACACGGCACGCCAGACTGGGTTAACGTGTTTCCCACCTCTATTTGTGACAAGTCACCATGGGCCAACCCACTTCCACCCTCGATTGGTTGCACCGCGCCCCACACGCCAGCGGCCTGGACCGTATCGAAGCGTATTTTGCCGGCTTTGCATTCGACCCGCATCGCCATGACACCTACGCCATCGGGCGCACCTTGTTTGGCGTGCAGAGCTACCACTACCGCGGCTGCATGACCCACAGCCTGCCCGGCACGACCATGGTGATTCACCCCGACGAATCCCATGACGGCCGCGCCAGCAGCGTGGAAGGCTTCAAGTACCGCATGATTTATGTGGAGCCGGCGCTGATCCAGCAGATTCTCGGCGGCCGGCCGTTGCCGTTTATCCACAACGGCTTGTCGACTGACCCACGGCTGTTCCGCGCCAGCGAGGTGTTGCTGCAAAGCCTGGACTGCCCGATTGACCCGATGCAGGAACAGGACGCGCTGTACGACCTGGCGCAAGCCCTGAGCGCGGCCTCGGGGGTGATCATCAGCCGTAAATCCTTCGATTACGTCGCCGCCGAGCGCGCGCGGGAATTTATCCACAGCGCCTTGGGCCGCAGCATCACCCTGGATGAAATGGCCGACCATTGCGGCCGTGATCGCTGGGCGCTGTCGCGGGATTTTCGCTTGTTGTTCGGCACCAGTCCCTATCGGTACCTGACCATGCGACGGTTGGACCTGGTGCGCGGCTTGCTGGCCCAGGGCCAATCGCTGGTGGACGCGGCGCTGACCGCCGGTTTCACCGACCAGAGCCATATGACTCGACAGTTTCGCAGCACCTACGGCATGCCGCCGTCGCGCTGGGTGAAGATGCTCGGGCGCTGAAATGCCCAACTTGAAATACGATCAAAATGTGGGAGCGGGCTTGCTCGCGAAAGCGCAGTGTCAGTCGACTTATGAGTGACTGATCCGCCGCCTTCGCGAGCAAGCCCGCTCCCACATGGGTTCTATGTTGGTTCCACTATCGCATTCGGCTCGGGCGCTTGCGTTTTGAGGCGCAACGCCAACACCGCGCCCACCAAGGCAATTGCCGCGCTCCACCACAGCGCCAGCTCGATCCCGCCCGCATTCGCCACCGACACCAGCACCGCCAGGCCCAACGCCCCGCCGATCTGCTGGCTGGTAGACGCCATCCCCGCCGCCACGCCCTGCTCCCCAGGCCGAATACCCAGCCCCGCCGCCACCCACATCGCTGTCCAGGTCATGCCCTGCCCGATGCTCAAAATGAAGATGCCCGGCAACAGCGACCAAAACCCTACGCCCGTCGGCAACGCCCAACACACCAGTGCAATGCCCACCGCGCCCGCCAGTTGCCCGCTGACCAAGGTGTTGCGCAGCCCCAGCCTGGCCAGCGAACGCTCTGCCAACCAGATGCCGAACGTGCACACCAGGGTCGCCGGTAAAAACGCCAAACCGGCCTGCAATACGCTGTAGCCATAGACTTGCTGGTAATACAGCGCCAGGAAGTAGTACTGCACGCCAAAGCTGCTCATGAACACCGCCGTGAGCACCATCGCCATGCGCAGTTCGCGGTAGGCAAACAAACGCAGCGGCATCAGCGGATCGCTGCCGCGGTGCTCGATCCACGCGAACAACCCAAGCAATGCCAGCGCCAAGGCGATGCAGCCCAGCGTCTGCGGCGCCGACCAGCCCCACTCGGGGCCTTGCACCAGCGCGAATACCAGCAACGTGCCACCGACGGTCACCGTCAAGGCGCCGACGATGTCGAATTTGCGCCCACGTACACGCTCGCCATCGGCTGGAATCCAGTAACGCGCCGCCCACGCGCAGCCGCCCGCCAACGGCACATTCACCAGAAACACCGCCTCCCATCCCCACACCTGAGTCAGCACGCCGCCCAGTAATGCGCCGAGTGCCAGCCCCGCTGCCGAGGCTGCACTCCACACCGCAAACGCCCGATTGCGTGCAGGGCCTTCGGCATAGTGCGTGTTGATCAACGCCAACGTGGCCGGGAACAACAATGCCCCGCCCACGCCTTGCACCGCCCGCGCCAGCACCAGCAACACCGCGCTGCCGCCGAGCACCGCCGCCAGGGAGGCCAGCGCATACAGCGACTGGCCCACCCGGTAAAAACGGCGCTTGCCAAGTAAGTCCGTCGCCCTGCCACCCAGCAACAGAAAGCCACCAAACGCCACGCTGTAGGCGCTCACCACCCATTGCAATTGCTGCGCGGAAAAATCCAGGTGCGCGCCAATCTGCGGCAGGGCGACAAACACAATGGTGGCATCCAGGGCGATGATCAGTTGTGCGGTGGCCAGCAATAAAAGCATCCAGCCAGAGGGTCGAGAGGGAGACATCACAGCGTCCAGTCCAAAATAAGAGGTGCCAGTTTCTTTCATGCCCGACAGATGATAAATAGCGCTATCACTCTTTCAGTAATGACTTTAATCATGGATCTGAACGCTGTTCGACTCTTGGTCCGCGTGGCCGAAACCCGCAGCTTTACCCGCGCGGCCGGTGAATTGGGGCTGACGCAGTCTGGGCTGTCCCGCGCCATCTCGCGCCTGGAAAACCAACTGGGTGTGCGCTTGCTGCAGCGCAACACGCGCAGCGTCAGCCTTACGCCCGACGGTCAGATGCTGTACGAGCGCAGCGCGCCGTTACTGGCAGAACTGGCTGAAACCGAAAAGCTGATGCTCGACCGACGCAGCAGCCCGTCCGGCCTGTTGAAAATCAGCACACCGTCGTTGTTCGGTCGCAAGGTGGTGATGCCGGTGATCGGCGAACTGACATTGCGCCATCCCCAATTGCGCATCGAAGCGGTGATGACTGACCGGCTGGTGGATATCGTCGACGAAGGTTTCGACGCACTGTTGCGCACGGGCGAGATCCAGGATCAACGCCTGATCGCCCGTGCCCTGCCGCCGTTGCGCTGGGTCACGGTGGCCTCGCCGGCTTATCTGGCGCGTTGCGGCACGCCGCAAACGGTGGACGAACTCAAGGACCACAGCTGCCTCACTGTGCGTAACTTGCGCAGCGGGCGCATGGTGGATTGGCAGTTCATGAGCGAGGGCAAAGTGCAGGACGTGAGCGTCGAAGGGCGGCTTATTTTCGACAGCGGCGATGCGCTGGTAGACGGCGCGGTGGGGGGGTTCGGCATCGCCCAAGTGATGGATTTTGCGGTGCGCGAGGCCATGGCCGCCGGGCGCCTGGTGCCGTTGCTGGAAGACGTGGCCGGGCGCAGTCGCGCGATCTCACTGGTCTATCCGCCGTCCCGGCAGTATTCGCCCAAGCTGATGGCGTTCGCCCAAGCACTGGCAAACGCCCGCTGGTAAGCCTACAACTGGCGCCCGACCACCGGCTCGCCGATGCTCAGGAAATTTCCGCCCGCGACATGGTGCAAGGTGCGCAATTCGTCATGGCCTTCGAAATGCCAGTGCCCGTCGCTGAACACGCGTGCGTCGGCATAGGCCGCGACGACTTCGCCGAGGAATAAATCGTAGGTCTGTTGGTGGTGAGGCTCGGGCAGCAGGCGGCATTCCAGCCACGCTACGCAACCTTCCAGCAGCGGCGCTTCGGTGTGTTCAGCGCTGAATGTCTGCAAGCCATAGGTGGCGAATTTGTCGGTGTCTGCGCCCGTGGTGTTGCCGACCGTCTGCACCAGATCGGCCTGGGCCACGCAAGGCACCTGCAGCACAAAGGTGCCGGCGGCTTCCAGCAGTTGGCGGGTCCAGGTGGCCTTGTCGAGCACCACGGCGACCTTCGGCGGCTCGAAATCAAGCGGCATGGCCCAGGCAGCGGCCATGATATTGCGCTTGCCATCGTGGGCCGCGCTCACCAATACGGTCGGCCCGTGATTGAGCAAACGGTAGGCCTTGGACAAAGGTACGGGACGACGGTGGGTAGGGCTCATGGAGGGACGGCTCTTCAAGCAAGAAAAAACCTACGATACCTCAAGCACAAGCCCTGCGGGTCAGCTCGACAGCTGATTGGCAAACTGCCCGACCGCGCTCACCACTTTTTGTGCACCGTCCTGGATTTCCACAATCACCGTGCCCGCCTCGGCCGCCAGGGCCAAGCCTTGCTCGGCCTGCAAACGGCCCTCGGTCATCAAGGACACCGCATCGCGGGCCATGTCCTGGTTCTGACGAACCACGCCGACGATTTCCTCGGTGGCCTTGCTGGTGCGCGAGGCCAACTGACGCACTTCATCGGCCACCACCGCAAAGCCACGGCCCTGCTCGCCGGCCCGCGCCGCTTCGATGGCCGCGTTGAGCGCCAGCAAGTTGGTTTGCTCAGCGATGCCGCTGATGGTCTTGACGATGGTGCCGATCACTTGGGACTGAGCGTTCAGCGCCTCGATGCCATCACCGGCCTGCTGCATGTGCCTGGCCAGATCACGCATGACATCCACCGCCTGCGTCACGACAGTGGTGCCGCGCTGGGCACTGTTGTCGGTTTGCAGCGAAGTGCTGTAGGCGATGTTTGCGGCTTCGGCCACGGCCTGTTCCTGGTTGACCTGGTCGGTGATCACCGTGGCGAACTTGACCACTTTGTAAAGGCGGTCATTGGCATCCAGCACCGGGTTGTAGGTCGCCTCCAGCCACACCACACGGCCATGGCTGTCGACCCGTTTGAAGCGCGCCGCCACAAACTCACCGGCGTTCAAACGTTTCCAGAAATGCTGGTACTCGGCGCTGTTGTATTCCTCCGGTTCGCAGAACATACGGTGATGTTTGCCCTGGATCTGCGCCAGGCTGTAGCCCATGCCACCGAGGAACCGGTCGTTCGCGGTCAGCACATGGCCGCCGAGGTCGAACTCGATCACTGCAGTGGAACGCACCAGCGCGGTGATCAGGTTCTCATGCTCGCGCGACCCCTCGATGGTGCGGGTGAGGTCGCTGGAGTAAATCGAAAAATGCTTGATGCGCCCGTCAGAACTGCGCACCGGTTGCAGGATCGAGCGCAACCATGCCTCTTTGCCGTTGCCGCGCATCAGGCGCACGGTGCCGGCGAAGTGTTCGCCGCGCACCAGGGCATTGCGAAAGCGCTGCTGGAATTCGTCCTGGCGCAGGTGCGTGGGCACCAGCTCGTCTATGTGCCGCCCCACTATGTTGGAGGCCTGGTACGACAGCTCTTGCAGGAAGTTGGCATTCGCCCACTCCACCCGGCCTTCGGCGTCCAGCGTCAGGCACAGCATTTCGCTTTCCAGGCTCTCCTTGACCTGTTGCAAGCTGGACAACTCTTCGCGAAGAGCCGACAGCTCCTGCTTCAAACGGGTGTTGAACATGGGGCACCGATGGTCATTTGGGGAGATGGATCTGACCTGCATCGGCGCTGACGAGGTTTTCTGAAGCGCTTTTGTGTGGCGCGCCCAACTGTTTTTTTGGATCCATTAACTGCCGTTGTTTCGGCAAACACCCATCACCTTGTATTCCACCGTATTGAGCTTGCCGCTGGAGTCTTCATAGGTCATGCGTGAAGGCACGGCATTGCACGAACTGATCGGCGGCGTAACGTTGACGACCTTGGCAATATCCAGCGCCATGCCATAGCGATACGCCTGCACCTGGGGTGCTGACTGGCCGTTTTTTTGCGCGTAAGCCGCCATGGCTTTTTGATTACGCTCCATCATCAGCGCAAACGTGCGGTCGCCTCCGCCTTCGGCCATCGCACTCAGTGACAGGACTGCAGCTAATACACCCAAGCCAATTTTATAAAATGTCATTACAGGTTCCTCGGTTGATAAGTTCAGTCACGAGACTAATCAACCAACCCTGTCGCCATGTTCACCAAAACATTACTTATCTGTTAGATCGCGGTGAGCTTCCAGAATTGTAATGTTCGCGCCACCTGACCGTTATCCACTGTTTGCAACTATCAGCCGGGGCCAGATCAATAAAAACGCCCCTACCTATAAGAAGCTGAAAACTGCCAACACCCAGGAGCGAAACATGAGCATTACTTACTACACCCTTCCCTTTTCATTGATTGTTGCACTGCCTCTGGCAGCCGCGGCGGTGGAAGACACGCCCGAAGGTTTTATCCAAGGCAGCAGCGTAACCGTGCTGGCGCGCAACTTTTACTTCAATCGCGATGACCGCAAGGGCCAGTCCAGCCCGACCGGCAATGGGTATTCCCAAGCCTGGGCGCAGGGTCTGATCGGCAAATTCGAATCCGGCTTTACTCAAGGCACCGTAGGCTTTGGCCTGGATGCGTTTGCCATGTACGGCCTGAAACTCGACTCGGGCACCGGTCGCAGCGGCGGCAAGGGTTCGTTCGGCGTGCTGCCGGTGGACAGCGACAATCACCCCGAAGGCAGCTACAGCAAAGTCGGCGGCGCGGCGAAATGGCGCGTGCTGGACACGGTTATCAAGGCCGGCGATGTGTTCCCGCTCACGCCGGTGGTGGCCTACGGCGATTCGCGGTTGTTGCCGGAAAGCTTTCGCGGCGTCACCGCGCAGAACACCAGCCTTGAGGGCTTGAGCCTGCAAGGCGGACGCCTGAGCGGCATGAGCCAGCCAAGCGAAAGCGGGATGAACAAGGGCTTTGCGACCTTCTACGCGGGCAAGGTCGACTCACCCTGGATCGGCTATTTCGGGGGGGAGTACGCCGTCAACAAACACCTGAACGTGAGCCTCTACAGCAGCCGCCTGAAGGACGCCTGGGACCAGTACTACGTCGGCAGTGCCGCCAGTTACCCACTGACCGACGACGTGTCGTTATTCGGCGATTTCAACTATTACAAGGCCGTGGACGAAGGCAAACAGCTGCTGGGCAAATTCGACAACACCACCTGGAGTGCCAGGCTCGGGGTAAAGGTCGGCGCTCACAGCGTGGCCCTCTCGCACCAGCGCAACAACGGCGATGATGACTTCGATTACCTGCGCCAATCGGACTCGATTTTCCTCAATAACTCGATCCAGTACAGCGACTTCAATTCGCCCAAGGAGCGTTCGTGGATGGCCCGTTACGACCTCGACATGCAGGCGTTCGGTATACCTGGCCTGTCGTTCATGACCCGTTATGCCAAAGGCACCGGCGCCGATTACAGCCACGCCAACGCGGTGTACATGCGCCGCGATGCATCCGGCAACCCGCTGACAGATCAACGCCGGTGGGAAAGGGATGTCGAGGCCGAGTACGTGGTGCAAAGCGGCAGCCTGAAAGATTTGTCATTGCGCTTGCGCCAGGCCACCGTGCGCTCCAGTGCGTTTGAGTCAGACCTGGAAGAAGTTCGCCTGATTGCGCAATACCCATTGGTCGCACTTTGAACAATCGCCCAGTCGAGTGCTTACATTCGTTCGCGCTTGACTAACATCTGTTCACAAATTGCTATCTATCAAAACTGTAACATTGGCCCCAGCTTCCCGTTAAGTTGAACTTCCTATACTCGCTTCAACGTGTCAGCACCGAGCAACATTCGTCTCTGAAGCTTTTTTTAGCTCCTTTGGAAAGAGATGATTTTTTTAACGCCCCTCTGGGGCGTTTTTTTTGCGCGCAGGCTTAGTCGCGACCCATTGCCGCAGTTGACCCTGAAGCTGCTTCACACTTCAGAATTTTCCTACTCACAACACACCCGATTCCATAGGGAAATGGAACCCTTCTCTTTCAGTAAAAGGTAAATCCCCATGCGTATCCTTGTGGTTGAGGACGAGCAAAAAACCGCTGACTACCTGCAGCAAGGCCTGAATGAAAGTGGCTACGTCGTGGACTGCGCGTCCAATGGCATTGATGGCCTGCACCTGGCTGAGCAGCACGCCTATGAGTTGGTGATTCTTGACGTCAACCTGCCGGGCAAGGATGGCTGGGAAGTGCTGGAGCAATTGCGCCGCAACGGCACCCAGCGCGTGATGATGCTGACCGCCCGCGGGCGGCTGGCCGACAAGATCAAGGGCCTGGACATGGGCGCCGATGATTACCTGGTCAAACCCTTCGAGTTTCCCGAATTGCTGGCGCGGGTACGCACCCTGCTGCGGCGCAGCGAGCACATCCCACAGCCGGAAGTGTTCAGCGTGTCGGACCTGGAACTGGATCCCCGCCGCCATCGCGCGTACCGCGGCACACGGCGCATTGACTTGACCACCAAGGAGTTCGCACTCTTGCAGGTGCTGATGCGCCAGACCGGTGAAGTGCTGACGCGCACGCAGATCATTTCGCTGGTGTGGGACATGAATTTCGACTGTGACACCAACGTCGTGGAAGTCTCCATCAGCCGCCTGCGGGCCAAGGTGGACGATCAGAGCGAGGTCAAGCTGATCCACACCATTCGCGGCGTGGGTTACGTGCTGGAAGCACGGCCATGAAAACCGGCAGTCTGTCGATGCGTCTGGGGTTGACGGTCAGCCTCATGGGCGCGGGCCTGGTGCTGTTGCTGGCGACGTTGGCGTATCTCGCCCTGACCCACGAACTGGAAAAACTGGCGCGCAAAGGCCTGGAAAGCAAGATGGAACAGATCCAGCACAGCCTGTCTCAAGGCCTCGACGCCCACGCCATCCGGGCGCGCCCGCATTCGCTGATGGACCTGGTGATCGGCCATGACAATTTTTACCTCACTATCGTCGGCACCGCGCCCGATGAAACAGTGCTGCTGAGCATCGGTGCCAAGCCTCAGGAGCCGCTGCTGACAAACTTCACACCGCGAGAAACGCTCGGCTACCTCAATTGGGCCGACAGCAATGGCAACCAGGTGCTCAGCGCCTCCAGCCTGATGCGCCTGGCCAGCGGCGAGCGCGTACGCGTGCTGTTGTCGCTGGACCGCATGGACGATCAGGCGCTGCTCAGTGCCTACCTGCGCGCCACCGTGATCGCCTTGCCCATGTTGTTGATGCTGATCGGCATGGGGGCCTGGTGGCTGGTGCAGCGCGGGCTTGCACCGTTGAAGCAGTTCAGCCATGTGGCGGCCAAAGTCACCACCCAGGACCTGACCCATCGCTTGTCCGTCGACAACCTGCCCAAGGAGCTGGGCGAGTTGGCGCAAGGCTTCAATGTGATGCTCAACCGCCTGGACGCCGGGGTGCAGCAACTGTCGCAATTCTCCGACGACCTTGCTCACGAACTGCGTGCACCGCTGACCAACCTGATGGGCAAAGCCCAGCTCACGTTGTCGCGCCAACGCCCACCGGACGAATACAAAGCAGTGCTGGAATCCAACACCGAAGAGCTGGAGCGCCTGGCCCGCATCGTTTCCGACATGTTGTTCCTGGCCCAGGTCAGCCACCCGGCAGCGCGTGCTTCGTTTACCGCAGTATCGCTGGCGGACGAAGCTCATCGGGTCATGGATTTATTCGCCCTGAGTGCCGAAGACAAACAACTGGCCCTGACCCTCAGCGGCGAGGCCCAGGTGCACGGCGATCGCCTGATGATTCAACGCGCGCTCTCCAACCTGCTGTCCAATGCGATCCGCCATAGCCCAGCGGGCGCGCATATCTCGTTGCGAGTGGAGGCTTACGGCAACAGCGTGTCGTTGTCTGTGAGCAACCCAGGCCCGGGGATTGAAGCGCACCACCTGCCGCACCTGTTCGAACGGTTCTACCGTGTCGACAGCAGCCGCGCGCGCACCGAGGGCGGCACCGGCCTGGGACTGGCCATCGTGCGATCGATCATGACCCTGCACCAGGGGCAAACCGACGTGCGCAGTTCGCCCGGCGCTTTCACCGTGTTTCGCCTGGTGTTTCCTCAGGTATAAGCCCCTCAAGGCTGAGCGTGCTTGTTGTGGCGAGCGGGCTTGCCCCGCGTTGGGCTGCGCAGCAGACCCCATCAGGCCCACCTCGGTATCCCTGATATACCGCGGCGAAAGATTTGGGGCGGCTTCGCCACCCAACGCGGGGCAAGCCCGCTCGCCACAACATGCCCGCTCGCCACAGTAAGCGGGCTCACCACAGAGAGCCCGCTCACCCCACCCGCATCATTCCTCCTTGCGGTGCGCCCACTGATACAACGCCGGCAGCACCAGCAAGGTCAGCAACGTAGAAGAAATAATCCCGCCGATCACCACCGTCGCCAGCGGGCGCTGTACTTCGGCGCCGGTGCCGGTGGCCAAGGCCATGGGGATAAACCCCAGGGATGCCACCAGCGCAGTCATCAACACCGGGCGTAAACGTGTGAGCGCCCCTTCATGGATCGCCACCGACAGTGGACGCCCTTCCTCACGCAGGTTGCGGATGAAGGCAATCATCACCAGCCCGTTAAGCACCGCCACCCCCGACAACGCAATAAACCCCACCCCCGCCGAGATCGACAACGGAATATCACGCAGCCACAGCGCCATGATCCCACCGGTCAACGCGAACGGAATCCCGGTAAACACCAGCAGGCCATCCTTGAGGTTGTTGAACATCATGAACAACAGCCCGAACACCAGCAGCAACGCCACCGGCACCACGATACGCAAGCGCTCGGAGGCCTCCTTGAGCTGTTCGAACTGGCCGCCCCAGGTGGTCCAGTAACCCGCCGGGACCTTCACCTGAGTGCTGATGGCAGACTCGGCCTCTTCGACGAACGAACCGATATCACGCCCGCGCACATTGGCGCTGACAATCACCAGGCGCTTGCCGTTCTCACGGCTGATCTGGTTCGGGCCCAGCACCAGGTCCAGGCTGGCGACCTGGGACAAGGCAATAAAACCCAACTGGCCCGAGGCGTTGCTGGCCAGCGCCGGCACCGGGATCAACAGCCGCGACAAGCCGTCGATATCGGTGCGCAGCGCATCGGATAAACGCACGACCATGTCGAAGCGGCGGTCACCCTCGTACAGCGTGCCGGCCTGGCGCCCACCCACGGCGACGGCGATGGTGTCCTGCACGTCGCCCACGTTCAGGCCAAACCGCGCGGCCTTGTCGCGATCAATATTGATGGTCAGCACCGGCAGGCCAGCGGTCTGCTCGACCTTCACTTCCGAGGCGCCATCAAGCGTCTGCAAGGTCTCGGCGATTTCTGCGGCGGTCTTGTTGAGTACTGCCATGTCGTCGCCAAACACCTTCACCGCCACGTCACTGCGCACCCCGGAAATCAACTCGTTGAAGCGCAACTGGATCGGCTGCGACAGCTCATACGCACTGCCCGGCACAATCGCACTGGCGCGCTGGATATCTTCGATCAGCGCCTCGCGGGATTTCGCTGGATCAGGCCACTGGTCCTTGGGCTTGAGCATCACATAGCTGTCGGAAATATTCGGCGGCATCGGGTCGGAAGCGATTTCCGCGGTACCGGTGCGCGCAAAGACTCGCTCGATTTCCGGCACCTGGGCCATCAAGGTTTTTTCCAGCTGCTGCTGCATCTGCACCGATTGCGTGAGGCTGGTGCCGGGTACGCGCAGGGCCTGTTGAGCGAAGTCGCCTTCACTGAGGCTGGGGATAAATTCGCTGCCCATGCGGCTGGCCACCACGCCCGAAGCGACGATGGTCAGCACCGCCAGGCCGAACACCAGCGGGCGGCGCGTCATGACCCAATCCAGCACCGGCGCATAGGCCCGACGCGCCGTGCGCATCACCAGGTTTTCCTCTTCCCTGACCTTGCCGGTGACAAACAGCGCAATCGCGGCCGGCACAAAGGTCACCGACAGAATCATCGCACCGAGCAAAGCGATGACCACGGTGAACGCCATGGGGTGGAACATCTTCCCGGCCACCCCGGTGAGGGCGAAGATCGGCAGGTACACCACCATGATGATCAGTTGCCCGAAGATCAGTGCGCGCCGCGCCTGCTTGGCCGCAGCGAACACTTCGTGCAGGCGCTCGCTGCGGGTCAGCAAGCGGCCGTGGCGCTGCTGCGCATGGGCCAGCCGGCGAATGGCGTTTTCGACGATCACCACCGCGCCGTCGACAATAATCCCGAAGTCCAGCGCGCCAAGGCTCATCAGGTTGGCACTGACTTTGTTGGTAAACATGCCGGTAAAGGTGAACAGCATCGCCAGCGGAATCACCATCGCGGTGATCAACGCCGCGCGGATATTGCCCAGGAACAGAAACAGCACCGCGACCACCAGCAGCGCACCTTCGAAGAGGTTTTTCTTCACCGTGGCGATGGCTTTTTCGACCAGGTTGGTGCGGTCATAAACGGTCACGGCAACCACGCCCTGGGGCAGCGAACGGTTGATCTCTTCGAGTTTTTTCGCCACCGCCTGGGACACGGTGCGGCTGTTTTCACCGATCAGCATGAACACCGTGCCCAGCACCACTTCACGGCCATTTTCGGTGGCGGCGCCGGTGCGCAGCTCACGGCCGATGTCGACTTGCGCCACATTGCGCACGCGGATCGGCGTGCCGTCCGACGTGGTGATCACGATGTTGGCAATGTCATCGATCGACGCCACTTGCCCCGGTGCGCGAATCAACAGCTGCTCGCCGCTGCGCTCGATGTAACCGGCGCCAACGTTGGCATTGTTGCGCTCAAGCGCGGTGACCAAATCGGTCAGCGTCAGGTTGTAGGCCGCCAAGCGTTTTGGGTCCGGCGCGATCTGGTATTCCTTGGCAAAGCCGCCGATGGTGTTGATCTCGGCCACACCCGGCACGTTGCGCAGCTGTGGCTTGATGATCCAGTCCTGGATCACGCGCAGGTCGGTCGGCGAGTAAGGCGTGCCATCTTCCTTGAGCGCGCCGTCTTCGGCTTCGACGGTCCACAGGAAAATCTCCCCGAGGCCAGTGGAAATCGGCCCCATCGCGGTTTCGATGCCGGTGGGCAATTGCTCGCGGGCCACCTGCAGGCGCTCGTTGACCAATTGGCGGGCGAAGAACAGGTCAGTGCCGTCTTTGAAGATCACCGTGACCTGGGACAGGCCGGAGCGCGACAACGAACGCGTCTGCTGCAAACCCGGCAGGCCGGCCATGGCGGTTTCGATGGGAAAGGTAATGCGCTGCTCGGTTTCCAACGGCGAGAAGCCGGCCGCCGCCGAGTTGATCTGCACCTGCACATTGGTGATGTCGGGCACCGCGTCGATGGGCAACTTCTGATAACTGGCGATGCCGACACCGGCCATCAACAGCACCGCCAGCAGCA
>Ga0153931_100190_pt1 | contig 20934 bp, 20 predicted proteins | sample TSNJ015MetaG_FD_104730 | JGI IMG/M metagenome (GOLD analysis project Ga0153931, IMG submission 104730) | Attine ant fungus gardens microbial communities from New Jersey, USA - TSNJ015 MetaG | ecosystem: Host-associated > Fungi > Mycelium > Unclassified | place: USA: New Jersey, Wharton State...
ACGCGCAATCACTTCACCAACGTGGCCAGCCTTGCGGCGTTCGTCACGGCCAGACAGGCAGCTTGAGACCGGACCATGCAAACTCGTGACGATATTTTCAACACCCTGCGCGACGCCTTGGTGGAACTGTTTGAACTGGAGCCTTCGCGCGTCACCCTCGACGCCAACCTGTACCAGGACCTGGAAATCGACAGCATCGACGCCGTGGACTTGATCGATCACATCAAGCGCCAGACTGGCAAGAAGATCGCCGCCGAGGAATTCAAGGCAGTGCGCACCGTAAACGACGTGGTTGAGGCGGTGTACCGTCTGGTCGCACCTGCCGCATGAGCCGGCTGATCGGCCTTGGCCTGTTGCTGGCGGGGCTGTTGTACCCTTTTGCGGTGTATTACGGCACCGAGCACTTTGCGCCGTGGCAATTCGGCCTGCTGCTGGGCAGCCTGTGGTTGCTGCGCGCGCTGACCGGCGCACGCCGCCCGGGCAGCCGCTGGATGGCAATGGCGGTGATCGTGTTTTGCCTGCTGCTGGCCTGGTTCGACAACCCGCAGCTGCTGCGCTGGTACCCCAGCCTGGTCAGCGCATTCATGCTGGCGCTGTTCGGCTTGAGCCTGAAATACGGCCCGCCGATGGTCGAGCGCCTGGCACGCATCACTGAACCGCAACTGCCGCCCGAGGCCATCCGCTATACGCGCCAGGTCACCGTGGTGTGGAGTGTGTTTTTTCTGTGTAATGGCCTGCTCGCCGCCGCCCTCACCCTGTGGGCGCCGCTGAGCTGGTGGACGTTGTACAACGGCCTGATCGCCTATGGGCTGATGGGGTTGTTGTTTGCCGTGGAATGGCTGGTACGACAAAGGGTTCGAGGCCGCGTATGAATGGGTTGAAACTTGAGCACCTGCTGCTTGAGCCGCTGCAACAGCGCTTGGTCACCACCGAGCCTGAAATGAACCATGCCCAACTGTGGGCGCACTCACTGAGCCTGGCGGCGGGCCTGCAAGCGCGCGGCATCCGGCGTTTGGCCGTGCACCTGGAAGACGCCGGCCTGCTGGCCATTGCCCTGCTGGGCGCCTGGCGGGCCGGGGTCAGCGTGCTGCTGCCGGCCGACCTGCAACCCCAGACCCGCCAGCGCTGGGACGACGCTGTAGATGCCTGGCTGGTGGAAGCCGCTGACCTCGACGCGCTGTACCAGGCGCCGTTGAGCGCCGCCGCACTCGACCTGGACGCCTGCCACTTGAGCCTGTGCACCTCCGGCTCCAGCGGCGAGCCCAAGCGCATCGACAAGACCCTGCGCCAACTTGCCAACGAAGTGGAAGCGCTGGAAGCCCTGTGGGGCGCGGACCTTAACGACGCCTGCATCATCGGCAGCGTCGCCACCCAGCACATCTACGGGTTGCTGTTTCGGGTGTTGTGGCCGCTGTGCGCCGGGCGCACGTTTGTACGCAAACAACTGGCCTTCCCCGAAGACCTGCAGCGCGCCAGCCGCGAACACTCAACATTTGCCTGGGTCGCCAGCCCCGCGCTGCTCAAACGCATGGGCGACAACCTCGACTGGCCCGCCCTGAGCCACGTGTCGCGGGTGTTTTCGTCCGGTGGCGCGCTGCCCATCGAGGCTGCCGGCAGCCTGTACGACCGCCTGCAGCAATGGCCGACCGAAATCCTTGGCAGCTCGGAAACCGGCGGCATTGCCTGGCGCCAGGGCGCGCAGCCGTGGCAGCCGTTTGCCGAGGTAGAACTGAGCCAGGATGCCGACGGCGCCCTGCGCATTGCCTCACCTTATCTACCGGCCGGACACATTGAACAGACCGCCGACGCTGCCCGCATCCACTCCGACGGGCGCTTCGAGCTGCTCGGCCGCCTGGACCGCATTGTCAAGCTGGAAGAGAAACGCATCTCTCTGCCGATGCTCGAACAGGCGCTGATGGCCCACGCCTGGGTCGCCGAAACCCGCCTGGGCGTGGTGCAGGAAAACCGCGCCTCGCTCGGCGCGCTGGTGGTGTTGAGCGCCGATGGCCTGCATGCCCTGCGCAATCAAGGCCGCCGCGCCGTCACCCAAACCCTGCGCCAGCATCTGAGCCAACATTGCGAAGCCCTGGCGCTGCCGCGGCGCTGGCGGTTGCTGCGCCAGTTGCCGCTGAATGCCCAGGGCAAACTGCCTCAAGCCGACGTCACAGCGCTGTTACTCGCCCCACGGCCCAAAGCGCCGGACGTGCTGGCGCAAGTGCAAGCCAACGGCGAATGGACCGTGCAACTGAGCATCCCGCCAGACCTGGCCTATTTCAGCGGCCACTTCCCTGTCACGCCCGTGTTGCCGGGCGTGGTGCAGGTGGAATGGGCCTTTAACCTCGGCCAGCAGTTGCTCGACCTGCCCGCGACCTTTGCCGGCATGGAAGTGCTCAAGTTCCAGCATCTGGTGCGCCCCGGCGATCAGGTTGAACTGCACCTGCGCTTCGACCAGGAACGCGGCAAGCTGTATTTTGCCTACCGCAATGGCGTCGCCGCCTGCTCCAGTGGCCGCATAGTGCTGGAGGCGCCAAGTGCATAACCGTCGATGGCCAGCGGGCCTGGTGTGTCGAGCGGGCTTCCTGTGGCGAGCGGGCTTGCCCCGCGTTGGGCTGCGCAGCAGCCCCAAAACCTGCCAACTCGGTATGCCTGAGACACCTCGGTTACCTTACGGGGGCCGCTTCGCAGCCCTACGCGGGGCAAGCCCGCTCGTCACAACAAGCGCGCTTACCACCGTAAGCCCGCTACCAGTCGGTTGGGTCAGCCATGCATAACCCTTGCGCCCTGATCCCGGTCTACAACCATGAAGCCGCCGTACCGGCCGTGGTTCACAGCCTGTTGAACAGCGGCTTGCCGTGCCTGCTGGTCGACGACGGCAGCAGCCCGGCTTGCGCGGCGGTGCTGGCGCAACTGGCGACACTCGACAACGTCACGCTGCTGACCTTGCCCAACAACCAAGGCAAAGGCGGCGCGGTCATGGCCGGTTTCCGCGAAGCCGCGCGCCGGGGCTTCACGCATGCCCTGCAAGTGGACGCCGACGGCCAGCACGACCTGCGCGAAGTCGAGGATTTTCTCGATACCTCACGCAGGCACCCCGACGCGGTGATCTGCGGCTACCCCGAATACGACGACAGCGTGCCCAAGGGCCGCTTGTACGCGCGCTACCTGACCCACGTGTGGGTGTGGATCAACACCCTGTCGCTGCAGATACGCGACTCGATGTGCGGCTTTCGCGTGTACCCGCTGGCGCCTACGCTAGCGCTGATGAACTCGGCCTACATCGGCACGCGCATGGATTTCGATTCCGACATCCTGGTGCGCCTGGCCTGGCGTAACCAGCCGATGCGCTGGCTGCCGACCCAGGTGCATTACCCCGCCGACGGCTTGTCGCACTTTCGCCTGTTTCGCGACAACGTGCGCATCTCGGCCATGCACACGCGGCTGTTTTTCGGCATGTTGGTGCGCGCGCCGATGATTCTGTGGCGACGGTGGCAGGCATGAGCGAGCGCACCAAACATTGGGCCGACCGCGAGGAGCGCGGCAGTTTCTGGCTGATGAAGCTCACTGCCGTCGCCGCCAGGGTCCTCGGCCGCCGCCTGCTGAGCCCGTTGCTGTACAGCATCGTGCTGTACTTCTTCCTGTTCGGCCGCACCGCCCGCCACAGCGCATGGGAATACCAACAGCGCCTGGCCGACTGGAGCGGGCGCGATGAGCTGCGGCCCACACATAAAAAAGTCTTCGGTCAGTTCATGGCGTTTGCCGACTCACTGCTCGACAAACTCGACGTGTGGAACGGCAAGCTGCGCCTGGAGCAGATCGAAATCAACGACCCGGCGCAATTGCGCGGGCAACTGCGCGGCGAGCGCGGGCAGATGCTGGTCGGCGCGCACCTGGGCAACCTCGAAGTGTGCCGCGCGCTGGCCGAGATCGGTGAACAAGTCACCATGAACGTGCTGGTGCACACCAAGCACGCCGAGCGTTTCAATCGCCTGCTGGGCGAAGCCGGGGCCACGCATCTGCGCCTGATCCAGGTCAGCGAACTGGACCCGGCGACCATGCTGCTGCTCAGCCAGCGCCTGGACGACGGCGAGTGGCTGGCGATTGCCGGCGACCGCGTGCCGTTGCACGGCGGGCGCAAGGTGCGCGTGGATTTCCTCGGCGTTGACGCGGCGTTCCCGCAGGGCCCGTGGCTGCTGGCCGGGCTGCTCAAATGCCCGGTCAACCTGCTGATGTGCCTGAAACACAACGGTCGCTATCGCCTGACCATCGAGCCGTTCGCGCAATTGATCGAATGGAAGCGCAGCACCCGCGAGCAGGTCATCGCCCTGTGGACCGCGCGCTACGCCGCACGCCTGGGCCAGTTCTGCCTGGAAGCGCCCCAACAATGGTTCAACTTTTACCCTTTCTGGAAAACCGATGACGACGCATCTTGAGCCAGTAACCTTTGGCGAACGCGCTTTGCGCATTGAAGACGTGCTGGCCTTGGCCAACCGTCAGGCGCCCACGCAGTTGCAGGGCGACGCAGCGTATCGCCAGCGCATAGCCAAAGGTGCGCAGTTCCTCGACTCGCTGCTGGACAAGGAAGGCGTGATCTACGGCGTGACCACCGGCTACGGCGACTCGTGCGTGGTGGCGGTGCCGTTGCAGCACGTCGAGGCGCTGCCGCGTCACCTGTATACCTTCCACGGCTGCGGGCTGGGCAAGTTGCTTGACGCGCAAGCCACCCGCGCGGTGCTGGCGGCGCGTTTGCAGTCGCTGTGCCACGGCGTGTCCGGGGTGCGTGTGGAGTTGCTCGAGCGCCTGCATGCGTTTCTGCAACACGATGTGCTGCCGCTGATTCCGGAAGAAGGCTCGGTAGGCGCCAGCGGTGATTTGACGCCGCTGTCCTACGTGGCCGCGACCTTGTCCGGCGAGCGTGAAGTGATGTTCCGTGGCGAGCGTCGCCAGGCCGCTGACGTGCACCGCGAACTCGGGTGGGAACCGCTGGTACTGCGCCCCAAAGAAGCCCTGGCCTTGATGAATGGCACTGCCGTAATGACCGGCCTGGCCTGCCTGGCCTTCGCCCGCGCCGACTACCTGCTGCAACTGGCCACGCGCATTACTGCAATGAACGTCGTGGCGCTGCAAGGCAACCCGGAACACTTCGACGAGCGCCTGTTCGCCGCCAAGCCGCACCCGGGGCAGATGCAAGTCGCTGCGTGGCTGCGCAAAGACCTTGCGATTGATGCGCCGACCGCGCCGCTGCACCGCCTGCAGGACCGCTACTCGCTGCGCTGCGCACCGCACGTGCTTGGCGTGTTGGCCGACAGCCTGAACTGGCTGCGCTCCTTTATCGAAATCGAACTGAACAGCGCCAACGACAACCCGATCATCGACGCCGAAGAAGAGCGCGTGCTGCACGGCGGGCACTTCTACGGCGGGCACATCGCCTTTGCCATGGACAGCCTCAAGACCCTGGTGGCCAACGTCGCCGACCTGCTCGACCGCCAGCTCGCGCTGCTGGTGGACGTGCGTTACAACCACGGCCTGCCGAGCAACCTGTCCGGCGCGCCGGCCGACCGCGCGATGATCAACCACGGTTTCAAGGCCGTGCAGATCGGCACCAGCGCGTGGACCGCCGAAGCGTTGAAAAACACCATGCCGGCCAGCGTGTTCTCGCGCTCCACCGAGTGCCATAACCAGGACAAAGTCAGCATGGGCACGATTGCCGCCCGTGATGCTATCCGCGTGCTGGAACTGACCGAACAAGTGGCGGCCGCCACGTTGCTCGCGGCCAACCAGGGTGTGTGGCTGCGCGCCCAGGCGGACGATGCGCGTCCCCTGCCACCGGCGCTGGCAGCCATGCATGAAGCGCTGGGTAAAGACTTCCCGCCGGTCATCGAAGACCGTGCGCTGGAGGGCGAGCTGCGCCTGTGCCTGAAACGTATTGCCGAGCAACACTGGAGGCTGCATGCGTAGCCAGGGCGTGTTGCATTGCGACACTGAAATCCTCGTGCCGTTTTTCGACATCGACACCATGCACGTGGTGTGGCACGGGCATTACGTGAAGTACCTTGAAGTGGCGCGCTGCGCGCTGCTGGACAAGATCGGCCATAACTACACGGCGATGCTGGAGTCCGGCTACGCGTGGCCAGTGATCGACATGCAGCTGCGCTACGTGCGCGGCGCGGTGTTCGGCCAGAGGATCAATGTGCGCGCCAGCTTGGTGGAGTGGGAGAACCGTTTGAAGGTCAATTACCTGATCACAGACCTCGCCAGCGGCGAACGCCTGACCCGCGCCAGCACCGTGCAAGTGGCGGTAGAAATCGCCAGCCGCGAGATGCAGCTGGCCTCCCCCAACATCTTCACCGACGCCGTAGAAAGGGCCCTGAAATGCTGACCCCTGTGGGAGCGGGCTTGCCCGCGAAGGACGTTAACGATAACGCGAACCGCCTGACACTGCGCAGCGCCCTCAGGTTCTTCGCGGGCAAGCCCGCTCTCACATTGATCGGGTTGTTGCTGAGCTTCAGCGCCCATGCTTTTGATCTGCAACAGCTCAGCGATCAGTTGGCCAAGCCGTCCGTGATCCACGGCAACTTCATCCAGGAAAAACACCTGCGCGCCCTGCCCCAACCCTTGGTCAGCAAAGGCACCTTCGTGCTCGCCAAAGACCACGGCCTGTTGTGGCTGTTGAAAACCCCGCTGCAGCAGGACTACCGCATCAGCGCCCAAGGCATTGCGCGCCGTGACGCCAATGGCTGGCAACTGCTGCCGAACAAGAGCGCCGGGGCCGAGCAGAACCGCCTGTTCCTCGCCGTACTCCAAGGCGACAGCAGCGGCCTGCAACGCGATTTCGAATTGCAACTGCAAGGCGAAGCCAAGCAGTGGAAGCTGACGCTGATCCCGCGCTCATTGCTGCTCAAGCAGGTTTTCACCCAGATCAATATCGACGGCGGCGAATTGGTGCAGACCATCCAACTGCTCGAAACCCAAGGCGACAGCACCGTACTGCGCATGCAGGACAGCACCGCCGCCCAACCGTTAAGCGATGCGGAGCAACACGACTTTGCCCAGTGAGCGCCTGCTGCCGCGCCTGTTCCTGATCCTGCTGGTGGCCGTGCTGGCGCTGGCCGGCTGGCAGTGGCGCCATGGCGCGCCGCTGTCGGCCAACCTCATGGAGCTGGTGCCGGGCAGCACGCCGGATGCGCTTGAGCTAAAAGCCGAACAACGCATGCAGGAGCCGCTGAACCGCGAAATGCTGGTATTGGTCGGGCATGCGGATCGGCAACAAGCCGTGGCGGTGGCGCAGCAATTGGGCGAGCGCTGGCAAGCCAGCGGGCTGTTCGAAAAAGTGCAGTGGAACCTGCAGGCCGACTTGCCGGCCCTGCGCGAGCAATTGCTGCGCGGGCGCCTGGCGATGCTCTCGGCCAAGGACCGCGAACAACTGATCGAGCACCCCGACGCGTTCATCCAACAACGCGTGCAAGCCCTGTTCGATCCCTTCACCGGGTTCAGCCTGGTGCCGAGCCAGGACGACTGGCTGGGCCTGACCGGGCGTATCCAGAACAGCCAGCCACAACACGGCTCGGTGCAATTGGATATCGGCAGCGGCGCCTTGATCGCCGACGCCGACGGCAAAAGCTGGGTGCTGCTGCGTGCGCGCACCACCGGCAATGCCTTTGATATGAAACTGCCGGTGCAAGTGGCGGATCTGCTCCAGGCCAGCCGCGCGCAGGCCGGCGAGCAAGGCGCGCAACTGCTCGCCGCCAGTGGCTTGCTCTACGCGGCCAATGGGCAGCAGCAGGCGACCCGGGAAATTACCTGGGTGGGCGGCGGCGCCACGCTGGGCATTCTGTTATTGCTGTTGCTCGCCTTCCGCCGCTGGCGTGTGCTGCTGGCCTTTGTGCCGGTGCTGGTGGGCATGTTGTTTGGCGCGGTGGCCTGTGTGGCGCTGTTCGGCCATATGCATGTGATGACCTTGGTGCTCGGCTCCAGCCTGATCGGGGTGGCGGTGGATTACCCGCTGCATTACCTGTCCAAAAGCTGGAGCCTGCAGCCGTGGCGCAGTTGGCCGGCGTTGCGCCTGACCCTGCCGGGGCTGAGCCTGAGCCTGGCGACCAGTTGCATCGGCTACCTGGCGCTGGCCTGGACGCCATTCCCGGCGCTCACCCAGATCGCGGTGTTCTCTGCCGCCGGTCTGGTCGGCGCCTACCTGTCGGCCGTGTGCCTGTTGCCCGCGCTGCTCCAAGGCGTGGACCTGCGCCCGGCGCAATGGCCGCTGCGCATCGCTGAAGGCCTGTGGGTGCTGCGGGCCACCTTGATCAAACACTTACCGAGCCCGCTGCTCCTGGCGCTGGTGCTGCTGTTTTGCGCCGGCGGCCTGTGGCACCTGAACAGCAAGAACGATCTGCGCCAATGGATCGGCGCCCCGCCGCAATTGCTGCAGGAAGCCCAGGCCGTGGCGCGCATCACCGGGTTCCAGCCCACCAGCCAGTTCTTTCTGGTACGCGCCGACAATCAGCAGCAGTTGCTCGAACGTCAGGCAGCCCTGGGCCAGCGCCTGGATCAACTGGTGAACATGGACAAGCTGCAGGGCTACCTGGCGCTCAACCAACTGGTCAACCTGCCCGCCGAGCAGCAACGGCTGCGCGACGCGCTGACCCAATTGCCGCAACACTGGCAGCCGCTGTTGGACCTGGGCGTGCCCGCCAGCGCCCTGCACGCCGAAATCGCGCAACTGCAAGCCTTGCCCACCGAAGACATCGACGCGGCGCTGGTCGGCCCGCTCGCCGAGCCTTGGCGCACGCTGTGGCTGGGGCCGGTGGACGGCGGCGTCGCGGCGATGGTCAGCCTGCAAGGCCTGAACAACCCGGCGCTGCTGCGGGTGCAGGCGCTGGACTTGCCTGGCGTGCAGCTGGTGGATCGCCTGGGCGACTTGAACCGGGTGTTCGCCGACACGCAGATCAGCGCCGCCGAATTGAAATTGATGTCGTGCGTGCTGATCGTGCTGTTGCTGATCCTGCCGTTCGGTGTCGGCGGCGCCTTGCGCATCGTCGCCCTGCCGCTGCTCGCGGCGCTGTGCAGCCTGGCCAGCCTGGGTTGGCTGGGCCAGCCACTGACCTTGTTCAGCCTGTTCGGCCTGCTGCTGGTCACGGCGATCAGCGTTGACTACGCGATCTTGATGCGCGAACAGATCGGCGGCCCTGCCGTGAGTCTTTTAGGTACGCTGCTGGCGGCGCTGACGACCTGGTTGTCGTTCGGCCTGCTGGCGGTGTCGAGTACACCGGCCGTGAGCAATTTCGGCCTGTCGGTCAGCCTGGGCCTGGCCTTCAGCTTTATGCTGGCGCCCTGGGCCGGCCATCAGAAGCACGCCTTATGAATGTGATTATCGCCATAGCGGCAAGGAGCCCTCGTGCCCACAGTTGAAATGGAACGTCGCCAGGTGGTGGTGATCGGTGCCGGCCCGTCCGGTGCCATCGCCGCCGCGCTGTTAAAGCGCAACGGGCATGATGTATTGATTGTCGAGCGCCAGCATTTTCCACGCTTCTCGATTGGCGAAAGCCTGCTGTCGCACTGCATCGATTTTATCGAAGAAGCCGGCATGCTCGAGGCCGTGCAGACAGCGGGTTTCCAGGTAAAAACCGGCGCTGCGTTTGCCTGGGGCGAGCGCTACAGCGCGTTTGATTTTGGCGACACGTTCAGCCACGGCAAACCCACCACCTTCCAGGTGCAGCGCGCTGAATTCGACAAACTTTTGGCCGACCAGGCCGCCTTGCAAGGCGTCGACATTCGCTACGGCGAAAGCGTCGTCGGTGTGGATTTTGCCGGCGACAGCCGCTACCTGCATGTGCGCCGCGAGAATGGCAGCGAGTACCACCTCAAGGCCAAATTTATCCTCGACGCCAGCGGCTACGGCCGTGTGTTGCCGCGCCTGCTGGACCTTGAGGCGCCATCGGATTTCCCGGTGCGCCAGGCGGTGTTCACTCACGTCGAAGACCGCATCGAACACCCCGGTTTCGACCGCACCAAAATCCTCGTGACCACCCACCCGACCCAGCGTGACATCTGGTTCTGGACCATCCCGTTCAGCAATGGCCGCTGCTCGGTGGGCGTGGTCGCGGCGAAGGCGCATTTCGACGGCCGCGACAGCGACCTCGACGCGTGCCTGCGCGGCTTTATCGCGGAAACGCCGAGCCTGGCCGGCGTGCTGCAAAACGCCGTATGGGACACGCCTGCGCGCACCATCGGCGGCTACTCGGCCAATGTCAAAACCCTGCACGGTCCGGGCTTTGCGCTGCTGGGCAACGCGGCGGAATTCCTCGACCCGGTATTTTCCTCCGGCGTGACCATCGCCATGCGCTCGGCGAGCATGGCGGCGGGCTTGCTGCACCGCCAACTCAAGGGCGAAACGGTGGACTGGCAAACCGAGTTTGCCGAGCCGTTGAAACGCGGCGTCGACACTTTCCGCTGCTACGTCGAAGGCTGGTACGCCGGCACCTTCCAGGATGTGATTTTCCATCCGGGCAGCTCGCCGGACATTCGCCGGATGATCAGCTCGATCCTCGCCGGCTACGCGTGGGATGAGCGCAACCCGTTTGTCAGCGAGCCCAAACGGCGGTTGCGGATGTTGTCGGAGATTTGCGCGGGTGAGCCGGTATGAGCAGTCCAGCGCTGGAAAAAAACTACCTGAGTAAAAACTACGTCGAAGAAACCAGGTTCGGTTTCTGGTTCCTGCGCAGCCACACTTGGCAGCACCACGTGTTGCGCGTGGCGATCAACGACCTGCGCGGCTTGTTCACCGAGCCATTGCCGGTCGCGCCGGTGCTGCTGGACGCCGGTTGCGGCCAGGGCAAGTCGTTCCAGTATTTGCAGCAGGTGTTCGCGCCGCAGCGCCTGATCGGTGTGGATGCCGACCCGCATAGCCTGGCGCTGAGCAAGGCCGAAGCCGCGCGCCAGGGCCTGGCCGTCGAGCTGATCGGCAGCGACTGCGCCACCCTTGAGGTGCCCGACGCCAGCGTCGATATCGTGTTCTGCCACCAGACCTTCCATCATCTGGTCGAACAGCATCGCGCCTTGAAGGAGTTCTACCGCGTGCTCAAGCCGGGCGGCTACCTGCTGTTTGCCGAGTCCACCGAAGCCTATATCGATACCTGGGTGATTCGCTGGCTGTTCCGCCACCCGATGCACGTGCAGAAAAGCGCCGACCAATACCTGGAGATGCTGCGCGAGCAGGGTTTTGAATTCGCCCCGCAGAATGTCTCGTACCCGTATCTGTGGTGGAGCCGTTCCAGCGATTTTGGCCTGCTTGAGCGCTGGGGCCTGCGCAACCCGCCACCGGTGGGCCAGCGCGAAGAGACGCTGGTCAACTGTGTGGCGCGTAAACCTTTCGCGAGCGTCGCACCATGATCCGCCTGCTGTTGATCGGTTGCCTGTTGCTGCTGAGCGCCTGCGCCAGCCAACCGCCGCTGCCCGCAAAAACCCCGGCGCTGGCCTTGCCGATGCAATTGCATGTGCAGCGCCTTTCGGGTGGCCAGAGCCAGGACTGGCTGTTGGTGATCCAGCGCGAAGGCGCGGCCCTTCGCTGGTCGATGATGGACCCACTGGGCATTCCCCAGGCCCGGCAAAAACTGCTCGATGGCCAGTGGCAGGCCGATGGTCTGCTGCCGCCCAACCCGGCGGCGCGCGAACTGTTTGCCGCCTTGCTGTTTGCCCTGACTTCATCGGATGACGTGCGCGCGCTTTACCCGAGCGCCCAGGCCATGGACCTCACGCGCACGCTGCCGGGTCATTGGCAAATCGTCTATCAGTCTTCAGAGGTGTTCAGCGTGAACATGACGGGCCAACCGCTGAGCTATCGCATCACCCCGCTGGGGGCCGCTCGATGACGGCTTATCTGAATGCTCTGGGCGTGATTTGCGCCCTGGGACGCGGCCAGGCCGAGGTCAGCCGCAGCCTGTTTGCCGGCGACTGCTCGGGCATGCGCGCCGAGAGCGGCTGGGTGCCGGAACGCGTATTGCCGGTTGGCGGCGTGCGCGGCGAGCTGGTGACTATTCCGGCCGAACTGAACCAGCAAAGCAGCCGCAACAACCAGTTGTTGCTGGAAGCAGCGTTGCAGATCGAGGGCGAGATCCGCCACGCCATTCACACCTATGGCGCCTCGCGAGTCGGCGTGGTGCTGGGCACCAGCACCTCGGGCATCGACGAGGCCAGCCGTGGCATCGCCAATTACCTGCGCGACAAGCAGTTCCCCGGCGATTACGACTACCAGCAACAGGAACTCAGCGCCCCCGCCAACTTCCTCGCCGACTGGCTGCAACTGAGCGGCCCGGCCTATGTGATTTCTACCGCCTGCACCTCCAGCGCCCGCGCGCTGATGAGCGCCCAACGCCTGTTGGACCTGGGGGTGTGCGACGCGGTGATCTGCGGCGGTGTCGACAGCCTGTGCAAGCTGACGCTCAACGGTTTTACCGCGCTGGAGGCGGTCTCCAGCGAGCGCTGCAATCCGTTTTCAGTGAACCGCAATGGCATCAATATCGGCGAAGCGGCCGTGCTGTTTCTGATGACCCAACACCCTGCGCCGATTGCCCTGCTGGGCAGTGGCGCCAGTTGCGACGCGCACCATATTTCTGCGCCCGAGCCTACCGGCAAAGGCGCATTGCAGGCGATGCGCAAGGCCTTGGCCAGCGCGAAGCTGGTGCCCGAGCAGATCGGTTACTTGAACCTGCACGGCACCGCGACCCAGCACAACGACGCCATGGAAAGCCTGGCCGTCGCCAGCCTGTTTCCCCACGGCGTGGCCTGTTCGTCGACCAAACCCATGAGCGGCCACACCCTCGGTGCAGCTGGCGCGCTGGAAGCGGCGCTCTGCTGGCTGAGCCTGACGCACGGCCGCGTGCCGCCGCATGTGTGGGACGGCCAGGCCGACCCGGCGCTGCCCGCCCTGCAATGGGCGCAGACCGGCGACACCTTGGAAAAACGCTGCCTGATGAGCAACTCGTTTGCCTTCGGCGGTAACAACGTCAGCCTGATAATCGCAGAGGCCCCATGATTGATTGGCCACTCGCCCAATTGCTGCCCCACGCGGGCGACATGATCCTGATCGACCAGGTGCTGTCGTTCGATGAAGAGCAGATTCACACACGCCTTACCGTCAAGCCCGGTGGCCTGTTCAACCGCCCGGACGGCAGCCTGCCGGCCTGGGTCGGGATCGAGCTGATGGCCCAAAGCGTCGCCGCGTATGCCGGGTGCCGCGCGCGCCAGAACGGCGAGGCCGTGGAGCTGGGCTTCCTGCTCGGCACGCGTAAGTTCGAGTGCAACGTGGAACACTTCCCGGCAGGCGCCGAGCTGCGCATCCACGGCCTGCGCTCGCTGGAAGACGACAACGGCATGGGTGTGTTCGAATGCCACCTCACCGGCGACGGTATCCAGGCCAGCGCGCGCTTGAACGTATTTCGACCGCCCCAGGCGGCCACCTATTTAGATGAACCGAAGGACGAAACGCCATGACTGAATCCGTACTGGTCACCGGCTCCAGCCGTGGCATCGGCCGCGCCATTGCCCTGCGTCTGGCGCAGGCCGGGCATGACATCGTGCTGCATTGCCGCAGCGGCCGCGCGCAAGCGGACGCGGTGCAGGTCGAGATTGAAGCCCTGGGCCGCAAGGCGCGGGTGCTGCAGTTTGACGTGGCCGATCGCGCCAGCTGCAAGCAAATCCTTGAAGCCGACGTGGAGCAGCATGGCGCCTACTACGGCGTGGTGCTCAATGCCGGCCTGACCCGTGACGGCGCGTTCCCGGCCTTGTCCGAAGACGATTGGGACGTGGTGATGCGCACCAATCTGGACGGTTTCTACAACGTGCTGCACCCGGTGATGATGCCGATGATTCGTCGTCGCGCCGCCGGCCGCATTGTGTGCATCACCTCGGTGTCGGGGCTGATCGGCAACCGTGGGCAGGTCAATTACAGCGCGTCGAAGGCCGGTCTGATTGGCGCGGCCAAGGCGCTGGCCATCGAGCTGGGCAAGCGCAAGATCACCGTCAATTGTGTAGCGCCCGGCTTGATCGACACCGCGATGCTGGACGAAAACGTGCCGGTCGAAGAGCTGATGAAAATGATCCCGGCGCAGCGCATGGGCACCCCGGAAGAAGTGGCCGGTGCAGTGAATTTCCTGATGTCGGCCGAAGCCGGCTACATCACGCGCCAGGTGCTGGCCGTGAACGGAGGCCTGTGCTGATGAAACGCGTCGTCGTCACCGGCATGGCCGGCATGACCTCCCTGGGCAGCGATTGGGACACCATCGCCGCCAACTTTCGCGCCAACCGCAGCGGCATTCGGCGCATGGACGAGTGGGACCGTTTCACCGAACTGAACACGCGCCTGGCTGGGCCGATTGACGATTTCGTGGTGCCCGCCCACTGGACCCGCAAGCAACTGCGCAGCATGGGCCGCGTGTCGCGCCTGGCGGTGTGGGCGGCGGAACAGGCGTTGCAGGACGCCGGCTTGCTCGGCGACGAGTCGATCAAGGACGGGCGCATGGGCGTGGCCTGTGGCTCGTCCACCGGCAGCACCGACGAGATCAAGGCATTCGGCAACATGCTGCTGAACTCGGTGGCCGAGGGGCTGAATGCCAACTCCTATGTGCGCATGATGCCGCACACCACGGCGGCGAATATCAGCATCTTCTTCGGCCTTACCGGACGGCTGATCCCGACGTCCAGCGCCTGCACCAGCGGCAGCCAGGGCATCGGTTATGCGTATGAAGCGATCAAGTTCGGACGCCTACCGCTGATGCTCGCCGGCGGCGCCGAAGAGCTGTGCCCCACCGAAGCCATGGTGTTTGATGCGCTCTACGCCACCAGCCTGAAAAACGACGCGCCGCAGACCAGCCCACGTCCTTACGACAGCGGCCGTGATGGCCTGGTGATTGGTGAAGGCGGCGGCATGCTGGTGCTCGAAGAACTGGAACATGCGTTGGCGCGCGGTGCGCACATCCACGCCGAACTGGTCGGCTTCGGCAGTAACGCCGACGGCCAGCACACCACCCGCCCGGAGCAGAAAACCATGCGCCGCGCGATGGAGTTGGCCCTGGAAGATGCCGGGCTTGAGCCTTCTGCCATTGGCTACGTGAACGGTCACGGTACCGCCACCGACCAGGGCGACATCGCTGAAACCCTGGCCACCAGCAGCCTGTTCGGCAGCCGCATGCCCATCAGTTCGCAGAAAAGCTTTCTCGGCCACACCCTGGGCGCATGCGGCGCGCTGGAGTCGTGGTTCAGCATCGAAATGATGAACCGCGACCAGTACGTACACACCTTCAACCTGGATGTGGTCGACCCGCAATGTGGCGAGCTGGATTACCTGCAGGGCGGCTTTCGCGAGATGCACCACGATTACGTGATGAACAACAACTTTGCGTTTGGCGGCGTCAACACCTCGCTGATTTTCCGTCGCTGGGCCTGATTTTTTAATTGATTGGAGAAAATGGAATGTCTTCCTTGCTACGCGCCACCCTGATCACCTTGGCCTTGCTGACCGCCGGCGGTTGCACCAGCAAACCCGTGCTCAACACCCAGCACGCGCTGCCGGCCGGCACTCAGGTGAGCGAAGAAACCATGAAGCAGGTCATCGTCACGGCCCTGCAAAAACGCGAGTGGACCGTGCAGCGTTTCAGCCCACAACTCGTGCAGGCCGAGATCACCGTGCGCAACCAGTTCTACGCAGCCATCGACATCCGTTACAGCCGCAACAGCTACGCCATCACTTACCGCGACAGCCGCGACCTGGGCTACAAGGACGGCAAGATCCATCGCAACTACAACCGCTGGGTGAGCATGCTCGATCGCGACATCATGGCGGCGCTGCGCAGCAATGGCGTGAGTAACGCACCCGGATCGGCGGCGCAGTCGTTTGAGCAGACAGGGGCGTCGAAGCAGAACTGAGGATCGCGGTCCGTCAGAAACGACAAAGGGCGCCTTTCGGCGCCCTCTTCACAAACAGGTTGGCTTGTCATCGCCGCTTCCTGCATGGCTCTGCGATGGCTGGTTACCCAGGATCCTCAGAGTCTCACAAGCCCCTTTCGGGAACTCGGCCAGTATGCCTGAAAACAACTCGGCTGCAATCGGTGGCAAAGCGCCGCTTGTTCTTTACCCACTTCATCGCAACCCCAGCGCACTGCGCACCGCTGCTTTTATTGCTGAAAACTGATCATTGGTGAGCTCCGCGATTGTGTAAGTTCGTTTTCCACGACGGTCTTTGCTTTTGATTCGATCCAGTCGCCCCAGGCGTACGGTCGCCACAATGTCGCACTTCGCCCAGCAGATGGGGTTCGCGCCCTGCAGATGACTGTCTAGCTGCAAATGATGCGCCAGCAGCGTTTGCGGGCGGTGGTACTCAAAGGCACGACCGTCACCAGCAGCTTATTGGTTCGGTGTTTGCGTATCACAATCCCGGGTCGAACCTTGATGATTTCCGGGACCTCATAGCCTCGAAAATCACACATCAACACGCTGCCCTCCTTGGGCTGATAGAGCAGTGGCATCCATATCACTCGCTTGAAAAGGAGCGATTCTGCGCAGGTTTCTGGCTAATCACTAAGCCAGTTCCGTTACCTGATATGTGACTTCGCCTACACCACGGCCTTGCGCGTCAACAACTCCACAAACGCCTTCGCCCTCGGCGACTGCGCGCCCTTGCGCTGCACCAGCCACACCGCCGTGACTGCCTCCTGATCGAGCAGCGTGCGATACACCACGCCATCAATGCGTATGCGCTGGTAAGACGCCGGCAGCACCGACACGCCCAAGCCCGCCGCCACCAACCCGATAATCGTCATCGCCTCCCCCGCTTCCTGGGCGAAGTGCGGGCTGAAGCCTGCGTCACGGGCCAGGCTGAGCAATTGGGCATAAAGGCCGCTGCCATAGCTGCGCGGGAAGAATACAAACGGCTCCTGCGCCAGTTGCGCCAGGTGCAAACCGCGTTCGCTACCTTCCGCCAGCGGGTGGCCGGCGTTGAGTACGGCAACCAGCGGTTCGCGCATCAGCTCGATGACACTCAGCGAATCCGGCAACGGCAGCGGGCGCATCAGGCCGACTTGGATCGATTGATCCACCAACGATTCGGCCACTTCGGTGCTGCTCATTTCCTGCAGGTTCAAGTGCACCGCCGGGAAGGCCTGACGAAACGCAAAGATCGCCTGCGGAATGCTCGAATTGAAGGGTGCGGACGAGGTGAAACCAATCTTCAGTTCCCCCAGCTCTCCCAACTGCGCACGCCGAGCGACATCCGCGGCCTTGTCGACCTGCGCCAGCACCAGTCGCGCCTCTTGCAGGAACAACCGCCCGGCCTCACTGAGCTCGACCCGACGATTGGTGCGCTCAAACAAGCGCGCGCCCACCTCTTGTTCCAGGGCCTGGATCTGCTGGCTCAGCGGCGGCTGCGAGATGCCCAGCACCTGTGCAGCGCGGCCAAAATGCAGTTCTTCGGCGACGGCGATGAAGTACCGCAGGTGACGCAATTCCATGCAAACCTCATTAGGTCGTAAAAGCTATCAAACAGGTCGAACAATATATTGGAAAGAATCATTAGCCAGCTATATTCTTTTTGCATTGCCAGTCCTGGCAGGCTTTCCCTCGCCGAGGTCCCCGTGAAATCTGCTGTCGCTTCATCCGCTCAAGAAATCCCGCCTACCGCCCTGGATGAGGTGGTGGCCCAGCTCAACGAGCAGTTCATCGAAAAAGGCACGCCGATGTTCATGCGCACCGTGCTGGCGCTGTTCTCCGGTGGCTTTGCCACCTTTGCCCTGCTGTATTGCGTGCAGCCGATGATGCCCGCGCTGTCCCACGAGTTTTCCATCAACGCGGCGCAGAGCAGCCTGATCCTGTCAGTCGCCACCGCCATGCTCGCGTTTGGCCTGCTGATCACCGGACCGATTTCCGACACCCTCGGGCGTAAACCGGTGATGGTCGCCGCGCTGTTTTGCGCCGCCCTGGCCACCATCGCCAGCGGCCTGATGCCGTCCTGGGAAGGCATCCTGCTGATGCGTGCGCTGGTCGGCCTGTCCCTGAGCGGCCTGGCAGCCGTTGCGATGACCTACTTGAGCGAAGAGATCCACCCGCAACACATCGGCCTGGCCATGGGCTTGTACATCGGCGGCAACGCGATTGGCGGCATGAGCGGGCGCCTGATCATGGGCGTGCTGATCGACTTCGTCAGTTGGCACACCGCCACGCTGATCATCGGCGCCCTGGCGCTGATCGCTGCCACGGTGTTCTGGAAGATCCTCCCCGAGTCGCGCAACTTCCGCGCCAGCAGCCTCAAACCGCGCAGCCTGGTGGACGGCTTCGTGATGCACTTCAAGGATGCCGGCCTGCCCTGGCTTTTTCTCGAAGCCTTCCTGCTGATGGGCGCGTTCGTGACGATGTTCAATTACATCGGCTATCGCCTGCTGGCGTCGCCTTACGCGTTGAGCCAGGCCGTGGTCGGCCTGCTGTCGCTGGTGTACCTCTCGGGCATTTACAGCTCGGCGAAAATCGGCTCACTGGCCGACCGTCTTGGGCGGCGGCGCGTGTTGTGGGGCACGATCGTGTTGATGCTGTCGGGCATGTTACTGACCCTGTTCACCCCGCTGTGGCTGGTGGTGCCGGGCATGCTGATCTTTACCTTCGGCTTCTTCGGCGCGCACTCGGTGGCCAGCAGCTGGATCGGCCGGCGCGCGGTCAAGGCCAAGGGGCAGGCGTCGTCGCTGTACCTGTTCTGCTACTACGTGGGCTCAAGCATTGCGGGGACGGCGGGCGGGTTCTTCTGGCACTTTGCCGGGTGGAACGGGATTGGCGGGTTTATCGTGGCGCTGTTGATTGGCGCGCTGCTGGTGGCGCTGAAGCTGGCGAAGTTGCCACCGCTGGGGAATGTGAAAGCCTGAGGATTTCTGGCTTTTAATGTGGGAGGAGGCTTGCCCCCGATTGCAGTGTGTCAGCCAATGAATGTGATGACTGATACACCGCTATCGGGGGCAAGCCCCCTCCCACATTTGTTGCGCGTGTTATTCGTGGTACTGCGCCGACAGCTCGTGCACCGCGCGCAAGAACGCGCCGGCGTGCTCCGGATTCACTTCCGGGGTGATGCCATGGCCGAGGTTGAACACGTGCCCCGTGCCCTTGCCGTAGCTGGCCAGGATGCGGCCGACTTCGGTGCGGATCGCTTCCGGCTTGGCGTAGAGCACGGTCGGGTCCATGTTGCCTTGCAGCGCGACCTGGTTGCCAACGCGACGGCGAGCTTCGCCAATGTCGCAGGTCCAGTCCAGGCCGAGTGCATCGGCGCCGGCATCGGCGATGCTTTCCAGCCACAGGCCGCCGCCTTTGGTGAACAGGATGACCGGCACTTTGCGGCCTTCGTGTTCGCGGATCAGGCCGCTGACGATCTTGCGCATGTAGGCCAGGGAGAATTCCTGATACGCCGCCGCCGACAAGTTGCCACCCCAGGTATCGAAGATCTGTACCGCTTGCGCGCCGGCCATGATCTGGCCGTTGAGGTAGGCGGTAACCGACTGCGCCAGTTTATCCAGCAGCAGGTGCATGGCCTGTGGGTTGTCGTAGAGCATGGCTTTGGTCTTGCGGAAGTCTTTCGACGAGCCGCCTTCGACCATGTAGGTGGCCAGCGTCCACGGGCTGCCGGAGAAGCCGATCAGCGGCACGCGGCCGTTCAGCTCGCGGCGGATGGTGCTCACGGCGTCCATCACGTAGCCCAGGTCTTTGTGCGGATCGGGGATCGGCAGTGCTTCGATATCGGCCAGGCTGCTGACGACTTTCTTGAAACGCGGGCCTTCGCCGGTTTCGAAGTACAGGCCTTGGCCCATGGCGTCAGGGATGGTCAAAATATCGGAGAACAGGATGGCCGCGTCCAGTTGTGGGTAGCGGTCCAGCGGCTGCATCGTGACTTCGCAGGCGAACTCCGGGTTCATGCACAGGCTCATGAAGTCGCCGGCGTGGGCGCGACTGGCGCGGTATTCCGGCAGGTAGCGACCGGCTTGACGCATCATCCACACGGGCGTGACGTCTACGGGTTGCTTGAGCAGGGCACGAAGGAAACGGTCGTTCTTGAGGGCAGTCATGTCGGCATCCGCAAAAAAAGTGCGGGCATTTTCTCAGAGCGCGACGCAAAAGGCACGGAGTGAGCCGTGCCTTTTGTCTATCGGGTCAATTTGTCGCGGTGTCTTGCGAACGTGCTGACACCACAACCCCCACTGTGGAATGAGGTTTATGTGGGAGCTGGCTTGCCTGCTCCCACAGTGGATCGCATTTCAGATTGAAATTTGATCAGACCTGCAAGTAATCCAGGATACCTTCGGCGGCGTTGCGGCCTTCGAAGATCGCGGTTACCACCAGGTCAGAGCCGCGCACCATATCGCCACCGGCGAAGATTTTCGGGTTGCTGGTCTGGTGCTTGTACTGGCCTTGTTCCGGGGCTACAACGCGGCCCTGGCTGTCGGTCTGGATTTCGAACTGCTCGAACCACGGCGCCGGGCTTGGGCGGAAACCAAAGGCGATGACCACGGCATCGGCCGGGATGATTTCTTCGGAACCCGGAATCGGCTCAGGGCTGCGACGGCCACGGGCGTCCGGCTCGCCGAGACGGGTCTCGACCACTTTCACGCCTTCCACACGGTCCTCACCCACAATGGCGATCGGCTGGCGGTTGTAGAGGAATTTCACGCCTTCTTCCTTGGCGTTCTTCACCTCTTTGCGCGAGCCGGGCATGTTGGCTTCGTCACGACGGTACGCACAGGTGACCGACTTGGCGCCCTGGCGGATCGAGGTACGGTTGCAGTCCATCGCGGTGTCGCCACCACCCAGCACCACAACTTTCTTGCCTTTCATGTCGACGAAATCTTCCGGCGACTTTTCAAAGCCCAGGTTGCGGTTGACGTTGGCGATCAGGAAGTCGAGCGCGTCATACACGCCCGGCAG
>Ga0153931_100191_pt1 | contig 20782 bp, 17 predicted proteins | sample TSNJ015MetaG_FD_104730 | JGI IMG/M metagenome (GOLD analysis project Ga0153931, IMG submission 104730) | Attine ant fungus gardens microbial communities from New Jersey, USA - TSNJ015 MetaG | ecosystem: Host-associated > Fungi > Mycelium > Unclassified | place: USA: New Jersey, Wharton State...
CCTCGGCGTGCTGGGCGACTTCGCCAACCCGTACAAGACCATGAACTTCAAGAACGAGGCCGGAAATCCGCGCCCTCGCCGAAATCGTCAAGGGCGGTTTCGTGTTCAAGGGCCTCAAGCCGGTGAACTGGTGCTTCGATTGCGGTTCGGCGCTGGCCGAAGCCGAGGTCGAGTACGAGAACAAGAAGTCCTCGACCATCGACGTGGCCTTCCCGATCGCCGACGAAGCCAAACTGGCTGCCGCGTTCGGTCTGCCGTCGCTGAGCAAGCCTGCCTCGATCGTGATCTGGACCACCACCCCGTGGACCATCCCGGCCAACCAGGCACTGAACGTGCACCCGGAATTCAACTACGCCCTGGTCGATATCGGCGACAAGCTGCTGGTCCTGGCTGAAGAGCTGGTTGAATCCTGCCTGTCGCGTTACGGCGTTGAAGGCACCGTACTGGCCACCGCGCCGGGTTCGGCGCTGGAACTGATCAACTTCCGTCACCCGTTCTACGACCGTCTGTCGCCGGTGTACCTGGCCGACTACGTTGAACTGGGCGCCGGCACCGGTGTGGTTCACTCCGCCCCGGCCTACGGCGTGGACGACTTCGTGACCTGCAAGAAATACGGCATGGTCAACGACGAGATCCTCAACCCGGTGCAAAGCAATGGCGTGTATGTGCCGTCGCTGGAGTTCTTCGGCGGCCAGTTCATCTGGAAGGCCAACCCGGCCATCGTCGAAAAACTGACCGAAGTCGGTGCGCTGATGCACACCACCGTCATCGAACACAGCTACATGCACTGCTGGCGCCACAAGACCCCGCTGATCTATCGCGCCACCGCGCAGTGGTTCATCGGCATGGACAAAGAGCCGGTCAGCGGCGACACCCTGCGCGTGCGCTCGCTCAAAGCCATCGAAGACACCAAGTTCGTTCCGGCCTGGGGCCAGGCGCGCCTGCACTCGATGATCGCCAACCGTCCGGACTGGTGCATCTCCCGTCAGCGTAACTGGGGCGTGCCGATCCCGTTCTTCCTCAACAAGGAAAGCGGCGAGCTGCACCCACGCACCGTCGAACTGATGGAAGAAGTCGCCAAGCGCGTTGAAGTCGAAGGCATCGAAGCCTGGTTCAAACTCGACGCCGCCGAACTGCTGGGCGATGAAGCGCCGCTGTACGACAAGATCAGCGACACCCTCGACGTCTGGTTCGACTCGGGCACCACCCACTGGCACGTATTGCGTGGTTCGCACCCGATGGGCCACGAGACCGGCCCACGCGCCGACCTGTACCTGGAAGGTTCCGACCAGCACCGCGGCTGGTTCCATTCGTCGCTGTTGACCGGTTGCGCCATCGACAACCACGCGCCGTACCGCGAACTGCTGACCCACGGCTTCACCGTCGACGAGTCCGGCCGCAAGATGTCCAAGTCGCTGGGCAACGTGATCGCGCCGCAGAAAGTCAACGACACTCTGGGCGCCGACATCATGCGTCTGTGGGTCGCGTCGACCGACTACTCCGGCGAAATGGCCGTGTCCGAGCAGATCCTGCAACGCAGCGCGGACGCCTATCGTCGCATCCGTAACACCGCGCGTTTCCTGCTTTCCAACCTGACCGGTTTCAACCCGGCCACCGACCTGCTGCCGGCTGAAGACATGCTCGCACTGGATCGCTGGGCCGTGGATCGCACCCTGCTGCTGCAACGCGAGCTGCAGGAGCACTACGGCGAATACCGTTTCTGGAACGTTTACTCGAAGATCCACAACTTCTGCGTGCAGGAGCTGGGTGGTTTCTACCTCGACATCATCAAGGATCGCCAGTACACCACTGGCGCCGACAGCAGGGCACGTCGCTCGTGCCAGACCGCGCTGTTCCACATCTCCGAAGCGCTGGTGCGCTGGATCGCACCGATCCTCGCGTTCACCGCCGACGAGCTGTGGCAGTACCTGCCGGGCGAGCGCAACGAATCCGTCATGCTCAACACCTGGTACGAAGGTCTGACCGAGCTGCCGGAAGGCTTCGAGCTGGGTCGCGCCTACTGGGATCGCATCATGGAAGTGAAGGTGGCGGTCAACAAAGAGATGGAAATCCAGCGCGCGGCCAAAGCCGTCGGTGGCAACCTGCAAGCCGAAGTGACGCTGTTCGCCGAAGACGCGCTGAGCGCCGACCTGGCCAAGCTGAGCAACGAGCTGCGCTTTGTCCTGATCACCTCGACTGCCAGCGTGGCGCCTTTTGTTCAGGCACCTGCGGACGCGGTAGCCACCGAAGTCAGCGGCCTGAAACTGAAGATCGTCAAATCGGCCTTCCCGAAGTGCGCCCGTTGCTGGCACTGCCGTGAAGACGTCGGCGTGAACCCGGAGCATCCGGAAATCTGCGGTCGTTGCGTCGACAACATCAGCGGCGCCGGCGAGGTTCGTCACTATGCCTAACGCCGTTGGCCGTTTCGGACGGTTGAGCTGGCTCTGGTTGAGTTTGCTGGTTCTGGTCATCGACCAGGCCAGCAAGTTCTACTTCGAAAACAAGCTCGAAATGTTCCAGCAGATCGTGATCATTCCCGATTACTTCAGCTGGACGCTGGCCTACAACACCGGCGCTGCCTTCAGCTTCCTGGCTGACAGCTCCGGCTGGCAGCGCTGGCTGTTCGCCCTGATCGCGATTGTGGTCAGTGCGGTGCTGGTGGTCTGGCTCAAACGCCTGGGTCGCAACGAAACCTGGCTGGCCGTCGCTTTGGCGCTGGTGCTGGGTGGCGCGCTGGGCAATCTGTATGACCGCATCGCCCTGGGCCATGTGATCGACTTCATTCTGGTGCACTGGCAGAACCGCTGGTACTTCCCGGCGTTCAACTTCGCCGACAGCGCCATCACCGTCGGTGCGGTGATGCTGGCACTGGACATGTTCAAAAGTAAGAAAACCGGAGAAGCCGTTCATGACTGAACAGGTATTGGCTGAGCAACGCATCGGCCAGAACACGGAAGTCACTTTGCACTTTGCATTGCGCCTGGAGAACGGCGATACGGTCGACAGCACGTTCGACAAGGCCCCGGCGACCTTCAAGGTCGGCGACGGCAACTTGCTGCCGGGTTTCGAAGCGGCATTGTTCGGCTTCAAGGCCGGCGACAAGCGTACGCTGACCGTCGAGCCGGAAAACGCTTTCGGCCAGCCGAACCCGCAAAACGTACAGATCATCCCGCGCTCGCAGTTTGCCGACATGGAACTTTCGCCGGGTCTGCTGGTGATCTTCAACGATGCGGCCAATACTGAGCTGCCGGGTGTGGTGAAAGAATTCGACGACGCGCAAGTGACCGTCGACTTCAACCACCCGCTGGCGGGCAAAACGCTGACCTTTGACGTAGAGATCATCTCCGTCAAAGCGATCTGAGTAACACCGCAGAACATTGTGGGAGCGGGCTTGCTCGCGAATGCTGACTGACATTCAACATAGAAGTTGTCTGACACACTGCTTTCGCGAGCAAGCCCGCTCCCACATTGGATTTTTGCTGGATTTGAGCAATGTGCTCGATCAGCAGGACGTAAATTTATTTCGCGCGCAAGACACGAGGCACAGCATGCAAATCAAACTCGCCAACCCCCGTGGCTTCTGCGCCGGCGTGGACCGGGCGATCGAAATCGTCAACCGCGCCCTGGAAGTCTTCGGGCCGCCGATCTACGTGCGTCATGAAGTGGTGCACAACAAGTTCGTGGTCGAGGACCTGCGCAGTCGTGGCGCGATCTTCGTCGAGGAACTGGATCAGGTGCCGGACGACGTCATCGTGATCTTCAGTGCCCACGGCGTTTCTCAGGCCGTGCGTAGCGAAGCCGCCGGTCGTGGCCTGAAAGTATTCGACGCCACCTGTCCGCTGGTTACCAAGGTACACATCGAAGTCGCCAAATACAGCCGCGACGGCCGTGAGTGCATCCTGATCGGCCACGCCGGTCACCCGGAAGTCGAAGGCACCATGGGCCAGTACGACGGCAGCAATGGCGGCGCGATCTACCTCGTCGAAGACGAAAAAGACGTGGCCGAACTGCAGGTGCGTAATCCGGAAAAACTGGCGTTCGTGACCCAGACCACCCTGTCGATGGACGATACCAGCCGCGTGATCGATGCCCTGCGCACACGTTTCCCGGCCATCGGTGGCCCGCGCAAGGACGACATCTGCTACGCCACGCAAAACCGTCAGGATGCGGTCAAGCAACTGGCCGACGAGTGCGACGTAGTGTTGGTGGTGGGCAGCCCGAACAGCTCCAACTCCAACCGCCTGCGTGAACTGGCCGAACGCATGGCCACGCCGGCCTACCTGATCGACGGCGCCGAAGACCTGCAGAAGAGCTGGTTCGAGGGTGTCGAGCGCATCGGCATCACCGCTGGTGCCTCCGCACCGGAAGTGTTGGTTCGCGGCGTGATCCAGCAATTGCAAGCCTGGGGCGCGACGGGTGCCGATGAACTGGCCGGTCGCGAAGAGAACATCACCTTCTCGATGCCGAAAGAGCTGCGCGTCCGTTCGATCTGACGCTCTTCGCCTTCAGGCACAGCGCCTGCTCAGCCTTTGCGCTGGTCAGGCGTACCCGACCGGTTGCGGCCAGCACCACCTGGAGCTGGCTGACCGGCTCCTGTGCCGAGCAGAGATGTAACGTCCCTGCCTGAAATGCCCGCCCGGGCATCAGCGGTTGTCCCAGACTGCTGAAGCGCACATAACGACTGACCAGCCAATTGCCGACGATCGGTATTCGCCCGTCACTCGCGTGCTCCAGCAGCAGTGGATTGCTGCTGTCCAGCGGCCCCTTGCCGCTGATATCCAGAATGATCCGCCAGCCCTGACTCCAGTCGCCATTGATGCCATGGATCACCACGCTCTGATTGCGGGTGATGGCCTGTGTGCGGGCGTTGCGAATGCCCTCGAGCAGCGACCGGGCCGCCAGGTCGCGATGAGTCGATTCAGTGAAGGCCGCGAAGGCCGGACTGACCAGCGACAGAACAATTGCGCCAATCGCCAGTCCCATAAGCAATTCAATCAGACTGAAACCCTGCTGTGGCATGACGACTCCCTCCGTGGAGCATGAAGCCCGGCGCAATCCTTTTCGCCGGGCAGGGCAAATCAACCGACGCAGACCGGTTGAATGTTCTAGCTTGTAGAAGCAGGTATAGCCGACGGCAACGGAGGGCATCGATGGATCATCGTACAAAAGGTTTCACGCTGCCCGAACTGTTGGCTGCGGTCGCCGTGCTGGTGATCCTCATCACCCTGGCGGTGCCAGGCTTCACTCGCTCGATCCAGAGCAGCAAGGCCGACACCGAAATGGGTGATCTGCAGCGCGCCATCAACTATGCACGGCTGGAGGCGATTGATCGCGGCGTGACCACACGCTTGCGCCCGAGCGCCGGCGGCAGCGTGTGGACCGGCGAATTGTCGGTCTACGACAGTACTGGCACTCCGGCCAATGTATTACGGGTTGTTCCAGCGATGAGCAGCGGCGCGACTCTGACGCTACCCTCAGGAGTGACCGCACTGGATTTCAACAATCTGGGCGGCCTGGCGGCGCCGTCGACGGCGGTGGTCATCAGTTATGTGCTGGGAACACAAAGCAGGACGCTGAACGTGTGTCTGAACGGACGAATTCAACTGGGTGGAAGTTGCGGATGAGGGCAGGGAGCACACAGGCACAGGAGGGCATGTCGCTGATCGAGGTACTGGTCGCGTTGCTGATTCTGACCGTCGGCATATTGGGCGCGGCCGCCGTTCAAGTGAATGCGCTGAAGTACACCGACAGTTCCCGGATGACCAGTCAGGCGAGCTTCATCGCCTACGACATGATGGACCGCATCCGCGCCAATTCCGCTGCCGATTACACGGTCACGCCGCCGACCGCAGGCAACCTCAGTGTCGCCCGCGATCAGGATCTCTACGATTTCACCACCAACATCGTCAATTTCGGCGGGCCGACCGCCACCGGTACGATCACCCTCAATCAGCGGGTGTACACCATCACCATCAACTGGAATGACTCACGGGCCGCGAATGCCACCGGTACCACACGCAGTTTTGTCCTGACCAGCCGTGCCACGGTCGATCCGGTGGCCGGCCCATGAAGCACGCCAACCGGGGTTTCGGCCTGATCGAAATGCTCATCGCCCTGGCGCTCGGGCTGATCATCGTGCTGGGGGTGGTGCAGACGTTTCTCGCGGCCAAGAACACTTACGTCAGCCAGAACACCGCTGCCGCCATGCAGGAAGACGCACGTTTTGTATTGAGCAAGATGATTCAGGAACTGCGCATGGTCGGCATGTTCGGCTGCCTGGGCACGATTACTGACGCGAGCTCGGCGGGGGATTTCAACGCGGCGCAGATCATCCCGATCAGTTGGGACAACAGCAACCTCAAGCTGACCCTGGTCACTGCCGATGTCGGCGGCAATGGTGGTACGCCAACCTGGACGGTGGTCTCCGACTGCCGCAACAGCGCCACGGCCTATACCGGGTTGCGGGCGGCGGCGAGCGGGCAGATCGCCTTTCCGATCCGCCGCTTGATCTACAGCTTCAGCAACAACCAGATTCTCATGGGCACCGGCAGCGGCACTCCGACCCAGCAGGTGCTGGTGAACAATGTCAGTGCGTTCAGCGTCATGTTCGGTCTGGCGACGTCCGCCACCGATGTCGCGGCGTCCACCTACAGCGCCAACCCCAGTGACCCGGCGCGCATCCGCAGTGTGCGCCTGAGCCTGACCCTCACCGACCCGAACAACCGGGTGGCCAATCAAACCTTCAATGTGGTTGCCGCTTTGCGCAACCGCTTGCAGTGAGGCCGGAATGATGAGGATCACGTTCAACCAGAGGCAAACCCAGCGCGGCATGGTGTTGCTGGTCAGTCTGGTGTTTCTGTTGTTGCTGACCTTGATCGGGCTGTCCTCGATGCAGAGTGCCAACCTGCAGGAGAAAATGGCCGGTAGCGTCAGCCTGCGTAATCAGTCGTTCCAGACTGCCGAGGCGGCGTTGCGCATCGGCGAGAGTGCGGTGCAACTCGACAGTTATTCGCTGGCGGTGTGTGCCAGCGCCACGCAATGTGCGCCGCCAGCGGAGTCCTCGGTGGTCAGTGCGGCGGGGCTCAACTCGACCTCGGGGGTGACGTGGGTCGCCGCAGGTAACGGCTTCTATGGTGTGCAGAACATCGGTACCACGCTGACGGCGGTGAACGTGCCGAGCAACACCTCGGCGACCTTGTATCGAGTGACCGCAGTCGGCATCGCCGGTACTTCGCGCAGTGTGGTGGAGAGCGTCTATGCGAAGTATTGAGCGCTGCTGGACATTGTTGGCGGGGATGCTGCTGAGCTTTTATCTGGCAGCGCCGGCTTATGCGTTCACGCCTTCCGACTCGCCGCTGCTGAGTGCCGCTGCGGTACCGCCCAACGTGATGTTGCTGATCGACGATTCCGGCAGCATGAACAGCATCATTTATGCGGCGGGATTCGATCCGACCGTCACACGCACCCCGGCCCGGCAATGTAATGCGTTGCTCGGGCTGTGCCTGAGTTCAACGGCGATCACTGGCGATCCGGTGTTTCTCTCGAACCTGCCGACCTCCGGTTGCTCCGGCGGCGCCTTCGCCTTCTACAACAACAGCGTCGCGCCGTTGTGCCTGAAACTGCCTGATCCGGTGGGCGGCGGCAATACTCGCTACACGGGGGACTACATCGCCTATGTGGTCGGGCTGGCGATCAACAACGGCACTCGCGACTTCACCACCGGGGCGATTCCCAACGACTATCGGATCAACGTCGCGCGCAACGTGTCCACCGCACTGGTCACCAGCAACCGTAACTTGCGCATGGGCCTGTCGACCTTCAACCCGGTGACCAGCAACAACCCCGGGAACGGTGGATACATCGCTCGTTCCATCAGTGATCTGTCGCCGGTCTCCGGCAGCGTGACCCAGGCACAGGCCGACGCCAACTACAATGCGTTGATTTCGGCGATCGGTGGTTTGGGGGCCGTGGCCAACACGCCATTGGCGGAAACCTATTACGAAATCACCCGGTACATGCGCGGCATGACGCCGTACTACAACAGCACACCCACCACTTACACCAGTCCGATCCAGTACCGCTGCCAGAAGAACTATGGCGTAGTGATCACCGACGGCCTTCCGACGTATGACCGCACGTTTCCCACCAATGACCCGTTGGGCGGAAGTCGCTTGCCGAACTGGGACGGCATCAACAATGACGGCAACAACCTCAATGGCGATAACGAGGGTGACACGCTGTATCTGGATGACATTGCCAAGTTTGCGTTCGACATCGACATGCGGTCGACAGGTACCGATCTCGCGGGCAAGAGCTGGGGCTCGGCGGATTTTCCCAAGCAGAACATGAACACCTACACCGTCGGCTTTACTGCCGACAACGACATGCTTTCCGACGCCGCTGCCTATGGGCAGGGCAAGTATTACCAGGCGAGCGACAGCACCGGTCTCAACAGTGCGCTGTCCTCGGCGTTGAGCGACATCACTTCCAAGGCCGGCTCCGGCGGCAGCGGTGTCACCAGCGGCACCACGCTGGCCAGTGGCACCAGTTATTTCCAGACCAGTTACGACCCCAAGGACTGGCGCGGCACGATCAAATCCTTTGGCTTCACTTCGGCTGGCGCGGTGAACACCTCGGCAGCGTTGTGGACCACCGATACCACCATCGTGCCGGGCGCGACCGCACCGACCTATCAATCGTGGAACACCAGCAGCAATACCGCCGTGACTCTGGCCTACGGCAACTTTTCCGCAACCCAACAGACGACGCTCAGCCAGAGCCTGCCCACCGGCATCAGCGGCAGTGATCTGGTGGAGTGGAGCAAGGGCACCAACAAGACCGGGCTCAAGGTGCGCAGCGTGTTGCTCGGCGACATCATCAACTCGCCGCTGGTGCTGGCCTCGCCCAGCGACAAAACCGCCTCCGACCTGTCGGGCGACACCACCTACACCACTTACCTGACCACCAAAGCGGCGAACATGAATGCCAATCTGGTGGTGAACGCCAATGACGGTTTCGTCAACGTGATCAACTCGGCCAACGGCACTCGACGCTATGCCTACATGCCGTCCAGCGTGTTGCCGTCGCTGCGGCTGATTGCCGATCCGGCGTACATCAATGGCGTCAGCCACAAGTTTCTGGTGGACGGCCAGGTCGGGGTCTACGATCTTCAGTTCAACAGTGCCTGGAAAACCGTGGCCATCGGCGGCACCGGTGCCGGCGGCAAGACCTTCTACGCGCTGCAGCTGTTCGACGCGTCCGCGGGCAATGTGCTCAATGCCCTGTGGGAAGTCAGTGCACCTGCCACGGCGAACACTGCCAACGTATTCAATGATCTGGGTTACGCCTATGCCCGGCCGGAAGTGGCACGCTTGGCCGATGGTCGCTGGGCGGCGTTCATTGCCAATGGTTATGGCAGCAACTCCGGAGTGGCGGCGTTGTATGTGCTGGATGTGCGTGATGGATCGTTGATCAAGAAGATCGTCATCGACAGCACTGAAACCACCAATGGTTTGTCGTCGGTGAAGCTCAAGGTCAATTCGTCGAACGTGGTGCAGGCCGCTTATGGCGGTGATCTGAAAGGGCGTCTGTGGAAATTCGATCTGAGCGCGACATCGACCGACAGCTGGGGCGTGGCGTTTTCCGGCAAACCGCTGTTCACCACGGCGGGCGGGGCGACCCAGCCGATCACCGCGCAGCCGTTGCTGGCGGACAATTCGCTGGGGGGCAAACAGATCTTCGTCGGCACCGGCAAATTCAACGAGACCGCCGACAAGACCAACAAGGATTTGCAGGCGTTCTACTCGGTGTGGGACGCCGATGGTGGTTCCGGTCAGTTGACCGTCAGCAGCTTGCAGGCGCAAGCAGTGACCGGGGTGTTCTCCGGCAGCGCCGGACAGTTCATCACCACCAGCCAGAACGACACGACCTATCCGGCGGAGAAGGGCTGGTATCTGCCGTTGGTGTACAACAACGTGCTGACCGGCGAGCGGGTGATCAATCAGGCCAGTCTGGTACTCGGGCGCATCGTGTTTACCACCGCCAGTGTCGATACCACCGACCCGTGTGCCAGTTTCGGCACCGGCAAACTGGTCGAACTGGATGCGTTCAGCGGTAAGATGCTCAACTACGCGGTGCTCGACACCAACGCCGATGGCGTGGTCGACAGCAACGATACGATTTCCAGCGGCGTGGTGTTCACCGGCGGTATTCCAACCCTGAACTCCATCGTCAACGGCGCGACGCGCAAGATCGTCAACGATTCCAGTGGCACCGTCACCACTCTGGTGGAAAAATCCGGCGGCGGCAGCCGTCGTATCATGTGGCGACAAATACAGTAAGTGAGAGTTTGAGGCATGCGCAGATTCAACCGGGGCTTCACCCTGATCGAAATCATGATCGTGATTGCGATCATCGGGATCATCATCACCATCGCCGCACCGAGCTACACCGAATACCTGAAAAAGGGCCGCCGCGCCGAAGTGGTGTCGCTGCTCTCGGAACAGGCGCAGATCCTCGAGCGCTTCTACACCAAGAACAATGTTTATACCGGTATCACCGGGCTGAGCACGGGCAATGATTTCTACACCATCACCCCGACCATCGCTGACCAGACCTTCCTGCTGACGGCCACCCGCAAGGCTGGCACGACCATGGCCACCGACAAGTGCGGGGATTTCACCCTGACCAACACCGGCGTCAGAAGTATGAACAACGCAACCACCGGGCTGACCACCAAGGATTGCTGGGGCCGCTGAGGTACCTTCTTAAGGGCGCCTTTTTGCGCCCACTGTCTTTTTTACGGTTGGATCAAACATGACCAGGCAACAGCAAGTGGTGATTGTCGGTGGCGGGGTGATTGGCCTGCTGACCGCCTACAACCTCGCCTCAGAAGTGCGCAGCGTGGTGCTGCTGGATCGCTCGAACGTCGGCCAGGAATCGTCCTGGGCCGGCGGCGGGATCGTTTCGCCGCTGTACCCGTGGCGCTATAGCCCGGCAGTCACCGCGCTGGCGCATTGGTCGCAGGATTTTTATCCACAGCTCGGCGAGCGGCTATTTGCCGATACCGGGGTTGATCCCGAAGTGCATACCACCGGCCTGTACTGGCTGGATCTGGATGATGAAGCCGAGGCGCTGGCCTGGGCCGAACGGGAAAACCGTCCGCTGCGGGCTGTGGATATTTCGGCGGCGCACGACGCGGTGCCGGTGCTGGGTGGCGGATTCTCCCGGGCGATCTACATGGCCGATGTGGCCAATGTGCGTAACCCGCGTCTGGTCAAATCGTTGAAAGCCGCTTTGCTGGCGCTGCCGAACGTGACCATCCACGAGCAATGCGAAGTCAGCGGGTTTGTTCGCGAAGGGGAGCGAGTGGTAGGCGTCGAGACGTCCAAAGGCCTGATCCGCGGTGAGCAGATCGTGCTGACGGCCGGAGCATGGAGCGGTGATCTGCTCAAAACATTGGATCTGACGCTGCCGGTCGAGCCGGTCAAGGGCCAGATGATTCTCTACAAGTGTGCAGCGGATTTCCTGCCGAGCATGGTGCTGGCCAAGGGGCGTTATGCGATTCCGCGTCGCGACGGGCACATTCTGATCGGCAGTACGCTGGAGCACGAAGGCTACGACAAGACTCCGACCGATGTCGCGCTGGAGAGCCTCAAGGCTTCGGCGGTCGAGCTGCTGCCGGCGCTGGCGGATGCCGAAGTGGTGGGACATTGGGCCGGTTTGCGTCCGGGCTCGCCTGAGGGGATTCCGTATATTGGCCGGGTGCCGGGGTTTGAGGGTTTGTGGCTGAACTGCGGGCATTACCGCAACGGGCTGGTGCTGGCGCCGGCGTCATGTCAGTTGTTTGCCGATGTGATGCTGGGGCGTGCGCCGATTATTGATCCGGCGCCGTATGCGCCTGAAGGTCGCATTTAGTCAGATTTTTCTCTGCTGGCTGGCAGACCGCTTTCGCGGGCAAGCCCGCTCCCACATTGGATCTGCGGTGAACACAAATTGTGTGAACAACCGAGATCTATTGTGGGAGCGGGCTTGCTCGCGAAGGGGCCTCAATCCAGACCGAGTTTCTTCAGCCTGTAGCGCATCGAGCGAAACGACAGACTCAACCGCTGCGCCGCCGCCGTACGATTCCAGCGCGTTTCCTCCAGCGCCTGCAGGATCAGCTTGCGCTCGACGTTCTCCAGAAAATCCTCAAGGTTATCGATCTGCGTCAGGTCGGCAATACCGCCCTCGACCGTGCAATTACCTTCGCTGAGACGCAGATCTGCGGCCTCGATCAACTGGTTTTCACACAGCGTGTGCGCCCGTTCAAGGACGTTTTCCAGCTCCCGCACATTCCCCGGAAAGCGGTAACTCTTCAGCGCCTCAAGCGCCTGCGGGTGCAAACGAGCCGCCGCGCGGCCGCTGCCTGCCGCCAGACGCTGGAGCATGTGCGCCGCCAGCACTTCGATGTCATCGCGCCGTTCGCGCAGGGATGGCACGCGCAGTTCGATCACGTTCAAGCGGTAATACAGGTCCTGGCGAAAACGCCCGGCGGCGACCTCGGCGTCGAGATCCTTGTGGGTGGCGCAAAGAATGCGCACATCGACTATCGCTTCCTGCTGGCCGCCGACGCTGCGCACGGCTTTCTCCTGAATCGCCCGCAGCAATTTCACCTGCATCGACAGCGGCAGGTCCGCCACTTCGTCGAGAAACAGAGTGCCGCCGTGTGCGGCCTGGAACAGCCCAGGTTTGTCCTCCACTGCGCCGGTGAAGCTGCCTTTGCGATGACCGAAAAATTCGCTTTCCATCAGCTCCGACGGAATTGCCCCGCAATTGACCGGCACAAACGGCTTGCTGGCGCGTGGCCCCTGTTCGTGGATCAGCCGCGCGACCAGTTCTTTGCCGCTGCCCGATTCTCCACTGATGTAGACCGGTGCCTGACTGCGCGCCAGTTTGTCGATCTGTTTGCGCAGATTGCGCATCGGTGGTGAGTCACCGAGCAGGCGCCGGTCGATCGAGGTGACGCTGCCTCCGGCTGCCGGCATGCGCAACGCAGTGCTGACCAGTTCGCGCAGGCGCGTCAGATCAACCGGCTTGGTCAGGAAGTCGAAGGCCCCGGCTTTCAAGGCGTTGATCGCCGTTTCCAGACTGCCGTACGCGGTGATCATCGCCACCGGCAGTTGGGGATAACGTTGCTGGATGTGCTGCACCAGGTCCAGCCCCGTGCCGTCGGGCAGGCGCATGTCGGTCAGGCACAGGTCGAAGGTGTTGTTGTGCAACAGCGCCTGGGCTTCGCCGAGGTTGCGTGCACTTAGAGTGTCGAGTTTCATCCGACCCAGGGTGATTTCCAGGAGTTCGCGGATATCCGGCTCGTCATCGACGATAAGGATTTTTTGCCGTGGGCTCGTGTTCAACTTTGTTTCCGTCCGTGAGCAAAGGTGATGCGAAAGCAGCCGCCGCCTTGGCGTGGTTTGAAGTCTAGGCGCGCCTGGTTGCTTTCGCACAGCTCACGGGACAGATAAAGCCCAAGGCCGGTGCCCTGGCTACTGGTGGTGAAGAACGGCTCGAACAGATCGGCCTGCTGATCGGGTGGTACACCGGGGCCGTTGTCCTGCACTTCTAGCACCGCCAGCTGGCTGTCGGGGTCGATGAACAGTGCCAGCCAGACCTCGGCCTGCTCGTGCAGCAGGGCGCTGTGCCGCCAGCCGTTGCGTAACAGATTGTCGAGAATTTGCGTGAGCTGGTCGGGGTCCATCAATGTGATGAAGTCCCCGGAGTTGATCCGCAAATGAATCGACTGGCGCTCAGTCGCCTGTTCGCGGCTCTCGCAGACGAAGCGTTCCAGCCACGGTTTGAGATCCAGGCGTTGCGGAGCGCTCTGCTGGCGGCGCGACAGTTGCAGGACGTTTTCGATGACTCGGTTCATGCGCTGGGAGTGGTCTTGAATGATCTGCGTCAGACGCCGATCCGCGCCATCGAGTTCCTCGGACTCACCCAATAGCTGCGCGGCGTGACTGATGGCGCCCAGCGGGTTACGGATTTCATGGGCGATGCCGGCGGTCAGGCGCCCGAGCGCGGCGAGCTTGAGTTGCTGGGCTTGCTGGGCGACTTGTGCAAGGTCTTCGAGAAACACCAGGGTTTGCTGGTTCGGACTCTGTGCGAGGGCGATGAAGTTCGGTTGCAGTTCCAGGCCGTTGCCGGGAATCTTCAGGCTCTGCGGGCGCAGGGTCGGGTTGCTCAGCCACAGTTGCAGGCGCTCGACCAGTGCCGGCGAGTAGTCATCGATCAAATGCCCCTCAAGGTGCGACTGCGCCAGCAGGCTTTTCGCGCTGTGATTGGCCAGTTGCACCCGGCGCTGGTCATCGAGCACCAGGATGCCGGTGCGCATGCGCTGCAGAATCAGGGCGTTGAGGGCTTCGAGGCCGACCACTTCGCTGGCGCGCTGTTCGGCGAGGTTTTCGCTGACTTCCAGGCGCCTGACCAGACCCTGTACCAGCAGTGAAGCGGCAAAACACAAGGCGCCCAGGGTTCCGGCTTGCAGGTAATTGTTGGCGCTCAGGGGGTGGTTGAAACTCAGCAGGAAACTTGAACCAATGATACCGAGAGCGCTGATGGCGGCTATCAGCAAGCCGATGCGTCGGCGCAGCAGGGTGTTGGCGATCGCCACCGAGACAATCAGCAAGTTACCGATGGCGCTGGCCACGCCGCCCGCCGCGTAGAACAGGCCGCACAGCAAGAGCACATCGACCAGCGCCAGGATGAACAGCTGCGCCGGGCGGCGGGTGTTCTCCAGGAACACCACCAGCAGAATGTTCAGCACCAGATACAACCAGCTGCCGCTGCGCAGCAGTTCGTCGTCGGCCGACGTCAGCAGGCGGTTGTCCATGTTGCTGGAGATCAGCAGCACCAGGGTGATGCCGACGCTTAAACGGTAGAGATGATAGAGGCGCAGCAGGCGCTGCGCCTGTTTACTGTCGGCGTTGGCGGCCTCAGCGATCACTGGTGCCTGGGCCTTGCTCAAGGTGAGCCTGGCTGCAATACCACTGTTGCTGAAGGTTCAGCGCGCGATCGCGCGGCAGGTGCACGCCGCAATGAGCGCAACGCACCATCGGCGCGGCGTCTTGCTCGCGGGGCGATTGGGCAGACGCGGAGGGCGCCTTGAATTTTCGCCACAGCCATACCGCAGCGAAAATCAGGACAATCCAGAACAGTAAACGAAGCATGATGGGCGGCTTTTCGGCTAATGATTCGGCAGTTTAGCCAAGGAGTCGCCAGGCGCACAGACTATTAACGCCCGGCAATGAAAAAGGGAGATCCGCAGATCTCCCTTTTTTGTGTACCCGGTGTGATCAGTCGAAGATGCCGAAAGTCATGTAGCTGAACCACGAGCGGTCGTCGTTGTTGCCGGCGGCTTCGTGAGTTTCTTCGATCACTTCGCCGTTTTCGTCTTTTGGCTTGAGCTCGTTCGGGATTGCGTCTTTTGCATCCTGGAACTGCTTCTGCACGTCCTGGTTGGCGCGGGTTTCTCCCGGCGGCAGCGGCGGACGCGACTCGATCAGGCCCAAAGTCGCCTTGCTCAGGAACGAACGGTTGTCGGCTTCGGCGACCGATGGCACGAACTGACCGTCCTTAAGGCTCGGGTGGTTCGGGTAGTTGAGCTTCAGGGTTTCCAGACTGGTGGCGGCCAGCTCGTCCAGGTGCAGACGCTGGTAAGCCTCGGTCATCACCGCCAGGCCGTCGCCGACCGATGGGGTTTCCTGGAAGTTTTCCACTACATAGCGGCCACGGTTGGCGGCGGCGACGTAGGCCTGACGGGTCAGGTAGTAGTCGGCTACGTGGATTTCGTAGGCCGCCAGCAGGTTGCGCAGGTAGATCATGCGCTGCTTGGCGTCCGGCGCGTAGCGGCTGTTCGGGTAGCGGCTGGTCAGCTGCGCGAACTCGTTGTACGAGTCGCGGGCAGCGCCCGGGTCACGCTTGGTCATGTCCAGCGGCAGGAAGCGCGCCAGCAGGCCGACGTCCTGGTCGAAAGAGGTCAGACCCTTGAGGTAATACGCGTAATCCACGTTCGGATGCTGCGGATGCAAACGAATGAAACGCTCGGCGGCGGACTTTGCAGCTTCCGGCTCGGCGTTCTTGTAGTTGGCGTAGATCAACTCCAGCTGTGCCTGATCGGCGTAGCGACCGAACGGATAACGCGACTCCAGGGCCTTCAGCTTGGCTGTGGCGCTGGTGTAGCTGTTGTTGTCCAGGTCAGTCTGAGCCTGCTGATACAGCTCGGCTTCGCTGAGGTTTTCGTCTACGACTTCCTTCGATGAGCAAGCAGCGGTCAATGCGAGGATGGCGATCAGCAGCAGGTGTTTCACTTGCATGGCGGCTTGCGTCCCTATGACGGCCGCTGTCTTGGGCGGGGCCGTCCTGTTATGATGAGCGCCCCGTTGAAAAGCCTCGGGGCAAAAGACGCCGTATTTAACCACAAGCGCGCAGCCGAAACCAAAGGCTGTGCCGACGCCCAGTCAGAGCATGTCCGATAAAATTGAACTTCGCGCAGAGGTGCCGTCCGATTTGGGCGGCCAACGCCTCGATCAAGTCGCCGCCCAACTCTTCGCTGAGCACTCACGCTCGCGCCTTTCCGCCTGGATCAAAGAAGGTCGCCTGACTGTGGACGGGGCGGTCATCCGCCCGCGCGACATCGTTCATGGCGGTGCCATCCTTGAGCTGACTGCCGAGCAGGAAGCCCAGGGCGAGTGGATCGCCCAGGACATCGAACTCGACATCGTCTATGAAGACGACGACATCCTGGTGATCAACAAGCCTGCGGGCCTGGTGGTGCACCCGGCTGCCGGCCACGCCGATGGCACCTTGCTCAACGCCTTGCTGCACCACGTGCCGGACATCATCAATGTCCCGCGCGCCGGTATCGTGCATCGCCTGGACAAGGACACCACCGGTCTGATGGTGGTGGCCAAGACCATTCAGGCGCAGACCAAGCTCGTTGCCCAGCTGCAAAGCCGCAGCGTCAGCCGGATCTACGAGTGCATCGTGATCGGTGTCGTGACCGCCGGGGGCAAGATCAACGCCCCGATCGGCCGTCACGGCCAGCAGCGCCAGCGCATGGCAGTGATGGAAGGCGGCAAGCCGGCCGTCAGTCACTACCGCGTGCTGGAGCGTTTCCGTTCGCACACGCACGTGCGGGTCAAGCTGGAAACCGGCCGGACTCACCAGATCCGTGTGCACATGTCGCACATCAACTTCCCGTTGGTCGGCGACCCGGCGTACGGCGGGCGTTTCCGTATTCCGCCTGCCGCGAACCCGACCATGGTCGAATCGCTCAAGCACTTCCCGCGTCAGGCATTGCACGCGCGCTTCCTTGAACTGGATCATCCGACCAGCGGTGAGCGCATGAGCTGGGAATCGCCGCTGCCGGAAGATTTCGTCTGGCTGCTGACCCTGCTCAAGCAGGATCGCGAGGCATTCGTCGGATGAACTGGCTGACGCCGGACTGGCCTGCGCCGGCCAGCGTCAGGGCCTGTGTCACCACCCGCGAGGGGGGTGTCAGCGAGGCACCGTTCGACAGCCTCAATCTGGGCGATCACGTCGATGATCGCCCGGAAGCAGTGGCCGAGAATCGTCGGCGTCTGACCGAACACTTCACGATCAAGCCTGCCTGGTTGCAGCAAGTGCACGGAATTGACGTGGCTCATGCTGATCCGGGCGTGGTTGCCACCGCCGACGCCAGTTGGACGGCAACTCCCGGGGTCGCCTGCACGGCGATGACCGCGGATTGCCTGCCGGCATTGTTCTGCAACCGTGCCGGCACTCGCGTCGCGGCGGCCCATGCCGGCTGGCGCGGGTTGGCGGCGGGCGTACTTGAAGCCACCCTCGATTATCTCGACACCGCTGCGGCGGACGTGCTGGTCTGGCTCGGCCCGGCCATCGGCCCGAAAGCCTTCGAAGTCGGCCCGGAAGTACGCGAAGTCTTCGTCAGTCAATTGCCGGAAGCGGCAGCCGCCTTCGTGCCCAGCCACAATGCTGGCAAGTTCATGGCTGACATCTATCTGCTGGCGCGCCTGCGTCTGGCTGAACGCGGTGTTACCGCGGTTTATGGCGGCGGTTTCTGCACCGTGACCGACCCGCGCTTCTTTTCTTACCGCCGTGCGTCGCGCACAGGTCGGTTCGCCTCCTTAATCTGGCTCACCCGCTAGACTGACTGATCTGCATCAACTGTCCGCCGCTTGAATCTCCCAGAATCGACCACATCTACAGTGGTATCTGGCAGGTTTCTTTATTCAGGATGGTTTTTAGGTCCGGCCTGCTCAAAAGGAAGGTGACCCCATGCGTATAGACCGTTTAACCAGCAAACTTCAGTTGGCGTTGTCCGACGCCCAATCCCTGGCTGTCGGCCACGATCATCCGGCCATCGAGCCGGCGCACTTGATGCAAGCCATGCTTGAACAACAGGGTGGTTCGATCAAACCCCTGTTGATGCAAGTCGGCTTCGACGTCAACAGCTTGCGCAAAGAGCTGACCAAAGAGCTCGACCAATTACCGAAAATCCAGAACCCGACCGGCGACGTGAACATGTCGCAGGATCTGGCGCGCCTGCTCAATCAGGCGGATCGTCTGGCCCAGCAGAAGGGCGACCAGTTCATTTCCAGCGAGCTGGTGCTGCTCGCCGCGATGGACGAGAACAGCAAGCTCGGCAAATTGCTGCTCGGCCAAGGCGTGAGCAAGAAAGCCCTGGAAAACGCGATCAACAACCTGCGCGGTGGTGAGGCGGTGAATGACGCCAACCACGAAGAGTCGCGTCAGGCGCTGGACAAATACACCGTCGACCTGACCAAGCGTGCCGAAGAAGGCAAGCTCGATCCGGTGATCGGCCGTGACGACGAAATTCGCCGCACCATTCAGGTTCTGCAGCGCCGCACCAAGAACAACCCGGTGCTGATTGGCGAGCCTGGCGTGGGTAAAACCGCGATTGCCGAAGGTCTGGCCCAGCGCATCATCAACGGCGAAGTGCCGGACGGCCTCAAGGGCAAACGTCTGCTGTCGCTGGACATGGGCGCGCTGATTGCCGGTGCCAAGTATCGCGGTGAGTTCGAAGAGCGCCTGAAAGCCCTGCTCAATGAGCTGTCGAAGCAGGAAGGGCAGATCATTCTGTTCATCGACGAATTGCACACCATGGTCGGCGCCGGTAAGGGCGAAGGCTCGATGGATGCCGGCAACATGCTCAAACCGGCACTGGCGCGCGGTGAGCTGCACTGCGTCGGCGCAACCACGCTCAACGAGTACCGCCAATATATAGAGAAGGATGCGGCGCTTGAGCGGCGTTTCCAGAAAGTGCTGGTGGACGAGCCGAGCGAAGAAGACACCATCGCCATCCTGCGTGGCCTCAAGGAGCGTTATGAGGTTCACCATAAAGTGGCGATCACCGACGGCGCGATTATCGCTGCGGCCAAGCTCAGCCATCGTTACATCACTGACCGGCAACTGCCGGACAAGGCCATCGACCTGATCGACGAGGCCGCCAGCCGTATCCGCATGGAGATCGACTCCAAGCCGGAAGTGCTGGATCGTCTGGAGCGTCGCCTGATTCAGTTGAAGGTGGAGTCCCAGGCACTGAAGAAAGAAAGCGATGAAGCGGCGATGAAACGCCTGGAAAAACTCCAGGAAGAAATCGTCCGCCTCGAGCGTGAATATTCGGATCTGGAAGAAATCTGGAACTCGGAAAAAGCCGAGGTACAGGGTTCGGCGCAGATTCAGCAGAAGATCGAACAGTCGCGTCAGGAGCTGGAAGCCGCCCGCCGCAAAGGCGATCTCAACCGCATGGCCGAATTGCAGTACGGGGTGATCCCGGATCTGGAACGCAGCCTGCAAATGGTCGATCAGCACGGCAAGAGCGAAAACCAGCTGCTGCGCAGCAAGGTGACCGAAGAGGAAATCGCCGAAGTCGTTTCGAAGTGGACCGGTATTCCGGTGTCGAAAATGCTCGAAGGCGAGCGCGACAAGCTGATGAAGATGGAAAGCTTGTTGCATCAGCGTGTGATTGGTCAGGACGAAGCGGTGGTTGCGGTCTCCAACGCGGTACGCCGTTCGCGTGCCGGGCTGGCGGATCCGAATCGTCCAAGCGGCTCGTTCATGTTCCTCGGCCCGACCGGTGTCGGTAAAACCGAGCTGTGCAAGGCGCTGGCCGAATTCCTCTTTGATACTGAAGAGGCGATGGTGCGGATCGATATGTCCGAGTTCATGGAGAAACATTCCGTGGCACGGCTGATCGGCGCACCACCAGGCTATGTTGGCTACGAGGAGGGTGGTTACCTGACCGAAGCGGTGCGTCGCAAGCCTTACTCGGTGATCCTGCTGGATGAGGTCGAGAAGGCGCACCCGGATGTGTTCAACATCCTGCTGCAAGTGCTGGAGGACGGCCGTCTGACCGACAGTCACGGGCGCACGGTGGATTTCCGCAATACCGTGATCGTCATGACGTCGAACCTCGGTTCGTCGCAGATCCAGGAACTGGTCGGTGACCGTGAGGCCCAGCGTGCAGCGGTGATGGACGCGCTGACGTCGCACTTCCGTCCCGAGTTCATCAACCGGGTCGACGAAGTGGTGATTTTCGAGCCGCTGGCGCGGGATCAGATCGCGGGCATTACCGAGATCCAGCTGGGCCGTCTGCGCAGTCGTCTGGCCGAGCGCGAGCTGAAGCTGGAACTGAGTCCGGAAGCCATGGACAAGTTGATTGCCGTGGGTTACGACCCGGTGTATGGCGCACGTCCGCTCAAACGTGCGATCCAGCGCTGGATCG
>Ga0153931_100192_pt1 | contig 20425 bp, 18 predicted proteins | sample TSNJ015MetaG_FD_104730 | JGI IMG/M metagenome (GOLD analysis project Ga0153931, IMG submission 104730) | Attine ant fungus gardens microbial communities from New Jersey, USA - TSNJ015 MetaG | ecosystem: Host-associated > Fungi > Mycelium > Unclassified | place: USA: New Jersey, Wharton State...
AGCTGGCTCATCAACGACCGCGCAGGAACAGTTTGTCCAGATCGTCCAGGCCCAGTCGGTCCAGGTCGGTCGGCCATGGTTGCATTGACCGCTGCGCTCGGTGTTTTCCATGTCGCGCAGCAGGCCGTTCATTTCCGGCAGGGCCAGGCGCCGGTTGGCGCGGATCGCGCCGTGGCAGGCCATGGTGCCGAGCAGTTCGTTCAGGTGTGCCTGAATCCGGTCGCTGGTGCCGTACTCCATCAGGTCCGACAACACGTCACCCACCAGGCGATTGGCCTCGGCCTGTTTGAGCAGGGCCGGAATCTGGCGGATCGCCAATGTTTCCGGGCCCAGGCGCTGAAGTTCGAAGCCCAGTTTCTGGAACCATGCGGCATGTTCTTCGGCGCAGTCGGCTTCACGCTGACTGACCGCCAGCGACTCCGGCACCAGCAGCGGCTGGCCGCTGAGACCTTCGCTGGCCATGGCGATTTTCAGGCGTTCGTACATGATCCGCTCGTGCGCGGCATGCATGTCCACCAGCACCAGCCCCTGAGCGTTCTCGGACAGGATGTAGATACCCTTGAGCTGCGCCAGCGCGTAACCCAGCGGCGGAATATCTTCTTGACCGGCCGGCAGCGCGTTGGCGTTGGCCTCGGGCAGCGGCGCGAAGAACTCGCGGTAAGCAGCTTGCGCCTCGGCGGCTGGCGGCATCGCCGACTGCGGACGTGGCGTGTACTGATACTGGTAAGCGCCGCCAGCGCTGGCGCCCGACGAGGTGCTGAACACCGGTTGCGCCTGCGGCTGCTCCAGCAGCGCGTTGGCCGCCAGACGCATTTCGCCCTGCGGGCCGAATTCACCGGCCTCGATGCCGGTTGGACGGACAACAGCAGTGGTGACCGAACCGGCCAGTTGATCTTCCGGACGCACATCGCCCAATGCGCGGTGCAACGTGCCGTAAAGGAAGTCATGCACCATGCGCCCGTCACGGAAGCGCACTTCGTGCTTGGTCGGGTGCACGTTGACGTCCACCGCTGCTGGATCGACCTCGAAAAACAGCGCGAAGGTCGGATGACGGCCGTTGAACAACACGTCGCGATAAGCCTGACGCACCGCGTGCGCCACCAGTTTGTCGCGCACCGCCCGGCCGTTCACAAAGAAATATTGCAAGTCCGCCTGACTGCGGTTGAAGGTCGGCAACCCGACCCAGCCCCACAGATGCAGACCGTTGCGCTCGATCTCGATCGGCAGCGCCTGCTCAAGGAAGCCCGAACCACAAATCGCCGCCACCCGCCGGGCGCGGGCCGCATCATCGTGGGCCTCGTGCAGACTGAGGATGGTCTTGCCGTTGTGGCGCAGATGGAAGGCCACGTCGAAACGCGCCAGCGCCAGACGCTTGATCACTTCCTGCAGATGATCGAATTCGGTTTTTTCGGTCTTGAGAAACTTGCGCCGCGCCGGCGTGTTGAAGAACAGGTCGCGCACTTCCACCGAAGTGCCGACCGGATGCGCTGCCGGCTGAACGCGAGGCGCCATGTCGCGACCTTCGGTTTCGACCTGCCAGGCCTGATCGGCGTCGCGGGTGCGCGAGGTCAGGGTCAGGCGTGCCACGGAGCTGATCGATGCCAGCGCTTCACCACGGAAGCCCAGGCTCATCACCTGTTCGAGGTCTTCGAGATTGCGAATCTTGCTGGTGGCGTGACGGGCCAGGGCCAGCGGCAGGTCGTCGGCGGAAATGCCACTGCCGTCGTCACGCACCCGCAGCAGCTTGACGCCGCCCTGCTCGACATCGACGTCGATGCGCTTGGCACCAGAGTCGAGACTGTTTTCCAGCAATTCCTTGATCACCGAAGCCGGGCGCTCGACCACCTCACCGGCGGCGATCTGGTTCGCCAGCCGCGGGCTGAGCAGTTCGATGCGTGCGGCGTTCAACACCTGGTTCATTCTTTGGACGCCAGTTCGGTGCCAGGAATGGTCAGGTGCTGACCGACCTTCAGCTCATCGCTGCTGAGATTGTTGGCACTGCGCAGCGTGGCGGGCGACACCTGATAACGCACGGCGATCATCGCCAGCGTCTCACCCGGACTCACGCGGTGATCACGCGGGCCTTGGGCGATCTTGCCGGAGTCACGCAGCCAGGCAATGTAGGTGCCCGGTGGCGGGTTCTGCTGGAAGAACTGCCGCACACCGCTGCTGATCGAACGCGCCAGCGCCTGCTGGTGGCTTGATGCCGAGAGCTTGTTCGCTTCGTTGGCGTTGGAGATGAAGCCGGTTTCGACCAGAATCGACGGGATGTCCGGCGATTTCAGCACCATGAACCCGGCCTGCTCCACGCGTTGTTTGTGCAACGGGGTCACGCGACCAATGTTGGTCAGGACTTTCTGGCCGACGTTGAGGCTGGAAGTCAGCGACGCGGTCATCGACAGGTCGAGCAACACGCCGGCGAGCATGCGGTCCTTGTCGTCGAGGCTGACGTTGCCGGCACCACCGATCAGGTCGGAACGGTTTTCGCTGTCGGCCAGCCAACGGGCGGTTTCCGACGTTGCGCCGCGATCGGACAGCGCAAACACCGAGGCGCCGAAGGCTGCCGCAGACGGCGCGGCGTCGGCGTGGATCGACACGAACAGGTCGGCGCCCTTCTTGCGGGCGATTTCGGTACGGCCGCGCAACGGGATGAAGTAATCGCCGGTCCGGGTCAGCTCGGCACGGAAACCTTTCATGCCGTTGACCTGACGCTGCAGTTCGCGGGCGATCTGCAGTACCACATCTTTCTCACGCTGACCGCGCGAGCCGGACGCACCCGGGTCTTCGCCGCCGTGGCCGGCGTCGATCACCACAATGATGTCGCGTTTGCCGGCCGGGGCCGGTGGCAGTTTGATCGCCGGTTCCGAAGGCGTCACCGGCACTGCCGGCACGGTCGCAACCGAAGGCGTCGGAGCTGGCGGCGGGGCGGCATCGGCGGCGTTGTCGAACAGGTCGACCACCAGACGGTTGCCGTATTGCGCGTTCGGCGCCAGCGAGAAACTTTTCGGGGTGACGGCTTTTTTCAGGTCGATGACCACCCGCAGGTCGGTCGGCGTGCGCTGGGCCGAGCGCATCGCGGTGATCGGCGTGTTGGCGGTCGACACTTTCAACGGCGCACCCAGAGTGGCGCCATTGATGTCGATCACCAGTCGATCCGGTGCGGTCAGGGTGAAGACACTGTGCTGCACCGGGCCGCTCAGGTCGAAGACCAGTCGCGTATTGTCCGGCGCCCGCCACAGGCGCACGCTGTTGACCTTTGTGTCGGCCACAGCGTTGACGGCCACTGCCATCAACATCAGTCCTGCGGCAGCCACCAACGCGCGAAAGCGCATACCTAACCCCATCATTTAATTGGATTCCAATGCCAAAGCGGCACACCAGGACTCACCACGCGCGCCCTGGGACAAAATTTTCAGCGAACGGCCGCTGTCTTGCGGGGTAATGGTAATGGTCAGGTCAGGCTTTGGCAAAAAGCCTGCACCTTTATCGGGCCACTCGATCAGACACAGGGCATCGTCTTCGAAATAATCGCGGATACCGAGAAACTCCAGCTCCTCCGGATCGACCAGACGGTACAGGTCGAAGTGAAAGGCACGGACGTCGCCGATCTCGTAGGGCTCAACCAGAGTGAAGGTCGGACTTTTTACTGCGCCGACATGCCCAAGCCCACGAATGATGCCCCGCGACAGGGTGGTTTTACCCATGCCCAGATTGCCTTCGAGAAAAATCAGGCCATGGCCCTGGGTAACGCGGGCGATCCGTGCGCCAAAGTCGCTCATGGCCTGTTCATCGGCCAGGTACAGGGTTACTTCAGACACGGTGCATGCTCCTCCAACAACTGACGAATGGCTGGAATCAGATCACTGGCCGCCAGCCCACGGCCGAATTTACCTAGTTGCGCGCCGGCATTGGCGTGCAGCCAGACTGCGAGGCAGGCGGCATCGTAGCCGTCCATGCCCTGCGCCAGCAGCGCCCCGGTCAACCCGGCGAGCACATCGCCAAGGCCGGCAGTGGCCATGGCCGGATGGCCCTGATGACACAACGCCAGACGCCCATCGGGATGGGCGATCAGGCTGCCGGCGCCTTTCAGCACGACGACGGCTGAGTATTTTTTGCACAACGCCCGCGCGGCGGCCGGGCGATCTGCCTGCACCTCAGCGGTACTGACGCCCAACAGACGCGCCGCCTCGCCCGGATGCGGAGTGATCACGCAATTCCCGGGCAGGCTGACAAAACCGCTCGCCAGCAGATTCAACGCGTCGGCGTCCCATACCTGCGGAAGCGGCGCATTGGCGGCAGCGGACAACAGCGCCCGGCCCCAACTCGCCTGTCCGAGACCCGGACCAACCACCAGCACCGAGACCTTTTCCAGCAGCCCCATCAACTGATTGGCCGACGATGTGCCGAGCGCCATGACTTCCGGCATCCGCGTCAGCGCGGCCGGGACATGTTCCGGACGGGTCGCCAGCGACACCATGCCGGCGCCGCTGCGCAAGGCCGCTTCGCTACTGAGCAGAATCGCCCCGCCAAAACCCTGATCGCCGCCGATCAACAGCAAATGCCCGAAGCGCCCTTTGTGCGCAGTGGGCGCACGCGGAGCCAGTCGCGGAAGATTAGCCGTCGTGAGACGCAGGACGCTGACAGGAATGTCACGGTAGATGTCGGCAGCGGCTTGCAGATCGTTAAACACCAGCGCTCCGACCTGATCCGCCGCATCACCGGTGAACAGGCCAAGCTTCAAGCCAATAAAGGTCACGGTAAGGTCGGCGTGAACCGCAACGCCAAGGACATGCCCGGTATCGGCAGACAGCCCCGAAGGAATATCCACCGCCACCACCGGCAGGCCACTGGCATTGATCGCCTTGATCGCAGTGGCATACGGCTCGCGCACATCGCCGGCCAGTCCGGTGCCGAGCAAGGCATCGACGATAATGCCGCGCAGCTCGAATTGCGCGGTCCAGCCCTGCACGGCGACGCCATCGCTCAGTGCCTGCGCACAAGCCTGCGCAGCGTCGCCCTGCAAGCGTTGCGGATCACCGACGGCCAGCAACCGCACCGCCCAACCGGCCCGGTGCGCCAGCGCGGCGATCAGAAAACCATCACCGGCGTTGTTGCCATGCCCGGCCAGCACGGTCATTTCGTTCGCCGACGGCCATTGCCGCACCAATGCGCGCCAGGTCGCGTGCGCGGCGCGCTGCATCAATTCGAAGCCCGGGGTGCCCGCAGCGATCAGCCGCGCGTCGAGTGCTCGCACCTGTGCAGCGCCATACAGCGCGTCGGGTAATTCATCTTTCGTGTGCGGCATGCGTCTTCGGGCTCCGATGTCTGGCAGAATTATACGCACCTCAGCTCCGGTTTCTCTCGCCTCATGTCCGCCATCACCACAGATCTTCCCGCCCTCGCCCAATCGATCAAGGATTGGGGCCGCGAACTGGGCTTCCAGCAAGTCGGCATCAGCGGTCTGGACCTGGCCGAGCATGAGCAGCACCTGGAGCGCTGGCTCGCCGCCGGCTACCACGGCGAAATGGATTACATGGGCGCCCACGGCAGCAAACGCTCGCATCCGGAGGAGCTGGTTCCGGGTACGTTGCGCGTGGTTTCGCTGCGCATGGACTACCTGCCCGGCGACACGCAAATGGCGCAAATGCTCGCGCAACCGGAGAAGGCCTACGTTTCGCGTTATGCCTTGGGCCGCGATTACCACAAATTGATCCGTAAACGCGTGCAGCAATTGGCCGACAGGATTCAGGCCGAGATCGGCCCGTTCGGTTTCCGTGCCTTCGTCGACAGCGCCCCGGTGCTGGAAAAAGCCATCGCCGAGCAGGCCGGGCTGGGCTGGATCGGCAAAAACACCCTGGTACTGAACCGCAAGGCCGGCAGCTATTTCTTCCTGAGCGAACTGTTCGTCGATCTGCCGCTGCCGGTGGACGAACCGCACAGCACCGAACATTGCGGGCGCTGCACCGCGTGCCTGGACATCTGCCCGACCAACGCCTTTGTCGGCCCGTATGTGCTGGACGCGCGACGGTGCATCTCGTACCTGACCATCGAACTGAAAAACGCCATTCCCGAAGACCTGCGCCCGTTGATCGGTAACCGCGTGTTCGGCTGCGACGACTGCCAGATCGTCTGCCCATGGAACCGCTTCGCCCGGCCATCCGGGGAAAGCGATTTCAAGCCGCGGCACAACCTGGACAACGCTGAACTGGCCGAGCTGTTCCTGTGGGACGAGGACAAGTTTCTCAGCAGCACCGAAGGCTCGCCGCTGCGCCGCGCCGGTTACGAGCGCTGGCTGCGCAATCTGGCGGTCGGGCTGGGCAACGCGCCGTCGAGCATTCCGGTGCTGGAGGCCTTGAAGGCGCGCCGTGATTACCCGTCCGATCTAGTCCGCGAACACGTCGAGTGGGCGCTGAGACAGCACGCTGAACGCACTACTTAAATGGGGTATTTCAGAACAAAATACCCTCTTTAGACTTTATTTTTTACCCCCATTTAGAAGCGCGGCATCTATTCAACATTCCCGACAGAAGATTTCCACGCGATCGCCAGCGTGACGTCAAGGTGCGTCGTTGTAGACGAACTTGGGCATTTCCCAGTGGAACCGAATCGCCAGCAGCCGCAGCAGAAAGCCGCCGAACAAGGTGATCAGGATCGCCTGCTCGCTCGGCACATTCAGATACAGACAGAGCATGTAGCACCACGCGGCGGCGAACGAGACGCTGGCGTACAGTTCGCGGCGGAAGATCAGCGGGATGTCGTTGCAGAAGATGTCGCGCAGGATGCCGCCGAATACCCCGGTGATCACGCCGCTGACCGAGGCCACCAGCATGCCGTGACCCATTTCCAGAGCGGTCATGCAGCCGATCAGGGTGAACGCCACCAGACCGACCGCATCGAGCACCAGAAACAGTGAGCGCAGGTGACGCATCCAGCGGGCGGTGAACACGGTGAGCATCGCGGCGGCCGAGGTCAGCACCAGGTATTCCGGGTGTTTGACCCATGTCAGCGGATAGTGCCCGAGCAACACGTCACGCACCGAACCGCCACCCAGCGCCGTGACGCAGGCGATCAGCACCACACCAAACCAGTCCATGCCGCGCCGTCCGGCAGACAACGCGCCAGTCATGGCTTCAGCGGTAATGGCGATCAGATAGAGCATCAGCAACATGGCGGCGGTCCTGGCAGGAAGGCGCGCAGTCTAGCCATTTCAGCGCCGCACCAGAAGGGGGCGCGCTCCGGGATGCATTTCTGACTTGAATCTTACGGGACACTGACGCCCTCTTCGCGAGCAAGCCCGCTCCCACAGGGGGAACGCATTCCAAATTGTGGGAGCGGGCTTGCTCGCGAAGACGTCAGGGCAGACACCCCCCAATCAGAACTTGATGAAATGCTTGCGGTAGTGTTGCAGCTCGGCGATCGACTCGCGGATGTCGTCCAGTGCCAAGTGAGTGCTGCCCTTCTTGAAGCTGTCGCGCACGTCCGGTGCCCAGCGTGCGGCCAGCTCTTTGAGCGTCGACACGTCGAGGTTGCGGTAGTGGAAGTAGCTTTCCAGCGCCTTCATGTGGGTATAAAGGAAGCGGCGGTCCTGGCAGATACTGTTGCCGCAGATCGGCGACTTGCCCTTCGGTACCCATTTCTCGAGGAAAGCGATGGTTTCGGCCTCGGCCTCGGCCATGCTGATACGGCTGTCACGCACACGCTGGGTCAGGCCCGAGTTGCCGTGGGTGCGGGTGTTCCACTCGTCCATGCGGGCGAGCACTTCGTCACTGTGGTGAATGGCGATCACCGGGCCTTCGGCCAGGGTGTTCAGGTCACTGTCGGTGACGATGGTGGCCATTTCGATGATGACGTCGTTTTCCGGATCCAGACCGGTCATTTCCAGGTCGATCCAGATCAGGTTCTGCGGGTTTTGCATATTCGGGCTCCTAGGCAATGCTGCGCAGTTTAGCCTAGGCCGATGCCCGGGCGTGCTAAACTCGCGGCCGTTTTACCTAATCGCTGCATTCTTCAGACGGAACACCCATGGCCAAACGCCAACTCAATCGTCGTCAAAACTGGCGCATCGAAAAGATTCAAGGCGAGCGCGCCGCGCGCGCCGCCAAACGCGAGTCCTCGGCGGTCGAAGCCCTCGAGGGCGGCGACCTGGGCCCAGAGCAACACGGCCTGGTGATCGCCCACTTCGGTGTGCAGGTCGAAGTCGAGGCCGTGGACGGCGAACAGGCCGGCCAGGTTTTCCGTTGCCACCTGCGCGCCAACCTGCCGGCACTGGTGACCGGTGATCGGGTGGTCTGGCGCGCCGGCAACCAGGGCATCGGGGTGATCGTCGCGCAACTGCCGCGCAGCACCGAACTCTGCCGCCCGGACAGCCGTGGCCAGCTCAAGCCAGTCGCTGCCAACGTCGACATGATCGTCATCGTCTTCGCACCGCTGCCCGAGCCGCACGCCAACCTGATCGACCGCTACCTGGTCGCCGCCGAACACGCCGGCATCCGCCCGTTGCTGCTGCTGAACAAGTTCGACCTGATCGACGAGCAGAACGCCCCGGCGCTCAACGCGCTGCTGGCGGTGTACCGCACGCTGGGTTATCCGGTGCTGGAAGTCTCGGCCCATCACGGCAACGGCATGGAACAGTTGCAGAAGCAGCTCGACGGGCGCATCAGCGTGTTCGTCGGCCAGTCCGGTGTCGGCAAGTCGTCGCTGGTCAACAGCCTGTTGCCGGAAGTCGAAACCCGTGTCGGCCCGCTGTCGGAGTTGTCCGGTCAGGGCACGCACACCACGACCACCGCGCGCCTGTTCCACTTCCCTGGCGGCGGTGAGCTGATCGACTCCCCGGGTATCCGTGAGTTCGGCCTGGGCCACGTCAGCCGCGCCGACGTCGAAGCCGGTTTCATCGAGTTCAACGACCTGCTCGGCACCTGCCGCTTCCGCGACTGCAAGCACGATCGCGAGCCGGGTTGCGCCCTGCTCAAGGCCCTGGAAGATGGCCGCGTGCAGCAGCAACGGATGAACAGCTACCGCTCGATCATCGCCAGCCTGCCGGAAAACGGCTACTAAACATCTGCACCGGCAGCCCCTCGTCCGAGGGCTGCCGGATGTCGGACCACGCCTGACACATCCCCCGACCGTTTAAACGTCAGACCTTTCTGACAGGCCTGCTCGCGCCTGCCTGCAGGACATTTCTCTTTCCGCGCGCAGACCTTGCGGGCACTTTAGAGATGCCTAAATTGGGTTGTTCCTTCGCACCTTCGCGACCTTCGAGGAACCCCATGCAGACTTACCATTTGTTCATCAGTCATTCGTGGAACTACGCCCACGCCCACGACAATCTGGTGCGCCTGCTCGGCGCCAAACCGGATTTCACTTTCAAGAATTTTTCCGTGCCGCCGCACAACCCGATCATGGGCGCGCAGACCGACAAGCAGCTCGAGGAAGCCATCGAAAACAAGATTCGTCCGTGCTCGGCGGTGCTGATCATGGCCGGGATGTATTCGACCTACAGCAAGTGGATCAACAAGGAAATCGAGATCGCCAAACGCATGGGCAAGGTGATCATCGCGATCAAGCCGTTCGGCGCTGAGCGCATTTCCACGGTGGTACGTGAGGCGGCACACGCCGAGTGCGCGTGGAACACCAACAGCATCATCGGTGCGATCCGTCAGCACACGGCGGTGTAAACATGCGCAAGGGACTGTTTATCGGCATCAACCACTACTCGCACGTTTCGCCCTTGAGCGGTTGCTGCAACGACGCCATGGCCATGGCGTCCGTGCTGAAAACCGACGCCAACGGTGACCCCAACTTCAAGAATGTGGTGCTGACCTCGGCTGAAGACGACCTCGGCCGAGGCAAGCTCGAAGACCAGATTCGCGAGCTGTTCTCCGGCGACTGCAACGTCGCCCTGCTGTACTTCGCCGGGCACGGCGGCTTCGACAGCGACAACGATGAAGGCATGCTCCTGCCGCAGGACTATCGCAGCGCCAAGGACGGCATCCGCATCAGCGACATTCTCAACTGGGCCGCCAAAGCCACGAAAATCAAAAACAAAGTGATCATCCTCGACTGCTGCCAGAGCGGCGCGGCCGGCGAAGTGCGCGCCTTGCGCAGCGAAAGCAGCGTGGTCGGCGAAGGCATGACCATCCTGACCGCCTGCAAAAAGGAAGAGCCGGCCCTGGAAGGTGCGCAACACGGCGTGTTCACCGGTTTACTGTTGCAGGCCCTGCACGGCGGTGCGGCGAACATCCTCGGCAAGATCACACCGGGCAGCCTGTATTCCTTCGTCGACAACGCACTCGACGCCTGGGAGCAGCGCCCGGTGTTCAAGACCAACGTCTCGCAGTTCATCTCCCTGCGCGAAGTCTCGCCGCTGATCCCCAAGGAGATCCTGCGCAAACTGCCGGAATGGTTTGTCGAAGCCGAATCGACGTTCCGCCTCGCCCCCAGCTACGAACCCACCGAAGCAACTTTCGACCCGGAGCACGGCGAGGTCTTCGCCCAACTGCAAAAGTGCAACCGCCACAGCCTGATCGAACCGGTCGACGCCGAACACATGTATTACGCGGCCATTCACTCCACTGGCTGCCGTCTCACGGCGCTCGGCGCCTATTACCGTGAACTCGCCATAAAAGGACACTTCTGATGCCCGTATTCATCAGCTACCGCCACATGGATCGCCCGCAGGCCATGGCGATCAATGCCCAATTGATGCAGGCCAACATCAAGACCTACCTCGATGTGCTCGACCCGGAATCGCAGACCACCGACGACATCACCGGGGTCATCACGCGCAACATCACCGAATGCACGCACCTGCTGGCGGTGGTGTCGGAGAAAACCGCGTTGTCGTGGTGGGTGCCATTCGAAATCGGCGAAGCGACGATCAGCAATCGGCGGATCTGCTCGTTCCGCACCGGGCAGGCGCAACTGCCGGAATACCTGGACAAGTGGCCGAAGCTGAGCACGCCCACGGATGTCGATTTCTTCATCGAGGCCTATCGCAGCGAAGGCACGATCAAACGCTCGATGACGCTCGACTCGGTGACCGGCAATCAATCGACGCGCAGCGCCAACAAGATCAATGCCGAGATGTTCCATGAGGGGCTGAAGAACCGGATTCGCCGCGGGTTCTGAGGTCAATCGACAGCCACAAAAAAGCCGACATCGCTGTCGGCTTTTTTGTCGGTCACTGCTTCGGCGCGGGCGCCGGTGCGGCGGCTGGTGGAGCCGCCGGCGCGGGCGCCGCAGCCCCCGGCACTGCCGGTTTCGGTGCGGCGTCGTCGAACAGGTTCAAGCGTTCGCGCAACTCGTGCGCCGGCACCGGTTGCTGATCCGCCGGCAGCGCGTTCGGACCGACCGGCGCTGCCGGAGCGGCGCCGTTCTGGCCTTCGGCGGCGGGCTTGGCCGGTTCGGCACCTTGCGAGCCTTCGATGGCGGCCTGGGCCTTCTTGGTCAGGACCACGATGTCGATGCGGCGGTTGACAGGGTTGAACGGATCTTCCTTGTCGAACAGCGCCGACGAGGCATAACCCACCACCCGCGCCACTTGCCCGTCCGGATAGCTGCCGGCAACCAGTGCACGCCGCGCGGCGTTGGCACGGTTGGCCGAGAGTTCCCAGTTGCCGAAATCGCCGGTGCCGGTGTACGGCTTGGCGTCGGTATGGCCACTGATGCTGATCTTGTTCGGCACCGCTTTGATGGTGTCGGCCATGGCCAGCAGGATGTCTTCGAAGTAAGGTTTCAGGCGTGCGGAACCTGAGTCGAACATCGGCCGGTTCTCGGCGTCCATGATCTGGATGCGCAAGCCGTTCGGGGTGATCTCGAACAGGATCTGGTCCTTGAACTTCTGCAACTGCGGGTTCTCGTTGACCTTGTTCTGCAGTTCTTGCAGCAACAGTTCCAGGCGCTCTTTCTCGACCTGCTCGGCCATGCCTTCGACCTGCTCGGTGTCGACCGTGACCTTGTCCGGTTGCGGCTGCGACTTCACTTCAGGGTTGAGGGTGTTTTCCGGCGCCAGGGTCGGCGTGCCGCCCAGATCGATGATGTACGGCGTACCGCTTTCGGAGAAGCCGACCGGATCCTTGAAGTAACCGGCGATGGCGATCTTCTGCTCAGGCGTTGCGGTGGACAGCAGCCACAACACCAGGAAGAACGCCATCATCGCCGTGGCGAAGTCGGCGAAGGCGATTTTCCACGCCCCGCCGTGGTGCCCACCGGCTATGCGCTTGACGCGCTTGATGATTATCGGCTGATTATTTTCCATGGCTTAACGACCGCGAACGGCTTGTTCCAGCTCGGCAAAGCTTGGACGGTGCGCCGGGTACAGAACCTTGCGCCCGAACTCCACGGCCAGCGATGGCGGCATGCCGGAAGCCGACGCCACCAGCGAGGCCTTGATGGCTTCGTAGACGTTCAGTTCTTCCTTGGCATCGTGCGCCAGGGAGTGCGCCAACGGCCCGAAGAAACCGTAGGCCGCGAGAATACCGAAGAAGGTACCGACCAGTGCCGCACCCACGTGCAGGCCGATGGATTTCTGATCGCCTTCACCCAGCGAAGCCATGGTCACCACGATACCCAGTACTGCCGCGACGATACCGAAACCGGGCATGGCGTCAGCGATACCGTTCACCGCATGGGACGGGTGCTCGAGGTCTTCCTTGAGGCTGTAGAGTTCCATGTCGAACAGGCCTTCCAGCTCATGCGGCGCCATGTTGCCGGAGGACATGATGCGCAGGTAATCGCAGATGAACGCGGTCATGCGCTCGTCTTTGAGCACGGCCGGGTACTTGGCGAAGATCGGGCTCGCGGCAGCGTCTTCGATGTCGCCTTCGATGGCCATCATGCCTTCGCGGCGGCTCTTGTTGAGGATCTCGTAGATCAGGCCGAGCACTTCCAGATAGAACGTGTGGCTGAAACGCGAACTGAACATGCTCAGGGATTTCTTGAGCACGTGCATCGTCATGTAACCGGGGTTGGCCTGCAGGAATGCACCGAGGGCCGCACCACCGATGATCATCACCTCGAAAGGCTGGATCAGGGCGGCAATTTTGCCGTGGGAGAGCACGTATCCGCCGAGCACGCTCGCGAATACGACGATGATGCCGATAATTTTAGCCATAGGTAGGAAAGTACTTACTGAGTCGGGTTCAAGGTCATATTCGGAAGTTAAAAAATCTCTTCTTCTACTTATCGGCAAAACTGCGCCAGACTATAGCCAGTTCAGGCGAAAAGCCAATTTAGCCCATGCCGGGCGCGTCTACAGTCAGTGAAGATCTCGTCCAGACATGGCTAATGAAACGAACGTCCCACATGTAAAACCGACCACGCTCGAGGGCTGGGTCAAGCTGCTCGATGGCGTGCGCCTGCCCGTGCCGCAAGAGGCTCACGACAAGGTTTGCCGGGCGATCCGCGACAACCGCAGCTCGCTGCGCGATATCGCCGACCTGATGCAGGACAGTCCCGCGCTGGCCTTGAGCATCATCCGTGAGGCCAATCGTCACACCCTCGGCACGATGACCGCACCGGCGGAAAATCTCGAGGTGGCGATCAACCGTCTGGGCCTTGCGCGTACCGAAGAATTGCTCGCGCGTCTTCCCGTCGAACCGCAGATGCAGATCCCCAAGGCGCTGCGCCAACTGCAGATGATCAGCCAGCATGCCACGCAACAGGCCAACGGTTTTTTCGCCAGTCGCCTGGCGCGGCTGTGGCAGGACATTCATTGGGGCAGCCTGTTGTTTCTCTCGCCGTTATGGCCGCTGGCGCTGACGTTTCCAGAATTGCTCGAAGAGTGGGAAGTGCGAGTTATCCACAAGGGCGAATCGGCCCTGGTCGTCGAGAAGCAACTGTTTGGCGTGCGCCTGCTGAAGATCGCCGAGGCGCTGGTCCAGGTCTGGCACTTGCCGATCTGGGTGCAGCAAGGCTATAAACTGCTGCTCAGCGAACAGCGCGAACTGGTGAAAGTCCTGCGCATCGCCCGCGACAGCGAGCATCCGCTGCGCCAGCAGAATCGCCTCGACGACGATCCGACCCTGCGCCGCTGGCTCAACCAGCCGGCCAACACCGTGTTGCTGGCCAACGGACTGGCGCTGTCGGCGCAACAGGCCTGGGACAGTCCGCACAGTGAGCGCTGGCAGTACCTGACCAGCCTTTATCTGCAAATCTCGATGGACGAAGTGCAGCAGCAGTTGCACCAGCAAGCGGCCAACAGTGCGCGCCAGCATGCAATGCCCGATCTGTGGCACCCGGCCGTTTCATTATTATGGCCGTGGGGCACCCATCGGTTGCCGGCCGGGATGCTGCCGGCGGCCGCGCCGAGTGCCGAGGATCTGACTCAATGGCGCCGGCAATGCGCCGAACTGCTGGCCGAGCCAAGCCGCTTCACCAATGCCATGAGCCTGACCGTCGCCGCGCGTGATGCGCTGGTCGCCAGCGGCATGCGCCGGGTGATGATTCTGATGGCCGACCGCACGCAATCGAATCTGCGGGTGCACCAGACCTTCGGTTTGCCGAAGGAAGCCGCCGCGCTGAATTTTGTCGTCAGCCAGAGCAAAGTTCTGCAACGGTTGCTCGCGCAGCAGGCACAGGTGCGGATCAACCCCGAGAACAACGCGCAATTCTCCGCGCTGCTGCCGCAAGGCCTGCGCACGCTGTTCCGCGGCGAACACCTGTTCCTGCGCTCGCTGGTCAATAACGGCCGGGTGATCATGATCGTGGTCGCCGACCAGGGCGGTGGGCCGTTCGCCGACATCAGCGTGCAGGCTTTCGGCAAAACCGCGCAGTGCATCGAAAAAGCCCTGCACAGCTTTAGCAGCCGTGGCCGATGAGGCTGCGCTACAATCCCCCCCTTTGTGCTCTGGAGACCTCACATGTCTGACTTCTCTGGCTTGCCGCTCGTCATCGAACCGAGCGACCTGCTCCCTCGGCTGGATGCCAGCGAACTGATTCTGGTGGACCTGACCAGTGCCGCCCGCTATACCGAGGGCCATCTGCCAGGCGCACGCTTTGTCGATCCGAAGCGCACCCAGCTCGGCCAGCCGCCGGCGCCGGGATTGCTGCCAGCCAAGGCCGATCTGGAAGCCCTGTTCGGTGAACTGGGCCATCGCCAGGACGCGGTCTACGTGGTCTATGACGACGAAGGCGGTGGCTGGGCCGGACGCTTCATCTGGTTGCTCGACGTGATCGGTCACGACAAGTACCACTACCTCGACGGCGGTCTGCCGGCGTGGCTGGAAGCGGGCATGCCGATGTCGATCCAGGTTCCGCCCGCGGTGGGCGGCCCGGTGGCGCTGACCCTGCACGACGAGCCGACGGCCACCCGCGAATACCTGCAAAGCCGTCTCGGCGCCGCCGATCTGGCGATCTGGGATGCGCGCGGACCGTTGGAGTTTTCGGGCGAGAAGGTGCTGGCCGCCAAGGGCGGACACATCCCCGGCGCGGTCAACTTCGAGTGGACCGCCGGCATGGACAAGGCGCGTCAGTTGCGGATTCGCACGGATATGCCGCAGATCCTCGATGACCTCGGGATCACCAAGGACAAAGAAATCATTACCCACTGCCAGACCCATCACCGGTCGGGCTTCACTTATCTGGTGGCCAAATCCCTCGGTTATCCGCGGGTCAAGGGCTACGCCGGTTCCTGGGGCGAATGGGGCAACCACCCTGATACGCCTGTCGAGATTCAAGGTTCTAAGGACAACTAATGAAAGAGCGTCTGTTTATCCTCAGCCAGTACCTGCTGCCTCATCACTTGCTGTCGCGCCTGGCCGGCTGCGTTGCCGAGTGCCGCGTGCGCTGGTTCAAGAATGCCTTCACCCAGTGGTTCGCCAAGCGTTATCAAGTGGACATGTCGCAAGCACTGGTTGAAGACCTGACTGCCTACGAGCACTTCAACGCGTTCTTCACCCGCGCCCTGAAAGACGGCGCGCGGCCACTGGACCAGACTCCGGGCGCAATCCTCAGCCCGGCCGACGGTGCAGTCAGCCAGCTCGGCCCGATCGAGCACGGTCGCGTGTTCCAGGCCAAGGGCCACAGCTTCAGCGTGCTGGAACTGCTCGGCGGTGACGCCGCCAATGCCGCGCCATTCATGGGCGGCGACTTCGCCACCATTTACCTGTCGCCGAAGGACTACCACCGCGTGCACATGCCGCTGGCCGGCACTCTGCGCGAAATGGTCTACATCCCGGGCCGGATCTTCTCGGTCAACCAGACCACTGCCGAAAACGTCCCGGAGCTGTTCGCCCGCAACGAGCGCGTGGCGTGCATCTTCGACACCGAGCGCGGGCCGATGGCCGTGGTACTGGTCGGCGCGATGATCGTCGCTTCGATCGAAACCGTATGGGCCGGTCTGGTCACCCCACCGAAGCGCGAACTGAAAACCTTCCGCTACGACGAAGCTGCCCGTGCGCCGATTCATCTGGAAAAAGGCGCGGAACTGGGGCGTTTCAAACTGGGTTCGACGGCGATCGTGCTGTTCGGCCCCGATCAAGTGAAGTGGGCTGAAGAACTGGTGGCGGGTTCGCCAGTGCAGATGGGCCAGGCCCTGGCCCTGCCGGCTGCCTGAGCCGGCTGATCCGCCCTTTCACACGTCTGTGAAGGGGCGGACACGACCTGGGAGGCGCCGTTACTCTATCTGCCCACGGAAGCCGATCGGCCCTTCGTTGGCGTAGGTATTGGTGCCACTGAGGTTTTTCCCTCCATCGCTGGAAGTGACGCTCAACGCGACCACGTCCTGATTGTCCCGACCACCGATCACCCACTTGCCGCCCGGATGCCATGGGGCATCATTGCCACCCCACTGGTTCTCGACGTTGTATTGATTCTGACCGGTGCGCTGCGCCTTGAAGCCAATCGGGCCTTCGCCGGCGTAAGTCATGGTGCCGGTGAAGCTTTTGCCGCCATCGCTCGACTTGATCTCGATGGCGACGACTTTCTGGTTGTCCCGCCCGCCCAACACCCAGGTTCCACCCGGATGCCACGGTGCCGAACTGCCGCCCCATTGATTTGCCACTGCATATTTAGACATGAACCTCATCTCCTTGAAGTTTCGGGAGACCTGCCCGAGGTTGACGGCAGGCCGTGCAACCGTGCGTTTCCGATCGCACGCCTGAGAGCCTAGTAGGGCTTGTCGAATGGCATCCGGCCAGCAGACCAGCGGTCAAAAAGCCTGCCGCCATCCGGCGAAACGGATCACAGCTGCTAGAGTTCTCGGAGTTGCCTATTTCGCCGCTGGAGCCAGTCACGGCATGAGTGAGTCACGCCCCCAACCCTCCCTGCGCGCCCCGATCCCGACGCAAACGCGCCTGTCGTTCTGCGAAGCCACCCCGCGCGACCTCAAGCGCTGGATCGCCGGCCTACCCAAGGCCAACATCGGCGAAACCGCTCGCCAGTTGTACCAGGGCCTGGGCGAACTCAACCAACTGCTTACCCCCAGCGACAATCGCCTGCACCTCCTGGAGCTGCTGCGCCCCGAGGTGTATTTCGTCTGCCAGCATCTGGAGCGGCACTTCCTGCATCAGGCAATCATGCTCGATGACCGTTCGCGCAAGATCAGCAATCTGTGCCAGGCGCTGCAAAGTCAGCTGGCCATCGGCTACAAGCAGATCGTTTTGCGCATTGCGCCCAAGTACACCAAGGATCGTGCGGCTCTGGTCAGTCAGGCCCTGCAACGGGCAGCGCATGCTCTAAAGGGGCAACTGCTGCGCGCGACGCAGCTGTATAGCCCGCCGCCGGAGCATCTGTGGTTCGAGTTGCATCAGCTGTATCGCTGCGCTTGCGCATTGCAGTTGCATCAGCGCCGGGTGCCTGACGATCTGGCGAGCCTGAGCAGCGAACTGAGCCTGGAACAGACCTATATCGCCGCGTTGCTGCTGGGCAGCGCCCGTTGCAATCAATTGCGTCAGAACCAGATCGCCCGACTGGGCGAAGTGCTGGAACCGTGGAGCGCCCTGCTCAAGCTGCATCCCGGCAGGCCGGACGATGGACTGTTCGCCATCAGCGCCGAACTGGACACCGGTCCGCGTTACCACAGCATGTTTCGCAAAGAACAACAGGGCGCACTGCAGGGCTTTGATCCGCAACCGCTGGTGAACGTGATCGAAGCGCATTTACTGCAGCAAGAGACGTCGACGCCGCTGCCCGTCCCGGCAGGACTAAGCCTCGATACCCTGCAGCATTTGCACGCGAGTTGGGGACATACCGCCGAGCGTAGCTTTCAGCGCACCATCGGTCAGGGCAGCCTGAGCGTGTGCGTCGGCATGAGCGCCCTGCACTTTTATCTGGGCGGCGAGCGCACTTTCAGCGAACTGCTGAAACATCCCGGCGCCCGCGCGGCGAACTTCAGCCGCGCCGTGGTTCAGGGCGAAAAGGACAGCTGGAGCCAGGCCTTCGACGCCGCCCCGCTGAGCGCGGCTGAGGAATTGCTGCCGTACGAGGAAATCCAGTACGAGCACTTGGGCGACGATGAAAGCAACGCCAGCAGCACTCCACACTACCCGACCTACACGTTAGCGGTGATCAACCACAGTCCCGGCGGCTATTGCCTGATGTGGCCGAGTGACGTGCCCGCCGAGTTGCAGGCCGGGGAAATGGTCGGTATTCAGGACAGTTCGAATCAGGGCTGGAGCATTGCGGTGATCCGCTGGATTCGTCAGGTACGCGGCAGCGGGCCGCAAATGGGCATCGAGCTGGTGGCGCCACACGCCGAACCCTGTGGCTTGCAACTGGTGCGTTCGCGAGACGATCACAGCCACTATTTGCGCGGCCTGTTGCTGCCCGAGATCAGCGCCATCGACTTGCCCGCGACCTTGCTCGCCCCGCGCCTGCCGTTTCAGGAAGGCAATAAAGTGCTGATCAACACCCACGGCGAAGAACACCGCGCCGGACTGGATCGACGGGTGGCGAGTACCCACAGTTTCAATCAGTTTGCCTATCGCTCGCTGGAAGCCGCGCAGAATGGCGGGGGCGAGGAGAATTTCGACTCGTTGTGGAAATCGCTTTGAAGCTTTAAAGAAACTGTGGCGAGGGAGCTTGCTCCCGCTGGACTGCGCAGCAGTCCCACTCTCTTGAGTTAAAGAGCGGGGCCGCTTCGCGCCCCAGCGGGAGTAAGCTCCCTCGCCACAGGGGGCCGTTTCAGGCTCAGAGCTGCCCGTCGCGATCGCGGAAGCCCAGCAGATACAGCACGCCATCCAGCCCAAGGGTGGAAATCGCCTGCTTGGCCGACTGCTTGACCAGCGGCTTGGCGCGGAACGCTACACCCAGGCCGGCAATCGCCAGCATTGGCAGGTCATTCGCGCCATCGCCGACAGCGATGGTCTGCTCCAGACACAAGCCTTCCTTGTGCGCCAGTTCCTTCAGCAGATCTGCTTTACGCTGCGCATCGACAATCGGCTCGATGGCCACGCCGGTGCACTTGCCATCGACCACTTCCAGTTCGTTGGCGAACACGTAGTCGATGCCGAGTTTGGCCTGCAACTGCTTGGCGAAGTAAGTGAAGCCGCCGGACAGGATCGCGGTCTTGTAGCCCAGGCGCTTGAGTTCGGCGAATAGGGTTTCCGCGCCTTCGGTCAGGCGCAGCGAAGCACCGATCGAGTCCAGCACGCTGACATCCAGGCCCTTGAGCAGCGCCAGGCGCTCCTTGAAGCTGGCGCGGAAATCCAGTTCGCCGGCCATCGCGCGCTCGGTGATGGCCGAGACTTGCTCACCCACACCGGCGGCCTTGGCCAGTTCGTCGATGACTTCGGCTTCGATCAGGGTCGAGTCCATGTCGAACACCGCCAGACGCCGGTTGCGACGGAACAGCGAATCTTCCTGGAAGGCGATGTCGACATTCAGTTCCTGAGCAACGCTGAGAAATTCGGCACGCAGGGCCTGCGGATCAGCCGCTTCGCCACGCACGGAGAACTCGATGCAACCCTTGCCCTTGTCGGCTGGCGTATCCAGTGGCATGCGACCCGACAAACGGTCGATATGATCGATATTCAGACCATATTTGGCAGTGATCGAACTGACAGCCTGCAACTGACCGGCGGTCACTTTGCGGGTCAACAGGGTGACGATGTGGCGTTTTTTGCCTTGATTGCCCACCCACTGCTGGTAATCCTCTTCGGACACCGGGGTGAAGCGCACCTGCTGCTCAAGCTCGTAGCCCTTGAACAGAATGTCCTTGAGCACGGCTTTGCCTTGCTCGGAGTCGGGAATTTCAACCAGGATGCCGAACGACAGGGTGTCGTGGATCACCGCCTGACCGATGTCGAGAATGTTCACACCACCCTGGGCCAGAACGCCGGTAATGGCCGCAGTCAGACCCGGACGGTCGACTCCCGTGATGTTAATCAGGACGATTTCGCGCAACGCGCACCCCCGCAACTGGAAAAAAACCGCATTCTACCCACTTTCAGTGACCATCGGGCACCGCGAGCGCTTTGCAGTCTAGGGC
>Ga0153931_100193_pt1 | contig 20400 bp, 23 predicted proteins | sample TSNJ015MetaG_FD_104730 | JGI IMG/M metagenome (GOLD analysis project Ga0153931, IMG submission 104730) | Attine ant fungus gardens microbial communities from New Jersey, USA - TSNJ015 MetaG | ecosystem: Host-associated > Fungi > Mycelium > Unclassified | place: USA: New Jersey, Wharton State...
CAGGCGGGGAAACAACCGGGACCCGTCCCCGCCACCGGGGCCGATCGGTGAAAGGTGGCGATTTTCCGGGCCGGGTTTCAGCCCGCCTAATGGCAGGGGTGGTCACTCATGAAAAAGGTCTCACGCAAGGTTTGATGATGTTCAGTAGACGTTGCTGCAAGGTTGCGATTTCAGGCAGCCCCGAGCAAACCCCAGCGCAGGCACCAGGAGTTCAGCTTATTTACAACGGTCATGCGTCACCTGTTTGTTTTTATCTGTGACGAAATCGAACCCGACACGCTTGTGGCGCGGCGGAGTGAACAAGGCGGATGGCCTTGAGGTTTGCGCGATTACGCAGAGGGTCACAGTTAAAACGCGGCGCATTGTACACCGCTAACCCCCTGCTGCCAGACCCCGCTGGATCAGCGTGGCGCTTGCCGGGATTGCGTGGGTCCGCCTCGAGACACTCGGGCGGCTGCAAAAATTGAGTCAGGCCTTTGCAGGCCATCGACGGGGACGAGCGAAAAACCGCCCCACGGAGAGAAGTGAAGATCAATCACGGCGTTCATTGCGCCTCCTTCTTGTTATGCACCTGCACGACAGGCATGAGGCGCATCTCACCCTGCAAACGATGCTGAAACAAGCGCGCCAGAGCCTTGCGCGATGCCTTTGTGGCCGGGCTTCGGCAGGTTTTCCTTACAGCGTCGGCAAGGGGGTAAATCCACTGGGCTTTACCGGAGTTTTCGTAAACTTTTCTTTACGATGCGTAACGCAGATTTTCCATTTCGGAAAATTCTGTAGGACGTCTGCAAATTGACGGTAGCAAGCTTGCTAATGAAAGTTGCCGTTTAGTTTTTTGTTTTCAAATAAGAAAACCGTCGTTTAAAAACAGAATAAAAAGTTTATTTAAATTTTAAATAAATAATTTTTTGCATTACAAAACACCCTGAACTAGGTTCTTCACGTCTTGCCGGCCAACTCGACCGGCCAGTCACAACCGTGAAAGTCATCTAGGAGATCGACCATGCAAGCACTGGAAAAAGACTTGGATACCGAACTGCAACTGGACGAATGGTTTGAAGCACCGACCCATGAGGCGGCCGTGGAAATGATGCAAGCCGACGCGGTGGTTCCGTTCGGCACGGCGATGTGGCCTCTGTAAGACATCCCGGGCAGGCACGATCCGGCCGGTCGTGCCTGCCGCTTTTTTCACGGTCAGTCAGGGAGGACTCATGGATAAGCCCCGCGCGATCTCGCATTTCCTTTACTACCTCGAACATCACCCTGCCCTTGCCGGTCTCGACTCGGCGAAGGTATTGCTCGGCCACACCGCCGATTACGAAGCCCTGACCGGCGCCATCGCCGAACAGGCCGGCGACCACCCGAAATTCAACTTCAGCGCGCGCCGCCTGGATCTGGAATCCACCGCCACGCTGACTGTAGCTATCGCCGACAGCGATCTGTACATTTTCTTCTACGACTCTTCCACCCTGCCCAACCCGCGCCCCGACGGCCCGGAGTTCGTGCGCGCCCTGCAAGGCGTGATGGCGGAAAACTGGAAGAAGTCGCTGCTGTTCAAGGATTACGGCGACTATTTCTACGACACCTTCAGTGTCACCCCGCAGCGTATCGCCGGGCTCAACAGCCACTTGATCCAGCGCATGTCCCAGGCCACCACGCTGAGCTTCACCGATGAGCATGGCTCGCGGTTCGAAACGCCGTTGAGCAGCATCAAGAAGTGGACCGACATCAACGGCGTCGGCAACTTCGACCTGGCCCCCGGCGAAATCGCCACCCACAGCGAAGCCATCAATGGTCATGTGAAATTCAAGGGCACGTTCCTCAGCACCATCCCGTTTGCGCGCAAGTACGGCGTGCTGGAGTCGCCGCTGGAACTGTGGATCGAGAACTCGACCATCAGCCGCATCGCCACCGATGTGCCGGGGTTGGAACACGACTTCAACAAGTACCTGGACGCCAACCCGTCGAATCGGCGCATCGAGGAGTTGGGCATCGGTACCAATGAAGGGGTGAAAGATCTGTATGCGCGCAATGCCGGTTTCGAGGAACGCCATTGCGGCCTGCACCTGGGCCTCGGCGGTGGGGCCAAGGGCAGTCATCACCTGGACCTGATCTTCTCGGGCGGGGTGTTGGCGCTGGATGACAAGCCGGTGTTTGACGGACGGTTTGTGTTCTAGCCTGATTTTTCTTTATTGAAGCCACTGGCCTCTTCGCGAGCAAGCCCGCTCCCACAGTAGGATTTGTGTACGACGCAGATCCACTGTGGGAGCGGGCTTGCCCGCGAAGAGGCCCGCTCAGACGCTACATACCTTCCGCCAGACGAAAAAAAACGCCAACCCTGCGGTTGGCGTTTTTGCTTTAGCTCGAAGCTTGCCGCTCAAAGCTCACAGCTGCCTTATTCCGGCTTCTTGCGACCGAAACCCGGACGCTGACCGGAACCGGCCGGAGCACCACGACGCTTGCCCGACGGCTTGTCGCCGTCGACCAGCTTGATCCCCGGACGCTTCGGCGCAGGCTTGGCCGGACGCTTGTTGGTGGTGTCGGCAGGACGATCAGCGACCGGCGTACCACGGCCGGCCGGCGCACGACCTTCGCCACGCTCGGTGCGACCGTTAGCCGGACGCGGTGCGCGCTCGCCATCACGGGCCACTGGCTTGCGCCCCGGACGCTCGCCTTCGATCTGCGGCTCGCGGCTCGGACGCGGACCGGTCGGCGCGCCAGCGGCTGGGCGCAGGGTACGCACGCGCTCGGTCTTGGCCATCGGCCGCGACGATTTGCGCTGCATACGCTCCAGCTTGTCCTTGCTCTTGGCGTTGAGTTGCGGCATCGCCACCGGAGTCAGACCGACTTCAGCGCTGAGCACATCGACTTCGTACTGGCTCATTTCGCGCCAGCGGCCCATCGGCAGGTCGGAGTTGAGGAACACCGGACCGAAACGCACGCGCTTCAGGCGGCTGACCACCAGGCCCTGGGATTCCCACAGACGACGAACCTCACGGTTACGGCCTTCCATCACCACGCAGTGATACCAGTGGTTGAAGCCTTCGCCGCCCGGTGCCTGTTGAATATCGGTAAACCGCGCCGGGCCGTCTTCCAGCACCACGCCCGCCTTCAGGCGCTCGATCATTTCGTCGTCGACTTCACCGCGTACGCGCACGGCGTACTCACGGTCCATCTCGTAGGACGGGTGCATTAGACGGTTGGCCAGCTCACCATCGGTGGTGAACATCAGCAGACCGGTGGTGTTGATGTCGAGACGACCGATGTTGATCCAGCGGCCTTCTTTCGGACGCGGCAGCTTGTCGAACACGGTCGGACGGCCTTCCGGGTCGTCACGGGTGCAGATCTCGCCATCGGGCTTGTTGTACATGATCACGCGGCGGACCGACTCGGCAGCCTCTTCGCGCTTGATCACCTTGCCATCGATGGTGATCGCGTCGTGCATGTCGACGCGCAGGCCGAGGGTGGCGTCTTTGCCATTGACCTTGATCCGGCCCTGGCTGATCCAGGCTTCGACGTCACGGCGCGAGCCGACGCCGATACGGGCGAGGACTTTCTGCAGTTTTTCGCCTGCTGGGCCGATTTCCTGGTCGTCTTGCTGATTGATGTCACTCATCTGGGCACCTCCCGGTGTGGTCTGTTCAGGCGGCGCCTGAAGCATTGAAATCTGGTTTTCGGGCGAAGGGATCGCCGAAGGGTCGCGAATCATACGCGGATGCGCGCCATCGCGCATCAGAGACTAGCTGATGGTTTGCTACTTATTTCTTTTTCCGCCGACCGGCGCCACCAAGTTTGATCAGGCGCAGCGCGGCTTCGGCCAGCACCGTGCGCTTGTCGTCCTTGTCGAGTTTCTTCCAGGCGCGGATTTCGCGCTTGCTGCGGCCACAGCCGAGGCAGATGTCGTCGGTGAATTTGCAGAGGCTGATGCAGGGGTCTTTGGTGGAACTCATCGAATACTCCAGAACGACACTTGACCCTGTGGGAGCGGGCTTGCTCGCGAATGCAGTGTGTCAGGCAATACATGAATGTCTGACACACCGCATTCGCGAGCAAGCCCGCTCCCACAGGGGTTGACCAGTGATCCTGAAAACCGGGTCAGTCCTCGAACTCGCGGCGTTCGGCCTCGATGGCTTCCGCCAGCGCGCGGGCCTCGGCTTCTTCTTCGCTCAGTTCAGGCTCTGGCGCCGGTTGTTGGAGGGCGGCGACGGCGGCCAGGAGCTTTTCCCGGGCTTCGGCAACGCCAAGAATGTCCTCTTGCGGTTCGGCTTCAGGCTCGGTCTCAAGTTCAACTTCAATCGCCGGCTCGGCGGTCTCGGTTTCAGGCTCAGGCGGCTGCGCTTCGCCATCCGCGGCATCCCGCAACAGATCGTCGAAGTCGGTTTTGATCCCCTCCTCCATGCTGTCCAGTTCCAGCAACAGCGAGTGGAAACTGGTTTCTTCCTTCGGCTCTTCCGGCTCGGCGCTGGCATCGGCCAGTTCCTGCAGGCCCTGCGGCACCGGTGCGTCGTCGAATTCGAGCACCGGATCGGTTTCCATCTCGCGCAGTTCGGCGAGCGGTGGCAGGTCTTCGAGGTTTTTCAGGTTGAAGTGATCGAGAAACGCCTTGGTGGTGGCGAACATCGCCGGTTTGCCCGGCACGTCGCGGTACCCGACGATGCGGATCCACTCGCGCTCGATCAGCGTCTTGACGATGTTGCTGTTGACCGCCACACCCCGCACGTCTTCGATCTCGCCCCGGGTGATCGGCTGGCGATAGGCGATCAGCGCCATGGTTTCCAGCAGCGCACGGGAGTAGCGCTGCGGGCGCTCTTCCCACAGACGGCCGACCCACGGTGAAAACTTCTCGCGGATCTGCAAGCGGTAGCCGGAGGCGACTTCCTTGAGCTCGAACGCGCGGCCCTCGCAGGACTTGGCCAGCAGGCTCAGGGCTTTCTTGAAGACCGGCGGTTCAGGGCGCTCGCCTTCTTCGAACAGTTCGAAAAGGCGTTCAAGCGATTGCGGCTTTCCCGAGGCCAACAGAAAGGCTTCAAGCAGGGGCGCCAGCTCGCGGGGTTCAGTCAGGTTCATGTTTCGACTCGTTATTCGGCTCGGGCTCGCACGTGGATCGCGGCGAACGGCTCATTCTGCACCAGCTCGACCAAGGATTCCTTGACCAGTTCAAGGATCGCCATAAAGGTCACCACCACACCGAGGCGACCTTCCTCGGCAGTGAACAGCTCGACGAACGGCACAAAACCACCGCCCTTGAGCCGTTCCAGCACATCGCTCATGCGCTCGCGGGTCGACAGCGCCTCGCGGCTGACCTGATGGCTCTCGAACATGTCGCCCCGGCGCAGCACCTCGGCCATGGACATCAAAATCTCTTGCAGCGCGACATCCGGCAACAGCTTGCGCGCCCGGGCCTCCGGGGCGTCAAGCTTGGGCACCACCACATCGCGGCCGACCCGGCTCAGGCCGTCGATACCTTCGGCGGCAGCCTTGAAGCGCTCGTATTCCTGCAAGCGCCGGATCAGCTCGGCGCGCGGGTCGTCCTCTTCTTCTTCGACGGTTTCGGCGCGCGGCAGGAGCATCCGCGACTTGATCTCGGCCAGCATTGCGGCCATTACCAGGTATTCGGCGGCCAGCTCCAGGCGCACCGACTGCATCAGTTCGACATAGCCCATGTACTGGCGGGTGATTTCCGCCACCGGAATGTCGAGGATGTTGATGTTCTGTTTGCGGATCAGGTACAGCAGCAGGTCGAGCGGGCCTTCGAAGGCTTCGAGAAAGACTTCCAGCGCATCCGGCGGGATGTACAGGTCCAGCGGCATTTCCATGACCGCCTGGCCATAGACCATGGCAAACGGCAGTTCCTGCTGGGCGCCGGCCTGGGGATCGACAACGGTTTCCACTGCGGACATTCAGGCCTCGACCATGAACGGCGCGGGGTCGCCGCAACCGACGCGGATCACTTCCGGGTCGTCGCCGGTCAGGTCAATCACGGTGGACGCCTTGATCCCGCCGAAACCGCCGTCGATGATCAGGTCGACCTGATGTTCAAGCAATTGGCGCATTTCGTACGGATCGCTCAGCGGGTCTTCATCGCCGGGCATGATCAGGGTCACGCTCATCAGCGGCTCGCCGAGTTCGGCCAGCAATGCCAGAGCAATCGGATGACTCGGCACCCGCAGACCGATGGTGCGTTTTTTCGGGTGCAGCAGCAGCCGTGGCACTTCGCGGGTGGCGTTGAGAATAAAGGTGTAAGGCCCCGGCAGATGCGCCTTGAGAATGCGGAAGGTGCCGGTGTCGATCTTGGCGTAGTTACCCAGTTGCGACAGGTCGCTACAGATCAGCGCGAAGTTGTGCTTCTCGTCGAGCTGACGCAGACGTCGCACACGCTCGATGGCCGTCTTGTCGCCGATCTGGCAACCGATGGCGTAGGAAGAGTCCGTGGGATAAATCACCACCCCGCCCTTGCGGATGATCTCGACCGCCTGTTTGATCAGGCGCGCTTGCGGGTTTTCCGGATGGATCTGGAAAAATTGACTCACATTCTCTACCTGTTCAGACGGCGGCAATATCTGTGTCATGTTTGAACCGACACCACAGGGGTGGAAGGTCCTCGGGAACCGGCCGGTACTGGCCAATCTCGGACCAGCCTCCAGGGCCATGGAAATCACTGCCGGCGCTGACCAGCAGACCGAACTCGCGGGCAAGGATTGCCAGGCTGCCGACCTGTTCCGCGGGCTGATGGCCATTGACCACTTCGATTGCATGCCCGCCCGCTTGAATATAGTCGGCAATCAGCTTTCGGCGCTTGCTGCGGGTGAAATCGTAGTGCCACGGATGCGCCAGACTGACCCACGCTCCGGCGGCGCGCAGGGTGCCGACAGTGTCTTCCAGGGTCGGCCAGTGCTGTTTGACGTCACCCAGCTTGCCGGCGCCGAGCCATTTGCGGAATGCTTCGGCACGATCCTTTACAAAACCTTCACGCACCATCCAGTCAGCGAAATGCGGGCGGGCTGGCGCATTGCCGCTGTCGCCCAGCTCCTGCTGAATCTGCCGGGCGCCTTCGAGGGCACCGGGCATACCTTTGAGGCCAAGCTTGCGGCTTATCTCTTCCGACCGCAGCCAGCGGCCATCGTGCAATCGGGCGATGGCCTCGACCAGTGGCGCGGCGTTGACGTCGAAACCGTAGCCCAGCACATGGATGGTCGCGCCGCCCCACGTACAGGACAGTTCGACACCATTCACCAGTTGCATGCCCAGTTCTTCGGCGGCGCTGCGCGCTTCGGCGAGGCCTTCAAGGGTGTCGTGATCGGTCAACGCCAGGACTCGCACGCCGTTTTCGAACGCACGCGCAACCAGAACCGCAGGCGCCAGGGCGCCATCGGAGGCCGTGCTGTGGCAGTGCAAATCAACATTCACGGGGAGTTGTAACCTCAAATCAGCTGGCGCTATCGCGCGCCCATATGTTTGTTATTATGCCGCCACATCCAGCTTCTGGCTCTCACTGTGAAACAATTCATCGATTTCATCCCGCTTCTGCTGTTTTTCATCGTTTACAAACTTGATCCGCGGGTCGTCGACGTTGCCGGCCATGAAGTGACTGTAGGCGGTATTTACAGCGCCACCGCGATGCTGATCATCAGCTCCCTGGTGGTCTACGGCGCGCTTTTCATCAAACAGCGCAAGCTGGAAAAGAGCCAGTGGCTGACCCTGATCGCCTGTCTGGTTTTCGGCAGTCTGACCCTGGCCTTCCACAGCGAGACCTTCCTCAAATGGAAGGCTCCGGTGGTCAACTGGCTGTTCGCCCTGGCCTTCATCGGCAGCCACTTCATCGGTGACCGCCTGCTGATCAAACGCATCATGGGCCACGCGCTGACCCTGCCGGATCCGGTCTGGACCCGCCTGAACATCGCCTGGATCGCTTTCTTCCTGTTCTGCGGGGCTGCCAACCTGTTCGTGGCATTCACCTTCCAGAGCATCTGGGTCGACTTCAAGGTGTTCGGCAGCCTGGGCATGACCTTGCTGTTCCTGGTCGGTCAGGGCATCTACCTGTCCCGCCACCTGCACGACGCCGATACCACAACGCCAAAAACCGAGGACTGACATGCTCTACGCAATCATTGCCACCGACGTCGCCAACTCGCTCGAAGCGCGCCTCGCCGCACGCCCGGCCCACCTCGAACGTCTGCAAGTGCTCAAGGGCGAAGGCCGCATCGTGCTGGCCGGCCCGCACCCGGCAGTCGACAGCAATGATCCGGGCGCTGCGGGTTTCACCGGCAGCCTGATCGTCGCCGAGTTCGACTCCCTGGGCGCCGCCCAAGCCTGGGCCGACGCCGACCCGTACATCGCCGCCGGTGTGTACGCCAATGTGATCGTCAAGCCGTTCAAGCAAGTCCTCCCGTAAAAAGAGGCAACCCTGTGGCGAGGGAGCTTGCTCCCGCTGGGGTGCGAAGCGGCCCCGCTCTTTAGCTCAAAAGCATGGGACTGCTACGCAGTCCAGCGGGAGCAAGCTCCCTCGCCACAATGACTCCCTAAGCTCAAATTTTTCAACTCACCACTCTCGACATTGCCTCTGGCACTGAACCTTCTCGGTTCTCCCCGCTCTCAATCGCTCATTATTCTCGTTTGCCTGCCGACAACCTGCCCAATATCCATTTGCAAGCAGGAATCGCGATGCGCAAGGGTCCGTTGTGTCTGATGTGGGTCACGTTGTCGATCATGGCGCCCGCCCATGGTGAGGAAACCACTGAAAGCGGCAATTCCACGCCGCTGTCATTGAGTGCCGGCAGCCAGATCACCGAGTTGCAGCAGCGCCTCAAGGCCAGTGAGCAGCAGCGAGAAGAACTGAACAAACAACTGCAAAATGCCGACAACGCACGCGAAAGCGCTCAGCTTGCCCGGTTGCGCCAGGAGAATCAGCGTCTCAAGCTGCAACTCAAGGAAGCCCAGGCCAGTCCGTTGCCGCGTCTGTTGACCGAACAGCAGCAATGGTTCGTCACAGGCGCCGGGGTAGCGCTATTGGCGCTGCTGTGCGGTATCTTTGCCAGTGGAGCAAGCCGAAAACGTCGGCAATGGCTAAATTGAGTGAGTCATGAGCGAGCTGTTACTGATTGATGATGACCAGGAGTTGTGCGAACTCCTGAGTAGCTGGCTGAGCCAGGAAGGCTTCCAGGTGCGTGCCTGCCACGACGGCCAGAGTGCGCGCAAGGCGCTGGCCGAGATGGCGCCCGCAGCCGTGGTGCTGGACGTGATGCTGCCCGACGGTAGCGGCCTGGAGCTGCTCAAGCAACTGCGCAGCGAACACGCCGATCTGCCGGTGCTGATGCTTTCGGCCCGGGGCGAACCGCTGGATCGCATTCTCGGTCTGGAGTTGGGCGCCGATGATTATCTGGCCAAACCCTGCGATCCGCGCGAGCTCACCGCGCGCCTGCGCGCCGTGCTGCGCCGCAGTCACCCGGCCGCCGTGTCGACCCAACTCGAGCTTGGCGACCTGAGCTTCAGCCCGGTGCGCGGCGTGGTCAGCATCGACGAGAAAGAACTGACCCTCACCGTTTCCGAAAGCCGCTTGCTCGAAGCCCTGCTCAAGCAGCCCGGCGAGCCACTGGACAAGCAGGAACTGGCGCAACTGGCCCTCGGCCGCAAGCTGACCCTGTACGACCGCAGCCTCGACATGCACGTCAGCAACCTGCGCAAGAAGATCGGCCCGCACCCCGACGGCCGCCCACGCATCGTCGCCCTGCGCAGCCGCGGCTACTACTACAGCCTGTAAATACCCATCTGTGGCGAGGGAGCTTGCTCCCTCACCACAGAGGTTTGTCAGGCTGATGACGAAGCGTCTTTACCCAAGCTTTACCCAGCGCTGACCGCCGCTGACCTTGATCTCCGTAATCTGTACTCATCCGGAACGTACCGGGAACGAGACAAGGAGATACACCATGCGCAAGACTCTTATCGCTCTGATGTTCGCTGCCGCTCTGCCAACCGTCGCCATGGCTGTGCCACAGGATGGCGGCCCGATGGGTGGCCCGATGGACGGACGCCACGGCGGTCAGATGCACGGCATGCACGGCAAAGGCCCGTACAGCCAACTCGACCTGTCCCGCGAACAGCGCGAACAGATCCGCAAGATCATGGGCGAGCAGATGCACGAGCGTCGCCAGGTCGTCGAGAAGTACCTGGAAAAACTCTCCCCGGCCGACCAGAAAGCCATGAAGGACGAGATGGCGGCCAACCACAAGAAAGCCCAGGACGACGTACGCAATCTGCTGAAACCGGATCAACAGAAGAAATTCGACGAGATCCAGAAGAAACAGGCTGAACGCCGCGCCGAATGGGCCGAGTTCAAAGCGTGGAAAGCGCAACAGCCGCAAAAGGCGCAATAATGCGATAACCCGGACCCGACGGCTAACCGCCGTCGGGTCTGTTGCCACTCAATCCAAATGTGGGAGCGGGCTTGCTCGCGAATGCGGTGTATCAGACAAGGCAATGTTGACTGACACACCGCATTCGCGAGCAAGCCCGCTCCCACATTGTTGAGTTTTTTGTTTGATTGAGGATTTTCTGTGCGTTCATTGTTCTGGCGTATTCTCGCGAGTTTCTGGCTGGCCATCGCTCTGGTGGCGGGGCTTTCGATTCTGCTCGGGCACATGCTCAATCAGGACGCGTGGATACTCAGCCGCCATCCGGGTCTCAACACCTTGGCCGCCGAATGGACGCAAACCTACGAAGCACAGGGCGAAGACGCCGCGCAGGACATCCTCGAACAGCGCAAACGCCAATATCACATCGACGTCCAGGTACTCAACGAAAGCGGCGACCCGGTAGTACGCGGCACCTTCCCGCGTCGCGCCGCGGCATTTGAGGCCCGGCAGAACAACGACGACCGACGCCTGCCATGGCGTCGTCTCACCGACGAGTTCACCAGCGAAAAAACCGGCGACACCTACCTGTTCATCTTCCGCATCCCGCACCCGGAACTCGACGCCTGGCACCGCGAAAGCCTGCTCTGGCCACTCAGTGCACTGGGCATCGCGCTGGTGGTGCTGACCCTGTTCAGCCTGCTGGTGACCTTCTCTATCACCCGCCCGCTCAGCCGTTTGCGCGGTGCGGTGCATGATCTGGGGCAGACCACCTATCAGCAGAACAGTCTGGCGAAACTGGCCAATCGTCGCGATGAATTTGGCGTGCTGGCCACCGACTTCAACCGCATGGGCGCGCGCCTGCAAAGCCTGATCAGCAGTCAGCGCCAGTTGCTGCGCGACGTATCCCACGAATTGCGCTCACCTTTAGCGCGGCTGCGCATTGCGCTGGCTCTGGCAGAGCGGGCCAACCCGGAAGAACGGGAAAAACTATGGCCACGCCTGACCCGCGAATGTGATCGCCTGGAAGCGCTGATCAGTGAAATTCTGGTGCTGGCACGGGTCGATGCCGACAATGCCAGTGCTGAAGAAGTGGATCTGAATGCACTGCTGGGCACTCTGCAAAAGGATGCGCAGCTTGGCTCGCCAGAGCAGACGGTGCGCCTGGAGGCCGAGCCGCAGCTGAACCTCAAAGGCTGGCCGACCATGATCGAGCGCGCCGTCGACAACTTGCTGCGCAACGCCCAACGCTTCAACCCGGTGGGTCAGGCAATCCAAATGCAAGCCACGCGTCAGGGCGAACGAATTGTGGTGAGTGTGCGCGACCACGGGCCGGGTGTGCAGGCCGAGCATCTGAGCCAGTTGGGTGAACCCTTTTACCGGGCGCCGGGGCAGACCGCGGCCGGGCATGGCCTGGGCCTGGCGATAGCCAAGCGCGCGGCGGAGCGGCATGGCGGGAGCCTGACGCTGGCCAATCATCCAGACGGCGGGTTTGTCGCCAGTCTTGAACTGCCGTTGGTGCCGGGCGCCGTCGTGCAGCCGTAAAAACAAATGTGGGAGGGGGCTTGCTCCCGAAGGCAGTGTGTCAGGCAACATAGTTTTGTCTGATACGCCGCTTTCGGGAGCAAGCCCCCTCCCACATGGACATCAAAGGCTCAGGCCTTGCCCGGCCAGGCGCTGACAAACTCAGCCAGATCAACCTTCTCCGCCACACGCGGTTCTTTCTGCGGCGTGCCGAGGTACAGGAAGGCAATCACCTGCTCGCCTTCAGCCAGGCCCAAGCCTTTGGCCACATGCGCCGAATACGCCAGATCACCGGTACGCCACACCGCACCAATTCCCTGCGCATACGCCGCCAGCAAAATCCCGTGCGCCGCACAACCCGCCGCCAGCAACTGCTCGGACTTCGGATACTTGACGTGTTCCTGCAGTTTCGCGATGACCACGACCACCAGCGGCGCACGCAGCGGGCCGTTGCGCGCCTTGTCGATCATCGCTTCAGTGACTTCGCCTTCTTGCATCTGCGCCGCTTCAGCCAGCAACTCGCCCATCTGCTCGCGCGCCGCGCCTTCGACGGTGAGGAAACGATACGGCTGCAAGTGGCCGTGATCCGGCGCGCGCAGGGCTGCGCCAAACAGGGCTTCGCGCTGCTCGGCGGTAGGGGCCGGTTCGACCAGGCGTGGAACGGAAACACGGTTGAGCAAAGCGTCGAGAGCCTGCATCGGCCACCTCCTGAGAAAAATGTGCGGCTATTCTAGCGGTATCCGGCAACAGGGTGCCGGTTTACATGCCCTGCCCCACGGGTAGAATGGCGCCCTTCCTACATCAGCCCGAGCGGACTTCATGCCGTTGCCGACCTTACGGATCATTGGTTTCATCATCGGCATCTTCCTGATCACCCTGGCCATCGCCATGGTCGTGCCCATGGCCACCCTGGTGATTTTCGAGCGCACCGGCGATCTGCCGTCGTTCCTCTGGGCGAGCATGATCACCTTCGTCGCCGGCCTTGCGCTGGTGATCCCCGGTCGCCCCGAACACATTCATCTGCGCCCGCGCGACATGTACCTGCTGACCGTCAGCAGTTGGCTGGTGGTGTGCATTTTCGCCGCGCTGCCGTTTCTGTTGACCCAGCACATCAGCTACACCGACTCATTCTTTGAAAGCATGTCCGGCATCACCGCCACCGGCTCGACCGTGCTCAGCGGTCTGGACACCATGTCTCCGGGAATTCTGATGTGGCGCTCGCTGCTGCACTGGCTCGGCGGCATCGGCTTCATCGGCATGGCGGTGGCGATTCTGCCGTTGCTGCGTATCGGTGGCATGCGCCTGTTCCAGACCGAATCGTCCGACCGTTCGGAAAAGGTCATGCCGCGTTCGCACATGGTGGCGCGCCTGATCGTGGCGGCGTACGTGGGCATCACCATCCTCGGCAGCCTGGCGTTCTGGTGGGCCGGGATGAGCCCGTTCGATGCGATCAATCATGCGATGTCGGCGATTTCCACCGGCGGTTTCTCGACCTCCGACCAGTCCCTGGCGAAGTGGACGCAACCGGCAGTGCACTGGGTCGCAGTGGTGGTGATGATTCTCGGCAGCCTGCCGTTCACGCTGTACGTGGCGACCATGCGTGGCAACCGTCGGGCACTGATCAAGGATCAGCAGGTACAGGGGCTGCTCGGTATGTTGCTGGTGACCTGGCTGGTACTCGGCACCTGGTACTGGTGGACCACCGACCTGCATTGGCTGGACGCGCTGCGGCATGTGGCACTGAACGTGACCTCGGTCGTCACCACCACCGGCTTCGCCCTCGGCGACTACAGCCTGTGGGGCAACTTCTCGCTGATGCTGTTTTTCTATCTGGGCTTTGTCGGCGGCTGCTCCGGCTCGACGGCGGGCGGGATCAAGATCTTTCGCTTCCAGGTCGCCTACATTCTGCTCAAGGCCAACCTTAACCAGTTGATTCACCCACGGGCGGTAATCAAGCAGAAGTACAACGGTCACCGACTCGATGAAGAGATCGTGCGCTCGATCCTGACCTTCTCGTTCTTCTTCGCCATCACCATCTGCGTGATCGCCCTGCTGCTGTCATTGATCGGCGTCGACTGGATGACCGCACTGACCGGCGCTGCCAGCACCGTGTCCGGCGTCGGCCCGGGGCTGGGCGAGACCATTGGCCCGGCGGGCAACTTCTCGACGCTGCCGGATGCGGCCAAGTGGATCCTGTCGTTCGGCATGCTGCTCGGCCGACTGGAGATCATTACGGTGTTTGTGCTGTGTATTCCGGCCTTTTGGCGTCACTGATCGGCGCCTGCAACAGCCGCGCCCGGTAATCGCCGGGCGTGGTATCGAACCAGCGGCGGAACGCGCGGAAGAAGTTGCTCGGGTCGGCAAACCCCAGCAGATAAGCAATCTCCAGCAGGGTCATGCCTGGCTGTGCCAAATATTGTTCGGCCAGTTCGCGACGGGTGTCATCGAGCAATTGCTGAAAACTCGTGCCCTCCTCCTGCAAGCGCCGCTGCAAGGTGCGCTGCGACAGATGCAGGGTCTGCGCCACGGTATCGCGCTTGGGTTCACCCTGGGGCAACAAGCGGCACAACACTTGTCGCGCCTTGTGGGTCACGCGACTTTCAGAGAATCGCGCCAGGTATTCTCCGGCAAACCGATCATGCAACAGCGCCATGGCTTCATTGGCGGTGGGCAGCGGCGCTTCCATGTCGGCCCGTTCGAAAATCAACGCATCGTAAGGCGCGTTGAACATCAGCGGCGCATGGAAGGCTTGTTTGTAGGGTTGCAGGTCTGCGGGCTCGTCGCCCTGGAACAGCATTTTGACCGGGTGCAGGGTGCGCCCGGTCAACCAGCCGCACAGGCCCAGCGCACAGGCCAGCGAGGCTTCGGCGCTCTGGCGGGTCGGCGGCAGGTGATCGCCATGTACCGTGAGAATCAGCGCATAGCCTTCTTCGAGCAGGCGAAAACTCAGGTCGGCGCTTTCGGCGATGATCCGCTGATAACGCACCAGACGCTGAAAGCCTTCGGCCAGGGTGTTGCTCGACATCAGCGCATAACCGGCGACATGGAACGACGCCGGCCGCACCACCTTGCCCATGTTCAGGCCGATCGCCGGATTGCCCGACAGCTCGACCGCCCGTTGCCAGAGTCGGGTCATGGAATCTTGCGGGAAGCGCGCATCAGGATCGTCCAGGGCGGCGTAATCGAGCCCCAGTTGCTTGAACAGAACCCGGCAATCCAGGCCGTCCATCTCCAACGCTTTGACAATCCCCATCGCCCAGCTTGCAGAAGTCGTTCGTTCGCTCATGGCGTTATTCTTTTACATGATGGATCGCATGTACGACCCGATTTGCGAAGGATACTAAAGTGGCGCCCATTGTCACTGGCTGATGCCACTGTTCACTCTAGACTCAAATAAGCTACCCGCCGAACAAGTTGCCATCAGAACAATAACCACAGAGATCGCTGTCGTGGAAAACATCAAGCAATTCAACACTTTCGCCGAGTTCTATCCGTATTACCTCAGCGAACACGCCAACAGCACCTGCCGCCGCTTGCACTTCATCGGCACCACGCTGGTGATTTTCATCCTGGCCATGACCATCGCCAAAGGTGCCTGGTTGCTGTTGCTGGCCCTGCCGCTGGCCGGTTACAGCTTTGCCTGGGTCGGCCACTTCTTCTTTGAAAAAAACCGCCCGGCGACTTTCCAGCATCCGTTGTACAGCCTGCTGGGCGACTTCGTCATGTACCGCGACATGATCCTTGGTCGCGTGGCGTTCTGAATCCCGACACACCCGGAGGCTTGCCGATGAACGCCAATGCCCGCTTCACCCACATGCAGGACGGCACACAGGAAGACTGGGCGATCATCGCCGCCGACTTCAGTGCCTACGCCCGGCAATTGCCGTCGCGGATCGTCGCACACCTGAAGTTGCTGGAAGGTGACTTCGGTGGCTTCCCGGTGGATCGCCTGACCCATTCCCTGCAAACCGCGACCCGCGCCTATCGCGATGGCCGCGACGAGGAATACGTGGTCTGTGCGCTGCTGCATGACATCGGCGACACCCTCGGTTCCTACAACCACCCGGACATCGCCGCGGCGATTCTCAAACCGTTCGTCAGTGCCGAGAATCTGTGGATGGTCGAGAAGCACGGCATCTTTCAGGGTTATTACTTCTTCCATCACCTGGGCATGGATCGGCATTTGCGCGAGCAATTCGCCGCGCATCCGCAGTATCAGGCGACGGCGGAATTCTGCGCCAGGTACGATGCGGCGGCGTTCGATCCGGCGTATGAAACCCTGCCGCTGAGCTTCTTCGAACCGATGATGGAGCGGCTGTTTGCGCAGCCGAAGCACTCGATCTACAAGGCGGCGATGGAAGAACACTCCCCGGCCTAAGATCAAAATGTGGGAGGGGGCTTGCTCCCGAAAGCGGTGTGCCAGATAAACATGTACTTACTGATATACCGCATTCGGGAGCAAGCCCCCTCCCACAGGAGATATCTGGGGTCTAGGCAATCTCAGCAACCTTGGCCGCCTTGAGCTGCGCCTCCCGCGCTTGCGCATCCGCCAGTCGATACAGCTCGATCGAGCCGTCCCAGTGCTCGATCAACGCCGTGCACGATTCCACCCAATCGCCGCAATTGAGGTAATCCACCTCCCCCACCTTGCGGATCTCGGCATGGTGAATGTGCCCGCACACTACGCCGTGCAATTCCCGTTTCACGCATTCGTGGGCGATGGCTTCTTCGAAGTCGCTGATGAAGCTCACCGCAGTCTTCACCTTGTGCTTGAGGTACGCCGACAACGACCAGTAGCCGTAGCCATAACGGGCACGCCAGTGGTTGAGCCAGCGGTTGAGGGTCAGGGTGAATTCGTAGGCCGAGTCGCCGAGAAAGGCCAGCCAGCGGTGATAACGGGTGATCACGTCGAACTGATCGCCATGGATCACCAGCAGATGCCGGCCATCCGCCGTGACATGCACCGCCTCGTCGACCAACTGGATGTTGCCGAGGATCAGCTTCGAATAACGCCGCAGGAATTCGTCGTGGTTGCCGGTGACGTAGATCACCTCGGTGCCGCGCTTGCTCATGGTCAGCAGACGGCGGATCACGTTGGTGTGCGCCTGCGGCCAGTACATGCCGCCACGCAGTTTCCAGCCGTCGATGATGTCACCGACCAGGTAGATCTTGTCGGCGTGGTAGCCCTTGAGAAATTGCGACAGGTGCTCGGCCTGGCAATCCCGCGTGCCCAGGTGCACGTCGGAAATCCACAGGGTACGCACCCGTTGTTTGCGGCTGGGTTTGGCGAGCTCGGCGCTGGTCATGGGCAACCCTCTGCGATATTTTCGCCAGCTTGCGCCCGCCGGGTGAATCGACCATGACAGGCAGGCGTCAGTCGTGTGACAGCGCGCAAGCCCCTTGCCCCGGTGTAGACTGGCGCTCACTTCGGAGACCTCTGCCATGCGCCCGATCCTCAGCCTGCGCCAGTACACCCGCGATCTTATCGTCCACAGCCACGAACACGCCCAACTGGTGTTCGGTTTGTCCGGCGCGCTGGATTTCGAAGTCGAGGGTCAGGGCAGCCAGGTGCGCCAACAGAGTTTCGTGGTCATCCCCGGCGGCGCGCATCACGCCTGCGGCAGCCCCGATGGCAGTCGTTGTCTGGTGCTGGACGTGCCCGACGGGCAATGGCTGAACGATTCGCTGGGCGAGCATGCCGACGCCAGTCAGCGCTTGCTCGACCAGCCTGCGCGGTTGTCACTGGATGCGGGGCAAAGCCAATTGGTCAACTGGCTGGCGAACAGCCCGGTCAGCGATCCGCTGATCGCCCAGCAAGGCGCGGTGTTGCTGCTCGCCAGCCTGAATCACGCCAGACCCGCCGAACTCTCGGCGCGGCGCCTGCCCTACGCGGCGCTGGATGCGCACATTGAGCAATACGCCGCCTACCCGCTGCAAGTGGCCGATCTGGCGCAGATCGCCGGGTTGTCCAGCGCCCGGTTGCACGCGCGGTTCATGGCCGAATGCGGGCAGACGCCGATGGACTACATTCGCAGCCGGCGGTTGCACAAAGCGGTTTGCCTGCTGCGCGAGACGGCGCTGCCCATCGGCGAAATCGCCAGCCGGGTCGGCTACAGTTCGCAGAGCGCCTTCGCGGCGGCGGTGCTGCGCGAGTTTGGCGCTTCACCGGGGCAGTTGCGCCGCGACTCCTGCGACAAAAAACGCTAGTTCGCCGACAGACTTCTGCGCCGCAACACGCTTCAATGGGCAACATTGAAACTGTGTTCGGATTAAGGATTGCAATGACTCCGCGTACCGCCCTCGGCGCCCTGCATATCGGTGCTCTGATGTTCGGCCTGACCGGCGTGTTCGGCAAACTCGCGGCTGCCTCGCCGGCGGTGATCGTCTTCGGACGCGCTGCATTTGCCGTGCTCGCCCTGGCCTTTTTCGCCCGTTTCGCCAGCCAGAACGGCTGGCAGAAACTGCAGGCGGTCGACTGGCGGCGCCTGGTGCTCAGCGGCGTGTTGCTGGCCGGGCACTGGGTGAGTTTTTTCATCGCGGTGAAGGTCGCCGGCGTGGCGATTGCGACGCTGGGCTTTGCCAGTTTCCCGGCGTTCACGGTGATTCTCGAAGGGCTGATTTTCCGCGAACGCATCCGCGCCAATGAAATCGTGCTGGTGGTGCTGGTCAGCGTCGGTCTGGTGCTGGTGACCCCGGCGTTCGATCTGGCCAGCGGCGCCACCACCGGACTGCTCTGGGCGGTGCTGTCGGGTCTGCTGTTCGCCCTGCTGTCGCTGACCAACCGCGCCAGCTCCGGACGCATCCCGGCGGTGCAGGCGGCGCTGTGTCAAAACGTGGTGGTCGCGCTGTGTCTGCTGCCGGTGGCTGCGCCGCAACTGAGCGAAGTGCGCGCCCTGGACTGGCTGTGGATCGGCCTGCTCGGGGTGTTCTGCACCGGCGTCGCCCACAGCCTGTTCGTCGCCAGCCTCGCGGTGATCAAGGCGCGCACCGCCGCGGTGGTATTCGCCATGGAGCCGGTTTACGGCATCACCATCGCCTGGCTGCTGTTCGATGAAAACCCGACTGTGCGCATGCTGGTCGGCGGCGCGCTGATCATTGTCGCCATTGTGGTCTCGGCGCGGATGTCAGGCAGCGCCGACAAGAAAACCGTCGCTGCCGAAGCCGCGTCTCACTGAGTGCGGTCGTTGTGGCCGAGGTCGCGCTCGGGGTCGATCTGATCGCGGACTCGCTGCTTGAGCACCTTGGCCTCGGGAAAACCGCCATCGGCCTTGCGCTCCCAGATCTGCACGTCGTCGCAGCTGATGTGAAACACCCCGCCGGTGCCCGGCACCAGAGAGACCTTGCCGAGGTCGTCGCCGAAGGTGCTGAGCAACTCCTGCGCCAGCCACGCGGCGCGCAGCAGCCACTGGCATTGGGTGCAATACGTGATGACGATTTCCGGTTTTGCAGCAGACATGTTCGCTGAAACTCCTGAGACAGAGGGCGCCGCTATAATAGCCGGCTTTATCGCTTGCCCCGAGACTCACCATGCGCCGTTTGCTGTTCTGCCTGTTGCTTGGCTTTCTGCCGTTCTTTATTGATGTCAGCGTTCATGCCGCCGAAGCGCCCCGCCCCAAAGTCGGCCTGGTGCTGTCCGGTGGCGCCGCCCGTGGCCTGGCGCACATCGGCGTGCTCAAGGCCCTTGAGGAACAAGGCATCAAGATCGATGCAATTGCCGGCACCAGCATGGGCGCCGTGGTCGGCGGCCTGTACGCCTCGGGCTACAAGATCGATGAACTGGAAAAACTCGCGCTGAACATCGACTGGCAGCAGGCACTGTCCGACGCCCCGCCACGGGAAGACGTACCGTTTCGCCGCAAGCAGGATGACCGTGATTTTCTGGTGAAGCAGAAACTGAGCTTTCGCGATGACGGCAGCCTCGGCCTGCCGTTGGGGGTGATTCAGGGCCAGAACCTGGCGCTGCTGCTGGAAAGCCTGTTGGCGCATACCAGTGACACCCGCGATTTCGACAAGCTGCCGATCCCGTTCCGCGCCGTGGCCACCGACATCGCCAGTGGCGAAAAAGTGGTGTTCCGCAAAGGTCATTTGCCGCAGGTGATCCGCGCCAGCATGTCGATTCCGGCAGTGTTCGCCCCGGTGGAACTGGACGGGCGGCTGCTGGTGGACGGCGGCATGACCGACAACATCCCGCTCGACGTGGCGCGGCAGATGGGCGTCGACGTGGCGATCGTGGTCGACATCGGCACCCCGCTGCGCAACCGCAAACAACTGACCACTGTGGTCGACGTGCTGAACCAGTCGATCACCCTGATGACCCGGCGCAACTCCGAAGAGCAACTGGCTGCTCTCAAGCCCACCGACGTGCTGATCCAGCCGGCGCTGGCGGCATTCGGCGTGACCGACTTCGGCAAGGCTCAGGAGATGATCGACGCCGGTTACCGCGCCACGCGGATTCTCGACGCCCGCCTCGCTCAGCTCAAACCTCACGAATCCCAGGACGCCGAACTGAATGCCGCCCGCGCCCCGGGGC
>Ga0153931_100194_pt1 | contig 20374 bp, 19 predicted proteins | sample TSNJ015MetaG_FD_104730 | JGI IMG/M metagenome (GOLD analysis project Ga0153931, IMG submission 104730) | Attine ant fungus gardens microbial communities from New Jersey, USA - TSNJ015 MetaG | ecosystem: Host-associated > Fungi > Mycelium > Unclassified | place: USA: New Jersey, Wharton State...
ATCGCTGGACAGCTCGCGGATCTGCTCCACCACTTGCGCCGTGCGTTGCTGAATATCGGCGACCATCTCCCCGACTTCGCCGGTCGCCGAGGCCGTCCGGGCCGCCAGACCACGCACCTCATCCGCCACCACTGCGAAACCGCGACCATGCTCGCCCGCCCGCGCCGCTTCAATCGCCGCGTTCAACGCCAGCAGATTGGTCTGGCTGGCGATGGATTGAATCACCAGGGTTACGCGCTGAATGTCATCGCTGCGCAGACTCAGGGCTTCGATCAACTCACGGCTGGCATTGGCGCGCTGACTGAGTTGATGCATACGCGCAATCGAATCTACCAGTTCGGTACGCCCCGCCGCGCTGCTGTGATGCGCCTCGCTGGCAGCCTCCAGCGCTTCACGGCTGAGCTGTGAGGTGGCGTGTTCGGTGGCGATCATCACTTCGGCGTTGCTGACAATCTGCGCCGCCGCGTCGAGTTGCGATTCAAGTTTGCTCGCCAGTTGCTTGACGGAAAACGCCACGCCGGCGGCTGACAGCGCATTATGACTGGTGGTGTGGGAAAGATCGCGGGTGAGTTCAGAAATCGCACTACCGGTCTCGGCAGGCACAACATCGGCGACGGCACGCGAGCGCAGGCGCGGCAGCCAGACAATCAGCATCGCCAGCGGCATGCCGATGTACAGCGACCATCCACCCAGCGTCATGCCGGCGAGCAACAGCATCAGGGCGATGCTCTGCAGGGTCGGAGCGATCCAGCGGTTTTTCGGCAACAGCACTGGTGCGGGCATAGCCCCAACCAGAGATCCATCTCTCGTCATATCAACACCCCAGGCTTGTTCTCATTGTTGTGACTGCATTAAACGCCATTAGAACGCCATTATCCATGGTCCGTTAGTCGTGGGGTCTGCAGCAGGTCAAAGGAACGGCGCGCGAAATATCGCAGACGAACAAATGCAAAGATCGCAGCCCCGTCAGCTCGTGTAGGAGCTGCCGAAGGCTGCGATCTTTTGCAGGCGCCCCCCATTCAGGGAGCAGCCATGGAATCAGGCCTGACGCTGGTGCTTGTCGATCTGCTCGTGACGCTCTTGAGCTTCGATGCAGTACTTGGTGGTCGGGCTGATCAGCAGGCGTTTCAGGCCGATGGCCTCGCCGCTGTCGTCGCACCAGCCAAAGCTGTCTTCCTTGATGCGCTCAAGGGCTTGTTCCAGTTGCGGCAGCATGCGCTGGTCGCGATCGATCGCGTTGACCAGCCAGGTGCGCTCTTCTTCAACCGAAGCCGCGTCCGCCGGGTCGGCCGGAGTGTCCAGGCTTTCGATGGCGATACGGTTTTGCTCAATGCGCTCGTGGGTTTCGACTTTCATGTTCTGCAACAGCTCAGTGAAGAAAGCGTGTTGCTCGGCATTCATGTAGTCATCTGCCGGCATCGCCAGCAACTTGTCCTTTGTCATTGATATCTCTATAAAAAAACGTGCATTAAGGCGAAATAGGGAGCGTTCCGGCGAACCGTGTCCGGTCGACGAAAAGGCATCGTTTATTGCAAACGCCACCCGGCACTCAATTTACGAAGGGGCGGCAGTCTAAGGCCCGTTTGAGGCCTCAGCAACTCTAAATACCGGGAATTTGTCCGACAACAGCCGTAAACAGCTCTGACACAGGCTTCGTGGTGGTCATCGGAGTGCGTTTATAGCAAGAAATTCAGTCGAGCGGCTGTATATAGAAGACAAACGGCTAACCGAGCGGCAGTTGGTCGCATTTTTTTCAGCCATGCCGCCCGCGCAGTGCATCGTTTCAGCTGCGCAGGCGCCGAAAATCTCCCCTGCCAACTGTCCGCACCCCGCCTATCATCAGGCACACCGCAAATAACTGTGGCGAGGGAGCTCGTCGAATCGTCGCACCGTCCCGCTGGGGCGCGAAGCGGCCCTTGCTCTTCAACTTTAAAAAGCAGTGGGCCTGCTTCGCAGTCCAGCGGGAGCAAGCTCCCTCGCCACAGTGTGATTTGATCAGCCCGAAGGATAACTTATGCCCCGCCCCGATCTGCCGGCCAACGACGAGCGCCCCCTCGCCAGCCCCCCGATCAATGCCGAGCGTCTGCTGCAACTGATCACCGACGAATACGACACCCTGCCGCGCCAACTCAAGCGCATCGCCAGCTACATGAGCCAGCAAAGCGACCGGATCATGGTCGATCGCATCAGCGACATTGCGCGGGAATGCGAAGTGCATCCGTCCGCTATCGTGCGCTTCTCGCAGCGCTTCGGCTTCAGCGGCTTCAGCCAAATGCAGGCGCTGTTCCGCAGCGCCTACACCCATAAAGCCTCGCCAGTGCAGAACTACCAGCAACGCATCCGCAGCATGATCGCCAACCAGTCGCAGCCAGCCAGCGACGGCGACCTCGCCCGCGAATGCATCGACGCCACCCGCTCCGGCATCGAACGTCTGGGCCGCGAACTCGACGACGTCGCGTTCGAGAAAGCCGTCGACCTGATCGTCAACGCCGACAACATCTATGTCGTAGGCGTACGCCGCTCCTTCGCCGTCGCCGACTACCTCGTTTACAACTTGCAACACACTCACAAGCGGATTCACCTGGTTTCCGGGCTGGGCGGCAGTTATCGCGAGCAGATGCGCAGCGTACGTAGCGGTGATTTGGTGATCGCCATCAGCTTCACCCCCTATGCCAAGGAAACCCAACACTGCCTGCGCTACGCCCGCCAGCAACAGGCCAACACCCTGATCCTCACCGACAGCCAGCTCTCGCCTTTGGCTAAAAACGCCAATAGCCTGTTGCTGGTCAATGAGGGCAGCGCACTGGCGTTCCGTTCGCTGAGCGCGACGTTGTGTTTATGTCAGGCGTTGTTCGTGGCGGTGGCGTATCGGCTGGAATTGAATGTGGACGAGATTCACGAACAAGCCGGTTTTGACGACTGACATTTGCCTCAGGCTCGGCTAGGTTATGCCTTCCCACCGGTTCGACTTGAAGGAACGCGTCATGAAACTGATCGGCATGCTGGACTCCCCCTATGTACGCCGCGTGGCGATCTCCGCCAAACGCCTCGGCATCGACCTCGAACATGAATCGGTCTCGGTGTTCCGCCATTTCGAGCAATTCCAGCAGATCAACCCGGTGGTCAAGGCGCCCACGCTGATCCTCGACGACGGCGTGGTCCTGATGGACTCCACCCTCATCCTCGACTACCTCGAAGCCGCCAGCGGCAAAAGCCTGCTACCGACCGATCTCAAACAACGCGCCCACGCCCTGCGCCTGATCGGCCTCAGCCTCGCCGCCTGCGAAAAAGCCGTGCAGCTCTACTACGAACGCAACCTGCGCCCGGCCGACATTCAATACCAACCGTGGGTCGAGCGCGTCGAAGGTCAACTCGCCGCCGCCTTCACCGCCCTCGAACAGGAACTGGAAAAAACCGGCCTGCCCACCGACGGCACCCTCACCCAGGCCGGCATCAGCCTCGCCGTCGCCTGGAGCTTCACCGACCTCGTCGTCCCCGACCAGATCGACACCCGCCGCTACCCGCACATCGCCCAATACACCGCGTACGCCGAAACCCTCGAAGCGTTCGTCAGCACCCCGATGACCTGACCATGAGCACCACCGACACCGCTGCCCCGGCGTTAAAGGAAATCTTCAACGCCGAACGCCTGCAACACATCGCCAGCGAAATGAGCGCCGTGTACCCGGCGTTCAAGGCCCAGGCGTTTCTCAAGCACGCCAACCAAGGGTTGGCGGAATTGTCGGTGATGCAACGCATGGCCCGCGTCAGCGAAAGCCTGCACGCCGTGCTGCCGCTGGACTACGAAGATTCCCTCGAAGTCCTGCGCGAACTCGCCCCCCGCCTCAACAGCGGATTCGTCAGCATGTGCCTGCCGCACTACGTCGCCAGCTACGGCGGCCACGCGTTCGATACCTCCATGCAAGCGCTGAAATACTTCACCACCTTCGGCTCCTCCGAATTCGCCATCCGCCACTTCCTGCGCAGCGACCTCGAACGCTCGCTGGAACTCATGCACGACTGGACCCAAGACCAAAACCACCACATCCGCCGCCTCGCCAGCGAAGGCACCCGCCCTCGCCTGCCCTGGTCATTTCGCCTCGAAGCTGTGCAAGACAACCCGCAACTGGCCGCCGGAATCCTTGATCGGTTGAAAGCCGACGAGAGTCTGTACGTGCGCAAGTCCGTGGCGAACCATCTCAATGACGTGACCAAAGAGCATCCGGAATGGGTGCTGGACACGATTGAAGGCTGGTCGCTGGAGAACAAACACACGGCATGGATTGCCAAGCATGCGTTGCGCAGCTTGATCAAACAGGGCGATCTGCGCGCGCTGACGGTGATTGGTGCGGGGGCCAAGGCTGAGGTTGAGTTGCTCGATGTGCGGGTGGAGCCGGCGGTGGTGAGGTTGGGTGAGGCGATTACGTTGTCGTTTACGGTGAAGTCAACGGTGGCGCATGAACAGCGGTTGGTGATTGATTATGCGATTGACTATGTGAAGGCGAATGGCGGGGTTTCGGGGAAGGTGTTCAAGTTGAAGACGTTGGAGTTGGCGGGGTTTGGGGAAGTGGTTGTGGGGAGGCGGCAGGTGATTCGGGATTTTACGACGCGGAAGCATTTTTTGGGGCGGCATGGGGTTAGGGTTATGGTGAATGGGGAGGTTTTGGGGAGTGCTGCGTTTGAGATTGTTGCTGATTGATACCGGTAATAGATTCCGTTGATCTGGCGGTACTGGGACTGATAGGGAATTACGGATGGGGCTGCTTTCGGCCAGTAACAGCCGCTCACGAACGCGCGCCTCCGACCAGACACGCTCGTTCACAACGAGTAGTTTCGCCTTGAACCAAGAGGCAGAAAAATATACGTAGCGCGAGTCGCGCTCTAAGTAGACCAATTCATCCTAGCCGTGTGCCTCGATGGCTAGCCGGCTTCAACAGATTCGTGCAAAGATTAGGACCGTCTATGGCTTTATGCCGCCATGCTCCCGGCCTTGGAGCATTCATGCTTGCATAGGGAAATCCAAGTGAACATTGATACCGGCTTTTTTGCATACGCATCTTATCCTGCTGAGATCGGGCAAGTTATTGAGAACGCTATGGAAAGCGTTGGCAATTACAACAAGGCAATATCGATTAAAACGTGGAAAGCGTTGGATATTGCCGGGCATTTTATATCAGGAGAAGTCTTAGGTGGGATAGACGGAGCCGACTTTTTCTTGGCTGATATTTCCATTCTAAATTTCAACGTTACGTATGAAATTGGATATGCAATCGGCAAATCAAAACGAGTGCTACTTTTAAAGAACAAGAGTTTGGCGCCTCAAGGCGCTAAAATTTCAGACGTTGGTATATTTGATACTTTGGGGTATCGAGAGTATCAAAACTCCGCCGAGTTAATAAGCATAGTTAATGGTTCAAATTTTACAAAGCCGATTGAAATATCAAACTCACCAAATGTGAAAGCACCAATCTATTTATTGGACACCCCTTTCAAAACGGATTGGTCTACGAGAATAATTTCAAGAATCAAGAAGGCTGGATTTATATTCCGAAATTTCGATCCGAATGAAATGCCGCGTCTTTCAGCCTATGATGCTATTTCGCAAGTTTCGCAATCGCACGGAGTGGTGGTTCCACTGCTTTCTTCAAACTCGGCGGGCCATCAAATTCACAACTTAAGAGCAGCATTCATTGCTGGCTTAGCTGATGGAATGGGAAAGGCTCTAAGTATTTTACAAGCTGGTGATGACCCTGTTCCTCTAGATTATAGAGACTTTGTACATGTTACTTACCACCCCGATGATGTGAACCAAGCAATTGAGAATTTCGCTAGCAAGGTTACTCAAGCCTTTCAAAAGCTTGAACCAAGCGGTAACAAACAGGAGCGATCATTCCTTAAGAAGTTAAATCTCGGTGCAACATCTGCAGAAAATGAAATGCGCGACCTCGAGAAGTACTATCTGGAGACAGATCAATTTTTAAAATCTTTAAGGGGTGAAGCTCATCTTGTAGTAGGAAGAAAGGGCTCGGGTAAGTCGGCAATTTTTCTTCAGATTCGAGATGGGGAGCGAGACAAAAACCGAAACAAAAACATTGTTCTCGATTTGAAGCCAGACGGTTACAAGCTGATCAAATTCAAGGAGAGAATACTTAGTTTCTTGGAGGAAGGTACTTATCAGCACACAGTCACAGCGTTTTGGGAATATGTACTACTGTTAGAGATTTGTTACAAGATTCTCGAAAAGGACAAAGCTCGGCACATACACGACCACCGTCTCTACGACGGATACCGTGAATTGTCCGAACTATTTCATGCTGAAGGGTATGACTACCAAGGCGACTTCTCAGAACGTATGTCGGTGCTGATGGAACGCATTTATTCAGAGTATCAGTCAAAATTTGGCGAGGAGAATAAGGTCAGCCTCTCATCTTCGCAGGTGACGGAGCTTGTATATAAACATGATGTAAGACAATTAAAAAACAAGCTCAGTAGCTATCTGGAAAACAAAGAATTATTGTGGTTGCTATTCGATAACTTGGATAATGGATGGCCAACTTCAGGTCTTCAACATGAAGACCTGCTGATAATCAGGGCATTGATCGAAGCCACACGTAAAATAGAACGTCAATTCAGCCGGTCGCACTTCAATGTTAGGACTGTTGTATTTTTAAGAAATGATGTATATGAACTTCTTGTAAGAGAAACCTCAGATCGCGGCAAAGAGGCCAGCGTTGTATTGGATTGGACGGATGCTGATTTGCTTCGAGAGTTGGTGCGGTTGCGAATTATATCCAATGGCTTGGATGATGGATTGGATTTTAAAAACGCGTGGCTTCGGGTATTCACAAGCCATTTTAGAGGCGAGGAAACCTCTCAATACCTTATAGACCGCTCCCTAATGCGGCCTCGCTTTTTATTGAATTTGATCAATCACTGCAAAAGCTTTGCCATCAATTTGAATCATGACTTGGTAGAAAGCGCGGATATAGAAAAAGGAGTCGCTGCGTATTCTTCCGACCTCCTCCGAGATATTGGGTACGAATTAAGAGATATATCCAATGAAACGGAGAGCGTTTTGTACGCCTTTATTGCATCTCGCCCCGAACTTACTGAGGCGGAAGTTACAGAAACCTTGTTGGCTTCAGGGCTTGATTTGCCGCAAGCAATGAATGTAATGGATTTGTTACTTTGGTACGGTTTCTTGGGTATCAGAATTAATTCAGACGAGCCGAAATTTATATACGACTTTAACTACAATAAGACCTTGATGGATGGCGTTAAGCGAAAATCAACCCAGGCGGTTAACTTAGTGATCAATCAAGCATTCTGGCCTGCGTTAATGATCGAGTGACGATTGTTGCCGATTCACTCTTTAGGACAAATATCCATGTGCGTGCGCATTCATTTCGGAGGTGGTGGTGATCAACGAACCAAACTCGAGAAAAAAAAGTAAAATCTCTATTCGAAATATTCGTCCTTATGTAGCCGCCGAAATAAAACGCGCTCCAATTGCAACGCTATCAATCCTTATTGGAGCGATTGGTGGGTGCCTAACATTTTTCTTCGCGGGATTACAGCCTAAAATACCTCCATCGGTTATCAATGTTGCGGTAGAATCAACTGGATCTGTTGAGACAAGAAACATTCTAATGGTTTTGTCATTTTTCCTATTCTCGTCTTTTTTAGGTGCGGGAATTGTCAAATTGCTAGCCAGAAAACATGAGTCCGCATCCATCCTTCTTTCAATTTTAATCGCTTCATTAACGAACTTCTCAACTATTTTTTTGATTTACCTCGCTCCGCCAAGAGTTCTAAGCCAGCAGCTTTTCTATGCTGCCCATGACAATGTTTTTTACGCTTCAATGGTTGTATATTTGATCGTTTGCGGTGCAGCGGTATTTAAAGATCTCTATCGTTCTATAAGGCCCGATACTGAGAAAAATACTACGAGTAGCGAACCAAAGCAGGTTGACGGGATAGGATTTCTCTTCATTGCAGTCATCCTTATTGCGCTCTGGGGATGGGCAGTTTTCGCAGGTCAAAAACGATTAACTGACATTTTTCTTCCAGAGATAACACATTATACTGAAAAAGTATCTGATAGAAAATGAGCCTAATGCCATGTAGAAAACTGGAATTAGACGAGCGGATTGGGTAAGGCGTCTTTAGATTAGTAGATATTCTACTCGTCTTCTTTTATATTTGACGTTCTACATGCCGTTTTTTTAACCAGGAGCGATCACACTTCGAGCGTGCGATTTTGGCCGCTTTCAGTCTGCCAAGATGGGCGGGATTCGGCCAGAACGTTATTAACCCGGGTCTCCTATTAGCTTTTCATTCATATGATACAAGAACTAATGAAAACCATATTTGAAGACATCATCACGCGATACGGCACAAAGCGCGCGGAGTTTATCGCAGAGACTTGGCCGAAAAATCCAAAATGGCTCGATTTCATCAAGGTGTCGGACGCCCCAAGAGCGGAGGAATACTTTGATGAGGAGATGGAATTTTACAGGGTATTCGAGCTGGAACTTGACGCTATTCCTAAATTGAGAAATAAAAAAATCAGCGCGTCTCAATGGGAGGAGGTTGTTCACTTTTTAAAAATTCACAATGAGCGACTATCATCTCAAATTGATAACTCGACGACGCTAACCGCCACCTTCGTTTTCATGGGTTCACTTTTTCTTCTGCTTGCAAACTACATCACCAATATTTTCTACGTTCCATTTGTATTCCTGGCTGTTTTTGCTATTCAGATTTTTCTACAACGGATGGGGCGACGGCATGAGCTGGCTAGAAATAAAGAACTTGTGATTATTATCGAAAATTACATCAAAAAATGCCGCACATCCTCTTAAAAGATTTGTAGTGAAGCGCCTTGGATTTCGTAAATGGCGACAGCCCGCTCTTGGCCGAATGCGGTCCTTCCTGAGCAGCGGCAATCGGCCAATAGTGAACGTGCGTAGCACATGCTTCCGGCCAAATGTATCGTTACGTTGGCCAAGGTAGGGATCGAAAGATAGCGTTACCGCACGAATGGCCATGTGACACTTGGTAGTGTTCCCTTGGCTTTGTAGTAATTTTGATAGGCTGTATCTGGATGTCAGTGATTCAATGAAATTCAAGATTATGATTATAATGGTTTTTTTTGAGGGGTAATATGGCTGCGCATATTGATTATTTTAAGAAGGAAGATGGGTATATATTTGTTTCAACTTTACGAAATCTGAAAGTAGATGCACCTGACGGCATTTACAGCCTTATGCCTGGCATCGATGTGATTGTCGGCGAGGAGTTAAAAGGGAAATACCTAACACCGGAGCTGCGGGATATTTCTGGAAGAATTGAGTTCGAGCATTTACTCGGTGCGAGTCATCTTATAATTGGCGACGTGCCGGGCTCATTTTTTGATGTGCTCCCATTGACGTTAGTAATAACCATGTGGCTTGGGTGGGTTGATTGGCTTATGCAAGACTCATGGTTAGTCAAAGACAATTCTATTATATGTGAGATTGCTTACTGCAAACATACAAAGGATGGCGGCGTACAGTGGGCTAATAACGGGCTTTATTCTAAAATGTTCACAGCACGTGGATTGGCGGACACTGAGGTCGTTTTTAATGCTGAAGAAATTCAGCAGTGGAGTACGATATGTGACAACAATCGGTCATTGGTTTTTTCTAATAAATCTGTGATGACAGGTCGAGTAAGTGATAAGAGCTATTCTAGATATGCTAGATTCTATCACTTTCTAGATACATCCCGCCGGACGCCTTATGAAGCTATAAAAATAGCACACTGTTGTTCGGCCTTGGAAAGTTTATTTTCAACGGATACAGTGGAGCTTAGTCATAGGTTGTCGGAGCGAGTTGCTTTTTTATTTGCTAAAAATGGATATGATGCTGAAACAGTTTATCAATTTATAAAAGATTGCTACGCGGTTAGATCATCGGTTACACATGGTTCGCCCGTACCTTCAAAATTTTCTAAAGGCCTCGAGGTTCAGTCGGAAAAAATGCAAGAGCACATGAGGGCGTTAGTTTTCATGATTACTGAGGATAAGCATTTGCTTGAGGTGCTAAATGGCAGCAACGAAGGGATCGAATTATATTTTCGGAAGCTGATTTTTCCTCCCGTAAAAGCAGTCTAGATATTATGGCGTCATGAGTGGCTTGCGCCGCTGCACTAGTACTGTAGCTTAGTTTTGGCATGGTCGTCGAATTGGTTCATAGAAGCTAATTGATGAGCTCAATTGATAGGAATGCGTGTTAGTAAGTTGAGCCAACTCTGAACTGAAATCAGACTTTTCGTATGTTGCATTTTGCTGGAAAAAGCCCGTATCAAGCGTCCGCTTTTGGCCGTTTGTTGCCTGTCGCAAAAGGCAGAAAATAACCCATAGCAGACGCTCATACGACTGACCTAGCTCACCATAAAGGATGAGGCGTAACGGCAGACTTCGGTCCTCGCAGGCCATATGAATTTTCGTTGTCAGCCCATCCCGGCTTCTCCCAAGAGCGAGACTCGCTGGTGCTCCCCCCTTTTTGGTCTGCTCCAGATGAGGCCCGGGTCGCTTTAACAGCTGTTTCACTTTACAAATACCGAGGTCGATCAGGCCTTGAACATTGAGTTTGACGCGAAGGCGCTTGAGTTTCTGGTTGAACGTGAATTGGTTCCGCCAATCTCGAAACGTTGTAGATCGTGGACCATGGGCCAGATCGCTCAGGCATGTCCCATCATTCTGCGCCCGAGCCAAGTACCTTCACCACGCCATTCAACATCACATGATCATTAGCTCGCGGACATCCGGTCCATCGATTCCCATTGATAGGCCCGCGATTATTTCCCAATCAGCATCGGAATGTTCGTATCGTTTGGGCATGGTGGGGCCTTCGCCTAGAAGCGAGAAATCTGCGGAAGATCAGCCCCCCAGAGGCTTGGACGACGTTTCAAGGGGTTTCATACAGAGCCTAGTAGTCGGGTGTTGTTTTTGCATTTTTGATGAGCGACTTCATTATTGGAATCACGGTCTTTTCATTGAACATCTCAAGCAAATGTGATTTTAACCGTGTCGCCTTTATTTGTCCGGATTTCAAACGCTCACTTACAGACTCCCAGAATTGATGTTCTTCGTGCAGGATTTGATAAAGTGTTCGCCCATTGAGAGTATAATTGTCTCGATAGCGGAAGGAAATCATCTTCTTGATTAATTGAAAGTCTTTGTTGGTAGATTTTTCAAGTCTGCCAATGAAGTCCTTAGGTGGCAGTTTCGCAAGAATAGGCGTGTATTCATTATCTTTGTTGAGTAGTTTCGCTAACGTTTTGACGTCTGAGCTGGTGAATTGTTCGTTCAACGCCTCAGCGGCTCTCTTTGCCCTTAGCTGCTCACCTGTTTTGAACGAATCATTACTCTGTGCTAACAGCCTTTTTCTTAGGTCGATAAAGGCAGGGTCTTCGGCTGACAAATAGATGTAGCCGATGCCGTCGCTAAAGGTGTTCCCACTCAGTTGTATTGTTTGCCATAGCTCGCTACTTTTGTATTCATTGATGAAGCGCTTTGTGGCTTTTGTTATGAGAGGGATGGTAAGAGAGGATAGTTTTAGTTTGCTAAAGTAGATGGCGATGGATATTTTGTGCAGGTATATGCGGGGGTCGCACTCTGTGCATTGATCTATTTCTTGTTCTATAATCTTTATTAACGCTGAAAATTCATCTTCCTCCAATTCTTCGTAATTTAGCAGTTGGACCCAAGCAGGATCTTCCTTCGTTTCTTTAGGGGTGTTTTCGATGAAATATACTAACTTTGATGTCGCCTCGTTAATGTTATTGAGTATACCTTTGCACAGTATTTCGGCCCATATTTTTCCCGAGTAAAGGTGTGGGCTGTTGATGAAGTATTTGTTGAAAATACTCGACTCTCCAGCCTCTGTTCCTCTGCTGTCAGAAAACGGCTTATCGCCTTCGAGGTCGCTCTCTTTAAGCTGGCCGGATTTCAGCTCAAGGCTCAGAGCAAAAAAAGTTCGCAGTAGGAATTTGTAAAATACCGGATGTTGAGTGTAAGTTTTTTGGAGCCCCTGAAGAAAGTGCGTAAAATCAGATATCGTTTGTTTAAGCTTGCGTAAGTTTCTGTAGTTTGCTATTTCGTAGATATTTTTTATTTCTTCTTTTATGCAGATTTCTTTTGGGGCTTCTAGCTTGGCTGTAACGCTCGCCTGTAATAGCTCATCTAAGATTGTTTCGATATCCTGGGAGATCTCAAATGTTTTGCCGACAACCTTCTCTTTGAATCTTGAATAAACCCCCATTTCCTCTGCGTTGAACTGTTTTTCATTTGCGATCAAAATAACTCTGACTTTTAGGATTTCCGTTAGTTCGTTTATGTACCCAAGAGCATCCTTGAGGGGGATGCTGCTGCGCTCAATGTCATCAAAAACTAGAATAAGTTCTTTATTTGAGTCACTTGGAAAAATTTTTTCGAAAAGCTCAAGCTTGTCGAGCTTTACATTGGTGGTGCCGTCAGGTTTTCCGTCGGAGTCCAGATCCATTTTAAATCCAAAACTCAAGGCGCCCTTAAATAACTTTCCTGCTAGTTTAACTTTTTGATTCGCAAAAAATGGATATGTTGCCTCAAATATTTTTTCATTAATTTCTTTAGTGCTTGCAAGGCCAAATAGGCTGATTTTTATTATTTTTGATTTTTCTTGTGGGTTGTTCGCTATGAAATTATCAATATAATGAGTCTTTCCAGAACCCCAATCACCACTTATGAGGAAAGCATATTCAGGTGCCTCGCTGGTTAAGTAGTTTTTTAGGTTTTCGGATATGTGTTCATTTGGGTTCATGGTTTACCGGGCTCTAGCTTTCATATGGCCGTTTTGTGGTCGGTTACCTTGCGGATAGCGAGGGTTTGATTATGCAGATTATGACTTTTATTTTGACGGAATACCTGTGCTCATAAAGGTCACGCTGCTGAGTTGGCGGGCTGACGCATTGAGCAACTCGCTGACATACGGAGTGGCGAAAAGAGAAGAAATAGCAGGTCTTTATTTTTGAGGTGGTAGTCGTCGCATAGTGCCTCATGATAATGGATTTAGGCTCTGTACGAAAAGTAATGTCCTATACACCGCCGCCAGCAATCCAATGTGCCCATCGGTGCATAACGTTTCGCGAGCTTGCCGTAGTGGGGTTGCTAGGTGGTGGTGTTCCTTCAGCCAGCCGAACAGGCGCTCGAAAAGGTTGCACTCCCGATATGTGGGTTTGTCGGACAGCCGTGGCAAGCCAGGTTTCGGCTTGTGTTACATCAGAGATCAGCCACCTGCTGCGACTGGCAGCTTCTGGCCGTCAGCAGCCGCTCAGGAACGTCCGCTTTTGGCCGAAAGCGGCCCTCCGTTGGACGCAGCAATGACTCGACATAAGGACAGGCAGGAGATGTCTAATTGCTGCCTCCTACCAACTCCCGTACGGAATGCCGAATTTCTCGATATACCGCTTAGACTTTTCGCTGACGGGATACGCATAGCGCCCTTGGTTCTTACCTTGACTAGGCCCCAGCGGTTCCACCTCTGCCTGTGCTCTGGCGACTTTGACAGGATGGTGGCATGAGTCTCTAACCCAGACTTGCACGACACCACCGGGCGCCAAGCCCAAGTAGAGAGACGCGCTATAGCGCCCCTTTTGTTCAGGTGTTTTAGCGCAGCGCTGATTGACGGACTCAAGCATGAGTTGTCGGGCTTCCTCTGGGATATCTATCCAGACCTTGTACGTTTGTGGTTCAACAATTGATTGCCAACGGACATAGATCCTTTCGGGAAGATCCGCACCAACAACACTTTTTCCGGTGCTTCCCACGCCGTGCCAACCTTGAGCAGATGCTGTTCCATCCTCTGGCTGCCCGCCTGAGGCGGATCCACCTCCGGTACGCAGGAATACTCTGCCTTTAATGTCTTCGACCGAAGTATCCTCAACCCAGATTTTCATGTAGTTGGGCTCGGTAAAGCCTAGTTCCCACCAAGGAGATTTGGGGTCGTTTTTGGCTGATAGCGGATCACTTGGCTGGCAGCCGCTAATCAATAGGGCACAAAGCATCGTTGGAAATCTTTTCATCAGGCGACGATTACCAACTCCCATACGGAATACCGTATTTGTCGATATAGCGCTTGGCCTTTTCACTCACAGGGTAGGCATAACGACCCCCATTTTTCCCCCGCTCCGGACCCAGCGGGTCGATTTCGCCTTGCGCTCTAGCAACCTTGATTGGTCGGTGGCATGAATCCCTCACCCACACCTGAACAACACCACCCGGAGCGAGCCCCAAATAAACTGAAGCCATGTAACGCGCTGTTCTTTCAGGCCTTTCCGGGCATCGTTGATTTGTGGAGGTCACCATTATTTGTCTGGCCTCCTCAGGGATATCCACCCACGCTTGCCAAGTTTTCTGCTCGACGATTGATTGCCATCGGACATAAATGCGAATGGGTAGATCGGCACCCACTACTCTTTTTCCGCTGCCTCCCACTCCTGTCCAGCCGCGAGCAGACTCAGTACCGTCTTCAGGTTCTCCGCCAGCAGCAGTCCCCCCGCCGGTTCTGAAGAAGACTCTGCCGGTAATATCTTGCACCGAACTGTCTTCCACCCAAACCTTCATGTAATCGGGTTCAGTGAAAGCCAGTTCCCACCATTCGGATTTAGGATCATTTTTGGCTGAGAGCGGATCAGCAGACTGGCAACCGGTCATGAACAAAGTTAGAAGTAAGGTGACGATTAGTTTCATTACCAGAGAGTCCAGTCAGGTACATGGGGATGTTGCACACGAATCATGTCTTCGGTGGGTGCGTTGATGTAGACGGCTCGGACACCACTGCCATCCCTTCTTCCAAGTGGATGATTCCAGTTAGCGGACATATGAATGTATTTCAACTTCAGCAATTTCTCCTCATCCTGAGTCGTGCTGTAGTCACCCGCCACAAATCGATCACACAGTGCCTGCAGTTCTGAGGGCACCGCCAGAGCGGCCGTTCCGGGAATCTCGTTGAATCGAACGCCCTTTTCCTTTGCGAGGCTATACATCACTCGCAGGTACACCCTCGACAAAAGGCCGCTCACAGGACGTTTGAGTTGTACGGCGGCATAAACACGCTTCCTGCGAGGGCTGAGCCGATCTTGTTGATCTACAGGTAGGAGAAGCGCCTCAGGAGTAACAATCTCCAGCATGTCTTCAGACCAGCCTTTGGAGACCCACTGATTTTTCAAAGACACAGCATCCCGGTAGATGGACGTGGTAGATACATCGGTAAACTGCGAGACCTCAAGCGTTTGCATCGGACTGACGAGTACACACTCCTCAACCTCATCGCGGTAGCCACCACCAATATCGGAATGCACACCTGGAAGAGTGATTTCCAGGTGATCGGCTTTGACGCGACTCAATGCAAAGTTGGCCCGATACTCATCACGCGCGGACAACTGAACGACATCAGTAAAAAAACGACGGTCCAGGTAGAGCTTGATGCCCGTGGCGACTGGACTCTTTACATTCCCCAGATTGGACCAGCCAGCAATCGAAGGCACGGTGTCGAACAGACCAATGAATCCCATATAGATACTGCTTTTGTACTGGTCAATGAAGGTTCGACTGAAGTCACTCGCATTGCTGCGGAATATATTCCCTAAGGGGCCCTGTTTTCCGCGAACGACTTCATTTGCAAAGTGCCGTGCGGCCGCAGCGCCTCGGCTGAAGCCGAACGTATCGAAAGTCAGAGACGTGATTTCACTGTTTGGATTGTTATCCAGAACATCTTCAATACGCGATTTGATCTCTTCAAAAGAGTGCTGGACACGTCCCGCAACACCCGTATCACCTCGACCTGTGCCAGCGCCGAATTTACTGTCCTCTTCACCTGACCGGGTACCGATCCCCTCGACGTAAATCATGCGGAATGCTTGCTTGTGCGAACCATCGCCCTCCGCCTTCTGAGGTGCGAAATAGAGCTCACTCAGTTTTTGCACATTGCTGATGTCGTTGGCGTAGCTGCTATCCGGATCACTCATGTACGGCTTGCAACTGGCATCGATATCTTGCGGCGCAATGGGATGATGAGCACCGCAGAGCAACCCCGCAGCGGAGTTGTTTGCGTTATTACCAGTACCATCAAAGAAAACCCCAATCCGCAACGCAATGCCGATTTTCTCGGGCTCGCGCGCAGGCTCTTTCCCATGCTTCTCATACTCCGCCCAACGCTGGGCATGAATATCGACGGGTTTGGCTTCTTCGTAGCGGTAGTTTTTCGGGGAGTTGGGAACGTAGCCACTCAATCCTTGATTCCTTGTTCTGATCCTTGAAGAACGGGCCGAAGGGTGCCAGCCGAGGCTTGGGTGCGCAAGGCGTGGCCCTGTGCCAGCGCGGTTGAGACCGTATGGTGCGACGAGGGTTCGGGCTCGTCGCACCGGGTGGTCAGTGGGCGATTTCAACGTTGTCGAGGGCCTGGTTTACGGCGAGTTCGCCGAGCATGACGACCTGGGCGATGCCCAGTGCGGTTTTGCGGTGGGAGGTGTCGAGCATGGCGGCGAAGTTGTTGAGCATTTCGCTGGCGGAGCCGAGGGTTTCGCTGGCGTTGGCGAGCAGGGATTCGGTGTCGCACTTCGGGTTGGCGAGGTACATGGGTTCGGGTTTGTGCGGGCTGGCCATGATTTGGGTGGCCGGGGTGAGGTAGTGATCGAGGGCGCGTTCGGCGGCTTCGTGGAGTTTTTTGGAATCGAGGGATTCGTAGGGCGATGCGAGGTCGGTTTCTGGCGGGTTGGGTGTTGGTTTGATCATGGTGAAACTCCTGATTGTTCATTAGGAGCTACCGGCATCACTTGCAGATGATGGGTGGCAGCTGTGCGCGGGTCTGCAAGACCGGGAAACCAGGAACCCGGCAGACCCGAAGGTCTCCCGCACAAAGCTGCCATTTTGTAGACGCGAACGAGCGTCCATGTGGCGTGGCTATGCGACTGGTTTTCCGGCGGGCTTGCAGACCCGATCACTGATGAGCAGTGACAGGAATCAAGGTACGGAGGGCGCGCCAGACGCACAAGCCGGCGGATTCTGGCGTACTCGTAGGTAATGACGCAAGGCGTTGTAGGTCTTGGGTGGTTACGGGAGGCTTCGTTTAAACAGGGGTGATTTTTCTGTTTATTTCGGTCAGTGATTGATGGGGTGATTGGGCAGACGTCTTCGCGGGCAAGCCCGCTCCCACAGGGATTTTTGGCTGGATTGAGATTGGTGGGGGCTGGACTGGCGTCATCGCGAGCAGGCTCACTCCTACAGAGGGAGGCGGTTCGAATCAGCGGGCATCTCGCTGGATTCGGAATACCAGGCTGGGGGCTTTGCCGGGGACATCGTCCAGTTCGCCGAAGCGGCACATGCCTATCTTTTCCAGGACGCGGATTGAGGCGGTGTGGTCAGGCCTGACCAGACCGAATACCTCGGGCAAGCCGAGATGATTGAAGGCGTGGGTCAGCGCATTTTGTGCGGCCTCTGTCGCATAGCCGTGGCCCCACGCTTCGACGGCGAAGCGATAGCCGAGGTTGATGACCTTTTTGCCCAGGTAGTCGTGGGCGGCGATGCCAGCGAATCCGAGGATGTGCTCAGGGGCTTGTGCGCTGCTGATTGCCCACCATCCGTAGCCGTGGGTTTCCCAGTGTTGCAGCCAGCGATCCAGCAGTGCTTCGGCTTGTGTGATGTCGGTCATGGGGCCGGCGGGGTTGAACAGGTTGGTTTGCGGGTCGCCGAAAATCGCGAAAACGGTGGGCAGGTCTGCTTGTTGTGGGCGTCGGTAGGTCAGGCGTGTTGTGGTGTTTGGCATGCTCGAGACCTTGGTAATTCAGCAGGTTATGTAGCGGTTGGGCGGGCGCCATCGCTAGCAGGCTAGCTCCCACAGGTTCCGCGCAAGGCTCGGGTGCCTGTGGGAATAAGGCGCCAGTGACGGTATCGCAAAGGAGTCTGACGGACTGTCAGTTCTTACAGGTCTCTTACAGTTTGCGCAGGGCTAAGCTGGCCCGACTGTAGGAAAACTGAGGAACTGATCATGGGCCGCATTCGATACTTGTTGCCACTGAGTGCTCTGCTGCTGGCCTTGCAGCCAATAATTGGCTATGCCGGTGCCACCTGGACGTACATTTCGCTCGAGGCGAATTTCCGCTGTGATAACGGCGTCACGACACAAGGCTATAGCGTCTATGCGGTGGGTGATCGGCCGGAGTTAGGGAATTGGGACCCGGCCAAAGCGGTTCGACTCACGCCATCCCCCTACCCCTCCTGGTCCGGAAAGATAAAATTCAGTAACGCAAAACCCGGTGATGTCGTGGAGTGGAAATGTATCGTCCGCAATGACAGCAACCCCAGCGACGCAACCTGGCAAACAGCCCCCAACAATCAAGTAACCATGGCTTTTAGTCCCACACCTCTGGCGACTGGAAGCTTCTGAATCGACCGTATGGTGCCGCGGCTACAAGCTCGAACTCTGGCCTCGACCGCGCGTCATGTTGATCAGCGCCACGCGTCTGCCACCCGGCGCCGCGCGCTCTTCGATGGAGAACGGCACGAAGCCGAGTTTCGGGTAGAGCAGCAACCCCGCCGTGTTTTCGTTGAAACAGGACAGCTGCACTTCCCTTGCCCCGTACTTTTCAAAGCCGACCGCGGTCATGGTTTCGACAATGTAACGCGCGACGCCCTGGCCACGGGCGTAAGGCGCGACGATGACGTTGCCGATGCAGCAGACGCCCTCGTGCTCAGCGCGGTAGAAGTTGGCGAAGCCGACGAACTCGCCGTTGGCCAGAAAAGCCGTGGAGTCGAAGCGCTGGCTGATCGCGGTGTGCATTTGCTCTTCCGTCAGCGGGTACTGCGCTTTCGGGAACATGAAATACAACTCTTGAACGCCCTGCGGAAAGCTGCACAGGGTTTTGACGTCGTCGGCCGTCACTGGTCGGTGGGTGAAGTTCATCGCTGCCCTGCCCTCACTGTTTGCCTGCGGCCAAATGGTGCGCGACCAGCGCGTTGGCATGGCCGTGGCCCATGCCGTGTTCCTCCTTGAGCCACGCCACCAGTTCCATGTGTTTCTTGTCGGTGATGCCGGCGAGCAGGTTCAGCCAGTGATCGATGGGCTGGCCGTATTTCTTTTCGATGGAGGGGAAGTACGACGCCGGGCCTTTACCTTGTTGTCTTCGCTCATGCTGCAAGCTCCCTTGGATCACGACGGAGGGTCGGCGACGCTCCTTGTCGGCATGCCATAGAGTGGACGCGAGACGCTGTTCCGGCAAGTGGCGTGGCCAGCCCATTGAGTTCACACCGACCTGTCGGTGGGGGGGATTCACTCGGGGGAAAGCTCAGTCTTTCTGCTCTCCTTAAATCGCTGCATCGGACTCTTGCCGTCCGTCCTGACGATCGGGATCGCCTGATAGCTCTTCTGGCCCGGTGGCATGATCGGGTCACCGGGAAAGCGATAATCGCTGAAGCCTTGCATCACTCTTTGATCAAGCGCGGTGTCGCCCGAGCTTTGCCGTATCGAAACCACCGGGGCCGATGCGCCCGGGGTGTACTCCAGCTGTACCTGCACTGGCTTGCTGGCAGACGTCGGATTGACGTTGTTCTCCAGAGACTTCTCTATGGCGGTGATGCGTTTCTTGAGGCCGCTTTGCACGCTGCTGACAAAGAGATTGTTGTAGCGCTGTTGCTGCTCGATCGTCAGAGGCAAGCCTTTGGCGCGTAGACGTTCGATGCCTTGCCACGAGTCATCGCCGAGATACTGCGTGGCGTTGAAGTAATGCGTCAGCGCGCCTTGCAGGTCCTGCGGGCCACCGCGCCCGTCCTCCATGTATTTGGCCAGTTTGGCTTCACTGCGCTGCTGCTCGGGCTTGCTCACGGCAAGCTGGTAAAACTGCCGCGCATCGGTGTCATTGACCGGCCCGCCGATGCCTTCTTCGGCCATGCGCCCAAGTTGGCCATAGGCGCTGGCGTCTTTGTCGGCCACGGCTTGATAGAGGGCCTTGGCTTTGGAAATGTCCTGGGGCACACCGCGCCCCTTCTCGTACAGGTCGCCCAGCATGATCGTACACGGCAGGTTACCGCTCTGACTGAGGTCGCGGATGTAGCTGACTTCCAGCGAGGTGATGGCTTTATCGTCCCAGTAGGCGAAGCAACGCAGAGCGGGGAAATCTGCGACCTGGGTATAAGCGCTGTTGGTTTTGCAGCCTGCGATGAGGGCGGTGAGCGCCAGTAGAGCAACAACCTTGTTCATGAACGGCATCCGTTGAAATCGTGCAGATTTCATCGGCAGGCCGGCGCAAAACCTGAAGTCCAAGCACTCGAACACGCCACAAAAACTGTGGGAGCGGG
>Ga0153931_100196_pt1 | contig 20172 bp, 16 predicted proteins | sample TSNJ015MetaG_FD_104730 | JGI IMG/M metagenome (GOLD analysis project Ga0153931, IMG submission 104730) | Attine ant fungus gardens microbial communities from New Jersey, USA - TSNJ015 MetaG | ecosystem: Host-associated > Fungi > Mycelium > Unclassified | place: USA: New Jersey, Wharton State...
CAGATCGTCGCCATCAATGATTTGGGCGACAGTTCGATCAATGCCCACCTGCTCAAATACGACACCGTACACGGTACTTTCGAAGCAGAGGTTGCCCACGATCAGGAAAGCCTGACCGTCAATGGTGACCGGATTGCCGTCAGTGCCATTCGCAACCCCGCCGAGTTGCCGTGGGCGGCGCACAAGATCGACGTGGTGTTCGAATGCACCGGTCTGTTCACCGACCGTGACAAGGCCGCCGCTCATATTACCGCCGGCGCGCGCAAGGTAATCATCTCGGCCCCCGCCAAAGGCGCAGACGCCACGGTGGTGTACGGGGTGAACCATGACATCTTGCGCCAATCGCACCAGATCATCTCCAACGCTTCCTGCACCACCAACTGCCTGGCGCCTGTGGCTCAGGTGCTGCACCGCGAGCTGGGCATCGAGAACGGCTTGATGACCACTATTCACGCCTACACCAACGACCAGAACCTGACCGACGTCTACCACACCGACCCGTACCGCGCGCGCTCGGCTACCCAGAACATGATCCCAAGCAAGACCGGCGCTGCTGAAGCGGTGGGCCTGGTGCTGCCGGAACTGGCGGGCAAGCTGACCGGCATGGCGGTGCGGGTACCGGTGATCAACGTGTCGCTGGTCGACCTTACCGTGGAGCTGAAGAAAGAAGCCACGGCCGAGCAAGTCAACGCGCTGCTCAAAGAAGCCAGCCAGCACTCGAAAATCCTCGGCTACAACTCCCTGCCGCTGGTTTCCAGTGACTTCAACCATAACCCGCTGTCGTCGATCTTCGATGCCAATCACACCAAGGTCAGCGGTAAATTGCTCAAAGTGCTGGCCTGGTACGACAACGAGTGGGGTTTCTCCAACCGGATGCTGGATAACTGCCTGGCGCTCTGCAACGCCGAGTAAGCTCGGCTTGTGTGGGAGCTGGCTTGCCTGCGATAGCATCACCTCGGTTTGACTGAAATACCGAGGTGCCTGCATCGCGGGCAAGCCCGGCTCCCACTAAGGCCCCTCCCCTATTTGATCTATGTAGGCCCACAGCAATAGCCACTTGCCATTTCCGTTGATGATAAGCATTATCATTAACTGTAAATCGATCTGGTAGCACTGTGAGCCAATCCCGCTTCAACCAAGTCTTTATCACTCAACGGGTGATTCTGCTTCGCACCCTGCAGCGGATGGTGAACAACCACAGCACCGCCGAGGACCTGTTGCAGGAAACCTACCTGCGCGTCACCCGGGCCCTCAGCGAGCGGCCGATCGATCACCTCGAACCCTTCGTCTACCAGACTGCACGCAACCTGGCGCTGGACCACCTGCGTTCGCGCCGCATTCAAGCCCGTACGCTGCAGGAAGACGTCCCGCTGGACGTGCTGCAAAGCGTCGCGGCGCCCATCAGCACGCCCGAAGACGCGACCCAGGCCGAGCAATTGCTCGAACACCTGAGTGTCAGCCTCGGCCAGCTGAGCGCTCGGCAACAGCAGATATTCATCCTCAGCCGCCTGCACGGTTGCAGCTACCAAGAGATTGCCGATCAGTTGCAAGTGTCCTTGAGCACCGTGCAAAAGGAACTGAAATTGATCATGGCCATCTGTGTAGGAGTGGCTGAACGGCTGGATCAGCCTTAAGCTTCAGCCGACAGATGTGGCGATCCAGTCTGTAGGAAAGATGAATAGAACGTGGCGAAGACCCGAGGAACACCGTGACCGACCCGAATAAACTGCGCCCCCATGAGCTGGCTCATGAGGTGTTGCAAGACACTGCTATGGACCAGGCCCTTGACTGGCTGATCGTCTTGCAGTGCCCGCAACCCGGGCAGCAAGCGCAGTTCGATGCCTGGCTGGCCAGTGACCCGGCACACGCACACGCGTTCAACAAAGCCCGGACCGCCTGGGGCGGCGCGCCGGTACACAGCGCCGCCGTGGCCCTGGCAGCGCCGCGCAAACCGAGCGCCTGGCGCCGGGTAAAACCGCATTGGAAACCCTTGGCCACCGCCGCCGTGCTGTTGATCGGCCTGTTCAGCTTCAGCAACCTGCCCGTGCGCCTGCAAGCCGACCACCTCACCGTGGTCGGTGAACGCCAGCGCGTGCAGTTGGACGACGGTTCCAAGGTACTGCTGAACACCAACTCGGCGTTTTCCAGCCGCATCAAAGACCACCAGCGCATCGCGCGCCTGTACCAAGGCGAGGCGTTTTTCGAAGTTGCGCCCAACCGTGGCCTGCCCCTGGAGATTGACGCCGGGCCGGTGCGCGCCAGCGTGCGCGACACCGACTTCGCCGTGCGCTACCTCAACGGCGAAGCGCAAGTGCAGGTGCAGCGCGGTGACGTCGACCTGAGCAACACCTTCGACGACGCCCGCGTGCGCCTGCGCGCCGGTGAAAGTATCCGTATCGGCCCCAAAGGCTTTGGCCAGCCCGCCAAGCTGGATGTGAGCAAGGACCTGGCCTGGGTCCAGGGTCGGCTGGTGTTTGAAAACTGCCCGATGAGCGACGTGCTGGCAGAGCTGCGCCGCTATTACCCGGGCTGGATCGTCAACACCAACGACAAGCTCGCCAGCACAGCTGTCACCGGCAATTACCGCCTCGACCAGCCGCTGGACGTGGTGCGTTCGCTGGCGCACATCACCTCGGCCACACTCTCGGAATACCCGGCGCTGGTCATTCTGAACTAAATGAGAATTATTTTTACTCGATGTTAACCGGCGGTACGTCTCGTTATAGCCAATGCAACTGATTCCTATTTGATTCGGTTCGCAACTATAAGATTCGTACTCCGGAGCGCTCTCGATGTCCTCTCGTTTCAACCGCCGGTCTTCTTCGCCCGTCCTGTCGTTGCTGACCGCTGCCATTCTGATGGCCAGCGCGCCAGTCATGGCCGCCACTGCCGCCGAGCCGGTCGCCCGCAGCCACGGCAACTACAATTTCAGCATCGAGCAGCAGCCGTTGGTCTCGGCGCTGAACGCGTTTACCGCCGTGACCGGCTGGCAAGTCGGCCTGCCGGCAGAGCTGGGCCAAGGTGTGTCGTCCCCTGGCGCACGCGGCCCGCTGTCACCCGAAAAAGCCCTGGACCGGTTGTTGGTGGGGACCAACCTGAGCTATCGCAAACTGGGCACCAACAACATCGTGCTGGAAAAACGCGCGGCCGGCAGCGTGCTCAACCTGCAACAAGTGACCATCAGCGCCACGCGCAACGAACAGGACGTCACCAGCGTGCCCAGCACGGTCACTGTGCATGATCGCCAGGAACTGGACCGCCAGAACGTCAACACCATCCGTGAACTGGTGCGCTACGAGCCCAACGTGTCAGTCGGTGGCGCAGGCACCCGCGCCAGCAACGCGGGCTACAACATTCGCGGCATCGACGGCGACCGCATCCTCACTCAAGTCGACGGCGTCGAAGTGCCGGACAACTTCTTCAACGGCCCCTACGCCAAGACGCGCCGCAACTACGTCGACCCGGAAATCGTCAAGCGCGTGGAAATCCTGCGTGGCCCGGCCTCGGCCTTGTACGGCAGCAGCGCCATCGGCGGCGCGGTGAGCTACTTCACCCTCGACCCGGACGACATCATCAAGCCCGGCCAGGACGTCGGCGCCCGTTTGAAAACCGGCTACAGCTCCGCCGACGACAGCTGGCTGACCTCCGGCACCGTTGCCGGCCGCGTGCAGGACTTCGACGGTTTGCTGCACTTGAGCCAGCGCAATGGCCATGAAATGGAATCCTACGACGGCAACAACGCCACCGGCCTGGCCCGCACCGGCGCCAACCCGGAAGACGCGCGCACCACCAATATCCTGGCCAAATTGGGCTGGAACTATGGCGATGACAACCGTCTGGGCCTGACTTACGAGAAGTTCAAGGACGACCGCGACGTTAACCTGAAAAACGCCGTGGGCGGCCCGTTCATCGGTGGTCGAGGAATGAATTTGTACCGTGCCCGCTCGGGCAACGACACCATCACTCGCGAGCGCTTCGGCCTGGAAAACACCTTTGCCCTGGAGTCGCCGATTGCCGATCGCATCAAGACCAGCCTGAACTACCAGATCGCCAAGACCGACCAGACCACCGCCGAAATCTACCAGGCGGGTCGTCGCGTATTACGCACCCGTGACACGCTATACGAAGAAAAACAGTGGGTTTTCGACGCCCAACTGGACAAGGCTTTCAACATCGGTGAAACCGATCACCAAGTGACCTATGGCACCACACTCAAACAGCAGAAAGTCACCGGCTCGCGCGAAGGCTCGGCCTCCTGCCTCGCCGTCGGCTCGGGTTGCACGGCCATCGGCGCCCCCAGCCCGCAAGCCAGCGACAGCGTAAAAAAATCCAGCGACTTCCCGGACCCGACCATCAACACCTACTCGCTGTTCGCCCAGGACCAGATCACCTGGGACAAATGGACCTTCCTGCCGGCAGTGCGCTATGACTACACCCAGCTCAAACCCAAGCTGACCCAGGAATTCCTCAACACCGTAAACCCGACCGGCACCTACCCGGTCAGCGACAAAGAAAAAACCTGGCACCGTGTAACGCCCAAGTTCGGCCTGACCTATGCGCTGACCGATCAATACACCTGGTTCGGTCAATACGCCGAGGGTTTCCGCACGCCATCGGCCAAGGCGCTCTATGGTCGCTTTGAAAACCTCAACCTGGGCTACACCGTCGAGCCAAACCCGAACCTCAAGCCGGAAACCAGCAAGGGCATCGAAACCGGGATTCGCGGTCATTTCGACGAGGGCTCTTTCGACATCGCGGTGTTCTACAACAAGTACCGCGACTTTATCGACGAAGACGCCTCGGTCGCCGGCGGCGACATACAAACCTTCGAAGCCAACAACATCAAGCACGCCACCATCAAAGGGGTAGAAGCCAAGGGCCGTCTGAACCTCGACGCGTTCGGCGCACCGCAAGGCCTCTACACCCAGGGCTCGGTCGGTTACACCTACGGCCGCAACGACGACAACGGCGAGCCGCTCAACAGCGTCAACCCTCTTAAAGGCGTGTTCGGCCTGGGCTACGAGCAAGAGCAATACGGCGCGCTGGTCAGCTGGACGCTGGTGAAGAAACAGAACCGCGTCGACAGCACCACCTTCCACGCACCGGATGGCAGCACCAGTGCCCCGTTCAAAACGCCCGGCTTCGGCATCGTCGACCTGACCGGTTACTACAAAGTCACCCACGATGTGACCATCAACGGCGGCCTCTACAACCTCACCGACAAGAAGTACTGGAACTGGGATGACGTGCGCAGCTACGACGGCGTCGGCGAAGCCGGCGTGACAGCGCCCGCCAACCTCGACCGCCTGACCCAGCCCGGCCGCAACTTCGCGATCAACCTGATCTGGGACATCTGACAGCACTTATCCCAAATGCCGTCTCCTCACCTCGCCGGAATTTCACCGGCGAGGTGAGGATTTTTTACTGTGCCGCGTCTTCTTGTTCGTCTAGTTGATAACAGCTCTCTTTAGGGCACCCAGGCGCTACTCTTCTCAAGGACTTTTTTCGATGACCGCTTCTCCTACCGCAGAACGCCCAAGCCTGCGCTCCCAGCGCCTGAACCAGATCACCAACGAGCCCCACACCAAGCTCGATGCGCTGGTCAAAGCCCACGCCCCATTCGAAACCCAAGCCAACTTCGCCCGCTTCGTGGTCGCGCAGTACCTGTTCCAATCGGAACTGGTGGCCCTGTACAACGACCCTGAGCTGATCAAGATCGTCCCTGACCTGGCTGAACGCTGCCGCGCCGAAGCCGCCAAGCTGGACCTCGGCGACCTGGACACCGAAGTGCCTGCACCGGTCGCCGGCGCCGTGAAGAGCCCGAGCAAGGCCGAAGCCCTGGGTTGGCTGTTCGTGTCGGAAGGCTCCAAGCTGGGCGCTGCCTTCCTGATCAAACGCGCCGTGGGCCTGGGCCTGAGCGAAACCTTTGGCGCCCGCCACCTCGGCGAGCCGGCCGGTGGTCGCGCCGAGGGCTGGAAGCGCTTTACCCGCACCCTCGACGGCCTGGCATTCAGCGCTGAAGAAGAAGCGGCGGTAGAAAAAGGTGCGATCGACGCGTTTGTACGCTTCACCGTGCTGCTGGAACAGGCGTACGCTAGCGCCCCTGAATTGGCCTGACTGCTGGAATGCGATTAAACATGTGGGAGCGGGCTTGCTCGCGAAAGCGGTGTGTCAGTCGACATATGCATGACTGAAACACCGCCTTCGCGAGCAAGCCCGCTCCCACAGTTGTATCTCATTTCAAACTGATTTTTTTTGTGATCACCCAACCCATGACCGGCAAAACCCAATCCACCTCAAAAATCGCGCAGATCCTCTTCGGCCTGCTGGCCTACGTCAGCCTGGGCATTGGATTGGTGGCGATTGTCATACCGGGTTTGCCCACCACCGAATTCATCCTGCTCGCCGCCTGGGCCGCGACCAAAAGCTCGCCGCGCCTGAGTGCCTGGCTGGAAAACCACCGGCTGTTCGGGCCGATCCTGTTCAATTGGCGCAACGGCAAGATCATCGCCCGCCGTGCCAAAGTCAGCGCCACTGTCAGCATGCTGCTGTGCGCCGGTTTGATGCTGGTGGTGCTCGATCATGGCTGGCCGATCTACCTGGCGATCGCCGGCATGAGCCTGGGCAACCTGTGGATCTGGTCACGCCCGGAACGGCTTGCAGCGCCCGTAGGGCGCGGCGTGTAGTCTTTTTCCTACCGCTCATCGTCTTTCCCTCATGAAACAACTCGTTACGCCGATGTTTCGGACATAGCGCCGAATGGACTTGGCTCGCCCTGCTTGCAGGTCAACAAGTCCAATCGCGAGTGAACCTATGTTCGACACCCTCTCTATCCGCTTGAAAATCGTGCTGCTGTCCGGCCTCTGCCTGTTGGGCGTGATTGCACTGGTCGTCGGCGTCAACCTTTACGAGGCCGATCAGAACAACCGACTGGTCAGCGATTCAAGCTCGCGAATGCTCACCCAGAGTGTGCAGAACCTGTTGCAAGCCAAGGCCGGCGAACAGGCGGTACAGCTGCAGAAAACCTTTGGCGAAAGCCTGGTGGTGGTCACCGCACTGGCCGACCAGATCAAGGGCCTGCGCACCACCGCCGCCAAGCGCGGGCTGGAGGCGGGTGCACTGCGTGAAGAACTCAACCAGAGCCTCAAGACCGCCTTTGAGCGCAACACCAAGGTGCTGGGAATCTGGCTGTCGTTCGAACCCAATGGCCTGGATGGCAAGGACAGCGAGTTTGTCGACGACAAGGCCCGCGTCTCGAATGAAAAAGGTCGCTTTTCCAGCTACTGGAGCCGCGCCGCCGGTGAAGGCCTGAACACGGTGATGGTCGAGGACGACCTGACCAAGACCACCCCGAATCTCAGCGGCACGCCCTACAACATTTGGTACACCTGCCCACGGGACACGCGCACTGTTTGCCTGCTTGACCCGTACTCCGACGACGTGGCCGGCAAGCAGGTGCTGATGACCACCCTCTCGCTGCCGTTGATCGTCGACGGCAAGGTCATCGGCGTGGTTGGCGTGGACCTGGCCCTCAACACCCTGCAGGCGGTGACCGACGCAGCACAAAAAGAACTCTTCGACGGCGCCGCGCACCTGGAAATTCTCTCCAGCACCGGCCTGATCGCGGCCTACAGCGGCGAGCCGGCGCGGGTCGGCAAAAACCTGATCGACACCCTGGGCGCCGAGGGCAAAGAGATTGTGCAATTGCTGGCCAACGACACGCGCACTCTCCGCGAGCAAGACGACACGATCCGCGCCGTGTACCCGGTCAAACCGATTGCCGACGCCAAGTCCTGGGGCATCGTGATCAAACTGCCCAAGAACGTGATGCTGGCGGACACCCTGAAACTGCAAGGCGTCCTCGACAACGCCCAGCAAGCCGGCACGCTCAAGGCCTTGCTGGTCGGCGCCGCCGCCGCATTGCTGGGCCTGGTGCTGATCTGGCTGACCGCCACCGGCGTAACCCGCCCGATCAACACCGTGGCCGCGATGCTCAAGAACATCGCCAGTGGCGAAGGCGATCTTACCCAGCGTCTGACTTACGCCAAGAAAGACGAACTGGGCGAACTGGCGAACTGGTTCAACCGCTTTCTCGACAAGCTGCAACCGACCATCGCGCAGATCAAACAAAGCATCACCGAAGCGCGCGGCACGGCTGATCAGTCATCAGCCATCGCGCGCCAGACCAGCGAAGGCATGCAGGTGCAGTTCCGCGAAATCGACCAGGTTGCCACGGCGTCCAATGAAATGAGCGCCACCGCCCACGACGTGGCCAACAGCGCGTCCAACGCTGCCAGCGCGGCACGCGGGGCGGACCAGTCGGCGCGCGAGGGCATGTCGATCATTGAGCAGAGCACCCGCGACATCACCACCCTCGCCGAAGAAGTCAGCAAGGCCGTGAGCGAGGTCGAGGCCTTGGCGGTGAACAGCGAGCAGATCGGTTCGGTGCTGGAAGTGATCCGCAGCATTGCCGAGCAGACCAACCTGCTGGCCCTCAACGCCGCCATCGAAGCGGCACGCGCCGGGGAAAGCGGACGTGGGTTTGCGGTGGTGGCCGACGAAGTGCGCAACCTGGCCAAACGCACACAGGATTCGGTGGAAGAAATTCGCCTGGTGATCGAGCGCATCCAGAGCGGCACCCGTGGCGTGGTGGCCACCATGCATTCCAGCCAGCACCAGGCCCAAAGCAATGCCGGGCAGATCCATCAGGCCGTGCAAGCGCTGGGCAAGATCAGCGACGCGGTCACAGTCATCAGCGACATGAACCTGCAAATCGCCAGCGCCGCCGAGCAGCAGAGCGCCGTGGCCGAAGAGGTCAATCGCAATGTCTCGGCAATTCGTACCGTGACTGAAACCCTCACCGGCCAAGCCACCGAGTCGGCGGCCATCAGCAGCCAACTGAATGCCTTGGCCAGCCAGCAGATGAAGCTGATGGATCAGTTCAAGGTGTAACACCGAATCTAAAGCCAATGAGGAGCAAATGTGGGAGCGGGCTTGCTCGCGAATGCGATGGATCAGTCAATACATCCAGTGACTGTCACACCGCATTCGCGAGCAAGCCCGCTCCCACATTTAGATCACCGTTGGCCTACAGACCAGGCCACGCCTGAACAAACGCCGCCACATCTTCTTTCTGCGCAGTGCGCGGCGGGTTCTGCGGCGTGCCCAGATAAAGGAAGCCAATCACTTCCTCATCCGCCGTCAGCCCCAGGCCCTTGGCCACGTGCGCCGAGTAGGACAGCTCGCCCGTGCGCCACACCGCGCCGATCCCCTGTGCATAAGCCGCCAGCAGAATACCGTGGGCCGCACACGCAGCCGCCAGCAGTTGCTCGGACTTTGGCACCTTGAAGTGTTCTTGCAGGCGGGCAATCACCACCACCACCAACGGCGCGCGCAGCGGGCCATTCTGCGCTTTGTCGATGGCGGCTTGCGGGGCGTCGGCGTCTTGCAGGCGCGCCGCTTCGGCCAGCAGCGTGCCCATCTGCTCGCGGGCTGCGCCTTCGACGGTGAGAAAACGCCAAGGGCGCAACTGGCCGTGGTCCGGTGCACGCATGGCGGCGGCGAACAGCACATCGCGCTGCTCCTGGGTCGGTGCCGGTTCCAGCAAACGCGGCACGGAAACACGGTTGAGCAAAGCGTCGAGAGCCTGCATTGGCCACCTCCAGAGAAAAATGTGCGGCCATTCTAGCGGGAATGAATCGGATTCGACCAAACGATAATTGCTCTTATTCATTGAGCCCCGCCCTGTTAGACTTTGCGGCCTAATTTTGGCCATCGCTTCAGGAAACTTGATGTTCGGTTCGCTTTTTCGCCTGTCCGCAGCGTTGATGGCCTTGAGCCTGACAGCCTGCGATGACGCCCCACGTTTCACCAAGGCCGAGCCCGGTGAAGCGCGAGCCGGCGGCGCGACGACGGTGAACAAGCGCGACCAGAACGCCTTTTCCCTGCCCTCGGCCAACCTGGCACCGACCCGCCGCCTGGACTTCAGCGTCGGCAACAGCTTTTTCCGCAGCCCGTGGGTGATCGCGCCGTCCACCACCACCGCGCGCGACGGCTTGGGCCCGTTGTTCAACACCAACGCCTGCCAGAACTGCCACATCAAGGACGGCCGGGGTCACCCACCGCTGCCCGACGCGCCCAATGCGGTGTCGATGCTGGTGCGCCTGTCGATTCCCGTGCCGATGACAGCGCCTGCGCCCTACGCCAAACTCATCGAGCAGCTCGGCGTAGTGCCCGAGCCGGTCTACGGCGGGCAATTGCAGGACATGGCCGTGCCGGGCGTGGCGCCGGAAGGCAAGGTGCGCGTGGATTACACACCGGTCAACGTGACATTCAAGGACGGCACCGTGGTCGAGCTGCGCAAGCCCGACCTGCACATCACCCAGCTCGGCTACGGCCCGATGCATCCGGATACACTTTTCTCGGCGCGCATCGCCCCGCCCATGATCGGCCTGGGCTTGCTCGAAGCCATCAGCGACGCCGATGTGTTGCGCAACACCGACCCGAAAACGGCCGACAAAGAAGCCCTCGTCGGCCGCGCCAATTGGGTGTGGGATGACGCCCGGCAAAAAACCGTGCTCGGGCGCTTTGGCTGGAAAGCCGGGCAACCCAACCTCAATCAACAAAATGTTCACGCGTTTTCTGGTGATATGGGCCTCACCACGTCCCTGAGACCCTTTGATGACTGCACCGACGCCCAAGTCGCCTGCAAACAGGCCCCCAACGGCAATGGCCCCGATGGCGAGCCGGAAGTCAGCGATAACATCCTGCGCCTGGTGCTGTTCTACACCCGCAACCTCGCCGTGCCGGTGCGCCGTGGCGTCAACACGCCGCAGATACTGGCCGGGAAGAACCTGTTCTACCAGGCCGGTTGCCAGGGTTGCCACAAACCCACGTTCACCACGGCCGCAGGCGCCGCCGAACCCGAACTGGCCAACCAGGTGATTCGCCCCTACAGCGACCTGCTGTTGCACGACATGGGCGCAGGCCTGGCCGACAACCGCAGCGAATTCAAGGCCGGTGGCCGCGACTGGCGCACCCCGCCGTTGTGGGGCATTGGCCTGACGCAGACCGTCAGTGGCCACACCCAGTTTTTACATGATGGCCGCGCCCGCAATCTGCTCGAAGCCGTGCTGTGGCATGGCGGTGAAGCACAAGCGGCGCAGCAGCATGTGCTGTCCTTTAATGCCGAGCAGCGTGCCGCGTTGCTGGCGTTCCTGAATTCTTTATAAGCTTTGCCGCACTTACAGAAGGGAGCTCGACATGTTTCGTCCCAAGTTGTTGTTCACCAGCCTGGCCGCCCTCGCCCTCGGCGCCTGCTCGCCGCAGGACCCGCAAGCGGTGACCTCGGCGGCTATCGCCAAGCAAGTGATCCTGCCGACCTACAGCCGTTGGGTTGAAGCCGACCGCCAACTGGCCGTCAGCGCCCTCGCCTACTGCCAGGGCAAAGAAAGCCTGGAGACCGCCCGCGCCGACTTCCTCCACGCGCAAAAAGCCTGGGCCGAGCTGCAACCGCTGCTGATCGGCCCGCTGGCCGAGGGCAACCGTTCGTGGCAAGTGCAGTTCTGGCCGGACAAGAAAAACCTGGTCGGCCGCCAAGTCGAACAACTGGTCACCGCCCAGCCGCAGATCGATGGCGCGGCCCTGGCCAAGTCCAGCGTGGTGGTACAAGGCCTGTCGGCCTACGAATACATCCTCTACGACGCCAAGACCGACGTCGCCGACGAAGCCCAGAAAGCCCGCTACTGCCCGCTGCTGGTCGCCATCGGCGAGCGCCAGAAAGCCTTGGCTGAAGAGATCCTGGCAAGCTGGAACAGCACCGACGGCATGCTCGCGCAGATGACCAAGTTTCCCAACCAGCGCTACGCCGATTCCCACGAAGCCATCGCTGATCTGCTGCGCGTGCAAGTCACTGCGCTGGACACGCTGAAGAAAAAACTCGGCACGCCGATGGGTCGCCAGACCAAGGGCATCCCGCAACAGTTCCAGGCCGATGCGTGGCGCAGCCAGTCGTCCCTGCAAAGCCTGGAAGCCAGCCTGGCTGCGGCCCAGACCGTGTGGGCCGGCGTCGACAACAAAGGCCTGCGTGGCTTGTTGCCGTCGGAGCAGAAGCCGTTGGCCGACAAGATCGATGCCGCCTACGCCGCGTCTTTGAAGCTGTTCGCCAGCAATCAGCGCACGCTCAACGAACTGTTGGCCGACGACGCCGGCCGCCAGCAGCTCAACGACATTTATGACAGCCTCAACGTGGTCCACCGCCTGCACGAAGGCGAGTTGGCCAAAGCGCTGGGCATCCAACTGGGCTTTAACGCCAACGACGGTGACTGATGATGCTCAGGCGACAGGCTTTGGCGGTGGGCAGTGTGCTGCTCAGCGCACTCACGTTGGGCGGTTGGACGCTGTTCAAGCAGAAGGGCTCAACAAGCCCGTTGCTGCTCTCGGCGCGTGATGATGCCGATGGCAAGCACTACGCCGTGGGCTATCACCTGGACGGCAAGCAGGTGTTTGCCACCCAGGTCGGTCAGCGCTGCCACGACATCATCAACCACCCGACGCTGCCAATTGCGCTGTTTGTCGCCCGTCGCCCGGGCACTGAGAGTTACCTGATCAACCTGCGTGATGGCGCGTTGCTGCAGACCATCACGTCGAATGCCGATCGCCATTTCTATGGGCATGCGGTGATTCACAAGAGCGGCGACTGGTTGTATGCCACCGAGAACGACACGTCCGACCCGGGCCGTGGGTTGCTGGGTGTGTATAAGTTCGAGGGCGAACGGCTGGTGCACAGCGGCGAGATGTCGACCCACGGTATCGGGCCGCACCAAGTGTCGTGGATGCCCGACGGGGAAACCCTGGTGGTGGCCAACGGCGGGATTCGTACCGAGGCGGAAAGCCGGGTTGAGATGAACCTCAATGCGATGGAGCCGAGCCTGGTATTGATGCACCGCGATGGCCGGTTGATCAGCAAGGAAACCCTGGGCCAGCAGATGAACAGCGTGCGTCATATGGGGATTGCCGACGACGGCACTATTGTCACGGGGCAGCAGTTCATGGGGCCGTCTCAGGAGCGGTCCGAGTTGCTGGCGATCAAACGACCGGGGCAGCCGTTTGTGGCGTTCCCGGTGGCGGATGAGCAACTGCAGGCGATGGGGCATTACACCGCCAGCGTCGCCGTGCACAGTGAGTTACGCCTGGTGGCGCTGACGGCGCCGCGCGGCAATCGCTTTTTTATCTGGGACATGGACAGCGGCGAGCTGCGTCTGGATGGGCCTTTGCCCGACTGTGCCGGCGTGGGTGCGGTAGCGGACGGGTTTGTGGTGACTTCAGGCCAGGGACGCTGCCGCTTCTACGACTGTCGCCAGAAGCAGTTGGTGGCTAAACCGTTGGAGCTGCCGTCAGGTTTTTGGGATAACCATCTGCATGTGATTTGAAATCGACGCCTGTGCGTGACTGCGGTGACGGACAGGTGCTGCGGCCCAAATCAACAGGCAAAAAAAAGGCCTCGCATCGCAAGGCCCTTTTCGGGGGTTTGAATCTATTCAACGCTTTATTCAGCTCTGCGGCCTCATGCCCTGAGACATCCCGAACATGAACAACAACAACTCATGATCAGGCTTGACCGCCACACTCGCCTTGGCGATGCGCGGTAACGGACACTGCCCGCCCCCTTGCACCGCACTGAGCACTTGTGTCCGAGGCAGCTCCCAGGCAGCCAACGCCAGGGCTGAAATGCCCAACGCGCCGACCAGGAACAAACCTCGTGCTATTTCTAGCTTCATCTGGTTAAACCCTTGATAGCGCTGCCAAACGCCGTCTCGTAAAAGTAGCTGAGTTTTTTCCAGTCGGTATCGTTCCACGACGAATGGCGCCGCAGTTGCAGCATGTCATGGGACGCCGCCCGATAAGCGGTCAAACGCTGCCGGCATTTTTCAAAATCCAGCAACGCCACTTCTACTTTGGCCGAATCGCCTTCCCCGGTTACGCGTACGAACACGTGCTTGATGTACAGGCAGCCATGCTGCCAGCGGCCCTTGTGCATACGTGCCAGGGTGCCCGCCAATTCCTTGAGCAGGCGCTCATGCACCGCCTCACCGTATTGCTCACGACCACCGGCGGCGTACCAGTTTTCGATTTCGTCGAAACCGTCGAGCGACGCCGTCACCAACAACGCTTTCCATTGATGCTCAGGATCGCGACGTGCCTCGCAGAACACCAGCTCCGGCACGCGTACGTTCAATGAACGCAAACCCCTGAGGGCATCACGCTCACGCAGTACGGTGGGGCGCCCAAACGGGTGAAGCCAGCTGCGATAGATGTGGCCGGTCTGGCGTTTGCTGTAAAGCAAGCGGCCGTTGGGGCTCATCACGCGTTGCACACCACTTTCACCGCCACGTCGGCGATTGGGTTCTTCAACCCACTCGCCCTGCAGGCGCCAGAAAAAATCGAATCGTTCCTCGGGAGCTACATGACTGCCTACTACGCACTCAACTGCCATCCTGTTACCTCTTACGCAATACATATACTCGCCACATGGCGTAGAGCGGTATGAAGTCCAGGGATTCCTGAACACGGAAACCGGCCTGCTCAAACTCTGCCTCGACAGTAGCAGCCGGTAACACAAACCGGTTTTGGTAACCTTCCTGCTCACCTCTGTTGCGACGTTTTACTTCGGCGCGTTTGCGTTTCCAGGCCTTGAAATTGCCATCCACCCACAGCGAAATAATCACGCTGTCGCGGGTAACCCGCTGAAATTCTCGCAGTATTGTCATTCTGTGCGCCGGATCACCAATGTGGTGCATCAAGCGCATGCAGAAAATACTGTCGACCGAGTTATCCGGCAAATCGATATCAAAGGCAGAAGTCTGCAAAGGTCGTACCCGTTTCACCACGTCCGCTGGCTGAGCAACGGTCGCCACCTTGAGCATCGACGCTGAATTATCGGCGCCGATAATCACACGGTTGGGTTTCTCAGCCAACAGCGGCCAGAAGCGCCCGGCGCCGCACGGCAGGTCCAACACCAGGCCAGGTTCGCCGGCCATGGCCAGCGCACCCCGCGCCAATTGCTCGTCGCGTTTGTGGGACAACCGGCGAGCCAGATTGTCCTGATGCTTGAGCAAATAATTTTGCGCGTGCTGATCGTCGTACTTTTCAGAAAAATCGAGCTTGATCGGGGTAGACATCAACGGATCTCCAGTAGCTGATGCCTACAACCTTATGCAGCGAACTGTGATCAACAGGTCAACCCGTTGTGAAAAACTTGTCCTGTCCAATCTCATACATTTCAAGACTTTACAGACACAAGCAATAGCATGGGGCCATCTTCGCCGATTTACGGTGATGTCTGGCAGGATAACGGCAAGGGTGAGTGTCAGGGATTGACCTGACTCAACTGCACGTGGAAACGACAGCCGTTGGGTTCCATCGTGCTGAGACTGACCGTCCAGCCCTGGTTCTCACAAATACGCTGCACCAGCGATAATCCCAGGCCAAGCCCTTCGCCGCGCTTTTCGCTGCCACGCACGAACGGCTCGAACATCGCCTCACGCTTGTCTTCGGGAATCCCTACACCGGTGTCCTCCACCACAAAACCATTGGGTTCGAGGGTCAGGCGGATGAAGCCCTGTTCGGTGTAATGCAGGGCATTGCGCAACAGGTTGCCCATAACGGCGTGGAGAAAAGTGGTGTTGTAGCGCGCGTCCGAAGGGTTGCCTGGCTGGTAGATCAACGCCAGGCCCTTGCGCTCGATCGGCTCGCGCCAGATGCCGAGCAAATCGTCCGCCACCTGCGGCAGCGTTACCTGCGGCGACATGGCCGCTTCATCGTGTTCGGCACGGGCCAGCATCAGGAAGGTCTGCACCAGCTCACGCATTTCTTCACAGGCACGCGCGATGCGCTCAACCTGATTGCGGCCGCGCTGATCGATCGCCGGATTTTCCAGCAGCAGTTCGCAGGAACTGGCCAGCACCATCAAAGGCGTGCGCAATTCATGGCTGACGTCACTGGTGAACAATTGCTCGCGTGATAACGCCTGTCGCAGACGCCCCAGTGTGGCATCGAAGGCCACGGCCAGTTCGCCGACTTCATCCGCCGCATAATCGGGTGCCAGCGGTGGCGCCAGGCCCAGCAACTGGTCGCGATGACGCACCTGCCGAGCGAGCCGCACCACCGGCGCCATCACTTTGCGCGCCAGCACCCAACCGAGGAACACCGCCAGCGCCAGGCTAAGCACGAAGCCCACCAGTACCACGGCAAATAGAACCCGCTCGCGTTCCTCGAAGTCGCTTTGGTCTTGCAGCAGGACATACCGACGGCCATCCACCACTTCGACCATGGCGTGGTAAGACAGCGCCTCGCGGAACACCTCATGAAAGCCGGGTTCCAGGTGCCGCAAATCCTTGGGCAGCTCGAAATCCCCACGCCCGCCACTGAAATAGAACAGTTGGTCGGGCTCTGGTCGGTGGCTCCAGTCCTCGACGCTGTCCATCAACAGCAGCCGTTGCAAGTCGCCGCCCAAGCCTGCCGAAATCAGTTTTTCTTCTACCAGGTGCACAGTCGCAACGATGCCCATGGCGAACGCCCCCGCCACCAACGCACTCATCAAGGCAAAGGCGATGATGATCCGCTGGGCAAGGCTTTGCTTAAACTCCATCACGACCCTCGGCCAGGCGATAACCCACACCGTGCACGGTTTGCAACAGCGGCTTGGCGAAAGGCTTATCGATCACTTGGCGCAATTGGTGGACATGGCTGCGCAGGCTGTCGCTGTCGGGGCAGTCATCGCCCCACAAGGCCTCCTCGAGAATTTCGCGACGCAGCACATGTGGGCTTTTTTGCATCAACACCGCAAGCAACTTCAGGCCCACAGGGTTGAGTTTGAGCAGGCGCCCTTCGCGGGTGACTTCCAGGGTATCGAGGTCGTAGCTCAAGTCGCCGACTTGCAGGGCGCGGCGGCCGCCACCCTGGGCACGGCGCAGCACGGCTTCAATGCGGGCGGCCAACTCCGACAGCGCGAACGGCTTGAGCAAGTAATCATCGGCGCCGGACTTGAAGCCCTGCAGCCGGTCATCCAACTGGTCACGGGCGGTGAGCATGATCACCGGCGTGTCGCGGCGCGCGTCTTCACGCAGGCGTTTGCACAAGGTGTAGCCATCGATGCCAGGCAGCATGATGTCGAGCACGATCAGGTCGTAATGCTCGGTAGCGGCCAGGTGCAGGCCCGACAAACCGTCCTGCGCACAGTCCACGGTGTAGCCCTTTAGCCCCAGGTAATCGGCCAGGTTGGCCAGAATATCGCGGTTGTCTTCAACCAATAAAATTCGCATGGGCAGTGTCTCCGTACGCGGTAACGGCCGTGTTGGCTCGCGCAGCTTAAGGCCAAGTGTGGCTCAGGGATAGACCTCAGAGCCTTAGCGATAAAGGTTTTCAACCAATAAGATAAACCAACAAGTTTTTCACTATAGCTTCACAAACTGACTACAGTGTCAGGCCGAAGATCACCGCCCATCGATATAAGGAACATAGACATGGGGTTTCTCAAAACAGCGCCTATGCGCTTTCTGCTGCTCGTAACCGGCACGTGGCTGGTTATTTTCCTGCTCACGCGCAGTGTGCTGCTCTTCACGCACCTGGACGAAGTCGGTGGCAACCTGCTGCCGGTGTTTGGCGTCGGCTTGCTCTACGACCTGGGCTTTCTCACCTACGCCGCCCTGCCGCTGGGGCTGTACTTGCTGCTGTGCCCGCCCGCGCTGTGGCGTCGCCGCGGCCATCGCTGGTTCCTGCAGGCCGTGCTGACGGTCAGCCTGTTCGCGATGCTGTTCACCTCGGTTGCGGAGTGGCTGTTCTGGGATGAATTTGGCGTGCGTTTCAACTTTATCGCCGTCGATTACTTGGTGTACTCCAATGAAGTATTGAACAACCTGTTGGAGTCGTACCCGATCGGCAAGCTGCTCAGCTTGCTGGCGATGTTGGCGATTGTGTTGAGCCTGGCCCTGCGCACGCCCTTCAACGCGGCGATGCGCGCGCCGCTGCCGCCCATGCGTGGCCGGCTGCTGAATGCGCTGGGCTTATTGATCGTCGCCGGGCTCAGCCTGCAATTGATCAGCCAGGACAGCCCACGCGCCCAAGGCGGTAACGCTTACAACAATGAATTGGCCAGTAATGGCCCGTATCAGTTTTTCGCCGCGTTCCGAAACAACGAGCTCGATTACACGCAGTTCTACAAAAGCCTGCCTGACGACGTGGTTGCCAGGCAATTGCGCGCCGAGCTCAGTGAGCCCAATGCGCGCTTCGTCGGCACTGACCCGCTGGACATACGCCGGGCAATCACCAACCCCGGCACGTTGCGCAAACCCAATATTGTGCTGGTGACCATCGAAAGCTTCAGTGCCAAGTACATGGGCAGCAACGGCGATGGGCGCAACCTCACGCCCAATCTGGATGCCTTGCGCAAACAAAGTCTGTACTTCAGTAACTTTTATGCCACCGGCACCCGTACGGACCGTGGCCTGGAAGCGATCACGCTGGCGATTCCCCCCACGCCAGGCCGATCGATTGTCAAACGTATCGGGCGTGAAAGCGGTTTCGCCAGCCTCGGCCAGCACCTCGGTGCCATCGGCTACGACAGCGTATTTGTCTACGGCGGGCGCGGTTATTTCGACAATATGAACGCGTTTTTCAGCGGCAACGGTTACCGGGTGGTGGACCAGAGCAGCGTGGCCGAATCAGAAATCTCGTTCAAAAACGCGTGGGGCATGGCCGACGAAGACCTCTACCGGCAAACCCTGAAGCTGGCCGACGCCGATTACGCCAAACAGCAACCCTTCTTGCTGCAACTGATGACCACCTCCAATCATCGCCCCTACACCTATCCGGAAGGGCGCATTGATATCAAGTCCGGCAATGGCCGTGACGGCGCGGTGAAATACACCGACCATGCCATCGGCGAGTTCCTCAATGCGGCACGCCAGAAACCCTGGTTCGATAACACGATCTTCGTGTTTGTCGCCGACCACACCGCCGGCAGCGCAGGCAAAGAGGACTTGCCTGTCGCCAACTACCAGATCCCGCTGTTCATCTATGCACCCAAGCTGATTGAAGCGCGTGAAACAGCGCAACTGGCCAGCCAGATCGACCTGGCGCCCACCTTGCTGGGCCTGATCAACCTGAGCTACGAGTCGACCTTCTTCGGCCGCAACCTGTTGCAGGACAATCCGCTGCCCCCACGCGTCGTCATCGGCAATTACCAACACCTTGGGCTGTTTGACGGCAATGACCTGGCGATCCTCAGCCCGCGCCAGGCCCTGCGTCGCCATGACCAGGCGTTGGGTGAGAGCCAGGAGTTGCGTGTAGGCAGTGACGACCCGTTGATCCAGCGCGCAATCACCTACTACCAGGGCGCGAGCTACGGCTTCAAGCAACAATTGCTGAGCTGGAAGGCACCCAAGGAAGTAATCCCACAGGTGAGCACGCGCTGACCCGCGTGCCTGCGGCAAATACCGCGCATAAAAAAACCCCGCCTGCATCACTGCAGGCGGGGTTTTTCAGGTGCCGGGTAAAGCTGGCTTACATCATGCCGCCCATGCCACCCATGCCGCCCATGTCTGGCATACCGCCGCCAGCCGAGCCTTCTTTCTTCGGTGCATCAGCGATTGCAGCTTCGGTGGTCAGGATCAGACCGCCGATGGAGGCCGCTGCTTGCAATGCCGAACGGGTCACCTTGGTAGGGTCCAGGATGCCCATTTCGATCATGTCGCCGTAGACGCCAGTTGCAGCGTTGTAACCGTAGTTACCTTTGCCGTTCTTGACTTCGTTGACCACAACGCTCGGCTCGTCGCCGGAGTTGGCAGCGATCTGACGCAGTGGAGCTTCAACGGCACGACGCAGTACAGCGATACCCACGTTCTGGTCTGCGTTGTCGCCTTTGAGGTCAACCAGCGCTTCCAGAGCACGGATCAGCGCAACGCCACCGCCAGGTACCACGCCTTCTTCAACGGCTGCACGGGTTGCGTGCAGGGCGTCTTCAACGCGGGCTTTCTTCTCTTTCATTTCAACTTCGGAACCAGCGCCAACCTTGATCACTGCAACGCCGCCGGACAGCTTGGCCAGACGCTCTTGCAGTTTTCACGGTCGTAGTCCGAGGAAGTTTCGGCAACCTGGGCACGGATCTGAGTGATG
>Ga0153931_100197_pt1 | contig 20047 bp, 15 predicted proteins | sample TSNJ015MetaG_FD_104730 | JGI IMG/M metagenome (GOLD analysis project Ga0153931, IMG submission 104730) | Attine ant fungus gardens microbial communities from New Jersey, USA - TSNJ015 MetaG | ecosystem: Host-associated > Fungi > Mycelium > Unclassified | place: USA: New Jersey, Wharton State...
CTCAGGTGCAGGGTCGCGTCGCGGGTGCGCTCGATCTGGTAGGTGGTGCTGCTCAGGTCAAGCACGAACTGCGCAGGCACGATACCGATCAGTACCAGCATGATCAGGCCGATGCCTTTCTGACCATCGTTGGAACCGTGCACGAAGCTTACGGCCATGGCCGAGATCACCAGGACCAGGCGATTCCAGAACGGCGGGTGCTTCTTGTCGTCGATCTTGCGGCGCTGTTCCGGGGTCTTGTGCATCTTCGACAGCGGGCGCCACCACTTCAGGCCGATCAGGATCAGCGCGGCGATCAGGAAACCGGCCATTGGCGAGAACACCAGCGAGGCGCCAATGTCGATCGCTTTCTGCCAGTTCACGCCGTCGGCCAACGGGATGTTGTTGATCAGGGCGTTGGCCAGGCCGACGCCGAGGATCGAGCCGATCAGGGTGTGGGAGCTGGAGGCCGGGATACCGAAGTACCAGGTGCCCAGGTTCCAGGTGATCGCCGCGGCGAGCAACGAGAACACCATCGCCAGGCCATGGCCGGTGTTCACATTGATCAGCAGTTCTACCGGCAGCAGGTGAACAATGGCATACGCCACGCCAACGCCGCCCAGCAACACGCCGAGGAAGTTGAACACACCGGAGAAGAACACCGCCAGGTGAGGCGGCATGGCTTTGGTGTAGATAACAGTGGCTACCGCGTTAGCGGTGTCATGAAATCCATTGATGAACTCGAAGGCGAGGAAAACGTCAGGGCGAGCAAGAGGCTCACAAGCACCCAAGCATCCAGTCCGCTGAATAAATCGATCATGAAGGTTTTCTGACCCGGTCATAAGGGGGCGCGATTATGCCAGAAAAGACTGGAAATCGATCCCCTACCTGCTCATCGGTAGCAATCAATGTCGAATTAAATTGTTGCAAGGTGCAAAGCCCGAGCGTGTTGCAGGGTTTTTCAAGTGTTTGATTCGCTTGGAAAAACTTTCAGGCAACAGGCATTTTGTCGAGTGCGCAGGGGCCTCAAACGTTTGTGTGAAATATCTCTGAAACGAGTCAGACACGCTCCTTTCCCGTGCAGGACGGGGGAGGTGGCCGCTGCCCGCGGGTAGCGGGCGCGCAAGGCATCATCGGGTCACCGTGCTTGTAGCCGGTGGCGACGCAGGCCCTCGAAAAACTCAGGATCGCCCGTTCATGGCTCTTCGGTTTTGAGTTCTTCTTCCATCTTTTTCAGTTCTTGCTGGAAAACCTGATCCTGAACTGTGGGGCGTTTACGCCATGCCTTGCGTTCCGGTTCGGGTTGAGCGGCGTAGGTGGTGACTTCCCCGCCGTAAACTTCCTTGTAACGTTGTTCCTGGCGCTCAAGTTCCGCGCGCAGTTCGTCTTTCGTCACAGTGCTACCTGTTTGAGTTGAGATAAATGTCTGGTGAAACGCACGGCAACGAGTCGATTGAACACGTCCACCGAGGGGCAATGCCAGTTCAGGCATTGGAGTTGTCGGCAGGGCGATCAAGACTTCCATGTTGCAGGCGGCTACGGCACCAGATTAAAACTGACGCAGCATCAGTTTCCTGTTTCAGCAAGCGCGCTGGCGGTGCATGAATAATGAGCGTCAGGCGCTGGCCGGGGCTGACGGCAATAGGCAGCGCATCAGCGGGCGGCACCCTCGGCCAGTGAAAACGCGGCGCCACTGAGGTGCATTATAGCGGTCGAATCGGGATTGACTATCTTTGCCAAGTTAAAAACGGTTCGGGATGTGTGATCGTTTTGTTGCTGACAAGTTTTATCGCTAGTTGAAATTTGTCGAAACCTTTAAGGACGCGCGTTCAGTTTCTGGCGCCATTAAGTCGAGCAACTAATGGGTCATGCAAAGTTGGCTGAACAGGTTGGCCCAACGATTGAAGAAGCCGCGAAGGACGGCGGCTGATGGATTGCGATAATCGGTCGTCAGTTCGATAATCGCCCAATCTTGGCGTCTCGGCCCTTGTGCATCTGTCGGCGAGCCGCTTGTATAGCCATTGATCCGTGATGCAAAAGGACAAGAAATGAACGATCAAATGCGCAACTCCTTCACCTCCGTGGCGCCGCCGATCGTCGCTTCGCCGGCCAAGCGCATCCAGGCGTTGACCGGCGACCCGGATTTCATGACTTCGCTGGCCCGTGGCCTGGCGGTGGTGCAGGCGTTTCAGGAGCGTAAGCGACACCTGACCATCGCCCAGATCAGCCACCGCACGGAAATTCCCCGCGCCGCCGTGCGTCGTTGCCTGCACACCTTGATCAAACTGGGTTACGCCACCACCGATGGCCGCACATATTCGTTGCTGCCCAAAGTCCTGACCCTTGGCCACGCCTATCTGTCATCGACGCCGCTGGCGGTGTCGGCCCAGCCGTACCTCGACCGCATGAGCGAGCAACTGCACGAAGCCTGCAATATGGCCACACTTGAAGGCGACGACATTCTGTACATCGCCCGTTCGGCGACCACGCAGCGGTTGATTTCGGTGGACCTGTCGGTGGGCGGTCGGCTGCCGGCCTATTGCACGTCGATGGGCCGAATCCTGCTGGCGGCGCTGGACGACACCTCGCTGGGCGAATACCTCGACCATGCCGAACTGGTGGCCAAAACCAGTCGCACCCTGCATACCCCGGAAAGTCTGCTCGAATGCCTGCAGGAAGTTCGGCAGCAGGGCTGGTGCATCGTCGATCAGGAACTCGAGCAAGGCCTGCGTTCGATTGCCGTGCCGGTGTACGACGCGTCGGGCCAGGTGGTCGCGGCGCTCAACGTCAGCACCCACGCCGGTCGCGTCAGCCGTACCGAGCTGGAGCAACGCTTTCTGCCGGGCCTGCTCAGTGCCAGCCGCGACCTCAGCGCCCAGTTGTTCGCCTGATGAAGCTGTTCGATAAACGCACAGTGTTGCGTTTATCGAATTGACGCTAAAAGCCTCGGATCATTAATGTCGCGGCAGCGTCATCCGGCGCAGATGTGAATGAGCCTGCCGGATTGTCGACTCCCATAATAATGACAAGAGGCAACTCACCATGCGCATGCTCCCCGACTGTCTCAGCCCCATTCCCTGTTGCCGGATTCACCGCAACGCCTGATTCCAGCCTTCTATTCTTGTGACCGTGCCGCTTTTTGGCCGGCCGCCGTTCGACTGCGTTTTTTGCGTGGAATAAAAATAATGAACCAGCCTCAGTCCGCTGTAGGTAACTGCCTCGACGTGCAGACCTTCATCAATGCCCAACCGATCTCGCGCTATCAGTGGCGCGTGGTGATCCTGTGTTTCCTGATTGTGTTTCTCGACGGCCTCGACACCGCGGCGATGGGTTTTATTGCGCCGGCCTTGTCCCAGGACTGGGGCATCGACCGCGCCAGCCTCGGCCCGGTGATGAGTGCTGCGCTGATCGGCATGGTGTTCGGCGCACTGGGTTCCGGCCCACTGGCTGACCGCTTCGGGCGCAAAGTGGTACTGGTCGGCGCGGTGCTGCTGTTTGGCGCTTTCAGTCTGGCTTCGGCCTACAGCACCAACGTCGAGCAATTGCTGGTGCTGCGTTTCCTCACCGGTCTCGGGCTGGGCGCGGGCATGCCCAACGCCACCACGCTGCTCTCGGAATACACCCCGGAGCGGAAGAAATCCTTGCTGGTGACCAGCATGTTCTGCGGTTTCAACCTCGGCATGGCCGGCGGCGGCTTCATTTCGGCGAAGCTGATCCCGGCGTTTGGCTGGCACAGCCTGTTGCTGATCGGCGGGATCCTGCCGCTGATCCTCGCGGTGGTGCTGCTGTTCTGGCTGCCGGAATCCGCGCGCTATCTGGTGGTGCGTAATCGCGGCACCGACAAAGTGCGCAAGACCTTGTCGCCGATCGATCCGGTCACCGTCGCGCAGGCCTCGAGCTTCAGCGTGCCGGAACAGAAAACCGTCAAGGCGCGCAACGTGTTCGCGGTGATTTTCTCCGGCACCTACAGCGCCGGCACCTTGCTGCTGTGGCTGACCTACTTCATGGGCCTGGTCATCGTCTACCTGTTGACCAGTTGGCTGCCGACCCTGATGCGTGACAGCGGCGCGAGCATGGAGCAGGCGGCGTTCATCGGCGCGTTGTTCCAGTTCGGCGGGGTGTTGAGCGCGGTCGCTGTGGGCTGGGCGATGGACCGCTTCAATCCGCACAAGGTCATTGGCACGTTCTATCTGCTGGCCGGGGTGTTTGCCTACGCGGTGGGGCAGAGCCTGGGCAACATCACCTTGCTCGCGACGTTGGTGCTGGTGGCTGGGATGTGCGTCAACGGCGCGCAATCGGCGATGCCGTCGCTGGCGGCGCGGTTTTATCCGACCCAGGGCCGCGCAACCGGGGTGTCGTGGATGCTCGGGATTGGCCGGTTTGGCGCGATTCTCGGGGCGTGGATGGGCGCGACGTTGCTGGGGTTGGGCTGGAGCTTTGAGCAGGTGTTGACGGCACTGGTGATTCCGGCGGCGTTGGCGACGACGGCGGTGGTGATTAAAGGCATGGTGAGTCATGCGGATGCGACTTGAGTCGAGTCATTTTGATCCGCGCTGCATGTTCCGACGCCTTCGCGAGCAAGCCCGCTCCCACAGGGAAAACACATTTCAAATGTGGGAGCGGGCTTGCTCGCGAAGCTTTTGCTTGTGATTGATAGGGTGGTAACAATCCGTTCGATAAACGAACACTCAGTCGATTATCGGATTGTTTGGCAATTTTCAGCGGCTTAATCTGCAGTGACTCCGGCGCTGAACCTCGCGCCTTTTTCTCACTGGCGATTCACTACAAAAACGGGAGCCTGCTCCATGGCTGAGATCCTTTCGCTGCACGACGCGGTGAAGCAATTCGTCAACGACGGCGACACCGTCGCGCTCGAAGGCTTCACTCACCTGATTCCGACAGCCGCAGGTCATGAAATCATTCGTCAGGGCAAGAAAGATCTGACCCTGGTGCGGATGACGCCTGACCTGATCTACGACCAACTGATCGGTGCCGGTTGTGCACGCAAGCTGATCTTTTCCTGGGGTGGCAACCCGGGTGTGGGTTCGCTGCACCGCCTGCGCGATGCGGTCGAGAAGCAGTGGCCGCATGCGCTGGAAATCGAAGAGCACAGCCACGCCGACCTGGCCAACGCTTACGTCGCCGGCGCTTCCGGCCTACCGTTCGCCGTGCTGCGGGCCTACGCCGGATCCGACCTGCCGAAGGTCAACCCGCTGATCAAATCCGTGACCTGCCCGTTCACCGGTGAAGTGCTGGCGGCGGTGCCGTCGGTACGTCCGGACGTGACCGTGATCCACGCGCAGAAGGCCGACCGCCAAGGCAACGTGCTGCTGTGGGGCATTCTTGGTGTGCAGAAAGAAGCCGCACTGGCGGCCAAGCGTTGCATCGTCACCGTCGAGGAGATCGTCGATAACCTCAACGCCCCGATGAACGCCTGCGTGCTGCCGACCTGGGCCTTGAGCGCGGTCTGCCACGTGCCGGGCGGTGCGCATCCGTCCTACGCCCACGGTTACACCGAGCGTGACAATCGTTTCTATCAGGCGTGGGATCCGATCGCCCGTGACCGTGAGACGTTTACCGCTTGGATCAACGAATACATCCATGGCTGCGCTGACTTCAGCGAGTTCCAGGCCAAGTTGGCCGCTGCTTCGGAGGCCAAGTAATGACTTACACCACCAACGAAATGATGACCGTCGCTGCGGCCCGTCGCCTGAAAAACGGCTCGGTGTGCTTCGTCGGCATCGGCCTGCCGTCGAAAGCCGCCAACCTCGCGCGCCTGACTTCGTCGCCGGACGTGGTGCTGATCTACGAATCCGGCCCGATTGGCGCCAAGCCAAGCGTGTTGCCGCTGTCGATCGGTGACGGCGAGTTGGCGGAGACCGCCGACACTGTCGTGCCGACCGGTGAGATTTTTCGCTACTGGCTGCAGGGCGGGCGCATCGACGTGGGTTTTCTCGGCGCGGCGCAGGTCGACCGTTTCGGCAACATCAACACCACCGTGGTCGGCGACTATCACGCACCGAAAGTGCGCCTGCCGGGTGCCGGTGGCGCGCCGGAAATCGCCGGTTCGGCGAAAAGCGTGTTGATCATCCTCAAACAGTCGGCGCGGTCGTTCGTCGACAAGCTCGACTTCATTACCTCGGTCGGTCACGGCGAGGGCGGCGATTCGCGCAAGCGTCTGGGCCTGCCGGGGGCCGGTCCGGTCGGGATCATCACCGACCTGTGCATCATGGAGCCGGAAGCGGGCACCCACGAATTTGTGGTCACCGCACTGCATCCGGGCGTGACCCGCGAGCAGGTGATCGCAGCCACCGGTTGGGCGATCCGCTTTGCCGACAACGTTGAAACCACGGCGGCACCGACCGAGGTCGAACTCACTGCACTGCGCGATCTCGAAGCGCGCACCGCCGCCGCCCACGGCCAGGCACCGGGAGAAGCATGATGCGTGACGTATATATCTGCGATGCGATTCGCACCCCCATCGGCCGGTTCGGCGGTGGTCTGGCCGCCGTGCGCGCCGACGATCTGGCCGCCGTGCCGATCAAGGCGCTGATGGAGCGCAATCCCTCGGTGGACTGGAATGCCATCGACGAAGTGTTCCTCGGCTGCGCCAACCAGGCAGGCGAAGACAACCGCAACGTGGCGCGCATGGCGCTGCTGCTGGCGGGCTTGCCGGACAGCGTGCCGGGCGTGACCCTCAACCGTCTCTGTGCTTCGGGCATGGATGCGATCGGCACCGCGTTCCGCGCCATTGCCAGTGGCGAGATGGAGCTGGCGATTGCCGGCGGCGTCGAGTCGATGTCCCGCGCGCCGTTCGTGATGGGCAAGGCTGACGCGGCGTTCTCGCGCAACATGAAACTGGAAGACACCACCATCGGCTGGCGTTTCATCAACCCGTTGATGAAAGCGCAGTACGGCGTCGATGCGATGCCGCAGACCGCCGACAACGTCGCCGACGACTATAAAGTATCGCGCGCCGACCAGGACGCGTTCGCCCTGCGCAGTCAGCAACGCACCGCCGCCGCGCAGGCGGCGGGCTACTTCGCCGAGGAAATCGTCGAAGTGCGGATCGCCCACAAGAAGGGCGAAACCGTGGTCAGCCAGGACGAACATCCACGCGCCGACACGACGCTTGAAGCCCTGAGCAAACTCAAACCGGTCAACGGCCCGGACAAAACCGTGACCGCTGGCAACGCGTCCGGGGTCAACGACGGCGCGGCCGCGCTGATTCTCGCTTCGGCTGAAGCGGTGAAGAAACACGGCCTGACCGCCCGCGCCAAAGTGCTGGGCATGGCCAGTGCCGGCGTCGCGCCACGGGTGATGGGCATCGGCCCGGTGCCAGCGGTGCGCAAACTGATCGAGCGTCTCGGGGTGGCGGTCAGCGATTTCGACGTGATCGAACTCAACGAAGCCTTCGCCAGCCAAGGCCTGGCGGTGCTGCGTGAACTGGGTCTGGCCGACGACGCGCCGCAGGTCAACCCGAACGGTGGCGCGATTGCCTTGGGTCACCCGTTGGGCATGAGCGGCGCGCGACTGGTGCTGACCGCGTTGCATCAGTTGGAAAAGACCGGCGGCAAGAAAGGTCTGGCAACCATGTGCGTCGGCGTCGGGCAGGGTCTGGCGCTGGCCATCGAACGCGTCTGACGCACAGCTGCACGAATAAGAACTGAGGAAAGCGAAATGACTGACAAGCCTGGCTACCGTCGTCCGCAGGAAGGCACCCAGCCTGAGTACCTGCACCCGACGTATCAATCCACCAACCTGCGCTCGCCGTCCAAGCCGTTGGTGTTTCTGCCGCATTCGTTGTCGGAGATCACCGGCCCGACCATCGGTGCCGAACGCGTCGCCGAGAAAGACAACGACCTGACTGCTCAGCACGACGGCGAGCCGTTGGGCGAGCGCATCATCATTCACGGCCGTGTGCTCGACGAAAACGGTCTGCCGGTGCCGGGGATTCTGGTGGAGATCTGGCAGGCCAACGCCGCCGGCCGCTACAACCACAAACGCGATCTGCACGACGCGCCGCTGGACCCGAACTTCACCGGCACCGGCCGCACCGTGACCGACGCCGACGGCTGGTATCAGTTCCAGACCATCAAGCCCGGCGCCTATCCGTGGGGCAACCACCACAACGCGTGGCGCCCGGCGCACATCCATTTCTCGCTGTTCGGGCCGAGCATCCTCACCCGTCTGGTGACGCAGATGTATTTCCCCGGCGACCCGCTGCTGGCCTACGACCCGATCTACAACTGCGTGCCGGACACCTCCGCCAAGGAGCGTCTGATCGCCGCTTTCGATCTGGAAAAAACCATTCCGTCTTACGCCCTCGGCTATCGCTGGGACATCGTCTTGCGTGGCCGCGACGCCACGCCGATGGAGAAATAAGATGACGCTGACTGCCACCACGTCCCATACCGTCGGGCCGTACTACCACATCGGCCTGACCTGGCTGAACCGCGAAAACCTCGCGGTCGAACAAACCCTCGGCGAGCGCGTGGCGATCACCGGCCAAGTCGTTGACGGCAACGGCGATGTGGTCAACGACGCGATGCTCGAAGTCTGGCAGGCCAACGCCGCCGGCAAATACGCGCACCCGGAAGACGAGCAGGACAAACCGCTGGACCCGCACTTCGAAGGTTTCGGCCGGGTGCCGGTAGACGCCGAAGGGCGCTTCCGTTTCACCACGATCAAACCGGGCACGGTCGAAGGCCTGAAGGGCTCGACCCAGGCCCCGCACCTGGTGGTGCTGGTGTTTGCCCGCGGTCTGGTCAAACACTTGCTGACACGCATCTACTTTGAAGGCGATCCGGCGAACGTCAATGATCCGCTGCTGGAATGTGTGCCGGCTGAGCGCCGCGGGACGTTGCTGGCGAAGCCGGATGCGGCGGGGGTTTATCAGTGGAATGTGATTTTGCAGGGCACTGAGGCGGAGACGGTGTTTTTCGATTATTGAAGGGGCAACACACATCCCATGTGGGAGCGGGCTTGCTCGCGAAGGCGGTGGGTCAGTCAACATTAATATTGCCTGACACGCCCTCTTCGCGAGCAAGCCCGCTCCCACAGGGAAACTGTATGGCTGATTCGATGTGGAACGGGACTGTTGCGAAGTGTGTCTAGACTCTCACCTGTCCCCTCAGAGTAAAAACAATGACAACTACCACCGCTCATTACACCGGCGAAGAGCGCAGCAAGCGCATCTTCGCCATTGTCGGTGCCTCGTCCGGCAATCTGGTCGAATGGTTCGACTTCTATGTCTATGCCTTCTGCGCGATCTATTTCGCCCCGGCGTTTTTCCCCTCCGACAACCCCACGGTGCAACTGGTCAACACCGCCGGTGTATTCGCCGCCGGGTTCCTGATGCGCCCGATTGGCGGCTGGATCTTCGGGCGGCTGGCGGACAAGAAGGGCCGCAAGACTTCGATGATGATTTCGGTGCTGATGATGTGCTTCGGCTCGCTGCTCATCGCCTGTCTGCCGACCTACGCCAGCATCGGCGTGTGGGCACCGTTGCTGTTGCTGTTCGCGCGTCTGCTGCAAGGTTTGTCGGTGGGTGGCGAATACGGCACCACCGCGACCTACATGAGTGAAGTTGCGCTCAAGGGCCAGCGCGGCTTTTTCGCTTCGTTCCAGTATGTGACGCTGATCGGCGGACAACTGCTGGCGGTGTTGCTGGTGGTGATCCTGCAGCAGTTCCTCAGCGAAGACGAACTGCGGGCCTACGGCTGGCGGATTCCGTTTGTGGTCGGTGCGGTGGCGGCGGTGATCTCGCTGTTCCTGCGGCGTTCGCTGAAAGAAACCGCCAGCAAGGAAATGCGCGAGAACAAGGACGCCGGCAGCATCCGCGCGCTGTTCCGTGATCACAAAGCCGCGTTCATCACCGTGCTCGGTTACACCGCCGGTGGCTCGCTGATTTTCTACACCTTCACCACGTATATGCAGAAGTACCTGGTGAACACCGCCGGCATGCACGCGAAGACCGCCAGCTACATCATGACTGGCGCGCTGTTCCTGTATATGTGCATGCAGCCGCTGTTCGGCATGCTCGCCGACAAGATCGGCCGGCGTAATTCGATGCTCTGGTTCGGCGCGCTCGGCACGCTGTTCACTGTGCCGATCCTGTTGAGCCTGAAAAGCATCAGCAGCCCGGTGCTGGCCTTTGTGCTGATTACCGTGGCGCTGGCGATTGTCAGTTTCTACACCTCGATCAGCGGCCTGGTGAAAGCCGAAATGTTCCCGCCGGAAGTCCGCGCCCTCGGCGTCGGTCTGGCCTACGCGGTGGCCAACGCGATCTTCGGCGGCTCGGCCGAGTACGTGGCCCTGAGCCTCAAGGCCGGGGGCATGGAAAACGCCTTCTACTGGTACGTCACGGTGATGATGGCGGTGGCGTTCCTGTTCAGCCTGCGCCTGCCGAAACAGGCGGCGTACTTGCATCACGATCTGTAAACCGATGAGCGCGGGCCGCGATGGCCCGCGCCGGCAAGGACTGTTTATGACTCAGCGACCGGGCAATCAATTGTTCGATGCCTACTTCACTGCCCGCGATATGCGTGACGTGTTCTGCGATCAGGGCCGGGTGCAGGCGATGCTCGATTTCGAAGCGGCGCTGGCCCGGGCCGAAGCGCGGGGCGGGGTGATTCCGGCGTCCGCCGTCGCGCCGATTGCCGCCGCCTGCAACGCCGGTCTGTATGACTTCGCGGCGCTGGGCGAGGCGATTGCCACGGCCGGTAACTCGGCGATTCCACTGGTCAAGGCGTTGGGCAAGCAGATCGCCGCGAGCAGTGCCGAGGCCGAGCGCTATGTGCATCTGGGGGCGACCAGTCAGGACGTGATGGATTCCGGGCTGGTGCTGCAATTGCGTCAGGCGCTGGAGCTGATTGAAAGCGATCTGGCAGCGCTTGCCGATTCGCTCGCCGCCCAAGCCCAACGTCATGCGGCGACGCCACTGGCCGGGCGCACCTGGCTGCAGCACGCCACGCCCGTCACGCTCGGGATGAAGATTGCCGGTTGGCTCGGCGCGGTGACCCGCAGTCGTCAGCGTCTGCGCGAACTCAAGCCACGGCTGCTGGTGCTGCAATTCGGCGGAGCGTCCGGCACCCTCGCGGCACTCGGCGAGCAAGCGCTGCTAATCGCCCAGGCGTTGGCCGAAGAGCTGCAACTGACTTTGCCCGAGCAACCGTGGCACACCCAGCGTGATCGCATCGTCGAGTTCGGCGCGGTACTCGGTTTGATCGCCGGCAGCCTCGGCAAACTCGGGCGCGACGTCAGTCTGTTGATGCAGACCGAAGCGGCGGAAGTGTTCGAGCCGTCGGCGCCGGGCAAGGGCGGTTCGTCGACCATGCCGCACAAGCGCAATCCGGTCGGCGCGGCAGTGTTGATCGGTGCCGCGACGCGGGTGCCGGGGCTGGTCTCGACGCTGTTCAGCGCCATGCCGCAGGAACACGAGCGCAGCCTCGGTCTGTGGCATGCCGAATGGGAAACCCTGCCGGACATCTGCTGCCTGGTGTCCGGTGCGTTGCAACAGGCGCGCCTGCTGGCCGATGGCCTGGAAGTCGACGCCGAACGCATGGCGCGCAATCTCCAATTGACCCAAGGCCTGGTGCTCGCCGAAGCGGTGAGCATCGTCCTCGCACAGCGGGTCGGACGCGACACCGCGCACCATTTGCTCGAACAATGCTGCAAACGCGCGGTGGCCGAACAGCGCCACCTGCGTGCGGTACTCGGCGACGAGCCGCAAGTGACTGCCGAACTGAGCAGCACCGAACTCGATCATCTGCTCGACCCTGCGCATTACCTCGGCCAGGCGCAAACCTGGGTCGAGCGCGCAGTCGCCGAACACAATGCTTTGACTGTCTGAAGGAGAGGGCTGTGGCTTTCGTTCAACTCGCCGATGGCGAACTGCACTATCAATTGGATGGGCCGGTCGATGCGCCGGTGCTGGTGCTGTCCAACTCGCTGGGCACCGACCTGCACATGTGGGACGCGCAGATACCGGCGTTCACCGAGCACTTCCGGGTGCTGCGTTTCGACACGCGCGGGCACGGCCAGTCGCTGGTGACGCCGGGGCCGTACAGCATCGAACAACTGGGTCGCGACGTGCTGGGTCTGCTGGATGCGCTGCACATCGAGCGTGCGCATTTCTGCGGATTGTCGATGGGCGGGTTGATCGGCCAGTGGCTGGGGATCAATGCCGGTCATCGTCTGCACAAACTGATTGTGTGCAACACCGCCGCGAAGATCGGCGACCCGTCGGTGTGGAATCCGCGCATTGAAACCGTGTTGCGTGATGGCCCGGCAGCGATGGTCGCGCTGCGTGATGCATCGATTGCCCGTTGGTTTACCCCGGACTTTTCCACGGCCAATCCGGCCGCGGCGAAGAAGATCACCGACATGCTCGCGGCGACGTCACCTGAAGGTTATGCGGCCAATTGCGCGGCGGTGCGCGATGCCGATTTCCGTGAGCAACTGGCGTCGATCAACCTGCCGCTGCTGGTGATCGCGGGTACCGAAGATGCGGTGACGCCACCGTCCGGCGGGCATTTCATTCAGGAGCATGTGCGCGGCGCCGAGTACGCCGAGTTCTATGCCGCGCACCTGTCCAACGTGCAGGCCGGTGCCGCTTTCAGTGATCGGGTGTTGGCGTTTCTGAACGCTCAGTGAGGGAAGATTTGTGGACGAGAAACAACGTTACGACGAAGGTTTGCAAGTACGCCGCGCGGTATTGGGCGATGCCCACGTCGATCGCAGCCTGAATGCGCTGACCGAGTTCAACTCGGAATTCCAGGAGATGATCACCCGTCACGCCTGGGGCGACATCTGGACCCGCCCGGGCCTGCCTCGGCATACCCGCAGCCTGATCACCATCGCCATGCTGATCGGGATGAACCGCGAGGCCGAACTGAAACTGCATTTGCGTGCGGCGGCCAACAACGGTGTGAGCCGGGGCGAGATCAAGGAAGTAATCATGCAGAGTGCGATCTATTGCGGGATCCCGGCGGCGAATGCCACGTTCCATCTGGCGGAGTCGGTGTGGGATGAGCTGGGGGTTGAATCCCGGGAGTGATGGTGCCTGAACTGAGGCCTTCGCGAGCAAGCCCGCTCCCACAATGGAACGCGTTCATCTGTAGGAGTGAGCCTGCTCGCGATGGCGATATTTGCCGTGACACGTCACACCTTGGCGACAATGAAAATCCGCTTGAACGGAAACAGCGTCTGCCCGTTTTTCTCCGGCGGATAATGCTTATGCACCCGCATCAGATAGTGGTAGATAAACCGCGCCTGTTCCTGTGGCGTCAGTGCCTGCATCACCGGCCGTAGCGCCGAGACCTTCACCCAGTCGTAGATCGGCGACTTGCCGCCGACCACCTGCAATTGCTCGGTTTCCCAGATGTCCAGTGACGTGGTCAGCGGCGCCAGCAAACGGTAGTAATCCTCCAGCGACAATAGCGGCCGCGCCGCCATGTGCTGGCGCAGCTGCGGTGTGCCGATGGGGGTGTGACCCGGGCCGGCATCTTCCAGGGTGTCGAGCATCAGTCGATACCACAAGGCATCGCGCCAGTCCGGCATGTGCGCCGCCAGACAGCCGCCGGGGTTCAGATGCCCCAGCAGGCGCGGCAGCAGTTGTTGATGATCGCCAATGAAATGCAGCACCGCCGCGGCGAGCAGCAGGTCGGCGGGTTGTCTGGGTTGCCATTCGAGCAGGTCGCACTCTTCCCAGCGGGCGTTGATCGACAGACATCGGGCCTGATCCAGCATCTGCCGCGAACTGTCGACGCCCAGCAACTGCGCTCGCGGCCAACGTTCGGCCAGCAGCTGCGTGGCAATGCCGGTGCCGCAGCCCAGGTCATAAATGTGTTTGGGGTTATCCAGTTCGACGCGATCGAGCAATTCGTTGACCGGGCGCTGGCGTTGACGGGAAAACTGCTGGTACGCCTTGGCGTCCCAGTCGAGGGCTGCGTTGAGTGGGTTGATCATGAGGTGGTCCTCCGATGATCAGCAGTGTCTTCCGATGACAACCTGGCCAAATCTTGAGGACCAACAACTTTGGAGAGCGGAAGCGGGGAGGGTGTGGCGCCTGAGTCCTTCAGGTGTTTCCTACTCTACCCGAGGCTTTGCGAAGCGCTACAGATCCTGACGGATGGCACAACCCCCCTGTGGGCGCGGGCTTGCTCGCGAAGGCGGAGGGTCAGGCAGCATTGAAGTGACTGATAAACCGCTTTCGCGAGCAAGCCCGCTCCCACAGGGGCTTGGTGTTTACAGCAAGCTGATCGGATAGCTGATGATCAGGCGGTTTTCGTCGAACTCGTTGTTGCTGAAGTCGCGGCGCATGGTCGAGTTGCGCCAGCGCACGTTCAGGTCGCGCAAGGCGCCGCTCTGCACGGTGTAGCCCAGTTCCGATTCGCGGCCCCATTCCTTGCCATCGGTGATGGTTCCGGTGTGCACGTTGTCGCCGCTGATGTAGCGGTTCATCAGGGTCAGGCCGGGGATGCCCAGGGCGGCAAAATTGTAGTCGTGGCGCACCTGCCAGGATCGCTCCTGAGCGTTGTCGTAGCTGGAGTTGTAACTGTCGTTGGCCAGGGTGCCGCCGCTGGTGCCGTTGACGCGCATCCAGGCGCTGTCGCCGGTGAGTTTCTGCAGGCCGACGTAGAAGGTGTTGCCGCCGTAGCGGGCCGAGAACATCCCAGACCAGGTTTTGTTGTCGAGTTCGCCGGCGCGGGCGCTGCCGTCATCCTTGCCATAGAAGAAGCCGAGGTTGGCGCCCAGGGTCCAGTCGCCCAGTGGCTGGCTGTGGGTCAGGTTGACGTATTGCTGGCTGTAGATGTCCTTGAGTTCGGCGTTCCACAGGCCGATCTGCGTGCGCTTTTCGTTGAAAACGTATTCACCGCCCTGAAAGTTGAAGCGGTCCGAGGTGAACGCCGGCTTACCGAACATCGACATGTCGCTCATGCTGCTGTCGTCGCGCGGGCTATTGGCGCGGAACTGCCCGCCGTACAGGGTCAGACCGTTGATTTCCTTTGAGGTGATCTGGCCGCCACGGAAGGTTTGCGGCAGCGAACGGCCGTCGTCCGAACGCAGGATCGGCAGCACCGGCATCCATTCGCCCACCTTGATTTCGGTCTGCGACAGCTTGGCCTTGAACGCGACGTTGGTACGACCGAAGTTGTCCGCCGGACGCCCGTCGTGATCCAGTGGCAGCAATTGCGTGCCGCCGGTGCCCTTGCCGCCGTCGAGCTTCACCGAATACAGGCCGAGCACGTCCATGCCGAAGCCGACGGTGCCCTGGGTGAAGCCGGATTTGGCGTCGAGGATGAAGTTCTGCGTCCACTCTTCGGCCTTGCCCTGGGCCTTGGTCGGGTTGGTGAAGTTGCGGTTGATGTAGAAGTTGCGCAGGTTCAGGTTGGCGCTGGCGCCTTCGACAAAACCGGCTTCTTCGGCTGCGGCGGGCAGGGCGACGCCAGTCAGGGCCAGGGCGATCAGGCCGGGGAGGGCGTACGGCGCAGTTGGATGAGTCATCGCAGGGTCTCTTGTTATTTTTTTGGTCGAACGGGTCCGTTGCCGCCACTTTCGGGGCAGGCAAGAGCTTGCAGAATCTGGGATGCAGCGGCGGCGATCAGCCGGACGGGACAGGGCGCGGGAGCATGGTGTCGAACCTGTTGTTATTGGTTTTGTGGAACGAATGGTGCGGGGCGCGATGGGCGGGATTCAATCGGGGAAAGCGGGTTTTGGGCGATTATCGAACGCAAGATTGAGCCAGCTTTTGTGGTGGTCGATAAGGCGCTATCGCGAGCAGGCTCACTCCTACAATTGGAATGCGTTCCCCCTGTAGGAGTGAGCCTGCTCGCGATAGCGCCATTCCAGAAAACACATTTGTTGCAGGCAACAAAAAGCCCGCCAAGTGGCGGGCTCCCTGTGTTCACCGGATGATCAGAACAGCTTCATCTTCGGTGCTTCTTCTTTCAGCGGTTCGTTCTGCGCGGTCTGCGCATTCCAGCCACCACCCAGCGCCTTGTACAGGTTGACCGCACTGGTCAACTGCGCGAGGCGGTCGGTGATCAGCGCCTGTTGCGCGCTGAACAACTGACGCTGGGCGTCGAGGAAGGTCAGGTTGCTGTCGACACCGATGCGGTAACGACGCTCGGCCAGGCGATAGTAATCCTGGTTGGCCGCGACGAAGTCACGTTGCGCTTGCAACTGCTCGGTGTAGGTCTGGCGGGCTGCCAGGCCGTCGGCGACTTCCTGGAAGGCGGTCTGAATCGACTTCTCGTAGTTCGCCACGTCGATGTCTTTCTGGATCTTCGCCGCGTCGAGGCTGGCGCGCAGGCTGCCGGCGTTGAAGATCGGCAGGTTGATCTGCGGCGAGAACAGCCAGGTCCCCGAACCACCCTTGAACAGGCCGGACAGGTCCGGGCTCAGCGTACCGGCGTTGGCCGTCAGGCTGATGCTCGGGAAGAACGCGGCACGGGCCGCGCCGATGTTGGCGTTGGCCGCTTTCAGGTTGTACTCGGCTTGCAGGATGTCCGGACGACGTTGCAGCAGGTCCGAAGGCAGGCCGGCCGGTACGTCGCTGAGCAGGTCATCCGACAGCGGTTTGGCCGCTTGCAGGTTGGCCGGGATACCGGTGCCGAGCAGCAGGGTCAGGCTGTTTTCGTCCTGAGCCACCTGACGCGTGTACTTGGCCAGTTGCGCCCGGGCGTTTTCCACCGAGGTACGCGACTGCGCCAGGTCCAGCGCCGAGGCGACACCGACTTCGTTGCTGCGGCTGGTCAGCTTGTAGCTTTCTTCGAAGGCACCGAGGGTGTCCTGCGTCAGCTTGAGCAGTTCCTTGTCGGCCTGCCAGGTCAGGTAGGCGTTGGCCACACTGGCCACCAGGCTGATCTGGGTGCTGCGACGCGCTTCTTCAGTGGCGAAGTATTGTTGCAGTGCTTGTTCGCTCAGGCTGCGAACTCGACCGAACAGGTCGAGTTCGTAGGCGCTGATGCCGACGGTGGCGGAGTAGGAGCTGGTGATGCCCGCTTCACCGGTTTGCGAAGCCCGTGCCGGAACGCGCTGGCGGCTGCCGGTGGCGTTCGCCGAAACCGCCGGGAACAGATCGGCCCGCTGGATGCGGTACTGAGCCGCGTAGGCGTCGATGTTCAGCGCCGCGACGCGCAGGTCGCGGTTGTTTTCCAGCGAGACCTGGATCAGCTGTTGCAGGGCAGGATCATGGAAAAACTGCTTCCAGCCTTGCTCGGCAGCGGCTTGCGCCGGTGCCTGGGCCGGCGAGTACGCCGGGCCCTGCGGGAACTGGTTCGCAACCGGTGCTTCTGGTCGCTGATAATCAGGAATCAGCGAGCAACCGCTCAGCACGAAGGCTGCGACCGCGATGGAGAGTAGCGACTTGCTCATTGGCCAGCCTCTTTAGGAGTTTCTGTGGTGTCATCCCGGTCCGCATTTTTGCGCTGGCCCATGGACGACACGGTGACGAAGAACAGGGGGACCCAGAAAATTGCCAGGATCGTGGCCGTGAGCATACCGCCAATCACGCCTGTACCGATTGCGTGTTGACTGCCCGAGCCGGCGCCGGTGGAGATTGCCAACGGTACTACACCGAGGACGAATGCCAGCGAGGTCATGATGATCGGTCGCAGACGCATGCGGCACGCTTCGATCGCCGCATCGCGCAGACTGCGCCCTTGTTCATGCAGCTCCTTGGCGAATTCGACGATCAGAATGGCGTTTTTAGCTGCCAGACCGATGGTCGTCAACAGGCCCACCTGGAAGTACACGTCGTTGGACAGACCGCGCAGGCTGGTGGCCATCAGCGCACCGATGATCCCCAGCGGTACCACGAGCATGACCGCGATCGGAATCGACCAGCTTTCATACAGTGCCGCCAGACACAGGAACACCATCAGCAGCGACAGGGCGTACAGCGCTGGCGCCTGCGAACCGGACAGACGTTCCTCGTAGGACAGACCCGTCCAGGAGATACCGACACCGGCCGGCAGCTTCTTGGCAATCGCTTCGACTTCGGCCATCGCTTCACCGGTGGAGTAACCCGGCGCCGGAGAACCGAGGATCTCCATCGCTTCCACACCGTTGTAACGCGCCAATTTCGGCGAACCGTAGATCCACTCGCCCTTGGCGAACGCGGAGAACGGCACCATGGTCCCGGCGCTGTTGCGCACGTACCACTTCTTCAGGTCTTCAGGGCTCATGCGCGAACCGGCCTGGCCTTGCACGTACACCTTCTTCACACGACCGCGGTCGATGAAGTCGTTGACGTAGCTACTACCGAAGGAAATCGACAGGGTGCTGTTGATGTCGGTAATGCTCACGCCCAGGGCGCGGGCCTTCGCATCGTCGATTTCCAGGTGGTATTGCGGCTCGTCGTTCAGACCGTTCGGACGGACCTGGTAGAGCACCTTGCTCTGCGCGGCCATGCCGAGGAACTGGTTACGCGCTTCCATCAGTTTTTCGTGACCGATACCGGCGCGGTCCTGCAGGAACACGTCGAAACCGGTGGCGTTACCCAGCTCCAGTACCGCAGGCGGGGCAAAGGCAAACACCATCGCGTCGCGGAAGCTGAAGAAGTGCTGTTGGGCGCGCTGGGCTAGGGCGAATACGCTGTTGCTCGCATCACGCTCGTGCCACGGCTTGAGCATGATGAACGCCAGACCCGAGCTCTGACCACGACCGGCGAAGTTGAAGCCGTTCACGGTGAACACCGAGGACACCGCACCGGACTCTTTTTCCAGCAGGTAGGAGCGCATTTCGTCGATCACGACTTGCGTACGTTCGGCACTGGAACCGGCCGGGGTCTGCACCTGGGCGAACAGTACGCCCTGGTCTTCTTCCGGAAGGAACGCGGTCGGAATGCGGGTGAACAGCCAGATCATGCCGACCACGATCAGGACGTAGGCCAGCAGGTACGGCGCTTTGCGCGACAGCATGTTGCCGACACCGCGCTCGTAGCTTCTCACGCCACGGTCGAAGCTGCGGTTGAACCAGCCGAAGAAGCCTTTTTTCGGTGTGCCGTGCTCGCCTTTCGGAATCGCCTTGAGCATGGTGGCGCACAGCGCCGGGGTGAAGATCAGCGCCACCATCACCGACAGGGCCATGGCCGAAACGATGGTGATCGAGAACTGCTTGTAGATCACACCGGTGGAGCCGCTGAAGAACGCCATCGGCAGCAGTACCGCCGACAGAACCAGGGCGATACCGACCAGAGCGCCCTGGATCTGGCCCATGGACTTCTTGGTCGCTTCCTTCGGTGACAAGCCTTCTTCGCTCATCACCCGCTCGACGTTTTCCACCACGACGATGGCGTCGTCCACCAGCAAGCCGATGGCCAGCACCATACCGAACATGGTCAGGGTGTTGATGCTGAAACCGAACGCCGCGAGGATGCCGAACGTACCGAGCAATACCACCGGCACGGTCATCGTGGTGATGACGGTCGCGCGGAAGTTCTGCAGGAACAGGAACATCACCAGGAACACCAGCACGATCGCTTCGACCAGGGTTTCAACCACACCCTTGATCGACTCGGTCACCACCGGAGTGGTGTCGTACGGGAACACCACTTCCATGCCTTGCGGGAAGAACGGGCTGAGCTCGTCGATCGTTTTACGCAGGGCTTTGGCGGTGTCGAGGGCGTTGGCGCCGTTGGCCAGTTTTACCGCCAGACCGGAAGAAGGCTTGCCGTTGAACTGGGCCGAGATGGTCGAGTTTTCACCGCCCAGGCCGACGTCGGCAACATCACCGATGTGTACTTGCGAGCCGTCCTGGTTGACCTTCAGCAGAATTGCCTTGAACTGCTCGGCAGTCTGCAGACGGGTTTTGCCGATGATCGTGGCGTTCAGTTGCTGGCCAGGCAGCGCCGGCAAACCACCGAGCTGACCGGACGACACCTGGACGTTCTGCGCCGAAATCGCGGTGCTGACATCGGCCGGGGTCAGGTTGTACTTGTTCAGCTTGGCCGGGTCGAGCCAGATGCGCATCGCGTACTGGGCACCGAAGACCTGGAAGTCACCGACACCGGCAGTCCGCGAGATCGGGTCCTGCATGTTCGACACGATGTAGTTGGACA
>Ga0153931_100198_pt1 | contig 20010 bp, 15 predicted proteins | sample TSNJ015MetaG_FD_104730 | JGI IMG/M metagenome (GOLD analysis project Ga0153931, IMG submission 104730) | Attine ant fungus gardens microbial communities from New Jersey, USA - TSNJ015 MetaG | ecosystem: Host-associated > Fungi > Mycelium > Unclassified | place: USA: New Jersey, Wharton State...
CCGCTCCAAAGCCTGCGTGAGGGCACACCGAAGCGTGAGCGAGGTGCCGAGTGGTGGGGCAAGAGCCCTTTTGGTTACTTTTGGGGCTCTTTTCCAAAAGTGACCCGCTGTAAGAGCGGAACCGATATCCGCCTTCTCGCAAATAATGGATATGTACTAAAACCTACTCGCCTAGCCCCCAGGCACCCGCACCCGCCACGCAATCAACAAAGCTGCCAGCAGCATCAAAACCCCAGCCGCAACAAACACGCCACCAATCCCACTCAGACTAAACATCGCGCCGCCCCCCGCAGCCCCCGCTGCAATGGCCGACTGCACCGACGCAACCACCATGCCTCCGGCGCTTTCCGCCTGGTCCGGCACAGCACGCGCCACCCAGTTCGACCACGCCACCGGCACGCCGCCAAACGCCATGCCCCATAACGCCAGCAGCACCGCTTGCCCCGGCAGCGAAGCCGGCAGCAGCACCAACGCGAGCGCCGCAACGCCCACCAACACCGGCATCAGCACCAACGTACCGCGCGGGTTGCGCACCAGCATCCACCCGGCCAGCAGCGTGCCGACGAAATTGGCCGCGCCAAACCCCAGCAGCATCAACGCCAGCCCCTGAGCGCCAACCCCTGTGGTGCTTTCCAGAAACGGCCGGATATAAGTGAACAGCGCGAAATGCCCGGTGTGCACCAGCACGCAGCCGAACATGCCCATGGCAATGCCTGGGCGCAACAGCACCTCCAGCACGGTGCGCAGGCGCGCGGTGTCGGTCGGCGCCAGGCGCGGCAACGTGAACAGTTGAAACACCAGCGTCACCACCCCCACCGCAGCCGCCGCGACAAACGCACTGCGCCAGCCATACACACCGCCAAGGTAGCTGCCCAGCGGCACGGCGACGACGGTACCCACCGCAATCCCGCTGAAAATAATCGACAACGCCCGTGGCAGCCGCGCAGGCGGCACCAGGCGCATCGCCACGGCCGCCGCCATGCTCCAGAAACCACCAAGGGCGATGCCCAACAGGATGCGCATCAACAGCAATACGGCCAGGCTGGACGAAAGCGCCACCAGCAGGTTCGACGCAATCATCAGAGTGGAAAAGCCCAGCAACACCAGGCGCCGGTCGAGGCCACGGGTCAAGCCCGGTACCAGCAAGCCGGCGAACAACGCCACCACCGCCGTCACCGTGACCGCCTGGCCGGCCAATGCCTCCGAGACCCCAAGGTCCAAGGCCATCGGCGTCAACAGGCTGGCCGGCAAGTATTCCGCCGTCAGCAGGCCGAACACCCCCATTGCCAGGGAGAACACCGCCATCCAGGCCGGGGTGGTCGGCTGCGCCCTGGTGCCGACATGGGCTGCATAATCATTCATCACAAAACATCCTCAGGAAATGAGCGAGGTCGGCAGTCTAGGTTCGCCCTTCAGGATGATCTATGATGCAAACCCTTGAGTTTTTGACCGAAACCCCGAGCATGACTTCAACTGACGCGTTTACCGTCTCTTCCGACCTCATCAATGAGCTGCTGCTGGGCATGCGCCTGCGCGGGGTGCAGTACCGTCGCATCGAAGCCGGGCCTGTGTTCGGCGTCGGTTTTGAGGCCAAGCCCGGGCACGCGTATTTCCACTTCCTGGCCGCGGGTTGCGCCACCTTGCGCCTGGACGATGGCAGCCTCTACGGGCTGTCGGCCGGCAATGCGGTGTTCATCTCCCATGGCGGCGCTCATCAGCTATTGTCGGGCCCGGGCGCAGCGGTGCGGGATATCGGCAGCTTCGAAGCGGCCTCGCTCGGTGATGCGGTGTGCGCCGTGAAGGCCCCCGCCGACGCCGACAGTTCGGCTGGCAGCTTGCTGTTCAGCGCCTGCATGGAATTTGAATTGGGCAGCATCCAGGGGCTGGGTCGCCTGATGCCGGCGATGATGCTGATCGATGCGCGGGGCCAGCGTTATCCGGGGCTGATGCCGATTCTGGCGACCATGGAGCGCGAAGTCTGCAGTGCCCGTATCGGCTACGCGGGCATCCTGGCGCGCCTTGCCGATGTGGTGGCGGCGATGATTGTGCGCGGCTGGGTCGAATGCGCCTGTGGCAACGCGTCGGGCCTGGTGGCCGCGTTGCGTGACCCGCGATTGGCGCGCGCCCTCCTCGCCTTGCACCAGCAACCGGGCCGCGACTGGAGCGTGGCCGAGTTGGCAGCGCAGGGGCACACCTCGCGCTCGGTGTTCGCCGACCGCTTCCAGGCGACCCTCGGTATTCCGCCACTGCGCTACGCCACGGAACTGCGCATGCGCCTGGCCAGCCAATGGCTGACCCTGGAGCGGTTGCCGATCGAAGAAGTCGCGCAGCGCCTGGGCTATACCTCCCAGGCCGCCTTCAGCCGCGCCTTCAAGCGCATTACCGGGCAACCGCCCGGGGCGAGTCGTGCCAGGAGCCCAGCATGAGCGACAGACTCCAAGACATCCTTGCCGACCACCTGCACGTGGTGTTCTGCGGCATCAACCCGGGCAAGGGCTCTGCCGCCCTCGGCCAGCACTTCGCCAATCGCAGCAACCGTTTCTGGCGCACGTTGCACCTGGCGGGTTTTACCCCGCATGAAATTCGCCCGGAGGATGGGCGCAGCCTGCTTGACTTTCACTGTGGCCTGACCACCTTGGTCGAGCGCCCGACGGCGAGCGCAGGGGAATTGGCGCGGCATGAATTCACCGAAGCGGCGACGGCGTTTGAACACAAGATCCGCCACTGCCGGCCGCGCATCGTGGCGTTCCTCGGCAAGCCCGGTTACAGCGCGTTGTCCGGCCAGCGCGAGATCGCCTGGGGGCTGCAGCCGCAGCGAATGGGCGGTGCCTCGGTGTGGGTGTTGCCCAACCCGAGCGGGCGCAATCTGGCGTTCAGTCTGGAGCAACTCGTGCAAGCCTATCAGCCGCTGCGCGCGGCCATTGCGCAGGCCGGCCCGGTGCCCTTAATCTCTTGAGCCAAACACCCCGAGAGCCTTGGAGGCTGCATGAAACTGGTCGGCATGCTGGACTCGCCTTACGTGCGTCGCGTCGCAATTTCCCTTGAACTGTACGGGGTGGATTTCGTACACGAGTCGCTCTCGGTGTTCAGCACCTACGCTGAATTTTCCGCGATCAACCCAGTGGTCAAGGCGCCCACGCTGGTGCTCGATGATGCAACGGTGCTGATGGATTCCAGCCTGATCCTGGACTACTTCGAAACCCTGGCGCCGACCGACAAGAAGCTTCTGCCACACAACGCCGGTGCACGCGCCAAAGAACTGCAAGTGCTCGGCCTGGCCCTGGCGGCGTGTGAGAAAACCGTGCAGATCGTCTACGAGCACCACTTGCGCCCAGCGGAAAAACTGCATGAACCGTGGCTCGATCGCGTGACCGGGCAGCTGCTGGCCGCTTATTCGCTGCTGGAAACACACCTGGCCCAGGCGAGCGGTGAACGCCTGAACCAGGCCGCGCTGACGGCGGCCGTCGCCTGGTCGTTCACTCAGTTAAAACTGCCGACGGTGCTCAAGGCTCAGGCGTTTCCCAACCTGCAACGCCACGCCGATCAGCTGGAACAGCACCCGGCGTTCAGGAAATACCCCATCGAATAACTGGCCTACACCCAGCCCCCATCCACAATAAAGTTTTGTGCCGAACACATCGCCGACGCATCGGAGGCAAGAAACAGCGCCATGTTGGCGATGTGTTCCGGCAGCACACTGCCTGGCAAACACTGGCTGCGGCTGATCAGTTCCCTGGCCGCATCGTCCACCCACATCGCCAGCTGTTTTTCGGTCATGACCCAGCCGGGCACCAGGGTGTTGACCCGAATACGGCTGGGGCCCAGTTCCCGCGCCAACGCTCGGGTCATGCCATGGGCCGCCGCCTTGCTGGCGGCATACACCGGGTAGCCCGCCGACGCCATCATCCAGCCGACCGAGCCGAGGTTGATAATCGCCCCGCCGCCCGCGCTTTTCATCATCGGCACCACCGCCTTGGCGGCAAAAAAAGCGTGCTTGAGGTTGACGGCAATCAGCCTGTCGAACATCTGCGAATCGACCTCTTGCAGCGTATGACGCACGTCATTGGCCGCATTGTTCACCAACACGGTGATCGGCCCCAGCGTTTGCTCAAAACGGGCTATCGCCGCTTTGTAGGCGATTTCATCAGTGATGTCGCAGTACACGAACTCAACGCGATGCCCTTGGTCACTCAACAACGCCGCCAGACGCTCGCCCTGGCTCTGCGCGCGGTCCACAAAGGCCACCTTGGCGCCTTGCGCGGCGAAAGCGCGCACCATGAATTCGCCAATGCCCGAGGCACCTCCGGAAATCAGTACGGTCTTACCCTTCAGGTCGGGATAAACGGCGTGTGCAGTACTCATATAACGTTTGCCTCAATCAATTAGTCTTATTTTATTTTGCGTATCTGGGGTTTAAGGCTATAAATTCGCTGTCAACTCGACGAAATATCGCACATTAGTAGAACTATTCCACTGAAAACAACAAAAGGAAGTTCGACCATGAAGCACCCTCGACACCTGCTTTCGGGCCTCGCCCTGTCCATGCTGGTTGCCAGCGGTGGCGCCCAGGCCGCCGGGCTTAGCAGTGAACACAAGCCTTTCGGCAAAACCAACGACGGCACTGCCGTCGAGCAATACATCTTGCGCAACAGCCATGGCATGCAAGCCACGGTGATCACTTACGGCGGCGTATTGCAGTCGCTGAAAGTGCCGGATAAAAACGGCAAGGTCGATGACGTCGTACTCGGTTTCGACGACGTGCAGGGCTATCAGAGCGGTACGGCCTTTTTCGGCGCGAACATCGGCCGCTTCGGCAACCGTCTGGCCGCCGGGGCGTTCGAACTCGATGGCAAGCGTTACCAGGTGCCGCTCAACGATGGGCCCAACTCGCTGCACGGCGGTGCTCAGGGCTTCGACAAGCACGTGTGGCAAGCCGAACCGGTCAAGGGCAAGGATTCGGTCGGCGTGAAGCTGAGCTACCTGTCCAAGGACGGTGAAATGGGCTTCCCCGGCAACCTCAAGACCGAGGTCACCTACAGCCTCAACGATAAAAACGAACTGCACATCGACTACAAGGCCACCACCGACAAACCCACGGTGCTTAACCTCACCAACCACAGCTACTTCAACCTCGCCGGCGCGGGCAATGGCGACATCCTCAAGCAAGTGGCGACCTTGCATGCCAGCCACTACACGCCGGTGAATGCCACGTTGATTCCGACTGGCGAACTGGCACCGGTCAAAGGCACGCCGCTGGATTTCCTCACACCCACGCCAATCGGCCAGCACATCAAGGACGACCATCCGCAGCTCAAGTTCGCCGAGCCCAAACAGGGTGGGTTTGACTTCAACTGGGCGCTGGACACCAAGGGCGATATCAAGCAACTCGCCGCCGAGGTGCACGACCCCGCCTCCGGCCGCCGCTTGCAGCTCTACACCACCGAGCCCGGCGTGCAGTTCTATACCAGCAACTTCCTGGATGGCACGGTGAAGGGCAAGGCCGGCAAGGCGTATGCGCATTGGAGCGCGTTTACCCTGGAAACCCAGCACTTTCCGGATGCACCCAACCAGCCAACATTTGCTTCGACCCGATTGAACCCTGGGCAGACCTACACCCAGAACACCGTGTTCAAGTTCTCCGCCGACTGAACTGTGGGAGCGGGCTTGCTTGCGAAAGCGCTGGTTCAGTGACAGATGCAGTGACTGACCCTGCGCTTTCGCAAGCAAGCCCGCTCCCACATTCAGTAATGTCTCGGCGTGACTCAGCAGTGGTTCATCGGTTTGGCCAACCCTCAGTTCCAGAGGCCGATTTTTTCCAGCTCCTGCTTGAAGTTCTCGCGGGTGATCAGCGTCACTTCATCCATGGCGGTGTACTTGGGCGGTTCCTTGCCGGTGGTGACCCAGTCGAACATCATCTTCGCGGTGTTGTAGCCTTCAATGTGCGGGCTGGGCAGCATCGAGCCGAAGAAGCCGCTGTTGGCTTTCTTCAATTCGCCGATCGCGTCGGTGCCATTGATGCCGATGCCGATCACATTGGCTGCGGCAAAGCCTGCGGTTTCGGTGGCGCGTACGCCGCCGAGCACAGTGTTGTCGTTCATGCCGCCGATGATCAGGTTTTTCGCGCCGCCGGGCAGTTTGACCAAGGCCGAGTTGGTGGCGTCCATGCTGCCCGGAACGTCGAGGGTCTTGGCGGCGGTGAACAGGATGTGATCCTTGGGAACGCCTGCATCCTCCAGGGATTTGACCGAGCCGTCGGTGCGCTTTTTACCGGTGTCGAGTTCGTTGAAGGTGTTGATCACCGCATAGGTGTCCTTCCAGTCCCAACCGCGTTTTTTCGCTTCAGCCGCCATCGCCGCGCCCTGCTTCTGGCCGACTTCAAAAGCGGCCATGCCCAGGTACGGCACGTCCTCCATGAAGTTGCCCTTGGCATCGATAAAGCGATCATCCACGGCAATCACTTTCAGGCCGTTGGCGCGCGCCTTGGCAACGATGGCCGGGCCGAGGGACACGTCCGGCGGGCAGATCACAAAGCCCTTGGCGCCGTTGGCCGCCAGGCTGTCGATGGCGGCCAAGGTTTTCTCGCCATCGGGCACGGCGATCTTGATCACGGTGAAGCCATGTTCCTTGCCGGCTTTTTCGGCAAACGCCCATTCGGTCTGGAACCACGGCTCTTCAGCCTGCTTGACCAGAAAACCGATCTTCACTTCTTCAGCAGCCAGCAGCAGGCCGCTCAGGCTCAGGGCTGACACCGCCACAGCGGCGCAGCACAGGGAACGCAAACCACGACGACGATTCATACGGGTGACTCCTTGTTGTTGTTTTTGAATGTCAGGATTTAACCGGCAAAGCGGTGACAGGGTGTACCGGGTACATCGACCTCGATGGCCAATACCGCGCCATCCAGGGGGTGATCCAATGGGCTGGCGGCGCTGGTGATATAGAGCGTGGTGAGATTGGGCCCACCAAATACGCAACTGGTGGGGCGGCTGACGGGCAGTTCGATGACGCGGTCCACTGCACCGTCGGGCGTCAGGCGCAGCAGGCAACTGCCGTCCCAGCGTGCATTCCAGACATACCCCTGACTGTCCATTGCCGAGCCGTCCGGCCCACCGCGTGGATGCGGGCCAAACCAGACCTGCGCCGGGTCGAGCTGGCCGCCCTCCTGGATCACGTGCCGATAAAGCGTGCCGTCCATACTGTCGCCGAAATGCACCTGACTGCCGTCCTCGCTCCACAACAAGGTGTTGGGAATGCCCAGGCCGCGCAGTAGCGGCGTGACCTGCGCATCGGCGTCGATGCGAAACAGGCCACCGGAACGTCGGGTGATCGGCAGGTCTTCGCCCTGCTCGCCAATGTTGTTCTGCATGGTGCCCAGCCACAGTCGGCCCTGGGCATCGCAGCGCGCTTCATTACCCCGGTTGCCGGGTTGCGGGTCGGCCACACACAGCAGCGTCAGCGCTTCGGTCACCAGGTCGAGCCGGTAGACGCCGCTGCTCAAGGTCACAAGCGCATCGCCGCTTTCACACGGAATAAACGCCGAGACGTGCTCGGGCAACTGCCAGATCTGCAACTGCCCGTCCATCAGGCGCAACGCCTGTTTGCCGATAATATTGACCCAATACAGCGCCTGGGTCGGCGCATCCCAAAACGGGCCTTCGCCCAACTGTGCACGGTGTGCGGTGACGGCATTAAACGGCATGTGAACTCCTGTTTTTTACAGCGGCTCGCGCGATGGCGTGCCATCGACCAGCCGCTGGATGCGCAACGGGTTGGCGTTTTTCAACGCGTCGGGCAGCAGGCTATCAGGGTAATTCTGGAAGCACACGGGACGCAGAAAGCGGTCGATGGCCAGGGTACCGACCGAAGTGCCGCGCGCGTCCGAGGTGGCCGGATAGGGCCCGCCGTGGACCATCGCGTCGCAGACTTCAACGCCGGTTGGGTAGCCATTGAGCAGGATGCGGCCGACTTTTTGTTCCAGCAGCGGGGTCAGTTCGGTGAACTGCTCAAAGTCGGCCGGCTCGCCAATAATCGTCGCCGTCAGTTGGCCGTGCAGCCCCTGCAAGGCGGCGCCGAGTTGGGCTTGATCAGTCACTTCGACCACCACTGTGGTCGGGCCGAACACCTCTTCCTGCAGCACGTCATCGCCGTCGATCAGCAGCCGGGCGTCGGCCTTGAACAGCTGCGGCTGCGCCTGATTGCCCGCTTGGGCACTGCCCGCCAGATGCTGGATACCTGGGTGCGCGAGCAGTTTTTCCAGGCCTTTGCCATAGCTGCTCAAGGTGCCGGCGTTGAGCATGGTTTGTGCCGGCTGATCATTGATCAGGCGGGCCACCTGCTGGGTGAATGCGCTGAACTGCGGCGATGCGATGCCGATCACCAGGCCTGGATTGGTGCAGAACTGACCACAGCCTTGCACCACCGAGGCCGTCAGATCGCGGGCGATGGTGTGCGCCCGCGCCTGCAACGCCTGCGGCAATACGATCACCGGGTTGATGCTCGACATCTCGGCAAACACCGGGATCGGCTGGGGCCGGGCGGCGGCCATGTCGCACAAGGCGCGACCGCCCTTGAGCGAGCCGGTAAAGCCGACCGCCTGGATCGCCGGGTGCTTGACCAGCGCCTCACCGACGCCGCCGCCGAAGATCATATTGAACACGCCCGCCGGCATTTCGGTGGCGTGGGCCGCGCGCAGGATTGCATCGGCGACCTGCTCGGCCGTAGCCATGTGCCCACTGTGGGCCTTGAACACCACGGGGCAACCCGCCGCCAGCGCGGCTGCGGTGTCGCCACCGGCGGTGGAAAATGCCAGGGGAAAGTTGCTCGCGCCAAACACTGCAACCGGGCCGAGGCCAATGCGGTACTGGCGCAGGTCCGGACGCGGCAACGGCTGACGCTCGGGCAACGCTTTGTCGATGCGTGCGCCGTAGAAATCGCCACGCCGCAGCACCGTTGCGAACAGGCGCATCTGGCCGCTGGTGCGGCCGCGCTCGCCGTTGATGCGCGCGGCGGGCAGCGCGGTTTCGCGGCAGACCAACGCGATGAACTCATCACCCAGCGCGTCCAGCTCGTCGGCTATTGCGTCGAGAAACTGCGCGCGCCGCGAGGCACTCAACCCGCGGTATGCCGGGTAAGCAGCGGCGGCCGCCGTGGCGGCGGCGTCGACTTCTTCGGGGGTCGCCTGGAAAAAATCCTGCGGCAAGGCTTCGCCGGTGCTGGCATCGACGCTGTGCAGGGTCACGCTGCCGAGCGCACTGCGCTGGCCGCCGATGTAGTTGTGGCCGAGGAATTGGGTCATGTAGATCTCCTTAAAGGGTGATGACATTGCCGGGCTCGAACACCGCGTCGGCCTTGCCGACCGTGTTGACCAGCGGCGCGCCGAATTCGGCCTGGCTGATCTCGAACACATCGCCCGGTTGGGTACGTATACCGTCGGCAAATGACAAGGTGGCGGTGCCGAAGAAATGCACGTGCACGTCGCCCGGTGTGAGGAATTGACTGTATTTGAAGTGGTGATACTCAAGGTTTTCCAGGCTGTGGCACATATTGGCCTCGCCGCTGAGGAATTCGTTTTGCCAGATCACTTCGCCGTCACGCAGGATGCGGCTGGTGCCCACCAGGTGCTGCGGCAACTCGCCAACGCGTAACTCAGGGCCATAGCTGCAACTGCGCAACTTGGAATGGGCCAGGTACAGGTAGTTTTTGCGCTCCATCACGTGATCAGAGAATTCATTGCCCATGGCAAAACCAAGGCGATAGGGTTTGCCGTCGTGGCCGATCACGTAGAGGCCGCCGATTTCCGGTTCTTCACCGGCGTCTTCAGCAAACGGCGGCACCGGGAAAGCCTGGCCCGGGCGCACCACGATGCTGCCGTCGCCTTTGTAGAACCACTCCGGTTGCACACCGACCTGGCCAGACGCGGGCTTGCCGCCCTCCACGCCCCATTTGAAGATGCGCAGGGTGTCGGTCATCGCACTGTCGTCACCGGCCGGCTGGTGCATCTTGTCCCGTGCCGAGGCGCTGCCCAGGTGGGTCAGGCCGGTGCCGCTGATCAACAGGTGAGCCGGGTCCGGGTGGTCGAGCGGCGGCAGGATTTTCAGGTCGGCCAGCAGTGCACCGTAGTCGTAGCTGTCGCCCAGGCCCAACCTGTCGACCTGCTGCGCCAACTTGATGCCCGCCTCGATGGCCGCCAACGCCAGCTCACGCACGCTGCGGGCCGTTTGTACTTCGCGCAGCTGGGTGCCTTCTACGACGCCGACACGGCGCTCACCGTTGCGTAACTCAAACTGAACTAAACGCATGAAATTTCTCCTCGATTAAGTACGCGTGGCACCCCGGGCGCTGGCGGCAAATTGCTCGGCGGGCAGCACGTGCTTGCGTTCCAGCACGCGGTACACCACGCCGGTCAGCAGTAACCCGAACACCATCACACCCGACAGGAAGTACAAGCCCGAGCCCAGGTTGCCGGTGTACTCCTTGAGCGCGCCGATCACGAACGGGCCGATGTAGCCGCCGAGGTTGCCCACCGAGTTGATCAACGCAATGCCCGCCGCCGCACTGGCGCCGGCAAAAAAGCGCCCCGGCAAGGTCCAGAACACCGCCGTGCAGGAAAACAGCGCGAACGCCGCCAGGCACAGCGCGGCCATTTGCAGCACCGGCAAGCTCAGCCAGGCACTCAAGAACAGCCCGATGGCGCCCAGCACATACAGCACCGCGAGATGGCCGTAGCGATCATTCAAACGGTCGGAGCTGCGCGGGATGATCAACAGGCCGAGGATGCCAAAGATATACGGCACCGCCGAGACAAAACCGGTGACCAGGTCACTGCCGCCGAACTGCTTGATCAGCGTCGGCAGCCACAGGCCGAGCCCATAAATGCTCAGGGTTACAGGCAGGTAGAACAGCGCCAGCAGCAGCACTCGCTTGTCCTTCAGCGCATGCAGCGGGTTGCCGTGGCGGGTCTGGCCGTAGGCTTGCAGGTCTTTATTCAGCTCGCCGGTGAGCCAGGTTTTCTCGTCCTCGCTCATCCACTTGACCTGCTGGGGGCCGTCCGGCAGCCAGCGCAGCACCGGCCAGGTCAGCAACAGCGCCGGCGTGCCGATGACAATGAACAACCACTGCCAGCCATGCAGGCCGAGGATGCCGTCCATGCCCAGCAAGCCGCCGGACACGGGGCCGGTGATCATCATCGCAATGGGTTGGGAGAGGATGAACAGCCCGAGGATCTTGCCGCGATGGCGCACCGGGAACCACTGGGTGATGTAGTACAGCACGCCCGGAAAGAAACCCGCCTCCGCCGCGCCGAGCAAAAAGCGCATCAGGTAGAAACTGTGCGGCCCTTGCACGAAGGCCATGCCAATAGTGATCGCGCCCCAGGTCAGCATGATGCGCGCAAACCAGCGCCGCGCGCCGAAGCGGTCGAGCATCAGGTTGCTGGGGATCTCGAACAGGAAGTAGCCAATGAAAAACAGCCCCGCGCCCAGGCCATAGGCGGCGTCGCCAATGCCGACATCGGCGCCCATGTGCAGCTTGGCGAAACCCACTGCCGAGCGATCCACGTAGGCGATCAGGTAGAGCAGGATCAGGAAGGGAATCAGTTTCAGCGTGATGCGCCGAATAAGCCGCAGCTCCTGGCTCATGGGTCGATCTCCGATTGTTGTTTTTATAGAAGCTCGGGGGGCGCCTCTCGCGAAAAACCGCCAGGGTCATGCCTCAGTTAAGTCGGACTATATAGTATGACTATTTGCAAAACAACACTTCCAAAGCCTCGATTTTGCGCTTATGTTTAGCCACATGTAGAACATATAGTCATACAATAAGAGAGACCACCATGCCTGATAAAACGCCCACCCTCCGCTCCGCCCAGTGGTTTGGCACCGCCGACAAGAACGGCTTCATGTACCGCAGCTGGATGAAGAACCAGGGCATCGCCGACCATCAGTTCCATGGCAAACCGATCATCGGTATCTGCAACACCTGGTCGGAGCTGACGCCGTGCAACGCGCACTTCCGCCAGATCGCCGAGCATGTCAAACGTGGTGTCATCGAGGCCGGTGGCTTCCCGGTAGAATTTCCGGTGTTTTCCAATGGCGAGTCCAACCTGCGGCCCACCGCCATGCTCACCCGCAACCTGGCGAGCATGGACGTGGAGGAAGCGATTCGCGGCAACCCCATCGACGGCGTGGTGCTGCTGACCGGTTGCGACAAAACCACCCCGGCGCTGCTGATGGGCGCGGCCAGTTGCGACGTGCCGGCCATCGTCGTCACCGGCGGGCCGATGCTCAATGGCAAACACAAAGGCCAGGACATCGGCTCGGGCACGGTGGTGTGGCAGCTCAGCGAACAGGTCAAGGCCGGCACCATCACCCTGGACGATTTCCTCGCGGCCGAAGGCGGCATGTCGCGCTCGGCCGGCACCTGCAACACCATGGGCACGGCCTCCACCATGGCCTGCATGGCCGAGGCACTGGGCACTTCCCTGCCCCACAACGCGGCGATCCCGGCGGTGGATGCGCGCCGGTATGTGCTGGCGCATATGTCCGGCATGCGCGCGGTAGAAATGGTGCGCGAAGACTTGAAGCTGTCGAAGATCCTCACCAAGCAAGCGTTTGAAAACGCGATCCGCGTGAATGCCGCCATCGGCGGCTCAACCAACGCGGTGATTCATTTGAAAGCCATCGCCGGGCGCATCGGTGTCGAGCTCGACCTGGATGACTGGACGCGCATGGGCCGCGGCGTGCCGACCATCGTCGACCTGCAGCCGTCTGGGCGCTTCCTGATGGAAGAGTTCTATTACGCCGGCGGCCTGCCCGCCGTGCTGCGCCGTCTTGGCGAAGCCAACCTTATCCCCCACCCGGACGCCTTGACCGTCAACGGCAAGTCCCTGGGCGAAAACACCAAGGACTCGCCGATTTACGGCCAGGACGAAGTGATCCGCACCCTCGACAACCCGATCCGCGCCGACGGCGGCATTTGCGTGCTGCGTGGCAACCTGGCGCCGTTGGGCGCCGTGCTCAAACCATCGGCCGCCAGCCCCGAGTTGATGCAGCACCGTGGCCGGGCTGTGGTGTTCGAGGACTTCGACATGTACAAGGCGCGCATCAATGACCCGGAGCTGGACGTGGATGCCGATTCGATCCTGGTCATGAAAAACTGCGGCCCCAAGGGTTACCCGGGCATGGCCGAAGTCGGCAACATGGGCTTGCCCGCCAAGCTGCTGGCCCAGGGCGTGACCGATATGGTGAGGATTTCCGATGCACGCATGAGCGGCACCGCTTACGGCACGGTGGTATTGCATGTGGCACCGGAAGCCGCCGCCGGTGGCCCGTTGGCCACGGTGAAGGAAGGCGACTGGATTGAACTCGATTGCGCCAATGGCCGCCTGCACCTGGACATCCCCGACGCAGAGCTGGCAGCCCGCATGGCCGACCTGCCGCCACCGCAGAAGCTTATCGTCGGCGGCTACCGTCAGCTGTATATCGACCACGTGTTGCAGGCCGACCAAGGCTGTGACTTTGACTTCCTGGTGGGCTGCCGTGGGGCTGAAGTCCCGCGTCATTCCCACTAATTGGGATGCTATGATGCCGCCTATTTAGCCAGGGCCTCCCGTTCGTTATGGATCACCAGCCGTCCAAGCCGCGCAAGAGCATGCATGCCCAGATCGTCCAGGACTTGGGCATGCACATCGTTTCCGGTCGCTTCAAACCCGAAGAACGCCTGCCCATGGAGGCCACGCTGTGCGAGGAGTACAAGGTCAGCCGTTCGGTGTTGCGCGAGGCGACGCGCGTGCTCAGCGCCAAGGGCCTGGTGTATTCCAAACCTCGGGTGGGCGCGGTGGTGCGCCCGCGCTTGAAATGGCATTTGCTCGACCCTGACGTGTTGTCCTGGCTGATGCAGACCACGCCTCACAGTGAGTTTTTCAACACCCTGGCCGGCGTGCGACGCATCCTCGAACCGGAAATCGCCGCCATGGCCGCGACTACCGCCACCGATGAAGACATCGCCACCATCGAAAAAGCCTACCTGGGCATGGAAACCGCGAAGACCCATGACGACCTGCTGCAGGCCGACCTGGACTTCCACCGCGCGATTGCTGACGCCACCCGCAACGATTTGCTCGCCTACATGTGCAACATGCTGTCGCTGCCGCTGCGCGAGTCGATCAACATCACCAACCGCCGTCCGGACATCCAGGGCCTGAGCCTGCCCCGCCACAAGGCCATTCTCACGGCGATCCAGAACCGCGATGCCCTCGGCGCCCGGCACGCCTCGCTGGTGCAGCTGGATGACACGCGCGTGGCGCTGGACACGGTGATGAACGTGCTGACGCCGCTGTAAATTCATCGTCTACGCTCAGGAGGTCAGTTCGAGGAACCGGCCATGTGCGCACGATGCTCGCAGTACCCCTTCGCGGCGCCCTCCACGCCTCTCGCCCTGCTGCAGCTTGAAAATGACCTGTTGCACGCCGACCGCGCTTCTGTCCTCTGGCTGAGAACACGCTTTGTTCTCAGAACCGCAGGCTGCCCGTCAAGCGGCGGTGCACATCGCGTTGTGCTGGAGACTCAACACCCGAATGGGAACGTGACCACTGCCGGCTCAATACGCTGGTTCAAGGGTAGAGGACGGTGCAATGGTCAGGCTTGTCATACTGCTATTGGGGGTTGATTACCTTCGGTCATATTGGCGCACGCTGACAGCCATTGGGGTTGTCGGCACCCTGTGCGGGAGCATCCTATTCATTGATGCACTGGATGACGCACTGTACTTCCCGATAAATCCTTTCGCCTGGTTACTGTTGATCGAGGGCAGTGCGACGTTGGTCGTGGCACACAGCGGGATCGTCGGGCAGCGCAAGCTTCGCTACCTCAAAGGCTTGTCTTTCGTGACGGCTGCAGCACTGATCCTGGCGGGCCACCACCACGGCAACTTTATTCTTTCGATGATCTTCGGCACGTTGTTTTTAGCCGACGGCTTGCTGCAGATCGTGTCCGCTTACGTTGTCCGCTACCGAACCTTTCGTATCGCAATGTTCGGCGGCGGGGTCGAAATCGCTCTGGCCGTGTTCTTCTTCCAACCCTACCCAACACACTATATCGGCACGGTCCCCTACTGCCTCGGGCTGGGATTGTTTTTTGCAGGTTGGAATATGTTGCTTGTTGCGGGCCGCGCCCGGCGAATGATCTCCAACCCGGCGCTAAACGAGGATGCTGATCGTCCCATGCCTGGGCCAGGTCACACAGAGCAAACCACGTGTGAGCGTCCCACAGGAGAGAATGCCCGGCCCCTTATCGTCCATATTTGGACGCCGCTGGGTGTAGCGAATGCTGAAGTGGTACGCCGCCCATTGATAGAACGGTATATCGCCGCCGTGGACAAGAACGGGGTGATATCAACGGGGCATGCCGCACTGGAAGCGCCCGAGGGTTTGTATGTAAGCCTTTACCCGGCGCAGGACATCGACCATTCACCGGACCAGTTCATGCGCCTGTTGCGGGCCACCGAAGATAACGATGTGCCGGGAGAATTCCAGCCCGATTACCTCACGGAATCACAGGCATGGTGCCCTTCTACCGTTCAAGTACACCTGCGTAACTATGACCCGCAGCACTTGCAGAGCTTTTGGGCAACGTACCGTCAAGACACCACCTATAACCTCACCCACCGCAATTGTTCCAGCAGCGTCATACAGGTTCTTGAAGCGGCTTTGGAAGGATCGCTAGGGCGTATATGGGGGCATTACGGTCTCTACCGTATTCTGGGAAAAATATTCACCACGCCGGAATTATGGGTGGCCATTCAAATTCGTAAACGCGCGCAAACCATGGCGTGGACGCCGGGCCTGGCACTGGATTATGCGCGGGCGCTCAGCATGCTGGTCGATCCCAGACCCACTGGCTGGATCAATACCACCCAGCGTGCGTTTCAGAAAATAGGCGCTTTACGCCGTCAGTGGAAAAATGAAAAAACATCAGCCCAGTCCGGTCGAAAATCAACGCCGGATGATCTCGAAAAACCCATGTGATTTTTTCTCCGCCGCCCCAGGCTGCGTATCACGTCTGACTGACCCTGATTCGCTGAGCCGTTTCGATAAAAAACCCGGACAATGTCCGGGTTTTTTTACCCTAGGGTTTTATCAACTGCCCAACTCGCCACGGGTGTCGGCGTCGAAGCGCTGACGGGCCTGATCAGCCGCCGGTTTGAGCAAAGCGAGCAGCGCCGCCTCACTGTACAACTGAGTGACCGCCAGTTCCTTGGGGGTCGGCTCAATCGGGATCAGCACCTCTTCGCCGTCGGCGTGCAGCCAGATGGCCACAACGTGCAGTGCCGAGATAAACAACACGCGCAGTTCCACGGTTTTACCCTGCAATTGCGGCGACTGTTCCGCCAGTTTCAGCGCATCCACCGTCGCCGCTGCCAACGTCCCGTGGTTGAGCGACGCGAACTCGATATGCCCACGTACGTCGGCCAATTGCGCGTCCGCAATCGTCGCGCCATCGGCAAATACCAGGTAATGCCAATCGCCGACTTCAGCGTCTTTGAGGCCCTTACCGAGGCTCAGGTCCTCCAGGCTGAGCGAGTAGCCACGATAGCCTTCGCTCAGCCTGATTTGGCCTGGCACGGCGGCTGCGAATTGGCGATTGACGCCGAAGCCCTGGGTTTGCAGCGCGGCTTGCAGCGCTGGACGCAGTACCTGTACGCCATTGGAAGGCGCCTTTGGATAAGTCAGTTGCATGATGCAGCCCTCCTCAGTTTTTTACGGTGAAGTAAGTGTTGGTCCAATTGCCGCCGCCGTTGTAAGAACCGGGGAACGAGTTCAATGCGCGAGTCGAATAGCCGTAGATCGAATCTGCGATCAACAGGTAGTTGCCGTTGGTGCCATAGATCACCAGAAAGTGCGCACCGCCACCGTACCAGGCGCAACGCAAACCGATGGGGCGGCCCATGTTGAGCTGGTTCTGGATGGCCGACATCTGCAGCGAGCCTTGATTCATGCCGTTGTAGCTGCGCGTGATTCGCAGGGCGGAATCCAGATAGCCGTAGACGTTGCACGGGCCGGGCTGGTTGCAGCAGTTGCGGTCCAGCGCGTTGCTGGCGACACCGCACTGGGTCCAGGACCCGGTGCCGTAGTAGTTGCCGACCGACGCGGAAACCGCCGCCCAGCACCAGTTGGTCTGGGTTTGTTTCTGCATGCTGAAATTCAGGCTGGCGCCAGCCATTGCTTTAGTCTGATGCGCCGCTTCGACCAGTTGCGGGTCGAGCAGATGGCCGATCAGGCAGTTGGGCTGTGTGTCGCCGGTGAATCGGGTTGTTTCAGGGGTTAACATTTTTCAATCCTCCATGAATGAAAACACGCATCCAGCGTGTAAAGGTACAGCGGTGCAGCTGAGCTATCGACGTTCCGAAATGCCCGGATTAGAGGGCGCATTCCGATCTGGCTCTACCTAACCCTAGGCGTTAATATGCATTAACGCAAACATATAAATGCACAATTGCATAATCATTGAAGAAGATGGCAGACGACGAGGATCACCGTATTCGTTTCCTCTACCTGCCTTTCGCCGATTGATAACAAAACGCCCCAAACAAGTCGGGGCGTTTTGTATTGGCCTTCATCAGGGCTTCGTCACAGCGTCATGTTGCCCCTCACAAGAATGATTGAAAGCACCTGGGGGGATAGATTTTCAGCGCTCGGCCGCAGGCGGGTTTAGAGAGCAAGTTCATGGCTGAAGCTGAGCCGGGTCCGCCACACTGTGGCTGTCCTCAGCCTTGATTAGAACGTTGCTGTCCTCGTCAATTTGATACGGAACATCAGCTTCCACGCCGTCGCTGCCGGTCTTGACGACCACGTTGGTGTAGCGCTTACCGTCCCAGCAGCGGAAAACCAGTGTCGAGTTCTCCCCGCCTGAAAGCGTCGAGCCCAGACTCCCTATGAGCCTGCTGTCAGCGCCAGCGGTCAATACGCAGTTCTTGCCAGCCGTCAGCTTGCTACGGTCCCCGGCCATCAGCACACAATCGTCACCGGCAGTGAGTTTGCTCCGGTCGCCAGCCGTCAGGTAACTGTTGCTACCGGCCAAAAGCTTGCTGCGATCGCCGGCTGTCTGGGTGCTGTCCGCACCGGCAGTCAGCTTGCTGCGGTCGCCCGCCATCTGGACACTTTTAGCGCCGGCGATCAACGTGCTGCGAGAACCCGCAGTTTGCGAACTGTTTTTGCCGGCGATCAACATACTTTTGTGCCCTGCAATCTGGGTGCTCTCATGGCCCGCAATCAGCGAACTCTTATGGCTCGCAATCTGGTTGCTGCCGTATCCCGCCGTCAGGCTGCTGCGCATGCCTGAGGTAAGACTGCTGCCGTAGCCCGCCGTCAGTACACTGTGCAGTCCACTGATGAGTGTGCTGCCGTAGCCCGCGGTCAAAAAGCTGCGCGTGCCACTGGTCAAGCTGCTGCCATAACCGGCAATCAGCGAGCTGTCCTGCCCGGCAGTACCGGTGCTGCCATAACCTGCGGTGAGCGTGCTGTCGCGCTCCGCCATCTGGGTACTGCCATAACCTGCCGTTAATGTGCTTTCACAACCGGCAGTCTGCGAACTGCCGTAGCCGGCCATTAACGAACTGCCAAATCCGGCGGTTTGCGTGCTGCCATAGCCGGCAGTCAGCGTACTGCTGTCCAGGGCGGTCAGCGTACTGCCATACCCCGCAGTCATGACACTGTCGTAACCCGCAGTCTGGGTGCTGCCATAACCCGTCGTCAGGCTGCTGTTGTAGCCGGCGGTTTGAGTGCTGCCGTAACCGGCGACCAGCGTACTGTTGTAGCCCGCCGTTGAAGTGCTCCCATAACCGGTAGTCAGCGAGCTTTCTTCCTGGGCGGTCTGGGTACTGCCGTAGCCTGCGGTCAGGGTACTTTTGTAGCCGGCGGTTTGCGTACTGCCATAGCCGGCAATCAGTCTGCTTTCATAACCCGCTGTTGATGTACTGCCGTAGCCGGCAGTTAACCAACTTTGCTCCTGAGCCGTCTGGCAACTGCCGTAGCCGGCTGTCAGGGTCGACTCATAACCTGCGGTCTGGGTGCTGCCGTAACCCGCAACCAACGAACTTTGATATCCCGCCGTGGAGGTACTGCCATAACCCGTGATGAGCGAGCTATTGTCCTGGGCCGTTTGTGTACTGCCATAGCCGGCCGTCAGGGTGCTCTCATAGCCCGAGGTTTGCGTACTGCCGTAGCCGGCGATTAATGAACTGTTGAATCCGGCAGTTGAGGTGCTGCCGTATCCTGCAGTAAGCGAACTGTCCTCCTGCGCTGTTTGGGTGCTGCCGTAGCCTGCAGTGAGTGTACTTTCGTGTCCTGCGGTCTGAGTACTGCCGTAGCCTGCGATCAGCGAGCTGTCAGCGCCCGCGGTGCTCGTACTGCCATAACCTGCGGTGAGTGAACTGCCTTCTTGTGCTGTCTGCGTGCTGCCGTATCCGGCAGTCAGAATGCTTGCGTAACCGGCTGTCTGGGTACTGCCGTAACCGGCGATCAACGAACTGTCGTAACCACCGGTTTCAGTACTGCCGTAGCCGGCGATGAGATCACTGCTTTCCTGGGCGGTCTGAGTGCTGCCGTAACCCGAAGTCAGAATGCTTTTGTAACCGGCCGTCTGGGTGCTGCCATAGCCTGCAATCAACGCACTCGCGTGACCGGCAGTCTGCGAACTGCCGTAACCGGCAGTCACCATACTGCCAGGTCCGGTGGTGGCCGTGCTGCCGTAACCGGCAGTCAGATCACTGCCTTCCTGAGCCGTCTGAGTACTGCCGTAACCAGCAGTCAGGGAGCTTTCGCCGCCCGCAGTTTGGGTGCTGCCATAACCCGCGATCAGCGAACTGTCGGAGCCCGCAGTGCTCGTGCTGCCGTAGCCGGCAGTGAGGTCACTGCCCAATTGAGCTGTTTGCGTACTGCCATAACCGGCCGTCAGGGTGCTGTCTCCCCCGGCAGTTTGCGTGCTGCCATAGCCGGCGATCAGTGAGCTGTCGGAGCCC
>Ga0153931_100199_pt1 | contig 19995 bp, 20 predicted proteins | sample TSNJ015MetaG_FD_104730 | JGI IMG/M metagenome (GOLD analysis project Ga0153931, IMG submission 104730) | Attine ant fungus gardens microbial communities from New Jersey, USA - TSNJ015 MetaG | ecosystem: Host-associated > Fungi > Mycelium > Unclassified | place: USA: New Jersey, Wharton State...
ACATCTACGAAACGCCTACCAGCCTGCTGGTGTGCGAGTTCATCCGCAACGTGAACATCTTCGACACCCAAGTGTTGGACGACGCCGAAGGCCGCGCGGTGCTCAAGTGCCCGGACCTGGACCGCGACATCTACGTGGGCTACGGCATCGCCACGGCGGTGGAAGACAAGTCGGTGACCTACGCCATCCGCCCTGAAAAGCTGCTGGTGACCACCGAAATGCCGACCTGTGAGCACAACTGGTCCAGCGGCAAGGTGCACGACATCGCCTACCTGGGCGGCCACTCGGTGTTCTACGTCGAGCTGCCGAGCGGCAAGCTGGTGCAGTCCTTCGTCGCCAACGCCGAGCGCCGTGGCCAGCGCCCAACCTGGGGTGACCAGGTGTATGTGTGGTGGGAAGACGACAGCGGCGTGGTGCTTCGCTCATGAATATGAAGAAGTTCAAACGCCAGCTGCAACGAATAACACCCGGTGGCCGGCATGTGGTCATCGGGATCCCTTTCCTCTGGCTGTTCCTGTTTTTCGCGCTGCCGTTCTTCATCGTCTTGAAGATCAGCTTTGCCGAAGCCGACGTAGCGATCCCGCCTTACACCGAGATCTACACCTTCGTTGAGCAAAAGCTGCAACTGGTGCTCAACCTGGGCAACTACGCGATGCTGGGTGACGACGAGTTGTACATCGCCGCGTACCTGGGCTCGCTGAAGATGGCGTTTTTCAGCACGATCCTGTGCCTGTTGATCGGCTATCCGATGGCCTACGCCATTGCCAGCGCACGTAAAGAGATGCAGACCGTGCTGGTGCTGCTGATCATGATGCCGACCTGGACCGCGATTCTGATCCGCGTGTATGCGTGGATGGGCATCCTCAGCAACAACGGTTTGCTCAACGGCTTCCTGATGTCCATCGGGTTGATCAACGAACCGCTGCAGATCCTCAACACCAACATCGCGGTGTACATCGGCGTGGTCTATTCGTACCTGCCGTTCATGATCCTGCCGCTGTACGCCAACCTCGTCAAACACGACCAGAGCCTGCTGGAAGCCGCGTCCGACCTGGGCTCGAGCACCTTCAACAGCTTCTGGAAAATCACCGTGCCGCTGTCCAAGAACGGCATCATCGCTGGCTGCATGCTGGTGTTCATTCCGGTGGTGGGCGAGTTCGTGATCCGGAACTGCTCGGCGGCCCGGAAACGCTGATGATCGGTAAAGTGCTGTGGCAAGAATTCTTCAACAACCGTGACTGGCCGGTGGCGTCTGCCCTGGCGGTGGTGATGCTGGCGATCCTGATTGTGCCGATCATCCTGTTTAACCGCAGCCAAGCCAAAGAGATGGAGGGCAAGATATGAAGCGCTTCAGTTTCTCGAGTTTCATGCTGGTGGCGGGGTTGCTGTTCATCTACCTGCCGATGCTGATCCTGGTGATCTACTCGTTCAACGAATCCAAGCTGGTGACGGTGTGGGGCGGTTGGTCGATCAAGTGGTACGTGGGCCTTTTGGACAACACCCAGTTGATGGGCTCGGTGGCACGCTCCCTGGAAATCGCCTGCTACACGGCGGTGGCCGCCGTGGCGCTGGGGACGTTGGCGGCGTTCGTGCTGACGCGCATCAGCCACTTCAAGGGCCGCACGCTGTTCGGCGGCCTGGTGACGGCGCCGCTGGTCATGCCCGAGGTGATCACCGGTCTGTCGCTGTTGCTGCTGTTCGTGGCCATGGCGCAGATGATCGGTTGGCCCCAGGAGCGTGGCATCGTCACTATCTGGATCGCCCACACCACGTTCTGTGCGGCGTATGTGGCGGTGGTGGTGTCGGCGCGCTTGCGTGAGCTGGACCTGTCGATTGAAGAAGCGGCGATGGACCTGGGCGCGCGGCCGTGGAAGGTGTTCTTCCTGATCACCATCCCGATGATTGCGCCGTCGTTGGCGGCGGGCGGCATGATGTCGTTCGCGCTGTCGCTGGATGACCTGGTACTGGCCAGCTTCGTGTCCGGTCCAGGCTCGACCACCTTGCCGATGGAAGTATTCTCGGCCGTGCGTCTTGGGGTTAAGCCCGAGATCAACGCCGTGGCCAGCCTGATCCTGTTGGCGGTGTCGCTGGTGACCTTCCTGGTGTGGTTCTTCAGCCGCCGCGCCGAAGAGCACCGCAAGAAAGCCATTCAGCAAGCGATTGAAGAAGCGGCTGCGGATGGCTGGCAGCAGCCGGACAAGCGCCGGGCGCCTGCGCCGGTCTAACCCGCGCAGCCTGGCGGAACCGGATCAAAAATGTGGGAGCGGGCTTGCTCGCGAATGCGGGGGATCAGTCAGTACATCTGGTGAGTGACACTCCGCATTCGCGAGCAAGCCCGCTCCCACAGTTGGTTGTGTTTCAAGTCAACTATGCCGCCCACGGCGACTTGCGAATCACCTCGACAAAGTTCATCGGCTTGAACCCCGGCTCCTGATCGACCAGCACGTCGGTCTTCACGTTGCCAAACGTGGTCTGCGGGCGATGGCGCAAGCCGTCGGCAAACGCGCAGATAATGCACTCCTTGAACCCTTCACCGCGTGGATGCGCATGCACCACGGCTTCGCGCTGCACGCTGGAAAACGCGGCGTAGTCCATGCCCAGCACGTCCATCTCGACACCGGCGGTTACCAGCGCCACGGTCGGGCGCAAATGCTGCGGCACGCCCGGCGTGGTGTGCAGGGCGATGGACAGCCACACCTGTTCGATATCGTCGTCGCTCAGCCCGTAAGGCTTGAGGAACGCCGCCGCTGCATTGGCGCCGTCCACTTCGAAACGCTCGTTGTCGCTGCGATGGCCTTCGACCAAGCCCAGGTCATGGAACATGGCGCCGACGTACAGCAGCTCCGGGTTGTAGGCCAGTTGCTTGCGCTCACCGCTCAGCGCGCCGAACAGGAATACGCGGCGGGAGTGGTGGTAGAGCAGGTCGGATTCGACGTCGCGGATGTACTCGGTGGTGGCCTTGGCCAAGGCGCTGTCCGGGATCTGGATGCCGGCGATGGTGGTGCTCATGGTCGTTCTCCTCAACAAAGCGCCGGGGGTGGCGCCGATGAGTCCAGTCTGGGCGCGCGCCCGCGACGGGGCCATCGCGGCGAGGATGCGATGTCGGCCAATGTGGCGCGATATCGCGCCAGCGGGAATAGTCTCTTGAAGCCTAAGAGGATCAAATGTGGGAGCGGCGGTGCGACGATTCGACTTGCTCGCGAAAGCGGTATGTCAGTTAATGCATGTGTCAACTGAACTACCGCATTCGCGAGCAAGCCCGCTCCCACAGGGGTTGTGCATTTATTCAGTTAGAAAAGGTGTTTGCAGCATGGGCAAAACTGTCGCCATCCTGATCTTCCCCGGCGTCCAGTCACTGGACGTGACCGGTCCCATGGATGTGTTCTGCGAGGCCAACCGTTTTCTGCCGCCGCAAGACCACTACCAGCTTGAAGTGCTTGGCCTGGGCCACGGCACACTGACCGCCTCCAATGGCTTGTCGCTGCAGGCCCACCGGCATTACAGCGAAGCCCTGCAAGCCTACGACCTGCTGCTGGTTGCCGGTGGCCCGCAATTGCCCTTCGAGGATTTCGGCGCGCCGTTTGATGACTGGCTACGTGCCGCCGCCGCGCGGGCGCAACGCTTCGGTTCGATCTGCAACGGCGCCTTCATGCTGGCGCGAGCCGGATTGCTGAACGGCAAAACCGTCACCACCCACTGGAACGACGCCGCCGACCTGGCGCGCCTGTGCCCCTCGGCCCAGGTCGACGCCGACCGCCTCTACGTGCAGGACGGCAACCTCTACACCTCGGCCGGGGTCACGGCCGGCATCGACTTGTCGCTGTTTCTGCTGGCCCAGGACCACGGTCCGGAAGTCGCGCTGAGCGTGGCCAAACGCCTGGTGGTGTTTACCCAGCGCTCGGGCGGGCAGTCGCAGTTCAGTCCGTTCCTGACGCCCCACGCCGAAAGCACTTCGGCGGTGGCGTTGGTGCAGTTGTACGTGCTGGCGAACCTGACCGGTGATTTGACCATCGCCGACCTGGCCAAGGCGGCGAATATGAGCGCGCGTAATTTCTCCCGGGTGTTTGCCCGTGAGGCGCGCATCACCCCGGCGGAGTTTGTCGAGCGGGCGCGGGTGGATGCGGCGCGGGTGATGCTCGAAAGCAGCCCTGCGCCGCTCAAGACCGTGGCCTATCAATGCGGGTTTCGCGACGCCCAGCACATGCGCAGCGTGTTCAACCGCCGGCTGGGCGTGACGCCGCAGCAGTTCCGGCTTAACTTTGCGGCGCCGGTTTGAGCGTGTCGTAGGCTTCCAGCGCACGCAGCGAGTAGATGTACGCGGCGCCGGCATTCAGCGAGATCGCGGTGGCAAGCGTGGCGGCCACTTCTTCGCGGGTCGCGCCGGCGTTGATCGCCGCGTCGGCATGCACGCCGATGCAGCCGTCGCAACGCGTGGTGATGGCCACGGCGATGGAAATCAGCTCGCGGGTCTTGGCGTCGAGCACATTGTTTTCCTCGGCAGCCTCGCCCAGCGCCATGTAGGCTTTGACCATCTTCGGGTTGCTCTTGCCCAGCGCGCCAAAGGCTTTCTTCACGGTAGGCAGCAAGTCGGACCAGTTATTGAACATTGCGGTAACTCCTGAACAGGTGGGGTGTGAAGCCAGTTTCTGCTGTTCGGCGTTGGCGTTATTGTTCGATCCGCTCATCTTTTTGACCGATGCTCGCAAATGAATTCGATCGACACGCTTATTGCGCTGGCCAACCTGCGCGGCAGTCTGGATTTGCGTTGCCAGTTCCAGGGCGACTGGGCGCTGGATCATCCGCCTGAAAAATTCGGCGTGGCGCCGTACCACATCGTGCTCAGCGGAACATGCCGTGCGGAGCTCTCGGGTGGGCAGCAGGTGACGCTGGAGGAGGGCGACATCTTGCTGATGCCCGGCGGTGCCACCCATTTGTTGCGCAGCCAGGGTGCGCGTATCCGACCGATGCAGCCGCAGGTCATCGAAGGGGGCGTGCTGCCGGTGCATCGCTTGGGCGGCGCGCGGCCAGAGGTCGACATGCTGTGCGGTAGCTTTCACTACAACCGCCAGTCTTTGCTGTTCAGTGCGTTGCCGGAGTATTTGGTGGTGTCCAGCCGGCAGTGGCAGGGCGACGAGCAGTTGGCGGCGCTGATCGCGCTGCTGCGCAGCGAAGCGGACGGCGAGCAACTGGGCGCGCGCTCGTTTATCGATGCGCTGTCGTCGGCGTTGTTCACCCTGGTTCTGCGCACCTGGCTGACCCGTCAGGCGCCCGTGGCCGGCACCTTCGCCCTGCTCGCCGACAAGCGCCTGAGCAAGGCCTGGCAGGCGATGCTGGCCGAGCCCGGCCATGAATGGACCATCGACAGCCTGGCCGCTGCGGCGACGATGTCGCGGGCCACCTTCATGCGTGCGTTTGTGAAAGTGGCGGGTGTGTCGCCCTGGGTGCTGCTGACTCAGCTGCGCATGGAACTGGCGTTCAACCTGCTGCGCCAGTCGCGCTTGAGCCTGCTGGATATCGCCGCCCAGGTGGGTTATCAGTCCCAGGCGGCGTTCAGCAAGAAGTTCAAGGACACCTATGGCGAGGCGCCGGGGCGAATGCGCACACGATAGTCGCTACAACACAAAGCAAATGTGGGAGCGGGCTTGCTCGCGAATGCAGGGAGTCAGTCGATACATCTGGTGACTGATACTGCGCGTTCGCGAGCAGGCCCGCTCCCACATTGAACCGCATGCCTTCAGCGCTATTTCCTGGCTGGCAACAGCTTCAACGTACCCCGGGTATTCGCCGTCACTTCCTCATCGCTGAAATGCGCCTGCTCATACCCGCCTTCGATGTAGGTTTGCGCCTGGTCGTCATAGTGCGAGTCAAACGGTACGCCGCTTTGCCCCACCGGGTTGATGGTCAGGGCGTGAGCGGGGTCGGCGAAGTCGATCAGGCGGCGCGTCGATGGGCCGTATGTCACTGGCCAGGGTGCCGGGCCGATCATGGCGGACTGGTTGTTCGGCACTTCGTGGGTGCCGGGGGCGGGGAAGGGGCCGACGTTGAAGAGCTTGTCCAACGGCTTCTGCATGCCCAGCGGGTGGCCGTGGGTCAGGGTGTGCGCCTTGCCCCACTGCCACTGGGTCGGGTCGTCGCCGAACGTGGCTTTCAGATGCGCCAGGCTGTTGTCCCACGCCAGTTTGACCGTGTCGGCGCGCCTGCCACCCCACCAGGGCGAGTCCGCTGAGGCGGCCAGGCGCGGCAGCGCCGCATCGATCACCCGCGTGGTGAGCAGGGACTTGAACATCGCGTCGCCCAGTTTCGGGTGAAAGGCCGCGTCGGTGAAGTTGAACAGGAACTGGTTGAACAGCGTGGCGCTGGTGGAGTCCAGTGGGTAGTTACCCTTCCAGCTCGCAAGCTGCTCCACCAGTTTCAACTGCGCCGGGTCTTTGACCACCTCACGCAGCACCGGCAACAGCGGCGCCAGCAGGCGTGGGCCATAAGCGGTGGTAGTGCCCAGTTGCAGGGCCTGGCTGTTGTTGACGTCCCACTTCACGCTTTTGTCGCTCAACTGCGTGTTCAACTGCTGGCCACGGTCGGCCAGGTTGTAATAGCCCGGGATTTCCATGCCAGTGGGCGACACCGGCTGGGCATTTGCCGACACCACATAACCACGCGCCGGGTTTTCTTCCTGGGGGTTGGCGCTGAACGGGTAGAAGCCCAGTTTGTCGGCCTGGGCAGTGCTGCCGTCGAGGATAAAGCCGGGGTTGACCCCCGTCGGGCGGATCGGCAGCTGCGCCGCCGCCCACCAGCCGATATCCCCCTTTGCGTTCGCCCACACGATATTCAGCCCCGGCGCCGACACCATCGCCGCTGCCGCGCGTGCCTTGGCCAGCGTGTCGGCGCGGTTAAGTTGGTAAAAGCCTTCGAGGATCGGGTTTTCGGTGTCGAGGAATGCCCACCACATCGCGATCGGTGTCTTGCCGGCGCTCTCGCCGAGTACGTCATTGATGATCGGGCCGTGGGGCGAGCGACGCAGGGTGAGTATCACCGGGTCTTGGCCTTTGACCGCAATCTGCTGCTCGCTGCTGGTCATGTCGACCCATTGGCCGTGATACCAGACCTGGTTGGGGTTGTCCGGGTTGACCTTTTCGGCGATCAAGTCGAGGTCATCGTTCTGGAACATGGTCAGGCTCCAGCCGAAATCCAGGTTGTGGCCCAGGAACGCCACCGGCACCAGCGCGTTGTGATAACCGTAGAGCTCAAAGCCCGGCGCCGAGAGCTGCGCTTCGTACCATACCGACGGCACCGAGAAGCGGATATGCGGGTCGCCCGCCAGTAACGGCTTGCCACTTTGGGTGCGGCTGCCGCTGATGGCCCAGGCGTTGCTGCCTTCGAACTGCGGCAAACCGTTGTCGGCCAAGGCCTGATCGCTCAGAGAGGCGATGGCACCGAGGGTGTTCCAGTCGCTGGCGGCCAGGTTCAGCGCGCCTTTGGGTTGCCAGTCCAGGTCAAAGACTTTCAGGTAATCGCTGCCCAACTGGTCGCGGACGTACGTCAGCAGCGGCTCGGTACGAAACGCGGCGGCAAAACTGTAGGCCATGTACCCGGCGACGCTGATGGTGTCCTCGGCGGTAAACGGCCGCTTGGGGATGCCCAGTACGTCGAATTCCATGGGGCTGGCGTGGCTGTCCTGATATTGGTTGATGCCGTCCAGATAGGCTTGCAAGGCCTTCCACGCCTTGGAGTCGTGGTCAATGTGTTCCACGTAACTCAAGGCCCGTTCACGGATGCGCAGGCTGCGGAACAGCTTGTCGGTCTCCAGCACTTTTGGCCCCAGCACCTCGGCCAGTTCGCCTCGGGCCAGGCGCCGCATGATCTCCATCTGGAACAGCCGGTCCTGAGCGTGCACGTAGCCTAAGGCGCGATACAGGTCGGTCTCGTTCTCGGCGCGGATGTGCGGCACGCCACGGTCGTCGTAACGCACCGTGACCGTGCCTTGCAGGTTGGCCAGTGTTTCGGTGCCCTGGCGAGTGGGCTGCTTGCTGTAGACATACCAGCCGGCGCCGGCCATGAGGGCGGCAATCAGGATGGCGAGTACGGTCAGGCTGCGTTTCATGGACGGTCCTTGGTCATTCACCTTTCAGGTCAGCGGAGTCTAATAGGTTTGGCGCGGGCTGCGGGAAATGCTGATGTGCCCTGCCGACAGCCGAGGTTCAAGTGGAGAACACCCCGAAGAGGCTATTATTCCACCTGTCATCTTTGAGCTTTTTGTCATGACTTGCGCCACGCAACCACTGCCAGACTCCAGCCGCCCCGAGGCTACGTACGCGTGCTGCCTGGAAGGGCAATCGCTGATCCGGCGCTTTTTGCAGCACCCGCCAGTGGGTTTCGACGTGCACCTGTCCGAACAGGGCCTGCCGTACTTCTTCACGCCCTTTGACCTGCTGACCACCGCCGACGATGAGTTCGTGAACCGTGTGCGGGGTTGGCCGGGGTATCGTTTCTGGCATTCGTGGCTGCGTATCGACAGCTGTTTTGTCGGCACCACGGTCAGCGAATACTCGCCGTTCCCCCAAGGCGTGTCGCCGCAAGACCTTGCGCAGTGGCTGCAATATGAGTGTGCACCCCAGCGCAAACTCACCGTGATCAAAGACGTGCCGTGCAATTCCCCGCTGCTCAGCGACGCGGAGAACCGCTACGCGCACGACTTGATCGATGACTGCACCCGGCGCGGCTTCATCAGCCTGGAAGGCCAGGCGCTGGCGTATGTACCGATCAACTTCACCACTATCGACGAGTACCTGGCGCGCTTGTCCCACAGCCGTCGGCGCAATATCCGACGCAAATTGCGCAGTCGCGAGGCATTGCGTGTGGAAGTCCTGGACACCGGCGATGCGCGCTTCAACGATGTTGCCTGGCTGGCGCACTTATACGCGCTGTACAGGGCGGTCTACGACCAAAGCGAGATCCATTTTGACCTGCTCACGCCGGAGTTTTTCAGCAGCCTATTGAAGGACGCCGCCAGCAACGGGCGAGTGTTCTGCTACTGGCACTGCGACGAATTGATCGGCTACAACCTCTGCTACGTGGAGGGCGACAAGCTGCTCGACAAGTACATCGGCCTCAACTACCCGCAGGCGCTGGAGTTCAATCTGTACTTCGTCAGTTGGTTTGTAAACCTGGAGTACGCAGTCGCCAACGGCCTGAAGTTTTACGTGGCCGGCTGGACCGACCCGCAGGTCAAGGCCAGCCTCGGCGCCGACTTCACCTTCACCCGCCATCTGGTCTGGGTGCGCAATCCGCTGTTGCGCAAGCTGGGCAATCGATTCCGCCATCACTTTGAAAGCGATGCCCAGTGGCAACAGGAGCAGGCGTCATGATCCAGGATCGACCACCGCTGATTCTGGATTTCGATGGCGCCGTCAGCGACATCCCCGGCGCGATCACCTTGCCGTTGCAGGCCTGGCAAGAAAAAATCCGCTTTGGCTGCCGGTGGGCGCAGTTCAAAGAGCTGGAGACCGCACTACACGCGCAGATGCCCAGCGACTACGGCTGTGTGTTTACCGGCAGTGGCGACTATCACCACCTCAGCCAGTTGCTGTTGAACCGACTGCCCACGCAGCAGAAGTTTCAACTGATCATCTGCGACAACCACCCGGACAACATGCGCTACCCGTTTGGCATTCACTGCGGTTCGTGGGTCTATTGGGCCAGCCGTTTGCCGCAAATCGAGCATGTGCATGTGCTGGGCATCGGCTCGCAGGACATCGGCCTGGGCCACGCCTGGGAGAATCACTGGTCGCCGCTGCTCAAGCGCAAATTGACCTACTGGAATATCAACGTCGACACGCGCTGGATGAATTGGGTGGGCGCCGGCCGCAGCAATCGCGCGTTCAGCCACCCGGATGAGTTGATGCGCGCGTTCCTGGCGCAGTTTGACCGTTCGCTGCCGGTGTACCTGTCGATCGACAAAGACGTACTCAGCCCCGAGGTGGTGAACACCAACTGGGACCAGGGTGAATTCCTCGAGCAGCATTTGAATGACCTGATCAGCGCCTGCCAGGGCCAGATCATCGGCGCGGACGTCACCGGCGATGTGTCGGCCTACCACTATGAAAGCAAGTTCAAGCGCTGGTTGAGTGCCTCCGATGGCCAGGAAGAACTGCCCGAAGCGCAGGTGCAAATCTGGCAACAGCAGCAGAACGAGCTGAACAGCCGTTTGGTGGCGCGTATCAATCAGGGCTGGCGACGATAGCTTTTAGCTGGGCCAATACGTGCTCGAAGAGAGCGTCCGTCAGCCAGTGGCTGTTGCTGATCGACAGCGTGCGAGTGGCGAAGGCTTGGGCTTGGGTCATGTCGCTGCCAGGCCGTAACAGCGGGGCCACCGCCGGGTAGTCCGGCAAGGTGTGGATAAACAGGCGGGTCACACCCAGCCCTGAGGTCCACAGCTGCGTCATCGCCGCATCACGCATGTGTGCCGACGGCATCATCACCATCAGAAACGGCCAGGTGCCTTGCTGCCCCGGCCGGTCCATCACGACTGAGACACCGGGCAAGGCATTCACGCGTGCGGCGCGGTGCAGTGCCCGGTTGCGGCCTTGTTGCAGGTGATCGGGCAAACGAGCCAGCGCGGCGGCGCCGACCTTCTGGCGATAGGCGCCCAGGCGGTGTAGCGGGATGTCATCGACCGAAAAGTCGTCGCCCACGGCGGCCACTTCATCGCCTTGCGCCAGCGCCGCGCGCAGCCCTTTGCCGTACACGTAGTGCAAACCGCGCGGCTGATAGGCCAGGGCGTAACCCCACAGTTCGGCGGTGCGTTGCAGCTCCCAGCGCAGGCTGAACGGCAGGTCCTGCCGGCATTGCCGGTGCAGCGCCTGATGCAGCACCGGGTCGCGGCTGAACAGCACGCCGCCTTCGGCCGTGGTCAGGCCTTTGCCCAGCGCCATGCTGAAAAAGCCCACGTCGCCTTTGAGCCCGACGCTGTGGCCATCGTCGAGTGCGCCCATCGCTTGCGCGGCGTCTTCGATGACCGCCGCACCGACTGAGTCAGCAATACGTTTGGCGGTGTCGACATCTGCCACGCGCCCCGCCAAGTGGGTGACCACCACGGCCAGTGTGCTTTCATCGCACAGCTGCTGGAGTTGTTGTTCGTCCAGGTCAATGCCGCCCGGTTGCAAATCACAGGGCACCACCCGCAACGGCGGGCAGTAATGCGCAGCCAGTGCCACCAACGGGCAGGTGTAGGCCGGCACGATGAGCCGGGTGCGGCCGGGCATGCGCTGCTGCAAGGTGCGCAGCGCGATGATCAACGCCGCCGTGCCGGAGCAGGGCAGCGCCGGCTTTGGAATCGAGAATTGGCGAGCCAGCGAATCGGCCAGGTCTGCTGAGCAACCGAGCAAATCCCGCCAGCGCAAAGGGAGCCCTGCGGTCGGCGGAATTTCCCATCGGCGTGTCATGACACCGGGGCCTGTGCCGGCTCGACCTCGACCGGTTTGCTCTCTTTGTCTTCGCTGCGCGCCAGGCACAGAATGCCCGCAATAATCAGCGCACCGCCGATGATTTTAGGCAGGGTCAAGGTGTCATCGAACAGCCAGACGGAGATCAGCGTCACACTGATCAGCTCCAGGTGCGAGGCCGCAAACGCCGGGCCCACCGGTGCGTATTTGAGCAGCGTCATCCAGGTGAAGAACGCGCCGATATAGCCCACAAAGGCGCCGTAGATCCACGGCGCGCCAAATACGCGAACCAGCCAGGCGGCGTCCATGGTCAGCGGCTCGGCATGCACCGAGGCGAACTTGAAGCTGACCTGCGCCAAGGTGTCGAAAATGATCAGCGCGAGAAAACCCAGGATGTAAAAGCGTTTCATCATTCAAACCCTACGACTGTCACACCACAGGCGATCAGCATGATGCCGATCAGGCGCCATTTGCTCAGGCTCTCTTTGAACAGGAACCGTCCGGCAATCATGATCACGACAATATTGATCGAGCCCAGCATCACGCCCACCGACAGCGGCACCAGGGTCAGGAACGCCAGCCACAACACGAATTCGAAGACGTAGCAGATCACCCCCAGCCAGATCCACGGCCGCTTGAGCATGTGCTTCCAGTGGGCAATGCCATCATGCTCGGCGCTGGCCGAAGCGGCGGCTTTAAAGGCCAACTGGCCGGACGTGTCAACGATAACGTTGAGCATCCAGAGGATGATGGTTAACTGGCTCATGTATTCCTACGCTTACAATCTCACTGAAAACGTACGATACAGCAGCGCAATGATCGGGTGATTGGAGTTTGTCGGTTGAACAGGCTGTGTTCAGTTTGGGGTAGGGCTACGCGTTGCATGACGTGCGAGCCGGGACTGACTATGAGGTTTGGGCCCAGTACGGCGTCTTTGGGATTCTGGAGGATGTAGGCGGGCGCGGTAGAGTACAAGTCCCAGGACTGGGACTTGTACTCTTGCGCAGTGATAACTGGTAACCCAAGGGGCTGAGTTGTTTTCTTCAGTGTTAATGGGCGTTATTGAAGATTGAATTCCGCCAGAGTGTTTTTTATTTTTTCGCGAAGTTGCAGCTCATCCAGTTCGTACTCATCGCGGTCACTCTCTGGGTTGTAGCAATCAGCCAATGAAAAAATGGTGGATGATGCCTCGTCGACTTTCTCTCCATCAGTCGTTAGTAGACCCGCATCTCGCTCTCCTTTCCACATCGTCATGTATGAGGCGGCGAAGGTATCTGCATCTATTGCCGAGTTGACAAAATGCCTGGCGAATTCAATTAAGCTTTTGCTCATCTCAAATTTCCTTTCTCAACATAGTTTATAAATTGTTGGGTGCCTGGCTCAATTTTCCATCCAGACAAAAAATTGCCATTTTTATCAAGTATTACGACATTATTAGTTTTAGGGTTGAAATATACCGATGAGCCTTCTGCTAGTAGATAAGTTCCTTTTGGGACGGTTTCCTGGTCCTCCAGATGCCTATTAATGGCGTCCCTGAATTTGGTCAAGGTAGCACTGTTCTTCCTAGTATCATCAATGCCAAAGTCAGAAGCGTGTTTTAGATACTTTTTGTCCAGCTGTTTTCGGGTGAAACGGCCTGCGTCGAGCGATTCACTGAATACGAGATATACAGGCGCAATACCCGACCCCGCAGGAAACACATAAATTGCATCTCGTATATCCAGCGGGTCAACCGCTGGCAGCACTTCGGTCGTCGCCGTGATCGGTGTCAACGTAACACCTGAATAGACAGGCACATCCATGGGTTGGGCGGGGGATGTGGTCGAGCTGTTGCCGGGTGCCGCAATGGGAAACACCAGTGTTCGGGGTGGTGTGTCGGCTGAGGTGAAGGTGTAGGCGTTGAGCGAAGGGTCCAGTGTCAGCGCCCTTACGGGGACCTTTGCTGCAGCTCGATCGCCGACAGGGGTTGCGATCAGGGAGTAATGGGTGCGGTCTCCGTAAATACGATACGGCATATCCACAGTCCCGCCAGCGGCGGCGATTTCCGGTAGGTTGCCCGGCAGTTGCGGTGCCAATCCTGCGGCAGGAATGCTCATTGCCGTTGGGTAAAGGTCGCTGTTACCCAGTGCCGGTGAATACAGCAGTAAGCCAATGCCCACTCCTGTTGCCCGGTCCAGTACGGTCGCGGCAAGCCCTCTCAGGGCCTGGATCGCCGCTTGAATGGCTGTATCCAGCGTTAGCGAAGAGCCAGCCGTCAATGCAATTGAGCCTGCTGTGGTACTGAGTTGCGCACCTACCGGCAGCGCGGAAACCCTGAACGTGTTTGCCGCCCGGAGGGTCTGTGCCTGCGCTAAAAGTTGAGCTTGCTCGGCAGCTTCAGCAGCCTTGGCCTGTTCGACTTGAGCCGTCAGCCATGCGATCTGTTGCGTCAGGTACGTGATTTCATCATTCAGGAGTTTGGCAGCATAGGCGGCGTGTAAGGAGTTTTGCCAATTTTGGAAGTTTTTGTCTGGGTTGGCAAAAATCATGCTGTCGGAGATAGCTATTCTCATGAAGTCGCTGACGCGCCGGCTAAAGAAGTTGGAGCGGTAATAGCTGTTTGCAGTGGCTATCTGCGTTGTTATCGCTGCTGATTTTTCAGCAAGCAGTGTTTCTCTGATTGATCGTTCCTGATTTAACGCCTCTATAGCCGTTAAGGCAGTAATCACCATCTTTTCCCTGATGGCAGAAAGACTGTCATCTATGGATGTGGCCAGAGCCCCCAGTCTGGCTGAATAGAGTGTTTCTTGATTTCTTACTGCGGCCGCGACGAGCGGTGGAAACTTTTCCAGAATGTAGTTACGGGTTGCGGAGCCGATTTTTTGTGCTTCTCGGCTGCCTGAGAAATCGTCATATCCACCTCCGTTATTTGGGCCAAATGTTTGCTCTCTATAAGCAGTTATCCTTGTTGCTCCAAGGAAAACAGTATCTCCGGGTCTATATGGCATTGATGCGTTCCCTCATTTGCCGTGCCAGCACGAGCCATTCCATGCTCGTGTATATAAAGTTAGTTGTTCGCTCTTTAAGAGGTGAGCATCTGCACTCTAGTGCAGCCAAGTTGTGAGTGCGTCGAGTAATTGTGTGGAGGCGTTTCTATTAACTTTCGTGCTTAGGCAGAGGCGGGGGAAGGGTTAGTGGATGAATGACCGGTTGCGTTAAGTCTTAGGGGGCAGAGGGCGCCGAACGCCACTCGCAATAGCAGCCCACGGCCAACGTATGGGTGGCATCGACCTCGCGCCCGGCCTCGAGGGCTTGCAGGATCGGTTCGATGAAGCTGTTGCTGGAATTGCACGTGAGCCCCTCGCTGTAGGGCCCGAAATACGCAAGTTTGCCGCTTCGATCCCAGATTCCGACGGCAGGCGTGGCCGGTATCTGCTCGGCACCGGACAGGGCGTGGAGGGTTTTCATTTTGCGCAGGTTGTCGGGCAGTTGGCCGTGGCTGCCGGCCTTTTGCAGGGCGTAGAACTCTACGCCCTGGGGCGCGTAGTGCTCGATCAACTCGCCCAGGTGTTGCTGGTTGCCGACATTGCACGGGCAGGCCGGGTCCCAGAAGTGCACCAGGCGGATCGGGCCGGGGCCTGAGAGTTCGGCGGGCAGGCGCAACGCGTCGCCGGAGAAGACCGCCGTGTGTTCGCTGAATGCACGCAGGTAGCGGCCCTGGAACCAGTCATACGCCGCCCACAGCACGCCAGCGCAGATGACCAGGATCAGGCTGGCGAACAGGGCGGAACGGTAGGGCTGTCGCATTCAGATCAATCCTCGAAGGTCGCGTAGCTTGCCATGCTTGTCCTGACAGATGAATATCACCGCTCGATATTCATCTTCACCGTCAGTCTGGAACCCTTTATGCCTGTGAGCTTTGACCCCGATCATCTGCGCGAAAGCTTGCGGCCACTTGTGGATGCGCAACCGCTCAGCGCCGAGGCGCGGGTCTACCAGCGTTTCTACGGGCTGGACCTGGCCGCGCGCAAGGTACCGGCGGTGAGCCGCCTGGGGCGTTTCGATGTGGATGGCTTCCAAGTGGTGGCGCAGGTGTGGTGGCCACCCCAGCCCGTGGCGACGATGTTCATGTTCCACGGCTTCTACGACCATATGGGGCTGTACCGTCATGTGGTGGACTGGGCGCTGGATCAGGGCTGTGTGGTGATTGCCTGCGATCTGCCCGGCCATGGCCTGTCCAGCGGCGCGCGCGCCAGCATCGATGATTTTGCCGTGTATCAGAACGTGGTGCAGGCGCTGTTTGCCCAGGCCACGGCGCTGCAACTGCCGCAGCCCTGGCATCTGTTCGGGCAAAGCACCGGCGGTGCAGTGGTGGTGGACCATGTGCTCCATCACGGCGCCGACAGCCCGGCGCAGGGCAAGACCTTCCTGCTGTCACCCTTGGTGCGTCCGCGTGCGTGGGGTTGGTCGCAGGTCAGTTATTACTTGCTGCGGCCCTTCGTCAAAGGCATCGCGCGGCGGTTCAGCGAGAACACCCACGACCCTGCGTTCAAACCGTTCCTGGAAGCTGATCCGCTGCAGCCGCGCCACTTGCCGACCGCCTGGGTGGGCGCACTGGCACGGTGGATCAAGCGCATCGAAGCCGCACCGCGCAGTTCGCGGCGGCCGGTGATTGTGCAGGGTGAGGAAGACATGACGGTGGACTGGCAGCACAACCTGCAAGTGCTGCGGTGCAAGTTTGATCAGCCTGAAGTGTTGATGATCCCGCGTGGCAGGCATCATTTGGCGAATGAGATTGCGGAGATTCGTGAGGAATACTTCCGTTATTTGACGGACCACCTGAAGTAACACCATCCAAATGTGGGAGCGGGCTTGCTCGCGAATGCGGAGTGTCAGTCAACTAATTTGCTAACTGACACACTGCATTCGCGAGCAAGCCCGCTCCCACATTGGTTACTGCGACAGGCTGGAAGTGCTCTGGCCGACGGCAAGTCCTGCGCGAATGGCTGCCAGCGCCGCCTTGTAATACGCCCGACCCTCCGCCGACTCCGCGAACGTCGCGAATTCCTCTAGCTCCGGATCAGACAAATCTCGATAGACGTACAGCAACGTATTGTTCAGGTCGTTGCCGATCTGCTGCATCAGCCGCTCACGCTGACCATTCAACATGCCTTGAGCCTGACCGCCGCCCAACAGGCCCGGAATCATCTGGCTCAAGCTGTCGGCGGCCACACCGGCAATCGCCAGGCTGACTTCCGCCCCGGCTTCACGGGCAGGCAGGGCCTGGGCCAGGTGGCCGATGATCAGGCTGCGGGTGGCATCGGCCTCGATGTGCGGCAGGCCTTGGGCGTTTTTCGCCAACTGGTCGCGGCGCGTGGCCAGCAACTCGGCGGCGACAATCTTGCGGCCCAATGGTGATTGGAAAAACGCCAGGGCGGGCTTCGGGTCCGCCAGGTTTTTGCGCAATTGCGCCTCGGCACGCTGGTCCACAGCCTGGGCGGCAAAGCGTTTATTGCTGTTGTCCACCAGTGCCTGGTACACCGCCGGCGGCAGGCTGTTGCGGTAGCGTTGCTGAGCGGCACTCAGAGCGTCATTGAAATGCGCACGCTGTTCAGCCCAGCCGGCGACCTTGTACAACTGGTCATGGCCGTCTGCCCAAGCGGGCAAAACGCAGAACATCAGCACGGAAAAAAACAAACGACGCATATGGACTCCTGTCAGTCGGCCACTATTGTCCGTGTCGGGCGTAGGATTTGTCGAGAAATCCTATCGGTCACCTGACTAAAGTGTATTCAGACGCTCGGCGGCTCTGTCAGATTCACAGGCGTATGGATACTATGCGCGCCATGCAAATACCCCTCGATCATCCCCTGCTGCAACGCATTGTCGACGACCTGGCCGAAAAAGGCTGGTCGCAGCAGAACGGCTTCCTGCCCCAGGCTCTGACCCTGGAACTGGCGGCTGAGTGCCGTAAACGTGCGGCTGAGGGGGAATTGGCACCCGCAGCCGTAGGACGCGGGCCGGCTCAGGAGATTCGCGAGGGCATTCGCGGTGACCATATCCAGTGGTTGGAAGAGGGTGATGCAGCGGTCTGCGAGACCTACATGGGCGTAATGGACAGCCTGCGGTCGGCCATGAACCGCGGGCTGTTCCTGGGCCTGGAAGATTTCGAAAGCCACTTTGCGATGTACCCGCCGGGTGCGTTTTACCTCAAGCACCTGGACCGTTTTCGCGACGATGACCGGCGCATGGTCTCGGCGGTGGTCTACTTGAACGACGCCTGGCTGCCCGAGCATGGCGGCCAGTTGCGCATGTACCTCAAGGGCGGCGTCGAATACGACGTGGTGCCCACCGGCGGTAGCCTGGTGGTGTTCCTGTCCGGGGAGGTGCCCCACGAAGTCCTGCCCGCCACGCGCGAACGCCTGTCCCTGACCGGCTGGTTTCGCCGGCGGGGTAACGAGCCGTTTTAAACATGGAAAAGATTCTGATCAGTCGCTGCCTGCTCGGGCACAAAGTGCGCTACGACGGCGGCGCCAGCGGCCCGTTCGATCAATTGGCGGCGTGGCAGGCTGAAGGCCGTGTGGTTGCGATCTGCCCGGAAGTGTCTGGCGGTTTGCCGACGCCCCGGCCCTCTGCCGAGATCCCGGGCGGGCAGGGCATCGATGTGTGGGAGGGCCGTGCCCAGGTGCTGACCGCTGAAGGTGAAGACTTCAGCGCCGCCTTTCTCGATGGCGCCCGCCAAGCCCTGGCGCTGGTGCAACGCCACACTATCCGTGTCGCCGTTCTCAAGGCCAATAGCCCGTCCTGCGGCAACGTGCTGACCTATGACGGCACGTTCACTGGCGTAAAGGTCAGCGGCGAAGGCGTGACGGCGGCGTTACTCAAGCGCCACGGGGTGTTGGTGTTCAGCGAGCTGGAGTTGCCTGAGGCAGCTGCGGCTTTGGCCCGACTCGCAACCCTCACCTGAATCAACATGTGGGAGCGGGCTTGCTCGCGAAGGCGGTATGTCGGTCACCGTTTCGGGTACTGACACTCCGTCTTCGCGGGCAAGCCCGCTCCCACAATTGATCTAGGGTGTCTTGAGGACCGGTGTGTCGCCTTCAAACCACTTCTGCGTCAGCGCCTTCAAACGACCATCCGCCTTCACCTGCTGCAGCGCCTTGTCCAGGCTATTTTTGAACGCCGGGTTGCCCTTTTGGAATGGAATGGCCAGCTCAGGTGTTTCCTTGTAGGGATCGCTGAAATCGAAACGATCCTGCAGCTCGGCAGTCATAGCGATATGGTTGATGGCTACGTCGTACTTGCCGGTTTCAACGCCTGGCAGCATGTCGGCGTCATCGGTGGTGATGAATGAGGGGCGTACATCCATTTCCTTCGCCAACTGCTCGCCCAGTTCCACTTCAAAGCCGGTGAGCTTGTCGCCGTCCTTGAAGTTGAACGGCGGCGTGTTGGCCTCCAGGGCGATGCGCAGTTCGCCACGATCAAACACATCATCAATCAATTCGGCGTGAGCCAATGGGCTCAGAAGGGGCAGCAAAAGTACAAGGCCAGGCGAAAAGCGCATGGTCGCTCCTGATGAATTCGTCTACGCGAGGGGCCGTTCAGCATCGCTTTGCTATGGTGTTGAGTGCCTTGGACAGCAATTTGTCGCGAAGTTGTCATAACCCTACAGATTTCATAGAAAAACTGGAGAAGCGAATGAAAGCCTTTTTGTCCCGTGCCACCCTGGCCAGCGTTCTGCTGGGTGCTTCGATGTTGGCTACTGCTGCTGACGGTATCCCACGCAGTGCGCCGCCTGAAGGCGCCAAAGTCTTTATCGTGTCGCCAAAAGACGGCGCCACTGTCGATAAAACCTTCACCGTCAAATTCGGCATGGAAGGCCTGAAACTGGCCCCGGCCACCAGCCAGGACCCAGGCACCGGCCACCACCACCTGCTGATTGACCAGAAAGAGCTGCCTGACGCCAGCGTGCCGATCCCGGCCACCGACACCGTGATCCACTACGGCAAGGCCCAGACCGAAACCGAGCTGACCCTCACCCCTGGCAAGCACACCTTGCAGCTGGTAGCCGGCGACAAACTGCACATGCAGTTCAACCCGACTGTAGCCTCGAAAGTCATCACGGTTAACGTCAAGTAAGATTTGTTCAGATGTGAAAAAGGGAGCCCCGAGGGGCTCCCTTTTTTGTGCTGCGTTGAAACCTTAGAACAACACGCGGCTACGAATCGTGCCGTTGATGTGCTGCAGCTTCTCTTGCGCCAGGTCCGAGTACTCGGCGTCGACGTCGATGACCACGTAGCCGACCTTCTCGTTGGTCTGCAGGAACTGACCGGAAATGTTGATGCCGTTTTCTGCGAAGACCTTGTTGATCTCCATCATCACGCCAGGGATGTTCTGGTGGATGTGCAGCAGACGGTGCTTGCCAGGGTGAGCAGGCAGCGCCACTTCCGGGAAGTTGACCGAGGATACCGAGGTGCCGTTGTCGCTGTACTTGACCAGCTTCTCCGACACTTCCAGGCCGATGTTGGCTTGGGCTTCAGCGGTGGAACCGCCGATGTGCGGGGTCAGGATCACGTTG
>Ga0153931_100200_pt1 | contig 19976 bp, 19 predicted proteins | sample TSNJ015MetaG_FD_104730 | JGI IMG/M metagenome (GOLD analysis project Ga0153931, IMG submission 104730) | Attine ant fungus gardens microbial communities from New Jersey, USA - TSNJ015 MetaG | ecosystem: Host-associated > Fungi > Mycelium > Unclassified | place: USA: New Jersey, Wharton State...
GCGCGCGCCGCATACCCTGGCGGATGTCACCGGAGTGTGGGAGCGGCCTTACAGCATCGAGCAGGGGATCACCCCGGATGCGCATACCAAGGCGCACAAGTATTGGCCGGCGGTGAATCGGGTGGATAACGTTTATGGGGATCGCAATCTGTTTTGTGCCTGCGTCCCGGTGGACGATTACCGCTGATCCTCAGGAAACACACAGACCCATTGTGGGAGCGGGCTTGCTCGCGAAGGCGGTGGGTCAGGCATATGTATTTTTTCTGACAGGACGCCTTCGCGAGCAAGCCCGCTCCCACAGGGTGGCGTGGTGAATTCGGAATGACAGGCAAAAAAATGCCGCTCGATCAAGCGGCATTTTTGTCGGCGCAAGGCTTACTCGGATTCCACCGCATTCTTCGCCAGAATCGCATTCGCCAGTTCCATGTCCGTGGCCTGCAGGCCCGGGTTGTCGGCGCGGACTTTCTGCATCGCCGCTTCCAGGTACGGCCCGCGGATACCGCCGTCACTGGCGACGAAGCTGCCGGCGTCGTCCTGCGCGGCGACGATCAGCTTGTGATCCTTGAAGGTCAGGTAGGTCGAACCGGTGGTGGCACCGGAGGAAATGACGTTACGCCAAAAGCCGTCGGCCATCGCTGAACCAACGGGAAGGGACAGCAAGGCAAGGGTCGCGACAGCAAGTTTGAGACGCATGATTGAGTGACTCCTGGGGGTTATCTAAGGCGTTGGATCGTCATTTACCCGATCCGGTTCCATGACTGCTCAGTCATGGAGCTGATGAGCTGGAGGTACGCAGGGTAGTTTGGCACCATGCACCCCGGTTTTTCATGCATGGACGCTGCCTTGGCTTTTATTTCTCTGATGTACGTGATGGTGTGGACAGTATGCACGGCGGCCTTTATCGGGCTTACGGTGCTGGTGATCATGCTGTGTGTGCCGACGTGGCGTCGTGCACTGTTGCGTCATCCACGCAAAGTGAGTGTTCTGGGGCTGCTTTGTCTATCGGTTGTCGGTGTGACCATCAACCAGATCACCAGCAGCATCGCAGACACTCTTGCCCGCAATTTAAGACTGAAGCACGAGGTCCAGGTCGAGGGTCTCAAATTGCCTGCGGGCACGTGGTTGCATCTGATGACCATCGATCCACTGGACGCGAACGGTCAACCGCAGATCCATGGCCTGGCGAGTCTGGACACTGCCAGGTTTCCTGCGCCGCAAACCCTCATGGGGGCGCGGGTTTCTTCACTGCAGATGTATCACCTGACGAGCGGAGAGATGCGCCTCGTCGGTGACCAGATAATTGATGGCTGGCCCTGTGCCCGCGACACGTTGCTGACCGTGAACTTCAGCGAAGAAACCCGGTTGCGCCCCGACCTCTGGCAGTTTGACGGCTGTACTTTGGTCGCCGGTGCAAAAGTCGCCGGTTTGGCCTGGCCAACCAAGAGTGGAGTGCAGAAGCAGGGCAACGAATACAGTGTCAGCTATTGGCAGGCATCGGAGTCCGTTTCGATTCAGGGCATTGAGTTGATGACCGCGACCGTGGAGCTCGATCAGCAACGCAATCCTCTGCATTGGAGTGGTCAGTTGCGCAATCCAATGGCGCTGGGTGATTGGCGGTACCCCCGAGGCACTCGGGCAGCCCAGGGCAAGCCGCAAACATTGCGCATGACGTCGAGCCAGACGTATACCGCGAAAAATGTGCGCACCGGTGAGACCCTGAAGCCCAATTACTCGATCCTGCAACGTGTGCCAAATGGGCAGGTGCTATGGATCAAGCCCAATGCCGAGATTGATGATCTCGACTGGTAGCCGGTTATTTCTGTTCGCTCTGCGGTGTTACCCGCAGCACCTCCTCAATGGTGGTCAGCCCCGCCGCAACCTTTTGTGCGCCCGACAGGCGCAGGCTGCGCATGCCTTCCTTGAAGGCTTGCCGCCGGATCGCAGTGAGGTCGGCGTCGGGGGTGATGAAGGCCTTGAGGCTGTCGCTCAATTGCATGATTTCGTAGACCCCGGCGCGTCCGCGATAACCGGTGTCGCGACATTCCAGACAACCGATAGCGCGTTGCGCATTGCCGGGCAGCGGCGCCTGCCAGGGCCGGGTCAGGGTTTGCCAGTCTTCCTCTTCCAGCGTCAGCGGCGCCTTGCAGTGCGGGCACAGCGTGCGCACCAGGCGCTGGGCCATGACCCCGAGCACCGTGGCCTTGATCAGATAGTGCGGCACGCCGAGTTCCAATAGCCGACTGATCGCGCTGGGGGCATCGTTGGTGTGCAGGGTCGACAGCACCAGGTGGCCGGTGAGTGCAGCCTGGATCGCCATTTCCGCGGTTTCCAGATCGCGGATCTCGCCGATCATGATGATGTCCGGGTCTTGCCGCATCAGCGCGCGTACCCCGGCGGCGAAACTCAGGTCGATGTTGTGCTGGACCTGCATCTGGTTGAACGCCGGCTCGACCATTTCGATCGGGTCTTCGATGGTGCAGAGGTTGATTTCCGGCGTCGCCAGTTTCTTCAGCGTGGTGTAGAGCGTGGTGGTCTTGCCCGAACCGGTTGGCCCGGTGACCAGAATGATGCCGTTGGGCTGGCGGGTCATGTCCTGCCAGCGGCGCAGGTCGTCGGCGGAAAAGCCCAACTGATCGAAGTCCTTGAGCAGCACTTCCGGGTCAAAAATCCGCATGACCATTTTTTCGCCAAACGCGGTGGGCAACGTTGAGAGCCGCAGCTCCACCTCGCCACCGTCCGGGGTCTTGGTCTTGACCCGGCCGTCCTGGGGTTTGCGCTTCTCGGCGACGTTCATCCGCCCGAGGCTTTTCAGGCGGCTGACAATGGCCATGGTCACCTGCGGCGGAAATTGATAGACGTTGTGCAACACGCCATCAATGCGGAAACGCACGGTGCCCTGTTCGCGGCGCGGTTCGATATGGATATCACTGGCGCGCTGCTGGAAGGCGTACTGGAACAGCCAGTCGACGATGTTGACGATGTGCGCATCGTTGGCGTCCGGCTCCTGATCGCTGGCGCCGAGGTTGAGCAGTTGTTCGAAGTTGCCGAGGTTGCCGCTCTGCGCGTCGGCATTGCTGGCGCCGCTGACCGATTTGGCGAGGCGGAAGAACTCGACGCTGAAGCGCTGGATATCCGCCGGGTTGGCGACGACCCGTTTGATCGGCAGCTTCAGCACGTGGGTCAGGTCAGCCTCCCAACCGGTGACGTAGGGCTGGGCGCTGGCCACGACCACCGCGTCGCGGTCGACCGCTACCGCGAGAATCTTGTGGCGCTGGGCAAAGGCGTAGGACATCAGTGGGGTGATGGCGGCGACGTTGATCTTCAACGGGTCGATGCGCATGTACGGCTGGCCGGCCTGTTGCGCCAGCCACAGGGTCAGGCTTTCCAGATCCAGATGCTTGCCCGGACGGCTGAGGTCATCCAGTTGCTGGCTGGCAATGAATTCCAGCGGATGCTGCTGGCCGTGGGGCGCGTGGCGGCGCCGGGCATTGAGCGCCTGCTCCGCCGAATCCTGGCTGATAAAGCCCTGGGCGACCAGTTCACGCAACACATCGTTGAGATCCAGCCAGCGGTCCTGAGTGGCGAGTTGAACGGACATGCGGGCTCCTTTTGAACGACTGTGCGCAAAGGATAGTCGTGGCCCCGCAGACTGTTGGGCCACTACCCGACAAAGCCGTTGCCGGATTTGTCAGCCGGCCGCCTGGGCTGGCGCAGCCCACGCCGTGTCAGCGTTTTGCAGGTTCACCGAGCAGACGCTGATCAGGTTACGAAGTTTTTCCGCAATCACCTGCGCGCGATGCCAGCTCAGCCCGTCGATGACGATGTCGATCGACAGCAGATCGTCGAGCCGTTCGGCGTGGACCTGCTGCGGCGTGAGGAACTGCAGCGCGAACAGGTTCAGCACCCGCACCAGCAGATCCGGCTCGGCTTCGGCGAGCAGCTGATAACGCGCACAACAGTGGGCGTTGTTGACGTTCCACACATCGGCGCGGGGCGCAGGGGTATTCACGGCTTCGAGGTGAGGCATGTCCGGTCTCCAGAGTCAGTGGAGGAATTTTTACATTCGGTGTCGGGCATTTCTTGTCTAAGATGAGCGGATTCGCGGATTGCACGACTGGAACGATTCGCAAAATGATCATTTTTAGGATTGATTATGCATAGCGAGCTGGACAGCTACGACCGGCGGATTCTCGCCCTGCTGCAAGAGGATGCGTCACTGTCCAGCGCGCAGATCGCCGAGCAGGTGGGGCTGTCGCAATCGCCGTGCTGGCGGCGGATTCAGCGGATGAAGGAGGAGGGGATCATTCGCGGGCAGGTGACCTTGCTTGATCGCAAGAAGATCGGCCTGAACACGCAGATCTTCGCCGAGATCAAACTCAACGCCCACGGGCGTTCGAACTTCACCGAATTCACCGAGGCGATTCGCGGTTTTCCGGAAGTGCTGGAGTGTTATGTGCTGATGGGCGCGGTGGATTTTCTGTTGCGCATTGTCGCGGCGGACATCGAGGCGTATGAGCGGTTTTTCTTCGAAAAACTGTCGCTGGTGCCGGGGATTCAGGAAGTGAACTCGATTGTGGCGTTGTCGGAGATCAAGTCGACGACCAGCCTCCCGGTCTAGCACGGATGGCCTCTGTGGCGAGGGAGCTTGCTCCCGCTGGGCTGCGAAGCGGCCCCAAAATCTGCAATTGCAGGAATCGGGAGTCCTTCGGCCTCCAGCGGGAGCAAGCTCCCTCGCCACAGTTTTCAGGTGTTGCTGAGCATCACATGCGCAGCAGCATTTTCCACGCACGATTCTGGTAAACCGCAATCGCCTGCTGCTTGCGCGCATCGAGCAGTTCGTCAGTGATGGTCGGTTCGTTGGCCAGTTGCGCCAGTTTGTTCAGCTCGCCGTACAGGCGATCCATTTCCGCGATCTCCAGCACGTTACGCGCATGGTGCAGCCAGACCTGGATGCGTTTGATGCGCGGCAGTTGTTCGGCCAGATCTTCCGGTTGCTGCTGATAGCGCTGCAATTGCAGGGACGTGGCTTCTTCGCCCAGCAGGCGCGGCAGCCAGCTGTGCAGTTGCGCGGCGCCCTGGCGGTTGCCGCGGGTGTTGCGCTCGGCGGTCCAGGTGCGGGCCAGCAACCAGCGCGACGCAGTCAGCGAGAACAGACCCCAGCGCGGGTCTTCCAGCTCCTCGAGGAACTGTTCCGGCGCCGCTTTGCGCACGTCTTCGTCTTCGATGCCGACCTGAACCAGCGGGCGCCAGTCTTCGAGCAATGCGTCCAGCGCCACGCGCAGGTCGTGAGTGGCCGGACGCGGTGCGGCCTGGCCGAGGCTGCTGAGCAGGGCGCGCATCTCCGCAAGGTTCTCGACCCAGTCCTGCAGCAGGCGCCAGTGGCCGTTGAAACGATACTGTTCAGCCAGACGCTGGCTGCTGCCGAGCAAGTGCCAGCCCAGCGCGGCGAAAGCGTCGTCGAGTTGGGTTTCCGGGGTCAGTTGCGGCGCCGGCAGGCTCAGCGAATAGCTGTTGGCGTCGTACAGACGGTAGCCGCGCTCGGCCTTGCTGATGTCGCACGGCATCAGGGCCAGGGTCTCGGCCAGTTCGGCGGCCAGTTCCAGCAGCGCGGCAGGCTCGCCTTCGCGCAGTTCCAGTTCCAGCTCGCAGATTTCTTCTTTCTGTTTGCCGACCACCACATGACCAAGGTCCAGCGCGGCTTCAATAACCACTTTGGCCTTGCCGCGGCCCCAGGCGATTTCCGCGCGCTCGCGGACGAAATCGGTGGTGAAGATCGGCTTCAGGGTTTTCTTGTCCAGCTCGGCCAGCGACTCGGGCCAGCATTCGCCGTCGAGTTTCTTCACGTCGAGCTTGGCTTTGGGCAACTTCCAGTCGTACTCGTTACGCTCGGACAGACCGGCAACACTCTGACCACGGGTCTTGAGGGTCTGAATCACTTCGTCACCGTCCTTGCGCAGGCGCAGGGCGACTTTGGCCTGGGCCAGATCGCGCTCGGGGGTGTCGAAGTACTGGTTCATCAACTCACGGCGTTCCCAGCCATTTTTGTTGCGTTTCTTCAGTAGCGGGTGCTCGCGCAGGGCAGCGAGGGTTTCGCGGCTGACGCGGAGTTTGATTTCGGTTTCTTTCTGCATGGCCGGAAAATCCAGGATCGGGAGCGCAGCCGGGGGAATGTGTGGCTGCCAAGGCCGTGCAGTGTACAGGACTCAAACTTCCTACGCCCTGCGGCGGTTTATTCCGAGCGCCGGATGGCTCTATGATGGACTTCAAATCGGGAGTTGGAGTCAGCGATGCCTTTGCCATCCATGCAAGACCAGTTCGCTGCACTGATCGCCGCACCGTCGGTCAGTTGCACCCAGCCGAGCCTGGATCAGTCCAACCGGGCGGTGATCGATTTGCTTGCCGGCTGGCTGGGTGATCTGGGCTTCAGCTGCGATATCCAGCAGGTCAGCCCCGGCAAATTCAACCTGCTCGCCAGTTTCGGCAGCGGCCCCGGCGGTCTGGTATTGGCCGGGCACAGCGACACGGTGCCGTACGACGATGCGCTGTGGCAGACCGATCCGTTGAAACTCACCGAGGTCGACGGCCGCTGGGTCGGGCTGGGCAGTTGCGACATGAAGGGTTTTTTCGCGCTGATCATCGAGGCCGTGCAGCCGCTGCTCGACCAACCGTTCAAGCAACCGCTGCTGATCCTCGCCACCTGCGATGAAGAAAGCTCGATGTCCGGTGCCCGGGCACTGGCCGAGGCCGGCAAGCCGCTGGGGCGTGCGGCGGTGATCGGCGAGCCGACCGGGCTTAAACCGATCCGCCTGCATAAAGGTGTGATGATGGAGCGCATCGACATCCTCGGGCAGAGCGGCCATTCGTCGGATCCGCGCCTGGGCCACAGCGCCCTCGAAGCGATGCACGATGCCATCGGCGAACTGCGCGGTTTGCGTCTGTTGTGGCAGCGTGAATTCAACAACCCGCAGTTCAGCGTGCCGCAACCGACCATGAACTTCGGCTGTATTCATGGCGGCGACAACCCGAATCGCATTTGCGGCCAGTGTTCACTGGAGTTCGACCTGCGTCCGCTGCCGGGCATGGACCCCAATGTCCTGCGTGCGGAAATCCTGCGCAAGCTCAATCCGGTGGCCGAACGGCATCAGGTGAAGATCGATTACAAGCCGTTGTTCCCGGAAGTGCCGCCATTCGAGCAGGCCGCAGACACCGAATTGGTGCGCATCGCCGAAAAGCTCACCGGTCACAGTGCCGAAGCAGTAGCGTTCGGCACCGAAGCGCCTTATCTTCAGCGCCTGGGTTGCGAAACCATCGTGCTCGGTCCCGGCGACATTGCCTGTGCGCACCAGCCCGGCGAATACCTTGAAATGTCACGTTTGCAGCCTACCGTGCATCTATTGCGGCAGTTGATTGAACATTACTGCCTGAGCCCGGACAAAGTTCTATGAATTGAACAATGTCGATGTGGGAGCGAGCTTGCTCGCGAAGGCGTCGGGTCATTCGACATTGATGTATCTGATACACCGCTTTCGCGAGCAAGCTCGCTCCCACAGGGATTGTGTTTTGTCTGACCAAACGCTGTAAATTGCCAGCACCCCAACCCGTATTCATGAGGAGAGCGCGCGTGTCGCCAAGCCTGTTCCGACGATAACCATCAGCCCGCTGTGCGTTTTCCGTTTCGCCCTTTTTCCGGCTGCTATTTATTACAGGCCCAGGTTCATGCCCGAATACGTTAATTGGCTTCGTCACGCGTCCCCTTACATCAATGCCCACCGCGACTGCACCTTCGTCGTCATGCTGCCCGGCGACGGCGTGGAGCATCCGAACTTCGGCAACATCGTCCACGACCTGGTGCTGTTGCACAGCCTCGGCGTGCGCCTGGTGCTGGTCCACGGTTCGCGCCCGCAGATTGAAACCCGCCTCGCCGCCCGCGGCCTGACTCCACACTACCATCACGGCATGCGCATCACCGACGCGGCGACGCTGGAATGTGTGATCGACGCGGTCGGCCAGTTGCGCATCGCCATCGAAGCGCGGCTGTCGATGGACATGGCTTCGTCGCCGATGCAGGGTTCGCGTCTGCGCGTGGCCAGCGGCAATCTGGTGACCGCGCGGCCGATCGGCGTGCTCGAAGGCGTCGACTATCACCACACCGGCGAAGTGCGCCGGGTCGATCGCAAAGGTATCAATCGCCTGCTGGACGAGCGTTCGATCGTGCTGCTATCGCCGCTGGGTTATTCGCCGACCGGTGAAATTTTCAATCTGGCCTGCGAAGACGTCGCTACCCGCGCCGCCATCGACCTCGGTGCCGACAAGCTGCTGCTGTTCGGCGCCGACCTCGGTCTGATCGACGAGAACGGCAAACTGGTGCGCGAACTGCGTCCGCAGCAGGTGCCGGCGCATTTGCAACGTCTGGGCAACAACTATCAGGCGGAATTGCTGGATGCCGCCGCCGAAGCCTGCCGTGGCGGCGTGGCGCGCAGCCATATCGTCAGTTATGCCGAGGACGGTGCGCTGCTGACCGAACTGTTCACCCGTGACGGTGGCGGTACGCTGGTGGCCCAGGAGCAATTCGAGCTGGTGCGCGAGGCGGCGATTGAAGACGTCGGCGGTCTGCTCGACCTGATCAGTCCGCTGGAAGAGCAGGGGATTCTGGTGCGTCGTTCACGCGAAGTGCTGGAGCGCGAGATCGAGCAGTTCAGCGTGGTCGAGCGTGAAGGGATGATCATTGCCTGTGCGGCGCTGTATCAGATCGCCGATTCGGATGCCGGTGAGCTGGCGTGCCTGGCGGTGAATCCGGAGTATCGCCATGGTGGTCGCGGCGATGAGCTGCTTGAGCGCATCGAGACCCGTGCCCGGGCGCAAGGGTTGAAGACCCTGTTCGTCCTCACTACCCGCACGGCGCACTGGTTCCGCGAGCGCGGGTTCGAACCCAGCAGCGTCGAGCGCCTGCCGGCGGCGCGGGCGTCGCTGTACAACTATCAGCGCAACTCGAAGATCTTCGAAAAGACCCTCTGAAGATTAGCGAGTGATTCTTGTGGTGAGGGAGCTTGCTCCCGCTGGGCTGCGAAGCGGCCCCAAACCGGTGTTTGCCGGAATTGGGAGTCCTTCGGCCTCCAGCGGGAGCAAGCTCCCTCGCCACATATGTATCTTTATTCAGTTACAAACTTCGCGCTGACATACGGCGAATAGTCCGGCAGCACCGTTTCAACCTTGCCCTGTTCCTTCAAAAACTTCGCGGTCTCACCAATCGCCTTCGCCGTACCGCCGTCCAGCAGTGCGGTTGATTGCTGCGCCTTGGCGTCCGGGAACGCCGAACCGGCGAGCAGTTCCGGCACATCGGCGGCGTTGGCACCGGTCAATTTGGCGATTTTCTGTACCGGCTCGGATTCGGCGGTCCAGCGGTCTTTATGGCTGGCGTAATCGGCAAACGCGTCTAGAGTAACCTTGGCAAATTTGGCCACCACCTCAGGATGCTTCTCGGCGTAGTCCTTGCGTGCGACCCAGACTTCGAACGTCGGCGCGCCCCATTGGCCGACTTGTGCAGCATCGGTCAGGGTCTTGCCGGTCTTGCGGATTTCGCCCAGTGCCGGTGACCAGACAAATGCGCCGTCGATGTCGCCACGCTTCCATGCCGCAGCGATTTCCGCCGGTTGCAGGTTCACCACTTTGACTTTCGAGGTGTCCAGGCCCCAGTGCTTGAGTGCGCCGAGCAGGCTGTAGTGAGACGTGGAAACGAAGGGCGTGGCGATGGTCTTGCCGACCAGATCCTGCGGGCTATTGATGCCGCTGCCATTACGCACCACCAAGGCCTCGGCGGTATTGATCTGCGCTGAAACAATGAAGGCGACGATCGGCAGATTGCGTGAGGCGGCCGCTGCCAAAGGGCTGGAGCCGAGATTGCCGATCTGCACATCGCCCGATGCAATGGCTGTCACAACTTCCGGGCCACTATTGAAGCGTCGCCAGTCGATCTTCTGGCCGATGGTTTTTTCGTAGGTGCCGTCGGCCTGAGGGACTTTGCTCGGGTCGATACCGGTTTGATAACCCACCGTGAGGTCGGCGGCTTGAGCGGAGAAAGAAATTATCGCTGACACACAAACTGTAACAAATTGACTAGATAGTGCCCGTTTGGCCATGATGGCGTCGCCTTTTGGATAGGGTTTGACGTGGTTTGAATACGTCAACGCTAAGCGATCTAAAAAAGAGCGAACAAATACCATTTAGTAATTAGCTTAGTAGCCGATATCCTGTGTTGCGCTGCAGGTGGCCATTACTGGGCCATATAGCTAGATAGTATAAAAAAGAATGAAATAATTCTTTTTGGGGTTATCAGGAAAGTCAGTACTGTGCAGGGACCCAAATACTGCGATTAGACCTTGGTCGTAGACACACAAGGTTACGATTGACTTGTCAGTCACGCTCTGGCGCTAATCGCGAACCTACGGATCCGGGCATTCGACCAGGACCAGGAACACAAGAATTAGAAACGAGAGGAGCTTTACATGAACAAGTCCACCTTGGCCCTGGCTGTGGCCGTAGGGGTTTTGGCGCAGCAGGCAGGCGCCGCCGGTTTCATCGAAGACAGCAAGGCCACTCTGGGCCTGCGCAACTTCTACATCAACACCGATAACCGTGACGGCACTGGCCCGAACAAGAACGAAGAATGGGGCCAAGGCTTCGATCTGCGTTTCATCTCGGGTTACACCCAAGGCACCGTGCAGTTCGGTGTTGACGCGATCGGCCTGTACGGCGTGCGTCTGGATTCCAGCCCGGCCACCAGCGGCAACTCGACCGGTACTGCTTCGGGCGGCACCGTGTTCCCAAGCGATGGCAACCGTGCAGTGCATGACTTCGCGAGCCTGGGTGTGACCGGTAAGGTCAAGATCTCCCAGACCGAGCTGAAGGTCGGTACTCTGCTGCCGAACAACCCGGTCATCAAATACAACGACGGTCGTCTGCTGCCACAAACCTTCCAGGGCGAAGCGATCACCTCGAACGAGATCAAGGACCTGACGCTGACTGCCGGTCAGGTCGAGGCCGTGAAAGGTCGTAACTCCAGCAACAACGAAAACATGTCGATTGCTGGTGCCAACGCCGGTTCGAACTACGACAAAGGCGTGTTCAGCAACAAGTTCTACTACGCTGGTGCTGACTACAAGCTGACCAAAGACCTGACCGCCTCGTACTACTACGGCGAGCTGAAGGACTTCTACTCGCAGAACTTCCTGGGTCTGGTACATAACTGGGCAATCGGCCCGGGCGTACTGAAAAGTGACCTGCGTTACTACCGCAGCCGTGACAACGGTGCCAACGGTGACACTGCCGCTTACTACACCAGCGGTTACTACGGTGGCACTACCACCAAGGGCAAAGTCGACAACAACCTGTACAGCTACCTGGCTTTGTACTCGGTTGAAGGTCACACCTTCGGTGCGGGTTACCAGTACACCAACGGCGACAGCGACTTCCCTTGGCTGAACCAGGGTGACGGCTCGTCCAACAGCACCATCACCGACATGCAGATCCAGAAGTTCGGTCGCGCCGGTGAGCGTACCTGGCAGGCTCGCTACGGCTACGATTTCGCCAAGATCGGCGTTCCTGGCCTGACCGCAAACGTGATCTACCTGCGTGGCGATAACATCGACACCCCGCTGGGCGACAAGATGGAATGGGAACGCGACCTGACCATCGGTTACGTAATCCCGGAAGGCCCGCTGAAGAACCTCGGCGTAGCCTGGAAAAACGCGATGTGGCGTACCGACCTGGCGAACACTCGTTCCCAGGACGAAAACCGCCTGATCGTCAGCTACTCGATCCCGCTGCTGTAATAGCGCGTTCAAACTGCTGATGTAAAAAAAGCCCCGTCCGGCACCGTGCCGGACGGGGCTTTTGCGTTTTCGAGTCAGGCTCACCCCCGTAAGCCTGTCCCGAAATTCCCTCTTTGCAGCAACTCAAGGCCTTCTCGAACCTTGAGAACGATGTTCGTCGCGATGCCGTCGAGCGTCCAGTGAACGATGTTTAATATTCCTTTAGATTCTAGATATCTATTTATTTATTCTTTTTCACGATGTCGAATCCCGAGCTACAGTTGAGTTCTCCAACAACTCATCAGGAGCAGCACCATGAGCCTCAGACTCGGCGACATCGCCCCCGACTTCGAACAGGATTCCAGCGCCGGCAAGATTCGTTTCCACGAGTGGCTGGGCGATAGCTGGGGCGTGCTGTTCTCCCACCCGGCCGACTTCACCCCGGTGTGCACCACCGAGCTGGGCTTCACCGCCAAGCTCAAGGATGAGTTCAGCAAGCGCGGGGTCAAAGCCATCGCGCTGTCGGTTGACCCGGTGGACTCGCACCACAAGTGGATCGAGGACATCAACGAAACCCAGAACACGATCGTCAACTTCCCGATCCTGGCCGACGCCGATCGCAAGGTTTCCGACCTCTACGACCTGATCCATCCGAACGCCAACGACACCCTGACCGTGCGTTCGCTGTTCGTGATCGATCCGAACAAGAAGATTCGCCTGACCATCACCTACCCGGCGAGTACCGGGCGCAACTTCCACGAGATCCTGCGGGTGATCGATTCGCTGCAACTCACCGACAACTACAAAGTGGCGACCCCGGCCAACTGGCAGGACGGTGATGAGGTGGTGATCGTGCCGTCGCTCAAGGATGAGGAAGAGATCAAGCGGCGTTTTCCCAAAGGCTATCGCGCAGTGAAGCCCTACCTGCGTCTGACGCCGCAGCCGAATAAGTGAATCAGTGAGATTTGGGCTGTAGCTACCGCCGCCTTCGCGAGCAAGCCCGCTCCCACAGGGGAACGCATTCCAAAATGTGGGAGCGAGCCTGCTCGCGAAGGCGTTAGTCCAGCCACCACGGAACCACAAAGCAGGGAATTTCAGGCCGTGTTCACGGCCTGTTTTTTTGCCCGGAACAAAGCAAATAACATATCTCTAAAACGCATAACCAAATGAATAAATATGATTTATGGATATATAAATCAGCTGGTAAGGTCACTCCCATCGAAGCGAGATCGCAACCCGCGAATCGCCTGTAACGCGTAAGGAATCGTCTGAATGCTGGTCGTCTCACTCGGTGGCAGTCCCAGCCTGCGCTCCCGTTCCGGGGTGCTGCTGGAACGCTCGCAACACTGGTTGCGGCAGCAAGGGGTCGAAGTGGTGAGTTATCAGGTGCGGGACTTCCCGGCCGAAGATCTGCTCCATGCCCGCTTCGATAGCCCGAAAGTACTCGACCTGCTGGCGCAGATTGAAAACGCCGATGGCCTGCTAATCGCCACGCCGGTGTACAAGGCGTCGTTTTCCGGTGCGCTGAAAACCGTACTGGATCTGCTGCCGGAACGCGCCCTGAACCACAAGATCGTTTTGCCGATGGCCACGGGCGGCAGTATCGCCCACATGCTGGTGGTCGATTACGCGCTCAAACCGGTTCTGTCGGCATTGAAGGCGCAGGAAATGCTGCAAGGAATTTTTGCCGAGGACAGCCAGATCGCTTACGGCGAGGGCAGTGCCGCGGCGCAACTGGCACCCGCGCTGGAGCAGCGTCTGCATGAAGCGCTGGATCAGTTTGTCAGTGCCATGGCTCGCCGGCCGAAGCCGCTGGAGCCGGGCCTGTTGAATGAACGTTTGTTGAGTGCTCGCTGGAGCATTTAAGCCTCACCGAAATTGAAGTACTGGCCTTACTCGCCCGCCAACGGGCAAGCAGGTGCAGCCACAACCCAACAGCAAAAAGGAGAGCGCTATGCGCACTGTATTTTTGCGTCGCGGTCTGGTCGCTCTGTTTGCTGCGGCTGTGTCCTTCGGCGCCATTACTCAAGCTCAAGCCGAGACCTTGCGGATCGGTTATCAGAAGTACGGCACGCTGGTGCTGCTCAAGGCCAAAGGCACACTGGAAAAGCGTCTGGCCGCCCAAGGCGTGGACGTGCAATGGACTGAATTCCCCGGCGGCCCACAACTGCTCGAGGGCCTGAACGTCGGCTCGATCGACTTCGGCGTCACCGGTGAGACGCCACCGGTATTCGCCCAGGCTGCCGGCGCCGATCTGCTCTACGTTGCCTACGAACCGCCAGCACCGACCAGCGAAGCGATCCTTGTGCCGAAAGACTCGCCGATCAAATCGGTGGCCGATCTGAAGGGCAAGAAAGTCGCCCTGAACAAAGGCTCCAACGTGCACTACCTGCTGGTGCGCGCGCTGGAGGACGCCGGTCTCAAATACTCCGATATCCAGACCGTATTCCTGCCGCCGGCCGATGCCCGCGCCGCGTTCGAGCGTGGCAGCGTCGATGCCTGGGTGATCTGGGATCCGTACCAGGCCGCTGCCGAGAACCAGCTGCAGGCGCACACCCTGCGTGACGGCAAAGGCATCGTTGACAACCACCAGTTCTATCTCGCGACCAAACCTTACGCGCAGAAAAATCCCGAGGTGATCAAGACCCTCGTCGAGGAAGTGCGCGCGGTGGGCGAGTGGTCCAGGGCCAACCCGCAGGACGTGACTCAACAGGTCGCGCCGCTGCTCGGCCTGTCGCCGGAGATCACCCTGACCTCGGTGAAACGCCAGGGCTACGGTGCGTTGTTCCTGACCCCGGACGTGGTCGCCGCGCAACAGAAAATCGCCGACACCTTCTACCAGCTCAAGCTGATTCCCAAGCCGTTGAGCATCAAGGATGTGATCTGGACACCACCGGCCGCTGTGGCCCAAAGCTCGGTTACCCAAGCCCAGTAAATCGAATCCCCAAGGAGACCACTCCATGAGCCTCAACATCTTCTGGTTCCTGCCTACCCACGGCGACGGCCATTACCTTGGCACCGCCGAAGGCGCACGCGCCGTTGACCACGGTTATCTGCAACAGGTCGCGCAAGCGGCGGATCGTCTGGGTTTTGGCGGCGTGCTGATTCCCACCGGCCGCTCCTGCGAAGACTCGTGGCTGGTCGCCGCGTCGCTGATCCCGGTGACCCAGCGTCTGAAGTTCCTTGTCGCCCTGCGCCCCGGGATCATTTCCCCGACGGTGGCGGCGCGGCAGGCAGCTACGCTGGATCGTCTGTCCGGCGGTCGTGCGCTGTTCAACCTGGTGACCGGTGGCGATCCGGAAGAGTTGGCCGGTGATGGTCTGTTCCTCAACCACGAAGAGCGCTATCAAGCCTCGGTGGAATTCACCCGCATCTGGCGTCGGGTGCTGGAAGGCGAAACCGTCGATTACGACGGCGAACACATCAGCGTGAAAGGCGCCAAGCTGCTCTATCCGCCGATCCAGCAACCGCGTCCGCCGCTGTACTTCGGCGGCTCGTCGGAAGCGGCGCAGGATCTGGCCGCCGAACAGGTCGAGATGGTGCTGACCTGGGGCGAGCCGCCAGCGGCCGTCGCCGAGAAGATCGAGCAGGTGCGCGCCAAAGCCGCCAAGCTCGGGCGTACCGTGCGCTTCGGCATTCGTCTGCATGTGATCGTGCGGGAAACCAACGCCGAAGCCTGGCAAGCGGCAGACCGGCTGATCTCGCATCTGGACGACGACACCATCAAACGTGCGCAGGCATCGCTGGCGCGTTTCGATTCGGTCGGTCAGCAACGCATGGCCGCGCTGCATGGCGGCAGTCGCGACAACCTCGAAGTCAGCCCGAATCTGTGGGCCGGCGTCGGTCTGGTGCGTGGCGGCGCCGGTACTGCACTGGTCGGCGATGGCCCGACTGTGGCCGCCCGCGTGAAGGAGTACGCGGATCTGGGCATCGATACGTTCATCTTCTCCGGTTATCCACACCTCGAAGAGTCGTATCGCGTCGCTGAACTGCTGTTCCCGCACCTCGACATCGAGCGCCCGGAGCTGCCGAAAAGCGCCGGTTACGTCAGCCCGTTCGGCGAGATGGTGGCCAACGACATTCTTCCCAAAGCCGCGTCGCAGAGCTGAGGCGCGCCATGAAGAAAATTATCCACAGCCTCGCGCCCTGGGCGTTGCCGGTGCTCCTGCTGGCGGTGTGGCAGTTGTCGGTGTCGGCCGGTTGGTTGTCGACGCGGATCCTGCCGGCACCGGTGGCAGTGATCGAGGCCGGTGTCAGCCTGGTGCGCAGCGGCGAGATCTGGACGCATCTGGCAATCAGCGGCTGGCGCGCCGCGCTGGGCTTCACCATCGGTGGCAGCATTGGCCTGGCGCTGGGTTTCATCACCGGACTGTCGAAGTGGGGCGAACGCCTGCTCGACAGCTCGGTGCAGATGATCCGCAACGTGCCGCACCTGGCGCTGATTCCACTGGTGATCCTGTGGTTCGGCATCGACGAGTCGGCGAAGATTTTCCTGGTCGCACTGGGCACGTTGTTCCCGATTTACCTCAACACTTATCACGGCATCCGCAACGTCGATCCGGCGCTGGTGGAGATGGCGCGCAGCTATGGCTTGAGCGGTTTCAGCCTGTTCTGGCAGGTGATTCTGCCGGGCGCGCTGCCTTCGATTCTGGTCGGGGTGCGCTTTGCGCTGGGCTTCATGTGGCTGACGCTGATCGTCGCCGAAACCATCTCGGCCAGCTCCGGCATCGGTTATCTGGCGATGAACGCCCGCGAGTTTTTGCAGACCGATGTGGTGGTGCTGGCGATCCTGCTTTACGCGGTACTCGGCAAGCTCGCTGACCTCGCCGCCCGTGGACTTGAGCGTGTGTGGCTGCGCTGGCATCCGGCCTATCAGGTGGCCAAGGGAGGTGCAGCATGACCGCTCAACAACCTCCACGCCTGCTGCGCGGGATCCCACTGGTGGTGCGCAACCTGCAGAAAACCTTCGGTGCGCGGCAGGTGCTGCGCGACATCGACCTGCACATTCCGGCGGGGCAATTCGTCGCCGTGGTCGGGCGCAGCGGGTGCGGCAAGAGCACCTTCCTGCGCTTGCTCGCCGGCCTCGATCAACCGACTGGCGGCGACCTGCTGGCCGGTGCCGCAGCGCTCAGCGATGCGCGGGAAGACACCCGGCTGATGTTCCAGGAAGCACGGTTGCTGCCTTGGAAAAAGATCATCGACAACGTCGGTCTCGGCCTTAAAGGCAACTGGCGCCCGCAAGCACTGGAAGCGCTGGAAGCAGTCGGTCTGGCGGATCGCGCCCATGAATGGCCGGCAGCCTTGTCCGGTGGGCAGAAGCAGCGCGTGGCGCTGGCCCGGGCGCTGATCCACCAACCGCGCCTGTTGCTGCTCGACGAGCCGCTGGGTGCGCTGGATGCGCTGACCCGGATCGAGATGCAGCAACTGATCGAACGCCTCTGGCAAAAGCATGGGTTCACCGTGCTGCTGGTGACCCACGACGTCAGCGAAGCGGTGGCGATCGCCGACCGGGTGATTCTGATCGAGGACGGTGAAGTCGGCCTCGACCTGCAAGTGGAGTTGCCTCGTCCGCGAGTGCGCGGATCGCACCGACTGGCGGCGCTGGAAACCGAAGTGCTCAACCGTGTTCTGTCCCTGCCCGGCGAGCCGCCGGAGCCGGAACCTGTTTCACCACTGCCTACGCAATTGCGTTGGGCGCAATAACTCAAGTTACAACCAACGACAGGAATCAAAGCCATGACTATCAAAGCCATCAACGTGCGCAACCAGTTCAAAGGCTCGATCAAGGAGATCGTTCTCGGCGACGTGCTGTCGGAAATCGACGTGCAGACCGCTTCCGGCATCGTCACTTCGGTGATCACCACCCGCTCGGTCAAAGAGCTGGAACTGGTGGTGGGCAGTGAGGTGATCGCCTTCGTGAAATCCACCGAGGTGTCGATCGCCAAGTTGTAAGCCTGTGAGTAAAAACAACCCCGAAAGGCGTGAGCCCTTCGGGGTTTTTCTTTTTGTGCACGGATTTGAATCGGCGGCGCTGCCATCGCGAGCAGGCTCACTCCTACATTTGGAATGCGTTCCCCTGTGGGAGCGGGCTTGCTCGCGAAGGGGCCGGTGAATGCGCTAGAGAACTCTCTTGGGTAGATACGGCGGCAGATACAGGCCGATATAGGCATCAAACACCCGCATCCCTTCCTCGGCCATGCGCGGGGTGATCTGCCCGTGTTGCTGCACCGAGCGCGCATACACGCGGTCGCCCAGTTCCATCGCCAGGGCAAACACGTCGACATCGCTTGGCAGGCGCGGCAATTCGAAGTGATGGTCGAACAGTTTGTGCATCAGGTCGCCGAGTTCGATGTCGTGCTGGCGGTCGGCCTGGGTCACTTCGGTGAGGCCGTGCTGGGCGAGGATCAACTGGCGGGCGGCGGCGTCTTCGTCGTAGATCTCCAGCATGCGCTGCTCGACCAGCCGCGACAGGTCACGCCAGTCGCGCAGCGCCTCGTGGTCGATCGGCGCTTGCAGGCAGGCGCGGAAGGCTGCGTGCACATCGGCAGTCAAGGCTTCGAGCAGCGCCGGGACGCTGGCGAAGAAGTGATACACGGAGGACGGCGGAATCTGCGCGCGTTCGGCGACGCTGTAGATCGACAGACTGGCCACACCCTCGGCGGCCAGCAGCGTACGCGCGGCGTCGAGTATCGAGTCGATCCGCGCCTGGCTGCGGGCACGGGGTTTGCGAACGGGGGCGGGACGCGTCATGGAAGTCTCCTGCGGGGCAGCGGGCATTGTACGAGCCGAGCCGTGTGTTGTCTGCCAGGACGCCTTCGGGAGCAAGCCCCCTCCCACAGTTGATCTTCTGCGTACAAAAGATCCCCATTCGCTGTAGATCCCCTGTGGGAGGGGGCTTGCTCCCGAACCGCCGCAGGCGGCCATTCAGATCAGAATTCGGCCATAAAAAAACGCCGTGGGCCAAGACGGCCGACGGCGTTTTATCTGGTCGCAATTCGCTTACACGGTATGCAGATACCAGTTGTACTCAAGGTCGGAGATGGAGTGTTCGAATTCCTCCAGCTCGCTTTCCTTGCAGGCGACGAAGATATCGATGTACTTCGGATCGATGTACTTGGCCATCACCTCGCTGTCGTCCAGCTCGCGCAGGGCATCGCGCAAGTTGTTCGGCAGGCTTTGTTCGTCCTGCTCGTAGCTGTTGCCTTCGACCGGAGCGCCCGGTTCGATCTTGTTCACCAGACCGTGATGCACACCGGCCAGGACCGAAGCCATCAGCAGGTACGGGTTGGCGTCGGCGCCGGCCACGCGGTGTTCGATACGCACGGCATCGGCAGACCCGGTCGGTACGCGGATCGCCACGGTGCGGTTGTCCAGGCCCCAGCACGGCGAGTTCGGCACATAGAACTGCGCGCCGAAGCGACGGTACGAGTTGACGTTCGGGCAGAGGAAAGCCATCTGCGCCGGCAGGGTCTCGAGCACACCGCCGATCGCGTGACGCAGCGCGGCGTTCTGCTCGGGATCCTCGCTTGCAAAGATGTTCTTGCCATCTTTGTCGAGCACCGAGATATGGACGTGCAGACCATTACCCGCCTGGCCCGGATACGGCTTGGCCATGAAGGTGGTGTCCATTTCATGGTCGTAGGCGATGTTCTTGATCAGACGCTTGAGCAGGACCGCGTAGTCGCACGCCTTGATCGGGTCGGCGACGTGGTGCAGGTTCACTTCGAACTGCGCCGGGGCACTTTCCTTGACGATCGCATCGGCGGGGATGCCTTGCTCTTTGGCGCCTTCCAGAATGTCCTGGAGGCAGTCGACGTATTCGTCGAGGTCGTCGATCAGGTAGACCTGAGTCGAGTGCGGGCGTTTGCCGGAGATCGGCGAGCGTGGCGGCTGTGGACGGCCGTTCACGTTTTCCTGGTCGATCAGGTAGAACTCCAGTTCGAACGCGGCGCAGATGGTCAAGCCCAGCTCGTCAAACTTTGCAACAACTTGACGGAGCACTTCGCGTGGATCGGCGAAGAACGGGTCACCCTCGAGTTCGTGCATGGTCATCAACAGTTGCGCGGTAGGGCGCTTCTGCCATGGCTCGTTGCACAGGGTATCGGGGATTGGATAGCAGATCCGGCGGCGTCGCCGATGTCCAGACCCAGGCCGGTGCTTTCCACCGTA
>Ga0153931_100201_pt1 | contig 19854 bp, 17 predicted proteins | sample TSNJ015MetaG_FD_104730 | JGI IMG/M metagenome (GOLD analysis project Ga0153931, IMG submission 104730) | Attine ant fungus gardens microbial communities from New Jersey, USA - TSNJ015 MetaG | ecosystem: Host-associated > Fungi > Mycelium > Unclassified | place: USA: New Jersey, Wharton State...
ATGCATCGCCGATGGTAGTGTGGGGTTTCCCCATGTGAGAGTAGGTCATCGTCAAGATTAAATTCCGAAACCCCAATTGCGAAAGCAGTTGGGGTTTTGTTTTGCCCGCAGGAAAGTGGTTTGATCGTCAGAATCACACGATACGCGTGCTCCAACCGTCGCCAGGACTGCCGTTGGGCAAAATCCTTCTGAAGTGACCACTCGGTTTTTGGTATGGTGCAGCTCGTTTTTTAACGGACTGATGTCATGCCCATGGATCGGCACTCAAATTATGTCAAAGAGTCGCTGTAGAAATGCCTGAACCCATTCCCATCAAGGATCACGAGAAAGAGAAGCGGTTGGTCAATAAACGGTTGATCGCCTGCGCTCTATTCGTCTTTGCTATCAGCTGCGCGCTGGTGGTGCGCCTGTACATCCTGCAAGTGGTTGAGTACGACTACCACTCGACCATCTCCGAAAACAACCGCGTGCACATTTTGCCGATCCCGCCGACACGAGGCTTGATCTACGACCGCAATGGCGTGCTGCTCGCTGATAACCGACCCAGTTACAACCTGGTGATCACCCGCGAACGCGCCACTGATGTCAATCAGGAACTGGACGAGGTGATCAATCTCCTGCATCTGCCCGCTGAAGATCGCACGGTTTTCGATAAGGCAATGAAGCAGTCCCGTCATCCATTTACCCCGGTGACACTGTTCTACGAACTGACGGAAGAACAGATCGCCGTGTTGGCAGTCAACGAGTTCCGTTTGCCGGGCCTCGATGTCGAGCCGCAGTTCGTGCGGCATTACCCGCTGGGGCCGCACTTCGCGCATTCGATCGGCTACGTTGGCCGGATCAACGAGAAAGAGTCCAAAACCCTCGACTCGGTGGAGTATCGCGGCACCCAATCCATCGGCAAAACCGGCATCGAGCGCTTTTACGAAGCCCAGCTGCACGGCCACGTAGGCTATGAAGAAGTTGAGACCAACGCCCAGGGCCGAGTGTTGCGGGTGCTCAAGCACACCGATCCGGTCCCTGGCAAAAACATCGTGCTCAGTCTCGACGTCAAGCTGCAGGAAGCTGCCGAAGCGGCACTGGGGGATCGTCGTGGTTCGGTGGTGGCGCTTGATCCGTCCACCGGTGAGGTGCTGGCCATGGTCAGCAACCCGAGTTTCGACCCGAATCTGTTCGTCACCGGCATCAGCTCCAAAGAGTATTCGGCGCTACGCGACTCTATCGACCGACCGCTGTTCAACCGCGTGCTGCGCGGCCTGTATGCGCCGGGCTCGACCATCAAGCCAGAAGTGGCGATTGCCGGTCTCGATGCCGGCGTCGTGACCCCGCAGACCCGCGTTTTCGACCCGGGTTACTACCAACTCCCCGACTTTGATCACAAGTACCGCAACTGGAACCACAGCGGCGATGGCTGGGTGGACATGGACGCGGCGATCATGCGTTCCAACGACACCTACTTCTACGATCTGGCGCACAAGCTCGGCATCGATCGCCTGCACGACTACATGGCAATGTTTGGCCTTGGCGAAAAAGTCTCGCTGGATATGTTCGAAGAGTCGCCCGGTTTGATGCCGTCTCAGGCCTGGAAACGCGCAACACGCCGCCAGGCCTGGTTCCCGGGGGAAACGGTAATTCTCGGCATCGGTCAGGGCTACATGCAGGTCACGCCGCTGCAACTGGCTCAGGCCACCGCACTGATCGCCAACAAAGGCGTATGGAACCGACCGCACCTGGCGAAGACAGTCGATGGTGTGGCGCCGATTGACGAGCATCCGATGCCCAACATCCTGCTGAAGAACCCGCGTGACTGGGATCAGGTCAACCACGGCATGCAGATGGTGATGCACGATGCCCGGGGGATCGCTCGTGCTGCAGCGGTGGGTGCGCAGTACCGTATTGCGGGCAAGAGTGGTACCGCGCAAGTGGTGGCGATCAAGCAGGGCGAGCGCTACAACCGTGAGAAAACCCTCGAACGCCATCGCGACAACGCCTTGTTCGTCGGCTTCGCTCCGGCGGAGCACCCGAAGATCGCCATCTCGGTAATGATCGAAAACGGCGAGGCTGGTGGTCGCGTCGCCGGTCCGGTGGTGCGGCAGATCATGGACGCCTGGCTATTGGATCAGGACGGCCACCTCAAGCCGCAATACGCTGCGCCTGCCAAGCCGCCGGGTGATCCGCACGTTTAACCTGAGACGTCTCCCGGCACAGGCTCGCGCACGCTGAGCAAAGCCGGGAGACGCCCACGGAAACGTATTACTTGCAGCGGTAACCCTCGGGCATCGTCACGGTATAGTTGCGCTGCACGCGATCCTCGAAACTCAGGTTCTGCAGGCCTTGTTCCACCAGAAAGGTTTCGACCTTGGCGGCTTGGCAGTCGTCGTTATAGGACGAAGCCCGAAGCAGGTAGACGGTACGCTTGCTCACTTCATCCCGGGCGGTGGCAACGAATGTGCTGAGGGTGGTGTAACCGATTCGCTCCGAGGTACCCACCGGACCATATGTAGTGTTTGGGGTACTGGTGCAGGCCAGCCGATCGTCTTTCTTCTTGATGTTTTTGCACACCGTCGAAGTGCTGGTTACGACTTGCCCATAATCGGTGGCGGTGTAACGGTAGGACACTTGCCGGCTGCCGATATCGAGGGTGATGGTCATTTTCACCGGAGCATGGTTTCTGGGCAGATCAGCGTCGGTATAAACCTCCTGGAATCCCCGATCCTTCAACGCATTCACCATATCGCGAAGATAGTAGCGAGCATTCAATGCATTTTCAGCAGTGGCGCTTGCCGAGGTCACAAGTACTGTTGCCTTGCGGTCGAACTGATAGTCCGGATCAGGTATCGCGTTGAGCGCTACGTCCAATTGTGTGGCGCAGCCGCTGAGTGACGCTGTCAGCAATAACAGCGCGCATGACAAATAACGGGACATGAAATAGCCGCCTTGAAACTAAGGATTGAATGAGAGTTAAACGATTGCGACTGGCGATAAACAACTCGCCGTCAGGGGAAAGTCTTAGTCTTTCTGATATTCCAGCAGATCGCCCGGTTGGCAATCGAGCGCCGCGCAGAGCTTGTCGAGGGTTGCCATTTTCACGCCTTTGACTTTGCCGTTTTTCAGCAATGACAGATTGGCCTCGGTGATCCCGAGCAGGGTGGCCAGCTCTTTCGAGCGAATTTTTTGCGTGGCCATAACAACATCAAGGCGGACGATAATGGTCATTATATTGTTCTATATGTATTGACTTTGCTCATCGCTGAGCACTTTTGCATCGCGCATGATAATTGAAAACGAACACAGCAATACGCCTTTGATAATTTCGTAGGCAGAAGAGGAGGACAGGCCGATAGAGAACTGAAAAATGCGATCCCCCGGCGGCAGATCTATCGACAAGGCAAGACCTTGCAGGGTCTCTACCAGCGGATAGGCGGCCGGAGAAACGATGCACAGTACCCCCACTCGCCACAGGACCCCGATATTGCGGTCGGTCCAGGTTTCGCCGCTCGACAAGCGCAGGAAAAATAACCCTGTCAGCCATAACGTGTACGCCGACAGGACAACGGGCAGGAAGTCCAGGACAACGATCAGCGCAGTGGCGAATGACGACAGCCAGGTGTCGGGATCGAGCAGTGCGCCTTCGACAAACGGGTCAAGCAATTGTGGTGAGCCTTCAGCGAACGCATAGAGCAGGCTTGCCAGCATTTCATCCTTTTTGAAGATCCAGATCGTAGTGTTGCCGCCGACCTCCGTTACACCCAGAACCCAGACAAGTATCGCTGCCAGCAGCCCGATCCAATGCATGCGCTGCAGCGCCAGTCCGTTGTTGTGAGTACTCATGAAAATTCCTGGTTGTTTCAGTTGGGTAGCGAATTTTCGATGAATAATTATCTAATTACAATAATTTATTTTGATTTATTTCTGCGGCTGCCTTTTCTGCGGTCAGCATCGCATTGCTGCTCGAAACGTTGATAAGAAGACGATCCGCCAGCCGCATACACCCAATCGCCCCGTGGTGCTTGCCATCGTCCTGACGTTCACGTGAAGAATGCCCACAGGGCGCTGAAATCAAAAAAGCGCAAAGCGGAACGCTTGATGAGACCGAAACCACTGACTTCGGCCCGCTGACTGAAATCTACTTCAGCGGCATGTGTTCGCCGAAAGAACCGAACCTGATGTTCGGCGTGCTCAATCGCTTGGCCAAGTACGACATCAAGCAGAGGAAGCTGCTGCAGGCCGCGACTCCGGAGCATTCCTACTACTGCATTTCGTTCAATAAGGATGGCAGCAAGATCTATCTGGCCGGGACGTTCAACGATGTGGCGATTTTTGATGCCGAGACCCTGAAGCAGACGGGGAGCATCAAGTTGCCGGGTGGGGATATGGCGATTACGACGGCGCAGGTGTTTGTCCGGTAATGGGTGGCGCCTGTGCTGACGCCTTCGCGAGCAAGCCCGCTCCCACAATTGGAGTGTATTTCAAATGTGGGCGCGGGCTTGCTCGCGAAGAGGCCCTCGAAACCACTACAAGGTCAGGCCCCCGGCACCGGGCAACTCATGTCGCCTTCTTCACACTTCAAATACTGCTTCAACGCCTCGACCCGCACTTTGGTGACACCCGTCAGGCAATTGCTGTAAATCAGCGGATAAACACTGCCGCCCGCGACTCCGGATGCCGAAAACTTGCACTCGGCATCGCGAAACCCGATCCACGTCCGCTGCGCACTCACCAACAGCTTTTTGGCGTCGGCGTTGTCTTTCAAACGGGCGGTAATTTGCTGATAAACCGCATTTAGTTCCTTGTCGGCAGCCTTGAATTCCTGCCCGGCACACTGGTTCATGGTGGCCTGATCGTTGGCATTGGCACAGTCGACGGCGGCATGGGCGAGGGGCGTGAACAGAAAGGGCGTCAGGGCCAGCAGCAGGCGTGGGGACATGGGGGTTCTCACTGTGTCAGATGGAAGTACCGAGCAGTTTAGCGGCTCTGGGGCTTCTATTCAGGTACGTGTAGCCGGGATGCTTCGAGCAGGCGATCTGCGGTGGCCGCAATCTCCTCGCCGTCATGGAGCATTTCCAGCCAGTGGGTGGGAATCGCCCGAACGCCGTAGTAAGCGCCGGCCACCTGACCAACGATAGCGGCAGTGGTGTCGGCGTCATCGCCAAGATTGGCGGCTTGCAGAATCGCCGATGAAAAACTGTCGGTGCGGTGAAAACACCACAGCGCCGCTTCCAGTGACTCGACACTGTAGCCGCTGCCACGGATTTCGCTCGCCGACTTCGCGAGGTAATCGCCTCGAGCGATGGCTGCGACTTTCGGTTGAGTGAAGGTTGAGTCCGGCAGTTTGCGCAACTCTGTTTTGGAGGCGCCAAGCAGGGCTTTGCTGATCAGTTCGGCAAACAACTGACAGCACTCGATGGCTTCGGGGGCTGCATGGGTTGTCCGCGAACTGTCGATGGCGAACTGGCGGATCAGCGGGGCATCAGGAAAGTAAAACAGCACCACCGGCACCAGGCGCATCAGTGAACCGTTGCCGGCGGTAAACGGGTCGGCAGATCCCGCAAAGGGCTGACCGGTTTGTTGATACTGCGACAGCGCCTGGCTGACCGTCGTGCCGATATCGAAACAATCACCGGTGGAGCTGAGATAGCCCCATTTCCACCAGTTCAGATAGCGCCCCATCTGGTCAGCCGCATCGAAGGTGTTTTTGCTCAGCAGACTTTCCGCCAGGCACAGCGCCATCGAAGTGTCATCCGTCCATTGCCCTGGCTTCAAGTGAAAGGGGCCGCCACCGACCATGTCCGTCAGTGGCTGGAATGAGCCCCGCGGCTTGAATTCCACCGTGGTCCCGACAGCATCGCCACAGGCAAGGCCGAGCAGAGCGCCGCGATAACGTTCGGAGAGGGATGGCTGCATGGTTCGTCCTTGTTTGTTTCCATTTCGCAGGAAAAGGTAACAGGTTCATCGGCGGAGAGCGCTCGATTCAACCAGCGGAAATGCCGCCGAATGTTTCCCCATGCTGCACAGTTGCACTGCTTTGATACAACTTCAGGTTGGACATGTGGTCATACAAGCCTACTGTTCAGAACAGGAGGTGACTTATGAAGCCGGTACCCAATAGTTTCGAACGCAAAATCAAGCTGAAGGCGCCGCGTTCCTATGTCTGGCGCGCACTGGTCGATGCCGAGGCGTTTGGCCAGTGGTTTGGCGTGGCGCTGGAGGGCAGGCGGTTCATTGCCGGGGAATGGACGCAAGGGCAGGTCACCTATCCCGGTTATGAACATGTGTTGTGGAACGTGCTGGTCGAGCGGGTCGAGCCGCAGCAGCTGTTTTCATTTCGCTGGCACCCCTACGCGGTCAACCCGAGCATCGACTATTCCCAGGAACCGACGACGCTGGTCAAGTTCGACCTGCAGGATTACGAGGACGGTACCTTGCTCAAGGTGTCTGAGACCGGTTTTGCGCATATTCCCGACGTGCGCCAAAAGGAGGCGTACTACATGGACAGCCGTGGCTGGGAGGAGCAACTGAGTCGACTTGAAAAATTTCTCGTCGATGGCGCCAAGTTCCGGGAACGTGAGGGTGACTGACGGCGCGATCTTCGAACCCTGGTTGCAATGCTGGGCGCTGGTACCGGACGGTGAACCGATCATTACCCCGGGCAGCCGCCTGTTACCGGTACGTTTCGGCGACACGTCGGCGATGCTCAAGGTTGCGCTGGATACCGACGAGCAATTCGGCAATCAGCTGATGACCTGGTGGGGCGGTGACGGCGCCGCGCGAGTGCTGGCCCATCACGAGGAAGGTTTGTTGCTGGAACGGGCCATGGGCCGGCGTTCGCTGATGCACATGGCGCTCAACGGTGAAGACGACGAGGCCACGCGGATCATGTGCGCGATACTGGCGCGCTTGCATGCGCCGCGTTCGACGCCGCCACCGCCGCTGGTAGAGCTGACGCCGTGGTTCGCCTCGCTGCGGGAGGCCGCCGCCGAACAGGGCGGGACCTATGCCCTGAGCCTGCAAACGGCTGAAGCCTTGCTCGCTGACCCGCAGGACGTAGTGGTGCTGCACGGTGATATGCACCACGACAACGTTCTCGATTTCGGTGCACACGGCTGGCTGGCGATTGATCCCAAACGGGTCCGTGGCGAGCGTGGTTATGACTATGCGAACCTGATCTGCAATCCGGATCTGCCGACGGCTGGCGAGCCGCAGCGTTTGCGCCGTCAGCTCGAAGTGATTGTCGAGGCTTCCGGGCTTGATCGCCGACGCTTGCTGCAGTGGGTGCTGGCGTTCGCCGGGTTGTCCGCGGCGTGGTTTCTCGAAGACGACGCGCAGCAGCAGGCCGCCGGGCAGCTACAGATCGCGCAAGTCGCGGCTTGCCTGCTGGATGCCTGAAGGGGGTAAGGGTTTTCGGAAGTGCCTGTATAGCGAATGTCTTACACGCGTTGGTAGCTTTTGCGACTATTGCCGATTGGATCCACGGCGTAATCTACACCCATCAACTGAGACACAGGGAGTGTTTCAGGATCACGGATGATCGACCATTAGCAAGGATCGCTGCCGACAGGGAGTCGATAATGGTCTTGGGAAAAACCCGCTTCGGCGGGTTTTTTTTCGCCTGGAGAAAAGTGCTGAAGGCTTGTGTCGAGCACCTGTAGCGAGGGGATTTATCCCCGATGGGTAGCGAAGCGACCCCAAAAAAGGGCCTGCTGCGCAGTCCATCAGGGATGAATCCCCTCACCACAGGAATCAAGCAATCAAGAGGCAATCAGCTGCCGCAGCACGTAGTGCAGGATGCCACCCGACTTGAAGTACTCCACCTCATTCAATGTATCGATGCGGCACAGTACTTCGATTTTCTCCTGCCGTCCGTCTTCACGGGTGATCACCAACGTCAGGTTCATGCGGGGCGTCAGTTCGACGCCGGTCAGGCCCTGAATATCCAGGGTTTCCTTGCCGGTGAGGTTAAGGCTCTTGCGGTTCTGATCGAGCTTGAACTGCAGCGGCAACACGCCCATGCCCACCAGGTTGGAACGGTGGATGCGCTCGAAGCTTTCAGCGATAACCGCTTTGACTCCCAGCAAGTTGGTGCCTTTTGCTGCCCAGTCACGGCTGGAGCCAGTGCCGTACTCCTGACCGGCGATCACCACCAGCGGCGTGCCCGAGGCCTGATACAGCATGGCCGCATCGTAAATCGGCATTTTCTCGCCGCTCGGGATGTAGATCGTGTTGCCACCTTCTTCACCGCCGAGCATCTCGTTACGAATGCGGATGTTGGCAAACGTGCCGCGCATCATCACTTCGTGGTTGCCGCGCCGCGAGCCGTAGGAGTTGAAGTCCCGCGGCTCCACGCCTTTCTCGCGCAGATAGCGCCCGGCCGGGCTGTCAGCCTTGATGTTGCCGGCAGGGGAGATGTGGTCGGTGGTCACCGAATCGCCCAGCAGCGCCAGAACCCGCGCGCCTTTGACATCAGTGATCACCGGCAGCGGGCCGGAAATGTCGTCGAAAAACGGTGGATGCTGGATGTAGGTCGAATCGTCCTGCCATACATAGGTGGCGGCTTGCGGCACCTCGATCGCCTGCCATTGCTCGTCGCCGGCAAACACTTCGGCGTATTCCTTGTGGAACATCGCGGTGTTGACCTGACTGACCGCGTCGGCGATTTCCTTGCTGCTCGGCCAGATATCCCGCAGGTACACCGGATTGCCTTGCTGGTCGTTACCCAGTGGCTCGCTGCTGATGTCGGTGCGTACGCTGCCGGCCAGGGCATAGGCGACCACCAGCGGTGGCGAGGCCAGCCAGTTGGTCTTGACCAGCGGATGCACCCGGCCTTCGAAGTTGCGGTTGCCGGACAGCACCGACGCCACGGTGAGGTCGGCTTTCTGAATGGCTTTTTCGATCGGCTCCGGCAACGGCCCGGAGTTGCCGATACAGGTGGTGCAGCCATAACCGACCAGCGAGAACCCGAGTTGATCAAGGTATTGCGTCAGCCCCGCAGCCTTGTAGTAGTCGGTGACCACTTTCGAGCCGGGTGCCAGCGAACTCTTCACCCATGGCTTGCGGGTCAGGCCTTTCTCCACGGCTTTTTTCGCCAGCAGACCGGCCGCCATCATCACGCTCGGGTTCGAGGTGTTGGTGCACGAGGTGATCGCGGCGATCACCACTGCGCCGTTTTTCAAACGGTAGGTGTGGCCTTCGTATTCGTACTCGGTTTCGCCGATCAGATCGGCGTTGCCCACGGCCACGCCACCACCACCCTCGCTTTCCAGGCGACCTTCTTCCTTGCTGGTGGGCTTGAATTGCAGGTCCATGAAATCACTGAAGGCCTGCGCGACGTTCGGCAGGGAGACCCGGTCCTGCGGGCGTTTCGGCCCGGCGAGGCTGGCTTCGACGCTGCCCATGTCCAGCGCCAGGCTGTCGGTGAACACCGGTTCCTGGCCGGGCAGGCGCCACAGGCCCTGAGCCTTGGTGTAGGCCTCGACCAGTTTCACCACTTCGGCCGGGCGACCGGACAGGCGCAGGTATTCCAGAGTGACGTCATCGACCGGAAAGAAGCCGCAGGTCGCGCCGTATTCCGGGGCCATGTTGGCGATGGTCGCGCGGTCGGCCAGTGGCAGATCGGCGAGGCCGTCACCGTAGAATTCGACGAATTTGCCGACCACACCTTTCTTGCGCAGCATCTGGGTGACGGTCAGCACCAGGTCGGTGGCGGTGATGCCTTCCTTGAGTTTGCCGGTGAGTTTGAAACCGATCACTTCCGGAATCAGCATTGACACCGGTTGGCCGAGCATCGCGGCTTCCGCCTCGATCCCGCCGACGCCCCAGCCGAGTACGCCGAGACCGTTGATCATGGTGGTGTGAGAGTCGGTGCCGACCAGGGTGTCGGGGAAGGCGTAGGTGCGGCCGTCCTCATCTTTGGTCCATACCGTGCGCCCAAGGTATTCAAGGTTGACCTGGTGGCAGATCCCGGTGCCCGGCGGCACCACGCTGAAATTGTCGAAGGCGCTCTGGCCCCAGCGCAGGAAGGCGTAGCGCTCGCCGTTGCGCTGCATTTCAATGTCGACGTTCTGTTCGAAGGCGCTCGGGGTGGCGAATTTGTCGACCATTACCGAGTGGTCGATCACCAAATCCACCGGCGACAACGGGTTGATCCGCTGCGGGTCGCCGCCGGCCTTGGCCATCGCCGCGCGCATGGCGGCGAGGTCGACCACGGCGGGTACGCCGGTAAAGTCTTGCATCAATACCCGGGCCGGGCGGTACTGGATTTCCCGGTCGGAGCGTCGCTCCTTGAGCCACGCGGCAATGGCCTTGAGGTCGGCACCGGTGACAGTTTTTTCATCTTCCCAGCGCAGCAGGTTTTCCAGCAGGACTTTCAGCGACATCGGCAACTGGTCGATATTGCCCAGGCTTTTCGCGGCATCCGGCAGGCTGAAATAGTGGTAGGTTTTTTCGTCTACTTTCAGGGTTTTAAGGGTTTTCAGGCTATCGAGGGACGGCATTACGATCACTCCTTTGAGTCCGCACGGCTACGGACTGAGGGGACGGGCAGAGCTATCAACGTAGCCCTGTTTTCAGTAGCTGGCTAATAACTGGACTCTATTGACGGAACCAAGGTTCCGACATCGGCTATCATGCGCCGGTTTTCGTGACAGGCTTTGCCTCACCGCAAGGCTTGAGCAGCGCGCAGGGGCCGAATGTCCGCCCTCTGCCCAGGAGTAAGAATGAACACCCTATTCATGCATTGCCGGCCAGGCTTCGAAGGCGAAGTCTGTTCGGAGATTTCCGACCTCGCCGCCCAACTCAACGTGGCCGGTTACGCCAAGGCCAAACCGGCCACCGCTTACGCCGAGTTTGTCTGCACCGAAGAAGACGGTGCCGAGCGTCTGATGCGCGGCCAACGCTTCGCCGAGCTGATTTTCCCGCGGCAATGGGCGCGTGGCGTCTTCATCGACCTGCCGGAAACCGACCGCATCAGTGTGATCCTTGAGCACATGGCGGACTTCCCGGTCTGCGGCAGCCTGTGGCTGGAAGTGGTCGACACCAACGACGGTAAAGAGCTGTCGAACTTCTGCAAGAAATTCGAAGGCCCGCTGCGCAAGGCACTGACCGGCGCCGGCAAATTGGTGGACGACGCGAACAAACCGCGCCTGCTGCTGACCTTCAAGAGTGGTCGCGAAGTGTTTCTCGGCATGGCCGATGCCGGCAACTCGGCGATGTGGCCGATGGGCATTCCGCGCCTGAAGTTTCCGCGCGAGGCACCAAGCCGTTCGACGTTGAAGCTGGAAGAGGCCTGGCACCACTTCATCCCGCGTGATCAGTGGGACGAGCGCCTGCACAGCGACATGACCGGCGTCGACCTCGGCGCCGCTCCGGGTGGCTGGACCTGGCAACTGGTCAACCGCGGCATGCTGGTCACCGCGATCGACAACGGCCCGATGGCCGAGAGCCTGATGGACACCGGGCTGGTACAGCACTTGATGGCCGACGGCTTCACCTTCAAGCCCAAGCAACCGGTGGACTGGATGGTCTGCGACATCGTCGAGAAACCGGCGCGTAACGCGGCGATGCTCGAAGAGTGGATCGGCGAGGGGCATTGCCGCGAAGCGGTGGTCAACCTCAAGCTGCCGATGAAACAGCGCTATGCCGAAGTGAAGCGCCTGCTCGAGCGCATCGCCGATGGCTTCAAGGCGCGCGGGATCAAGGTCGATATTGGCTGCAAGCAGCTGTATCACGACCGTGAAGAGGTCACGTGCCACCTGCGCCGGCATGACGTGAAGAAAAACAAATCCCGCTGAGTCACTAAACCCTGTGGGAATGATCTCTGTGGTGAGGGGATTTATCCCCGATGGGATGTAGCGCATTCCCAGTCTTTGGGGCCGCTTCGCGACCCATCGGGGATAAATCCCCTCGCTACAGATGACTGAGCACCCGGCAATGCGCGACAATGCCGGCCAGTTTCAGGAGTGAATCATGAGTGAAATGATCGACACGCCGGTCGACGGCACCCTCGACGCCACCGGTCTCAATTGCCCGGAACCGGTGATGATGCTGCACCAGCACATCCGTGACCTGGTGCCTGGCGGCCTGCTCAAGGTGATCGCCACCGATCCCTCGACCCGTCGCGACATTCCCAAGTTCTGCGTGTTCCTCGACCACGAACTGGTGGGCCAGCACGAAGAGGCTGGTACTTATCTGTACTGGATCCGCAAGAAACAAGCCTGACCCTCAGGCAAACGCAAAACCCAATGTGGGAGCGGGCTTGCTCGCGAAAGCGGTGTGTCAGTCACTGTAAATGTCGACTGAAACACTGCTTTCGCGAGCAAGCCCGCTCCCAACTTTTTTGTACTGTGTTATTGGCTTAACCCGCGCTGCGACTCATCCGAATACGCTTGCGCGCACTGCGCGTCAGGCGAATCGACAGCATGAACGCCGCGCAGCTCAGACCAACGATCAAACCCTGCCACAAGCCGCTCGGGCCACGCGGCTCGCCGAGCCAGTCGGTCAGGCCGAGGGCGTAACCCACCGGCAGGCCGATGCCCCAGTAGGCGAACAGCGTCAGGATCATCGTCACCCGGGTGTCCTGATAACCGCGCAGGGCGCCGGCAGCCGTCACCTGGATTGCGTCGGAAAACTGGAACAGCGCCGAATACACAATCAGCATCGCCGCGATATGAATCACCGTCGGGTCGGCGGTGTAGATTGCCGCAATCGGCTCGCGCAGCAACAGCATCATGCTCGCCGAAATACAGGCGTAGGCCAGCGCAGTCCCCATGCCGACACCGGCGGCAAAGCGTGCTTCACGCGGTTCTTCACGGCCCAGTGCCTGGCCGACACGCACGGTCACCGCCATGCCCAGCGAATACGGAATCATGAACACCAGCGAGCTGACGTTCAGCGCAATCTGATGCCCGGCCACCACCGTGGCGCCGAGGCTGCCGATCAGCAGGGCGATCACGGCGAAGATGCTCGATTCGGCAAACACCGCGATGCCAATCGGCAGACCGATCGCCAGCAGACGCTTGATCACCGCCCATTGTGGCCAGTCGAAACGGCTGAAGATCTCGCTCGAACGATAAGCTGGCGCCCAGCGCTCGTAACCGGCCAGACCCAGCGCCATGACCCACATCACGATCGCCGTGGCCCAGCCGCAGCCGACGCCGCCCATGGCCGGTACGCCGAAGTGGCCATAGATGAAGATGTAGTTCAGCGGAATGTTCAGCGCCAGACCGCACAGGCCCATCACCATCGCCGGACGGGTGCGGCCGATGCCGTCACTGGTGCAGCGCAGCACATGATAGAACGCCACCGCCGGCAGGCCGCTGGCAATGCCGTGCAGGTATTGCATGCACGGGCCGATCAGCTCGGGATCGACTTTCATCAGGTGCAGCACCGGTTCGGCGGCGACCAGCATGCAAGTCGCGATCAACCCCACCACCAGCGCCAGCCACAACGCCTGACGGACGATCGGGCCGATTTCACTGTGGGTGCCGGCGCCGAAACGCTGGGCGACTTTCGGTGTGGTGGCCAGCAGGGTGCCGGTCATCAACAGAAAAACCGGGACCCAGATCGAGTTGCCCAGCGCCACCGCCGCCAGATCACGTGGCCCGACGCGGCCGGCCATCACGGCATCGACGAAGCCCATGGCGGTGGTCGCCAGTTGCGCGATGATGATCGGCAACGCCAGGGCGAGCAGGTTCCTGAACTCCAGGCGAATTCGCGCGGGGCGGGTGAGTGAGGCAGCGAGAGGTTGATCAGTAACAGAATTCACAGGCAAAGCGTCCACAGGTGTTGATGCGCAAGGCGCCGCATTCTACGCCGCTGACGTGACAGTCAGGAAAAATCCTCTGTTGCGGATTTGTAATCATCAAGGCCATCCACTGTGGCGAGGCAGCTTGCTCCCGCCGGGAAGCGAAGCGCCCTCGCCACCGTGCAGTCTGCGCTGGCTCAACGGTGGATCAGCACCTAAACTGCCGATCCCCCCAAGGAGCCCGCCATGCTGATTGTTGCCGACGAAAATATCCCGCTGCTCGATGCCTTTTTTGCCGGTTTCGGCGAGATCCGCCGGGTCCCGGGCCGCTCCATCGACCGTGCGACGGTCGAGCAGGCCGACGTGCTGCTGGTGCGCTCGGTGACCAACGTCAATCGCGCGCTGCTCGAAGGCAGCAAGGTGCGTTTCGTCGGCACGTGCACTATCGGCACCGATCATCTGGATCTCGATTATTTCAACGAGGCCGGCATCACCTGGTCCAGCGCACCCGGTTGCAATGCGCGGGGCGTGGTCGATTATGTACTCGGCAGCCTGATGACTTTGGCGGAAATTGAAGGCGTCGATCTGCCACAACGTACTTACGGCGTCATCGGTGCCGGTGAAGTCGGCGGCCGGTTGATCAAGGTCCTCAAGGGACTGGGCTGGAATGTCAAAGTCTGCGACCCGCCGCGTCAGGCGGCCGAGGGCGGCGATTACGTCAGCCTCGAGCAGATCATCGAGCAGTGCGACGTGATCAGCCTGCACACGCCGCTGACCCGTATCGGCGAAGGCGCGACCTGGCACCTGTTTGATGAGCAGCGTTTGCAACAGCTCAAACCCGGTACCTGGCTGATCAACGCCGCCCGTGGTCCGGTGGTGGATAATGCCGCTCTGCGCAAAGTGCTGCTGGCGCGCGAAGACCTGCAAGCAGTGCTCGACGTTTGGGAAGCCGAGCCTGAAGTCGATGTGGCCCTCGCCGAACTCTGCGTGCTGGCCACGCCGCACATTGCCGGCTACAGCCTTGATGGCAAACAGCGCGGTACGGCGCAGATCTATCAGGCTTATTGCGAATTTATCGGTCAGCCGCCGAGTATCCAGCTCAGTGACCTGTTGCCGGCACCGTGGCTGTCAGAAGTGACCCTGCACGCCGACAGCGATCCGGCCTGGGCGCTGGCGATGTTGTGCCGCGGGGTGTACGACCCACGCCGCGATGACGCGGATTTTCGCCGCAGTCTTGTAGGCAATGTCGCTGAACAGCGTGCGGCGTTCGATGTATTGCGCAAGCAGTATCCGGTGCGACGCGAGATTGAAGGGCTGAAGGTGCGGATCGACGGTGATTCGCCGCAGTTGCAACAGATTGTGGCGGCGCTGGGGGCGGTGGCTGTCTGAAGATCCTGTAGGAGCTGCCGGAGGCTGCGATCTTTTGATCTTGCCTTTGAAAAACAAAGTCAAAAGATCGCAGCCTTCGGCAGCTCCTACACAGAACAGAACAGAACGGCAGGCAGAAAAAACCCGGCCAAACAGGGGCCGGGTCAGGAAGACGGTGGCTATATCACTTTTGTTCGGCAGGCTTGACCAATCGCTTCTCCAGTTCGCGGCATGCTTGCTGGATCATGTCTTCAGTGATCGGTACTTCACGCCCGTCCTTATCAATAATCGAGCAACCCAGAGGTTGGCCGGGCTTGGTGCGGATCACTTGAATCTTGTCATCGCTGCGGTGTTGCAAGGACATGGCCTGTCTCCTCATCAGGTTGTGCACGTAGATTAAAACCGCCACGTGACCAGGCTGTGACAACACCTTTGGGTCTGTCAAAAGCGGCATCTCCACTCCAACAGAAATGACCGCTCGTCTCAACCGGGACATTAGACCAATAGCAACTATGGCCTAGTCTTTGGGGGCATATTTAACCTGACTCATTGTGATTTACAGAGTTCCGCCCCATAGAAGGTTTAGGCTAGCCCTTTCACCAACACGGATGTGTACCTGAATGATCTCGAAGCTTTCTTCCCGGCACCGTCGCGCGCTGAGTCTGACCAGCCGATTTCTGGCACCTTATCGTTGGCAAGTCTGCGCTGCGCTGCTGGCGTTGATCGTCACCGCGGCCGTCACTTTGTCGATGGGGCAGGGGATCAAATTGCTGGTCGATCGGGGTTTCATGACCCAGTCGCCGCACCAGTTGAACCAGAGCATTGGGATCTTCATGCTGATGGTGCTGGGCCTGGCGATCGGCACGTTTGCGCGGTTTTACTGGGTATCGTGGATCGGCGAGCGCTGTGTGGCGGATATCCGGCGCGAAGTGTTCAACCATCTGGTGTATCTGCATCCCGGTTTTTACGAGAACAACCGCAGTTCGGAGATTCAGTCACGGCTGACTGCCGACACCACATTGCTGCAATCGGTGATCGGCTCGTCACTGTCGATGTTTCTGCGCAACCTGTTGATGGTGATCGGCGGGGTGGTCCTGCTGTTCGTCACCAACCCGAAACTCACCAGCATCGTGGTGATTGCCTTGCCGTTCGTAGTCGCCCCGATCCTGATTTTCGGTCGGCGCGTGCGCAATCTGTCGCGGCTGAGCCAGGACCGGGTCGCCGACATCGGCAGCTATGTCTCCGAGACCCTCGGCCAGATCAAGACCGTGCAGGCCTACAACCATCAGGTGCAGGACGAGCGGCGTTTCGCCACGACGGTCGAGGATGCATTCGACACGGCGCGCAAACGGATTTTTCAGCGTTCCTGGATGATCACTGTGGTGATCGTGCTGGTGCTGGGCGCGGTGGCGGTGATGTTGTGGGTCGGCGGCATGGACGTGATTGCCGGGCGCATCACCGGTGGCGAACTGGCGGCTTTCGTCTTCTACAGCCTGATCGTCGGCAGTGCTATCGGCACGTTAAGCGAGGTGATCGGTGAGCTGCAACGTGCGGCGGGTGCCGCCGAGCGGATCGCTGAATTGCTCAGTTCAAAAAACATCATCCAGCCACCGACCATCGGGCTGGTGACGTTGCCAGAACGGATCAAGGGCGAACTGCAATTGCAGAATGTGCACTTTTCCTACCCGTCGCGTCCGGACAGCTACGCCGTCAACGGCTTGAGTCTGACCATCAGGGCCGGCGAGACCCTGGCCCTTGTCGGCCCATCCGGTGCCGGCAAATCCACGGTGTATGACTTGCTGTTGCGCTTCTACGACCCGATTGAAGGCCGGATCCTGATCGACGGCGTGCCGCTGACCAGCCTCGACCCGCTGGACCTGCGCCGCAATTTCGCCCTGGTCTCGCAATCGCCCGCGCTGTTTTTCGGCAGCGTCGAAGAAAATATTCGTTACGGCAATGCTGGCGCGACACTGGAGCAGGTCAAGGAAGCGGCAAGAATTGCCCATGCTCATGACTTCATCGAGAAGATGCCCAACGGCTATCAGACCCATCTGGGGGACGCCGGCCTCGGCCTCTCCGGCGGCCAGCGTCAACGCCTGGCGATTGCCCGCGCGCTGCTGGTGGATGCGCCGATTCTGCTGCTGGACGAAGCTACCAGCGCCCTCGATGCGCAAAGCGAACATCTGATTCAGGAAGCCTTGCCCAGCCTGATGCAAAACCGCACCACGCTGGTGATCGCGCACCGACTGGCCACGGTGAAAAACGCCGACCGGATCGCCGTGATGGATCAGGGCCAGTTGGTAGCGATCGGTACCCATCAGGAGCTGATCGTGAGCAATCCGCTGTATGCGCGGTTGGCGGCGCTGCAGTTCAATGATGGGCACGCCGTGGCGGTTTAGAACTGGCGCAGGCCTTTGCTGACGACAAAAAAATGCCCGCATCGATTGATGCGGGCATTTTTCATTTCAGGTAATCAGCACCGGTCATTGGTCGTCGAAATACCGCTCATGCCAATCCACCAGCGGCTGCGGTGAATTGAGTTTCTGGCCGTAGATCACCGAGTACGACAGCACGTTCTGCACGTACTGGCGGGTTTCGTCGAACGGGATGCTTTCCACCCACACGTCGAAGCTCAGGTGATCGGCGCCGCGCAGCCACTGACGCACGCGGCCGGGGCCGGCATTGTAGGCGGCGGAGGCGAGCACGCGGTTGCCGTTGAACTGGCTGTGCACCTGACTCAGGTAAGCGGCGCCGAGCTGGATGTTTTTATCAGGATCAAGCACTTGCTGTGGCGAGGCCAGCGGGATGCTGAACTTGCGTGCGGTTTCCTTGGCGGTGCCGGGCATCAACTGCATCAGACCGCTGGCGCCGACGCCGGAGCGGGCATCGTCCATGAAGGCGCTTTCCTGGCGGGTGATGGCGAATACCCAGCTCGAATGCAACCCGCGAACCTTGGCTTCACGCACCAGCGTGTCGCGGTGGGCCATCGGGAAACGGATGTCCAGGTCGTCCCAGTACTGCGCCTGGCTGATGGTGCGGATCGCCGGGAAGTACCATTTCAGGTCGTAGGCCAGTTTGGCCTGGGCGACCATTTCGTCCCGATTGAAATGGCGGCTGACGTGATACCACTCGCGACGCCCGTCGACGATCTGCCCACGGGCATGGAATTCCAGAGCACGGCGTATGCCCGGTGTATTGCGCACCTTGTTGATGGTGGCCTGGCTGAGCACAAGCGGCTTGTTCACTAGCGAATAAGGCGATTGCGAACGGTCGGCGGCGAGGAAACCGTAGAAATCGCGTTCCTTGGCCAGATTCTTGTACAGGGTCTGCGCTTCCGGGTTCTGCGGTTGCGCCAGTTCCAGGCTGCGGGCCTGCCAGTAGCGCCAGCGGTTGGTGGTCGCCAGATCCTGTGGCAGGCGACGGGTCAATTGATAGGCATCGTCCCAGCGTGCCAGACGCAACAGCAGACGCAGGCGCCATTCGGAAACGGTGTTGTCACGCAGCTCGGGATCGTATTGGGTCATCACGTCCAGCGCGCGGCTGTCGAAACGCCGGGCCAGGGTCAGGCCGATTTCCCGGGCAATCGCGACCTTCTCGTCACGGGAGAAATGCATGCTGCTGGCGTAACCGTCGAGCAGGGCCATGGCCCTGTCCGGATCCTGACGGGCGAGGCGACGCAGGCCGAGGCTGACAATGTCGGACATCGGCTCGTCGTTCGGGGTGAAGCGCGAAGGCTGATTGAGCAGTTCAGGTTTTTGCGCCACATCGACCAGCAAACGGCCGCGCGGCGCTAGGGTGGTCAGGCCGTTGACCAGGCTGTTCGCCAATGGATAGTTACGCGCCTGAGCAGCGAGTTTGGTGCGCTCCCAGCGTTTCTGTTCGGTCAACTGGCCATCGGCAGCCCAGATCCCGAACAGCCCGTCACAGGCGGCCGGTTGCGATTTACCGGTCAGCCACAGTTTGTCGGCGTTGGCGTAACCCTCGGCCTTGTGGCCGCTGCTGATCTGGTACTGCGCGTTGAGGCAGTCCAGTTCGGTGAAATTGAGTTTCGGGTCGTAATACTTGACGAAAGTCGCCCAGTCGCCACGGTCGGCGAGCCAGCGCAACCAGCGCAGTTTCATCCAGTTGGCCTGTGGCAGGTCACCGTGTTCGGCGAGGAACTTCTCGATTTCCTCGTTACTGGCGGTCTTCAGACGCGCGGTCAGTTCGTCGTAGGCCAGGTACGGTTCCAGCGGATAATCGGCCAGGGCCTGGCTGTAGCGGAAGTATGGGCCGGTATCGCCCTTGGCCAGTGCGCGCTTGGCTTCATCGTAATACTGGCGTTGGGTGGACAGATCCACCGCCTGGGCGGATTGAGCGGCAGCGGCGGTGAGTAGCAAACAGGACAAAACACTGAAAAGGCGACTGCGCATGAGACATCCGGGCAGAGAAATCATGACAAGTGCCGACCTCGGTCAGCACTGAATTGTCTGTAGCTTAGCCTTTTGCCAGCGAGCGGCGAAAGCTTTGCGGGTCTCGCAGCACAAGTTCGCAACAAATGTTGTGCAGAGTGCTTCAGCAGACAAATTGCCGGCCTGCTGAGGGCCTAACTCAGGTAGAATGCGCGCCCGGTTTTTGGAGAAGCTCATGACCCTGCTCAAATTCAGCGATGTGTCCCTTGCATTCGGCGCGATGCCGTTGTTGGACAAGGTGTCCTGGCAGATCGCCCGTGGTGAGGGGTGTGCATCATCGGCCGCAACGGCACTGGC